>Ga0207135_1062_pt1 | contig 12176 bp, 7 predicted proteins | sample Alteio_BWMinHeat_10_FD_153530 | JGI IMG/M metagenome (GOLD analysis project Ga0207135, IMG submission 153530) | Enriched cells from forest soil in Barre Woods Harvard Forest LTER site, Petersham, Massachusetts, United States -... | ecosystem: Environmental > Terrestrial > Soil > Temperate forest >...
CACCGGTTGGAATCGAAAATAGTCCTTCCCTGGGCAGCCGCTCCGCTGAGCGCTACGAGAGCAGTTCCTCCAGAAATTGAAGAGGCTGAATAAGGTTGAAAAGGGGCATGGAAGTATTGGTCTTCCGCCAAGTTCTGCTGGGCAATTTGAGAAGCGGTCGTTGGATCGCGTGAGTCATCCAGGCGGCTCTGCAGGCCGAGCCCTATCAGGCCGATCCAGACAATCAAAACGCTGCCGACGGGAATGGGGCGCTTCCAGGGACGCCGTTCGAGACTCCGATCTAAAAACGGCAAGAGGAAGACCAGCGCGATAAGGATTCCGGGGATAACAACGACTCCGATAACAGTCTTTGCGCCGTCCCAGAATTTCAGCCATTCGAAGAAAGGAAGGTAGTACCACTCGGGACGCGGCAGGTAATTGCTGTTGGATGGGTCAGCCACCGGGCCAAGTTTTTCCGGAACAAAGTGCGCCAGCGTTCCCAGAACGCCCATTACAAGCAGCACAAACAACATGTCTATGATGACTTGTTTGGGATAAAAAGTTTCGGCAGGCAGATGCGGCTGCATTGGGTCTTCGGCGATAGGGCCCGCGGCCCCAGCCTTTCGAAACAGAAAAATATGAATGGCTATGAAGAGAAAGATCGTGCCCGGAAGGAGAAAGACATGGAGAACGTAAAATCGGGAGAGGGTCAGCGCTCCCATCGTCGGGCCGCCCCGTAGAAGCCGCAGCAACCAGCCGCCAATGAGGGGGACGTCGCCGGCAAGACTTGTTCCCACGGAGCCGGCGAAATACGCCTTCAGATCCCAGCGCAGTAGATATCCGGTAAAGGCCATGCCCAGTACAAGCAACGAAAGAACACAACCCGAGAACCACAGCAGTTCTCGTCGTCCTTTGTAGGATCCATAAAGGAATGTCTGAAGGAAGTGCAGGACCAAAACTACGATCATCGCACTCGAACCGTAGGAGTGGAGGCTGCGGAGGAATGCACCGCCTGCAACGTCCTTGATGATGTAGGCCAGCGTCACATGAGCGGACAGTGGAGAAGGAACATAGTACAGCGCAAGACATAAGCCGGTGACAACCTGGGAAACAATGAGAAATAAAAGCGCTGAACCAAAAACATAGGCAAACCGCGCTCCGCCGGGTACGGGCTCGTCAAGCGACTTGTGAAGCAGTTCGTCCGCTCCCGTACGGCGGTCTATCCAGCGCCATAGTCGCTTGGGATCACCTGATTTTCGACGGATGTTTTCAGAATTTGGCCGAGGCGCGCTCGGTTGATCTTTCTGCGTCAACTCGTCACCTCTTTATTCGGCACGTCGGGACGGAAGGTCTGATATTTCACCATCACTTGACCATTCGTTACCTTTGTCTCGAGAACGTCCATCCCTCGCCGCGGAGGCCCTGATCGGTAGGATCCGTCCGGACCAAAAGCACCTCCATGACAGGGACATGCAAATTCTTTCCGGGCCACATCCCAGGGGACAGTACATCCCAAGTGAGGACAAATAGCGGATAGTGCTTGAACCTTATTTCCTTGGTGGATCAGATAAATCACAGGGTTGGTATCAGTTTCCAACCAACCATCCTGCTGTCTCATGTCGAGTGCGCGGCTGAGTGGGGCAATCGCTGCTGTAGCTTCCGATGAAGACCCGGCCGCACTCCAGCCGGATGACTTTGATGTAACAGTAAGGGGATAGAACACATATCGCAGGACGGGGATCGCTAGAAGTGCAGCCACGAAAGCCGACGCCAACCCAAGCAATGTGCCAAGAAACGATCGTCGGGATCCATCTTGCAGAGACGCGTTTGGCCCATCATTCCGCGGTTCCATCGGTTGCCTCGCGCCAAGCTCCGTGCTTTTTAATAGTTCAGCCATAAAGCGATATAAATTGAATTGTTTGCCGAAGCGGTGCGGCCGGATCCGTCATAATTCTGGCTCGCGCCGTTAAATTTCGTATAGGCGGTATAGGCGGCTGAGATCCCGACGTTCTGTACCGGCCAGAACCCAGCTTGACCGATAAAGCCGCCGCTATTGGGGCTACCCAACAGGCTGCCGGTTACGGGAGCGGGCGCATACAAGATCGGATCGGCATTGCCAGTGGTGGAAAACCCGGCAAGCGTGAAGGTATAACGGCTCCGCAGGTGATAAGTAGCATCCGCCCGAAACGTGTCCAGGTGATGAGAGGGTTCGGCCGCGCCGCCGGCAGCAAACGTGCCGTTGAGATTAGATCTTTCGCGAATATAAGTCGTATGACAGGTCAGTAGGTTCACGCCAAAAGGCCGTTCGTACTGGAGATCGACGGCGGCGTCCAGATACGTATCGGTTGGGAGCGTAAGTCCACCGGGAAACGAGTTCACAAAAATTCCATAGGTTCCCACTTCCAGATAATTCAGTCCCCAGGACTGCTGCCATGCCAGCCGCCAGTAAGGTGCGACTCTATGAATGTTGATTGCGAAATTCGTGCCGGTCAGAGGCTGCGGCCCCCCGGCATGCTCGGAGCGATACAGGGTGAAATCCGCATACAAATGTTCGTTCCACATGGTATATGCGCCCAGGCCGGCAACATCCTGAGCGAGCGCTCCAGCTATTAGCGGCTTAATGCTGGGCGAGGGAACACTGCTGGGCGAGAGCCATGGATATCCCCAGGATGGCGTGCTGTTCCACACATCCTCAACAGTCGGACTATTGTTCAGGGTCAGGCCATACAAGAAGTCTTTCGAACTCAGTGTGGTGTGGTTGGCATAGCGAATGTCGGTATTGTCCAATGTGAAGTGATCTGATTGATGAGAATATGTTCCTTGGACCATTCCTCCAAGATGGGGCGCAATTTCACCGGCCAGGAAGAGACTGAGAGCCTGGGGAAATCCGGCATTCCCGTTTTGTGCGTCCGGCAGGTGTTCGCGGGCGGTAGCGTAGCTGAGAAGAAGCATGACCGAGAGGGGAAAGTACCGGTTGATCTTCAAATCCTTGTCCTCGATGGTTACGTCTGCTTTTTTCTCTATGAGCGTGTAGCCATCGAGCTTGAATTTGCGCCCGAATGCAGTTAGCTCAGGCGGATTGCTGTGACATACGTTGCACTTAAGTCCGGTTTGCCGCGTAAAGCTTGGAACAGCTTGTGTGTCGGGAGGCAAACTGACTATAAGCCCCAGCAGAACTACACCGCTCGTTAGCGTGCAGACCAACTCGGCTCGATTCATGTGCGTTGTCGTCTCCAGACGGGCTCGTCGGAACTGTGAGAACAATTGGAAGGGGCTGTAATTTTGAACTGCAGCTACGTTTTGAGAAAAAGCACCGTTACTTTAACCGGGGATGAGATCGAATACTGTCCGAAACTAGACACGTTCATCAGACAAAGAACTAGCCCAAACTGCTGTGGTATTTGGAGAGGCGGGCCTTATTCCAGTTTCATTTTGGAAATGTGGCGCTGGCAGCGCAGGCAATCCAATGGCTTTCGATAGTCGTTGATGCCTTGGGCTTCATGTCCGGCAGTCAGGAAGCATTGACCAGCCCTTGCCACAAGCGACGGGCATTCGTACTTTCCTAGACCACCCCGAGTTCGCGAGACATCTCTTCAGCTTCCTCGATCAGGGCTCCGAGACTTCCCCTGATGCCTTCTCTCCAGAAGGCTTCGCTCCTCGGGTCGAGATCAAACGGAGCGAGCAGCTCAACCACGTTCTTTGTTGAACCGGAACGCAAGAGATCGAGGTACAGAGTCTCGAATTTTGATCCCAGACGCTGGCGCTGCGCGAACAGGCTTTGCGTCAGCAATTCCCCGAACGCATATCCATACACATAGAACGGGCTGTGAAAGTGCGGGATGTAAGCCCACAAATGATCGAAGTTGTCGTAGACGAAGATCTCGCCTTCTTCGCCGTAAAGCTGCCGCGCGGTATTCGACCAGAGGGCGCTTAACTCTTCGACCGATCGCTTGCTGGGCATTGTCCACGTTGTGTAGGAATCGTCCATGCCGTGAAGACGCCGTTCGAAATTCGAAAATCCAATCTGGCGCACCACTGTGTTAATCACCTTGTCGATCTTGGACATGATCAGCGCCAAAAGAGTTTTCTTGTTTCCCGAACGAATGAGCCGATCCTTGAGAAAAGTAAATGTCGTCATCTCAGCGAAGACAGAAGCTGTTTCGCAGTAAGCGATTGGAGCATGGAACATCAACGCCCCTTGAGCTTCGCCTGCAAGGATGCCATGTACGCCGTGTCCGAGTTCGTGTGCGAGCGTCATGACGTCTGAATTGCTTCCCAGGTAATTCAAGAGCGTGTAGGACACCGGCTTCCCGCCAGGCAAAACGTGAGAGGAATTGAATGCTCCGTGACGCTTTTCCTTTACCACTGGCGCGTCGATGCGGCGATCGGCAAAGAAGCTTTTCACGATAGTTGCCAGAGCCGGGCTGAAGCTTTGAAAAGACGCCGTAACGATCTCCTGCGCTTCAGGGAAGGGGATTACCGTGGTATCGGCAAATGGCATCGGCGCGTCGCGATCGCTCCAACGAAGCACGGGCAGTCCCAAATGGCGCGCCTTGAGTTTGTAATATCGCCGGGCCAGCGGACCGCCAAACGTAGTGACCGTATTGTGAAGAACATCTACGACGGAATCCGGAATGCGGTTGCTCTTATTGCGAGGATCCATCGGGTGCGCGTAGCCACGCTCTTTGTCTTCCACGGCTTTGGACCCCGCGACCATATACAGGGTCTGCGCCGCATATTTCGCGAACGGGCCGCTCAAGCCCTTATTGACGGACTTTAGCGCCTCCGCTCTTTCCTCTGCATCTTTCGATTTCGTGAGCAGGTGCAATAATTCGGTGAGGTTTTTTGTGCCGCCGCGAAAATCGAATTCCAGGTCCGCCTCGGCTTCATCAAAGAATTCGCTCCACGCACCTGAGTAGAATGGCGAACGCTTCGTTAGAGCGGATTCAACCGGCTCGGACAAGAAATGCGGCTTGAAAAGCCGCGTATGCTCGATCCAGGGGCGATGCTTGGACACAAATGGATCCTTCGCATACCATGCGTCGAGCACTTCACTGCTAAGTTGGACCAATTCCAGCTCAAAGAACGTGAGGTGCTCGCCTGACAAAGCACTCAGTTCCCGCTCTATTTCCGCGTGTTTCGCTTTAATAGCTGCATTCGAAAGATCCGTGCTCTCGCGTAGCGAAATATACGAAGCTATCTTGCCGTGGAGCATTTCGATCTCTGCGTAGTCTTTGATCGCAGCGCCCAAAAGCTCGGCCAGTTCGCCTTTGTAAGTGACGAAGAAATGCTTCGCCATCTGCGCGAGCTTGGTTAAATCGGAATCCAATCGCGGGTCATCGATATCTGCATAAAGGATGCTGAGATCCCACCGGACCTGATTGGCGTCTTCTATAGTGCTCGTCTTCGTAGAATTCATAAGAGTATGGTAGGTCGCAGCCGAATGAATCGGCCGCGAGTTTCTTAATCTGCCTTTCCGGATGGAATTTGTGATTCGTTCGAAGGACACTCACCTTCAAGTTTGACAACAAGCTCTTCCCACAGCTTCGTCGTTTCCTTCAGGCGCGCGCGAAGCGTCTCGATCGCCCCAGCAATGCGAATCGACTCCTCCGCGCTTTTGAACTGCCCCAGTTCCAATTCCAGACTCGTGATTTCCGCTTCGCAGCGTGAAATCTGCTCTTCGAGCTCATCGCGGTCCTTTTCCATCTTGCGAATGGAAGACGGATTCGTCTTTTTCGCTCGCTTCTGCTGCTCTCCTGGTTTTACAGATGCGCCCGGTTCAGGACTTCTCCGCTTAGCGCCTGAATCGGCCGCTTCGGTCCCGGTTCGCTGCTTTTGCCAGAGGTAATCTTCGTAATTACCAGGATAATCCTCGAGCTTGCCGCCTTCTATCTCGAAAATGCGCGTTGCCAACTTATCGATGAAGTAGCGGTCATGCGAGACAAATACGATTGTTCCTGTGAATTTTCGCAGTGCTTCGAGCAACACGTCCTTGGCTTGAAGATCCAGGTGATTGGTCGGCTCATCAAGGAGCAGAAAATTCGCCGGCCGCAAAAGCATTCGCGCCAGCGCGTAGCGATTCCTTTCACCACCGGAAAGCACACCGATGCGCTTGAAGACGTCATCAGCGGAAAAAAGGAACGATCCAAGCAACGTGCGCAGTTGCGTCTGATTACTCACGGCTGTAGGCGCAAAGCTCGTAAGATCATCGAGTAGTCGCGTCTCCGGATTGAGCACTTTGTATTGGTCTTGTGCGAAGTAATCAAGTTCGACATTGTGCCCCAGGCGCAATTCGCCTTTCGTTACCGGTTCTGCGCCGGACAGCAATTTGATCAGTGTGGATTTGCCGGCGCCGTTAACGCCGACCAGCGCGACGCGGTCCCCGCGATTCAGCACAAAGCCTACGTTCTCGAACACGCTCTTCTCGCCGTAACTCTTCGCGACATTTCGCAATTCCGCCACCATGCGCCCGCTTGGCCGCGGCTGCGGAAACGAGAAATGAATTACCCTCTCCTCGTCGGGCAGTTCAATTTTGTCTATCTTCTCGAGTTCCTTGATGCGGCTCTGTACCTGCCTCGCTTTGGTGGCTTGATAGCGGAAGCGATTGATGAAGGTTTCGAGATGATGAATCTGCTCCTGCTGGTTCTTCTGGCTTGCCTCGAGCTGGGCCCGGCGTTCGGCCTTTTGTTCCAGATAGCGGTCGTAATTGCCCGTGTAGAAATACGTGTGGCGGTTCCAGATTTCCAGGATCCTGTCCACCGTAACATCGAGAAAATACCGATCGTGTGAGACCAGAACGTACGCAAAAGGATAATTATTCAGGTATTCCTCGAGCCAATTGCGAGCTTCAAGATCAAGGTGATTGGTCGGCTCGTCGAGCAGCAGCAGATTAGGCTTTCTCAAAAGAAGTTTGGCCAGGCCAACGCGCATTTGCCAGCCGCCGGAGAATTCCTCCACCGAACGCCTGGCGTCGTCGCGTGAAAATCCCAGGCCGTTGAGCACAGCACCCACTTGCGCTTCCAGCGAATAACCGTCGTTTCGCTGGAATTCGGTCTCAATCCTATGGTAGCGGTCGGCAACTTTCGCATATTCATTACTGTTCGGATCAAGCTCCGCCATCTTGTGAGTGAGCGCTTCCATCTCCTTCTCGATGTCGAGCAGGTGCCCAAAAACGGAGAGGCATTCCTCTAGCACGGTGCGTCCCGAAAGAGACAGGCCATCCTGAGGAAGGTATCCGGTGGTCGTCTCCTTGGAAGCGGAACGGGATCCTTCGTCCAGCGTCTCCATTCCCGCCAGCACTTTCAGCAAAGTCGATTTGCCCGTTCCATTCCCGCCGACGAGCCCCACGCGCTCTTTCGCGCCGATAACCCAGTTGAGTTCTTGAAAGAGAGTCTTGGAACCGAAATGCTTTCCAGCCGAAGAGAGTTGAATCATGTATATCGAATCTGCCGGGCAGCCTGGTATGGAAGATAGAAACTCAAACCCAAATGATATCAGTTAGCCGCCGATGTCGCTGCTCGAGCACCGCCAATACATGCTCATTCGAAAGCGAGTAATGGAGCGAGAATGCGGGGATCCTGCAGGTTCAAGCCGCCCTAAATATGAAATAATCTTGCGGCGTTGCCGCGCAGGATGAGATCGCGGTCGGTCGCCGGCAAATTCAGCTGCTCGACAAGCGAATTCGGGTATTCGATGGCCTGATTCGCGCCGAAAGCGTTGTCGGTGCCAATCACCACGCGGTCGGCGCCCACAAGGCTTATCAAAAATCCCAGCGTTTCCGGATAGAAAGTGATCGAGTCGTAGTGAAATCGCCGGACGTACTCCCTGAACGGACGCTGCACTTTGAACTTGTTCCTCTCCAGACCATGCCCTAACCGTCCGGCAAGATACGGGAAGCTGCCGCCCGAATGCGGCAAAATAATTTCCAGCTTCGGATATTTATCCAGTGTGCCGCTGGTGATGAATTTGGCCGCGGTGGTGGCTGTCTCACAGGTAAAGCCCACCCAATTGTTCATTGCGGCCGCCACCGAAAGCGCATCTCCGACTCGCGTTTCCGGTGCGCCGTAGTAATTGATCTCCCCGTCGAGCGGATGAAACACGATGGGGTATCCGAGTTCCTCGATGCGCGCCAGCACAGCGGCGTAGGCGGGTTCGAAGATGTAATCGCGTCCCTGAATCGAGTTCGGCGCATGAACCCCGCGCACCCCCGGCTTTCCGGCAACGCGGTTCAGTTCTTTCAACGCAAGCGCCGGTGCATGCCAGGGCAGCTCGATGGCCGTTATGAAGCGATCCGGGAATGCGGTGTGTGCTTGGATTCCGGCATCGTTGACGATCTGCGCGATGCGCGCGCCGTCTTGCGGCGACACCCATTGATACGGCATCCCGCCGTTCAGAGTTAGAACGAGCATCTGGACACCGTGCGCGTCCATCCACTTGCATCGCCGGTCCAAATCGAAGTTCAGCGGATCGCCGCCGTTCGGCCGCCCCAGTTCGGCGAGTGCTTTCACGTAGGGCTCCGGCGCCCAATGGGTATGGCAATCGACGGACACAGGGCGAATGGTTCCGCGTGGGGGCGCATTCCAGGGCTGATCCGATGTTTGCGCAGCCGTCTGTGCCGTCAGTGAGGATCCCTGCCCAGATGCCAACGTTCTCGGCGCTGTTACCGCGTCCGCACGAGAGCCCGAGCCGATCCTCAGAAAGTCTCGGCGCGCGATTTCCGGGTTTTGCAAAAAAGCTTCAGAAGCCTTCATGTTCGGACTCTCTTCCTGCTTTTCCCGTTGGAGCCATAAAACGTTTCGTGCAGCTTCAAAGTCGAGCCAACCTCAAAGTGTAACGACTCTACAGACGCAGCAGCCTCGCTGCATTACCCTTCAAAATAAGTTCGCGATCGCCAGGCGAGAGCTTCAATTGCTCCACCAGCCCGTTCGGTGCTTCGACGTCCATCAGCGCGAAATTGTCCGTGCCGATCACCACGCGATCGGCGCCAACGAGGTTAATTAGAAAACGGAGCGTCTCGGGGTAGAACGTCAATGTGTCGTAATGAAATCTCCGGATGTATTCCCTCATCGGACGTTGCAACTTGAACTTGGAGTTCATCATGTAACGGTCGCCTCGCCCTGCGATATACGGAAAAACGCCGCCGGAATGAGGCAGCACAATTTCCAATTTCGGATATTTATCCAACGTGCCGGTGGCGATGAACTTGGCCGCGGTCGTTGCGCTTTCAAAAGGGAATCCGAGCGAATTGCTCAGGCCCGCGGAAATTGAGACCGGATCAGCCAGCCGTTGCTTTCCGGCGTAATAGTTCGCCTCTCCATCCATCGGGTGAAATAGAAGCGGGTATCCGAGTTCCTCGATCCGCGCCAGCACAGCCGCGTATGCAGGTTCGAATAAATAGTCGCGCCCCTCAATCGAATTCGGAACGTGAACCGCGCGCAAACCGGGTTTGCCTGCAACTCGATTCAGTTCTTTCAGGGCGAGCTGGGGATCGTGTATCGAAAGTTCGATCCCCGCCGCGAAGCGTTCCGGAAATGCGGTATGCGCTTCCACGGCAGCATCGTTAACGATTTGCGCGAGGTGCGCGCCCACGTCCGGCGGCACCCACTGCCAGGGCATGCCGCCGCTCAACGTCAGAACGTGCATCCGCACGCCGTGCTCGTCCATCCATTTGCGCCGCTTATCCAGATCGAAATCGAGCGGATTCGTGCTCGCAGCCGCGGGCCGCTTCAATTGTGACAGGGCTTTGTCGTAGGCCTCTGGCACCCAATGCGTATGGAGGTCAATCGAAACGGGCTGCTCGGTAGGGCTTGCCGCCGCTATTCCGAGAGGATCGAGCGCCATCATCGCACCGGCACCGGCGCCCAGCTTGATAAAATCTCGGCGAGCAATCCCGTCTTCTCGCGTCTCAAGCTCGAGATTCTCCATGGTGCTCCCTCCTCGGGCGAACCTTTCCGAACGTGAACACGCGAACGCCGACCCAGGAGTCGGCGTCCCGCAGCGAATCCAGACGTCGCGCCGAAGCGCAGATTTGTTGGCTTACTCTTTACACCTATTTGCCGATTTCCAGAAGCTCAAACGTGCTGAGTACCGGTTTCGGTCGCGGGTTGGGGTTTTTAGCCGTGGGCGCCACGGGGTCGTTTTGCTCGGTGCCAATCGTAAATATGTGGTGAGACTTCGGATCAAGCGACACAGTGCGAGCGCCGTAGATCGTTTTCACGGTCGCGACCACGCTGATTTTGTCTGGCGAATCGGCATGGAATATATAAGTTGCACCGTTTTTGCCGTCGCCGCTGTCGCGGCAAGTGGCAAATATATTGCCCGTGCCGGGGTCGAAGACATTTCCGTCAACTCCGATTCCGATGGGCATCGAAGCCACCACCTTGCCGTTGTCTGCGTTCATTACAATCATCCCCACAGGCGAAACGCATGGCCCCGTCGGCCACTTATTCTTAACGGTGAGGGTCTTCGCGTCGTATTCCATCACGCTGCGCTTGTCTTCGAGGTCCTGGAAAATGCTTCCTTTGCCGTCCGCGGCGGCCGCTTCGGGGTTGGCATTGAATTTCATGGTTCCGACAACTTTCTCCGCCGCGGCGTCAACCACGGTCAGGTTCATGCCGTCCCCGTTGTTCACGAAAACGCGCTTGGTGCTTGGGTCGTAGATCAGTGAGTCGGTATCCATGCTATTGGACTTGATGGACGAGGTAAGTTTGAGCGTCTTCAAATCAAAAATATAAATCGTGCCCTCCTCCTCTGTTTTGTTGCCGGTCACAAATCCACGATTGAATTCCGTCGCCACCGCAACTCCATGTAATCCGTTCATGCCCGTGATGTCGCCGACGAGCTTTCCCGAATCCTCGTCGACCACCATGATGTGCGTGCTTCGAGGGATATAAACGCGACGCGCATCCCCATCTACCGTCACGTAGTCCCAATTGCCTTCGCCGCCCAGCTTGATCGTTCGAATCACCTTATAGCCGGAGTCTTGCGGCGCGGCAGAAACAAGAACGGGAGAAAGAAGCAAAAGCGGGAATGCAACTAAGATAGCCCAACCCAGGGTACCCAGAAATTTCGATTGTGACATAGAATCTCTCCTTAGTTCTGCGTAGTTGACGAAGGGGGATTGACCGCCCCTGATGGGCAGTGCTCAATACGCTAGTTGGCGCAAGCTGAAAATAGACTTAAATGTTTGCGATATTTCGCAGCGCATCGGAACGCGCTGGCCGTTAGCGCCCGCGATAATGAACCTTTCATGCGGAGTGCCTAAAGGCATTAGAAAAAGGAGAGGAGTCTATGCGTCTTTCGAGCAGGATGGGCGATCGTCGTGCCTTCTTAACCTACCTGGCGGCTAGTCCCATCCTCGCTTATGCGGGGCTCTCATCTCGATGGGTTGAAGACTTGATGGCTGAAGCTGCCGCCGCCCAGGATTCGCCGGCGCTGGATCGACAAAATGAAGTCATCATTAAGTCCGTCAAAGAAGCGCTCAATGTTTTCGATTTCGACGCGGTCGCGCGGACGAAGCTCTCGCCAGCTCACTACACTTTCATCACTGACGGCTCGTTCAATAACGAAACGCTTCGAGCGAACCGCGAGGGCTTCTCGAAATATGAGATTCGTCTGCGCCGCCTGACGGGCATCACCAAGGTCGATCAATCGGTTCGCATTTTCGGGACTAACTGGGACTCCCCGATCTTCCTGTGCCCTGTCGGCCGAATGAATGCATATTACCCGCAGGGAGCCGTAGTTGTGGCTCGAGCCGCGAAGGCGACACGCACGCTACAGGTGCTAGCCGGATCCCAAGTGATTGTCTCCGATCCCAAGGCGATCGAGGACGTCGTCGCGGCGCGCGGTGAACCGCTCTGGGTGGCAGGATTGGGCGATACGTTGGACGCGCCACTGGTCAAGCGCATCGAGGCAACGGGATGTCCCACGCTGATGTGGACGATCGATGACGGCGGAGGCAATACGATCGGCGCAAAATCGGTCCAACGCGCGGGCGTAGCAAATCTTGACCGCGAGGCCGACTCGCGGTGCGTGGGATGCCACGGAAATCTGCCTAAAATCACGAGAGTTGCGCCAGGTACGTCTATGGTTGTGCTGGGGGCAATCGGTTCCCTCCGAGGAGAGAACAGTATTAAATTGAATTGGGACGACGTCCGGCGCGTGCGGGACATGACTCGCATGAAGCTGGTGCTGAAAGG
>Ga0207135_1063_pt1 | contig 11950 bp, 10 predicted proteins | sample Alteio_BWMinHeat_10_FD_153530 | JGI IMG/M metagenome (GOLD analysis project Ga0207135, IMG submission 153530) | Enriched cells from forest soil in Barre Woods Harvard Forest LTER site, Petersham, Massachusetts, United States -... | ecosystem: Environmental > Terrestrial > Soil > Temperate forest >...
TCGCGGAACGTGACCAGTTGCACGCTGAGTCCCCAGAAGCTGCCCATGACCGTGAGCGCCAGTACGGAGGCGAGGCGGTAGCGCGCGGCGTTCGGGTCATGAGCCAGCAGGCCGAGGAAGAGAAAAAGGAACAGCATCGGCACGAACAGGCTGAAGACGAGAAAGGCGCGGTTGCGCAGCGCCAGGCGCATGCGAACTTTCGTGAGTGCCCAGGCGTTTCTCAATCGCGCAGCCTCCGTCCGGTGAGTTCGAGGAAGACGTCTTCGAGCGAGGGCGTGGCGATTTCCAGGCCGGCGAGTTCGTTGCCCTGGGCTTCGAGATATTTCACCAGCGAGACGATGGTGCGCGGCACGCCGGTGGACTGCACGATGTAGACGCCGTCGGTGGAGTGGCAGCCGGAGACGGCTTCGAGCTGGCTGAGCGCGCCGTCGGCAACGGGGTGGGCCAGGCGAATCTCGATGCGCGTCTTGCCGGCGGAGCTTTGCTTCAGCTCGCGCGGCGTGCCTTGGGTGATTACTTCGCCATGGTCGATGATGGCCACGCGATCGCAGAGGCGCTCGGCTTCTTCGATGTAGTGCGTGGTCAGCAGGATCGATTTTCCACCGCTCTTGAGCTCTTCGATGACGGCGTAGATTTCGCGGCGCACCTGAGGATCGAGGCCGGCGGTCGGCTCGTCGAGAAAAACGACGCGCGGCTCGTTGACCAGCGCCATGGCCAGCGCGAGGCGCTGCTTTTGCCCGCCAGAGAGCTGCGAGTAAAAGGCGTTGCGCTTTTCTTCCAGGCCGAAGCGCTGCAGAAGCTGGCCGGTGTCGCGGTGGTGGCGGTAAAAGCTGGCGAACAGTTTGAGCGCTTCGCTGACGCGGATTTTGTCGGGCAGCGCGGTGGACTGCAGCGCGGCGCCGATGAGCTGCTTGAGCGCATCGCCGCTGGCGTGAGGGTCGAGACCGCAGACCTGGACGCGCCCGCTATCGGCTGGGCGCATACCTTCGAGGATTTCGACGGCGGTGGTTTTACCGGCGCCGTTCGGGCCGAGCAGGCCGAAGACTTCGCCCTCCTGCACGGAAAAACTCACCCCCCGCAGGGCCTGCACGTCCCCGTAGCGCTTGGTTAGGTTCTCAACCTCGATGATGGGCGAGTTCACAGTAAACCGATATCTATAACACATTCGGGCTGGGGCGCGCGAACCGCGCGCAGGCCAGCATCGCCGCATGCGCCGGCGCGGACTTAGGCTCAGGCGCTTCCGTCTACGATGCTGAGCGGCTTGCGCGAAGCTGCGAGTTGTGCCGGACCGGAACAGCGGACGTCGCGGCGTCGCGCCGCTAATCCGCGAATGGCACGCGACGCATCTAAGTAAATAGAGGAGGCCAGCGTGAGTCGGATCCCACAGAGCGCGACACATCGGCGGCGCCACGGCCGACGGGTGCGGACTGTACGTGTTCACCCTGATCTGCGAAGGGCAGCCGCAAAGACATTTGTGCGCAAACCGATAGTGGGCATCACGGCAAGGGCAAGAGGCATCTAACTTGACGGTGTAGTGGACGCTCCATACACTACAATCAACTTAGAGGGGAGAAGCGGCTATATGGCTTTTCTGCGACGCAAAGGCAACGCCTACTACCTGGTGCACAACGTGCGCCGCGAGGGAAAGGTGAAGCAACTTCACCTGGCCCGCCTCGGCGAACGTCCCCGAATTACCGACGATGTGGTGCGCCATGTGTCGCGAGCATATCCGTTCGTGGACGTGAACTGGACGGCGCTGCGCGAGGCGGTCAACAGCCGGGTCGACGTGTTCGACACGCGGTCTGCCTACGTCCGGAATCTGTTGTCCGTTCTCCGAAATCTCAATTTGGATTTGGCCGATCTATTTCCGCCACTGCTGGATGTGTCAGTGGGGCGCGCCGCCGGTGTGGAACTGGTGACTCAGCTTCGGCTGCTGCATTCGACGGTGGGGGTCAAGCTCGACCAATTCGACCGGTCTCCGCGACGTGGGGTAAACATTGAGCGGAACTTCCGGTAGGAGCAGGACTATGCGCGTCACCGAGCAACAACGCCAGCAACTGGATCCGAATCTTCGCAGCGCGGAGTCTCAGGAATTCGAGATGGCCCTGCGGCAGAAGATCGTCGGACAGGAAGAGGGAGTCCGCGCCGTCGCGGATCTCTATCAGGTGTACTGCGCCGGCATGTGCCCCATGGGGCGGCCGGTGGGGAACCTTCTGTTCCTGGGGCCGACGGGCTCGGGCAAGACGCGCATCGTCGAAGCCACGGCCGAAATTCTCTTTGGCGATCCGCGCGCGGTGATCAAGGTGGACTGCGCGGAATTTCAACACTCGCACGAAAACGCCAAGCTGATCGGTTCGCCGCCAGGTTACCTGGGCCATCGCGAGACGCATCCGCTGATCACCCAGGAAGAGCTGGCCAAGCATCACACCGATAAAGTGAAGCTCAGCTTCCTGCTGTTCGACGAAATCGAGAAGGCGTCGGACGCGCTCTGGCAACTGCTGCTGGGCATGCTGGACAAGGCTACATTGACGCTGGGCGATAACCGCCGCGTGGATCTTTCGCAGACGATGATTTTCCTGACGTCGAACCTCGGCGGCGGCGAAATCACCGAGTTGATGAACGGCGGCATGGGTTTCGTGCAGCCCGACAACAAGCCGGCGGAGGCGTTGGACGGCAAAGTCGAGCGCACCGCGCAGGAAGCGGCAAAGCGCAAGTTCTCGCCGGAATTCATGAACCGGTTGGACAAGATCGTGGTCTTCCATCCGCTGCGGCACGGACAGCTCGAGCAGATTCTGGATATCGAGCTGGCCATGGTGCAGCGGCGCGTGCTGGATACCGCGCGCGGGCAATTCCTTTTCCGCGTCACGCCCGCGGCGCGAGCATACTTGCTGCGCGAAGGCACCGACATGAAATATGGCGCGCGTCATCTGAAGCGGGCCATCGAGCGGAACATCGTTTATCCGCTGGCCAATCTTCTGGCCACCGAGCAGGTTCGCCTGGGCGATGTGCTGTGCATCGACTGGGACGAAATCAAGCAGATGCTCCTGTTTGAGCGAGAGGGCGAGGGCGCGGTGCTACCGGTACCGGTTGCCTCGGCGGTGGCTGCCAGCGCGCAAGCCGCGGGAGCGGGCGGACGCGCCACCGAACAGCCTGCCGTCGCTGCGGGTCGCGAACTGCCCACGTCCGTGCCGATTCCTTTGGCGCCCGTGCCCGCTCCGGCCGGCCGCCGCAAAAACGATTCCTAGCCCACTTCTTCTTTTGTTCTGGCCGGGCTGCAAGTACAGCCCGGACCCGGAATGGTAATAGGGGCGACGCAGTATGGTCGCCCCTCACTCTTTCTGCGCGCCTGTTCAGGCGTCACGGCAGAGTCGTGCCGTACCAAAACAACACTGCACCACGATGATTCCTAGCCCGCGGTGGACGAAGTTAATTTTGGCTTCCAGCGCAGGATCGGTTTGCGCGCGGCGGTGACTTCATCGAGGCGCCCCACGCGGGTGGTGTGCGGAGCGGTCTTCACCAGTTCCGGTTGCGTCGCGGCCTCTTCGGCAATCGAGCGCATGGCGTCAACGAATAAATCGCATTCCTCTTTTGACTCCGATTCGGTCGGCTCGATCATCAACGCTCCCGGCACGATGAGCGGAAACGCCGTCGTGTACGGATGGAAGCCGTAATCAATCAGGCGTTTGGCGATGTCCATGGTGTTCACGCCGAATTTCTTCTGCAGCGCGTCGCTGAAGACGACTTCGTGCAATGAGGGCGAAGCGTAGGGCAGCTCGTACACGTCTTCCAGCTTCTTGCGAATGTAATTGGCGTTGACCACGGCGTCTTCGGTGGCCTGGCGGATGCCCGGTCCGTATGCCAGCGTGTAGGCCAGCGCCCGCAGCAGCACGCCGAAATTACCCACGAAGGCGCGCACGCGTCCGATGGATTGTGGCCGATTGAAATCGAGCGCCACCTGACCGTTCTTTTCCACCACCACAGGCACGGGCAGGAACGGCTCGAGATGTTTTTTCACCAGCACGGGGCCTGCGCCCGGCCCGCCCCCGCCGTGCGGCGTGGAAAAAGTTTTGTGCAGATTCAGGTGCATCACGTCCACGCCAAAATCGCCGGGCCTGGCCACGCCCGCCAGGGCGTTCATATTTGCCCCGTCCATATAGAGCAGCGCGCCGCGCTGGTGCAATAGATCGGCGATTTCCGCGATGCGCGGCTCGAATGTTCCGAGCGTCGACGGGTTGGTGACCATCAGCGCGGCAACATCGTCATGAACAATTTGCTTCAAATGCTCGACGTCGAGCTGGCCGCGGCTATCGGAGCGAATATTCTCTACCTCGTACCCTGCAATTACCGCAGTTGCGGGATTTGTTCCGTGTGCGGAATCGGGAATGAGCACTTTCTTGCGCGGGTTGCCGCGCGCGGCCAGGCAGGCGCGGATCATCAGCAGGCCGGTCAATTCACCTTGCGCGCCGGCGGCTGGCTGCAGCGTTGCGGCATCCATGCCCGTGATTTCGAGCAGGCATTGCTGCAGCGTGAGCAAAATGTTGAGGCAGCCCCGGGAAAGTTCCTGGGGTTGATAGGGATGTTCGGTGGCGAGTCCGTCCAGGCGAGCCACGAATTCATTCACGCGCGGGTTGTACTTCATCGTGCAGGAGCCCAGCGGATACATGCCCAGATCGATCGCGTAGTTCCATGTGGAAAGCCGCGTGAAGTGGCGAATGACTTCGATCTCGCTGACCTCGGGGAATCCTGCAACTTCGTCGCGCGCGTGTGCGCCCAGAGCGGCATTCACGTCGGCCGGAGGAACGTCGAGCGGCGGCAATTCCAGTCCGCGCTTGCCCGGGGCGGACTTCAGGAAGATCAGATCTTCGTTCTGACTGGTGTGCCGCGCGGCTTTTTTGATTCGATCGGACAAATCGTGTTCTCCTTACACCGGTTGCAGCAGGGCCGTTCGGACGGACGCGGCGAGCCGCTCGATCTCGGCTCGCGTGGTTGTCTCCGTCACGCATACCAGTCCGCACTTGGTAAGTTCCGGATAAGAGCGGCCCAGCGGCAGCGGCCCGATGATCTTTTCTCGCAGCAGATCGGCGTTGATCAAGCGCACCGAGCGCGGAAACTGCACGGTGAATTCGTTGAATACCGGCCCGGTGAATACTCGCCGCACGCCCGGTATTCTTTCCAGTTCCGCCAGCGCGAACTGCGCCTTGGCCACATTCTGCGCGGCCATTTCGCGCAGGCCCTCTTTGCCGAGCAGGCACAGGTGGACGGCGGCGGCCAGCGCGCACAGCGCCTGATTCGTGCAAATGTTGGACGTGGCCTTTTCGCGGCGGATGTGCTGCTCGCGCGTGGCCAGCGTCAGGCAAAATCCGCGGCGTCCCCGATTGTCGGTGGTTTGGCCGGCGAGGCGCCCCGGCATCTGGCGCACATATTTTTCGCGCGTGGCGATGACTCCGGCATAGGGTCCGCCGTAACTCGGTGGCAGGCCAAGACTTTGCGCTTCCATGGCGACAATGTCTGCGTCCACGGGCGGCTTCACCAGGCCCAGCGAGACGCCTTCCGCGATGGTCGTCACAAGCAGCGCTTCGGAACCGCGCGCCAGCTCGGCGATTTTGGGGAGCGGTTCGAGCACGCCGAAGAAATTGGGTGACTGCACTACGACCGCCGCGGTCTGCGCGTCGAGCGCGCCCGCCAGCGCTGAGGCGTCGATCTGGCCGGATCGTGCGAAGCCGACCTCTTCGATCTGCAGGCCGAGATTGCGCGCGTAGGTGGCGAGCACTTCGCGATATTCGGGATGCACGGAGCGAGCCACGAGAATCCGCTGGCGGCCGGTGAGCCGCTCGGCCATCAGCACGGCTTCGGTCATGGCAGTCGAGCCGTCGTACATCGAGGCGTTAGCCACTTCCTGGCCTGTGAGCTGGCACATCAGCGTCTGAAATTCAAAGATGGCTTGCAGCGTGCCTTGACTGATCTCTGCCTGATACGGCGTGTACGAAGTGAGAAATTCGCCGCGCAGCAGAATCGTATCGGTCACGACCGAGCGGATGTGATTGTATACGCCCGCGCCGAGAAAACTGGTGTATCCGGTGGAATTCTCGCTCGCTCGCGCGCGAAAATATTGCACCAGCTCGGTTTCCGACATAGGGCCGGGCAGATTCAGCGGACCCTGGAGGCGGAGCGCTTCCGGAACGGACTGAAAGAGATCGGCCACCGAGCGCGCGCCGATGGCGTCGAGCATCTCGCGGCGTTCGGACGGACTTTTCGGAAGGTAGCGCATCAGGCAGAAGCGTCCTTTTCTTTTTCGGAAACGAAAGCCTGGTAGGTGGCGGCGTCCATCAGGCCGGAAACGGCGCCCGGGTCGTTCACCTTCAGCTTGATCAACCATGCGGAGCCGTGCGGGTCTTTGTTGATCGTTTCAGGGTTGGGGCCGAGGGTCGAGTTCACTTCGGTAACCTCGCCTGCCACCGGGGAATAGATTTCGCTCACCGCTTTCACCGATTCGACGGTGCCGAGCGATTGCCCCGCCGTGAGTTTCGCGCCCACTTTCGGCAGTTCGACGTAGACGACGTCGCCCAGCTCGTGCTGCGCGTAGTCGGTGATGCCGACCGTGGCCACGCCGCCTTGCAGCCTCACCCACTCGTGCTCTTTGGTGTAGCGAAGATCGCTGGGATACATTTTCTCTCCTAATTTCTGAGCGGGCTGCAAATCTTTCTTATGCGCGGGCTCCAAGTAGAGCCCGCACCCGCCGCACTCGTCGCCCGCTATGCGGCGCGCTTGTAGAACGGCGTCGGCACGATTCGGGCTCGCGCGTGCGTCGCGCGGATGGCGATTTCGATCTCCGTGCCCGGCGCGCTCGATTCCACGGGCACGTAGGCCATGCCGATATTTTTCTTCAGAAATGGCGCGGGCGATCCGCTGGTGACCTTGCCCGCCTGCCGCCCGCCGATCATCACCTCGTAGCCGTCGCGGGCGATGAGCCGGTCTTCCATCTCGAATCCGACGAGGCGCCGCTTCACTCCGTCGCGCTTTTGAGCGAGCAGCGCGTCGCGTCCAAGGAAGTCACCCTTGTCGGGCTTGCAGATCCAGCCCAGGTTGGCTTCCCACACGGTCGTCGTGTCATCAATCTCGTGACCGTAGAGGCACATCGCCGCTTCGAGGCGCAGCGTGTTGCGCGCGCCGAGGCCGCATGGAGTCAGACCCTGCGGACGGCCCGCCTCGAGCAAATCGTTCCACAAACGCTCGGAGTGGTGCGGCGGAAAATACAGCTCGAAGCCGTCTTCACCAGTGTAACCGGTGCGCGCGATCAGGCAAGCCACGCCGGCAACGTCTCCAAACATAAAACGATAGTAGCGCAATCCGGCGACGGGCGCCGTCGTCAGCCGTTGCACGGTGGCCAGCGCACGCGGCCCTTGGACCGCCAGTTGAGAATAGCGCGGCCCGGCATTTTCGATTTCCGCGCCGAAGCGCCCTTTCTGGGAAAAATTGTGCTCGCGGATGTAGGCGAAATCCGTGTCCTGATTGCTGGCATTCACGCACAGCAGGTAGTGCGTGTCCGAGAGCTTGTGCACCAGCAGGTCGTCGACGAATGTGCCGGCGCTGGTCAGCAGGCCGGAGTATTGCGCCTGTCCGTCGACGAGCTTGGCGGCGTCGTTCGAGGTGACGTACTGCACCAATTCCAGCGCGTGCGGCCCGCGCACTTCGATCTCGCCCATGTGGCTGACGTCGAAAAGGCCGGCCGCCGTGCGCGTGGCCATGTGTTCGGCGATGATGCCGGAATATTCGACCGGCATCTCCCACCCGCCGAAATCCACCATCTTGGCGCCCATGCGGCGATGGGCGGAATTGAGCGCCGTCTTGCGCAACTGGATGGTCGTGGGAGGCGTCACCGGGAAATTGTTCCTGAATTTCCGGAAAGCGAGTGAACGTAGCACGCGCCGCGGAAAAGTGTCAAGAAAGTGCGCTGCTTTTTGAGCTGAGTCGGCTGCGTACAGACGGAGTCCTGAACACATCCATTATACCATTGGGGTCAAATTCACCGACCGCTTGTCGGCAGACAGCGGATCAGTTTGAATTGTTGTCGAATTCGGACCTATTCAGGCTGGGCTAGGAGCGGTGGCCCCATGCTGTTCTGTGCTTTCCTAAGGCTCTTTATTTGCTAGGAAGTCGTTCACCAACCGTTCCAATAGGTCTAGGTACCGCTTGCAGGCCGATATTACATCTTGATCACCACGACTGGACTGGAATGAGTGCACCGGGATCTCGACTTGCGTCGGGAACCAATCGTCACCAAACGACGGGAAGCCGTGGGCTGTATGCGCTAAGTGCTCTCCCAACAGCGGACTGATTGTGACGTATTCCGAACCAGTGATCACGTCGGCACCACCGCGCTTCTGTACCTTATTCCGCTGGTCCTTCAAGAATCTAAAGAGGTCCTGGTCTTCCTCGCTAAGCCTTCCGAACCACGTGTCAAACCACGCGGCGTACTTCGCTGTTTCTTCGTGCTGGAGTGTGAAGGTCACGCTTCGTGCAGCCGACAGGAACGCGCTGAGATAGAACCCGAATGCCTCGGGCACCTTCCGCGCGGAATCTTGACCCTCTTTGAGGAGGTGGCGGAAGAAAAACTGACTCTCGCTTAGCTTTCTTTGGGTTGCAGCGATCATTTGAGACTGACTCACATAAACTGCATCCAAGCCAGCATACCGGCACGGCACTGGCGAGTCGAGATGGTTCTCGGCCCGCCCCGGATGGTAAGGTAGCTGTCACAACCCAACGGTCGAGCGAGTAGGAGGGCAGATGCCCAGGGAGATAGAAGATGCAATGAAATGGTTTAGGAGGATCAACCTCGATGGCATCCCTGCCCTGCTGCAGAATAAAAGCACCGCATTCTTATCATTTGTCTGTGTAGTTGCCGCCATTGACGCCTTGGCTGGCTACCGCTACCAAAGCGCGAGGGGCGATCGCTTCGCTCAATTTGTAAGAGAATATTTTCCTGACGCATATTCACAGCATGCTCCGAAGTTGTACCTTTTCAGATGCCGCATGCTCCACAATTTTTCTCCCGCATATTTTTCGCTGGTCCATAAATCGCCAACCCTACACCTTCAGTTGAGCAAGATTGACGATACTTACTTGAGCGACGATTCGTTTTTCTCGGACATGCGAAATGCCGCGGAAAAATACTTTGCCGAGGTCCGATCCAGTAGCCAGCGCCAAACCGACATGCTTGCGCGCTTGAACGATATCCAGCAAGGTGGCTCCATATCGGTGATGTAATCTCGATGCCATGTTGCATCCATTGCACTACGGGGCGATATTGGACTTTGAGCTGCGGCGGGAACTGAGCAGCGATTCTCGTCGGCCTTAGTTGACAAGCCTCAGAGCGTCCAGTAGCCTTTTCGTTTTCCACTAAACAACGAAAGGTCCCCGTGTCCGATCAGAAGCTGCCCACGCGCGCCGAAGATTTTTCCGAGTGGTACAACCAGTTGGTCCTGAAGGCGGAGCTGGCCGACTACGCGCCGGTGCGCGGCTGCATGATCGTCCGGCCATACGGCTGGGCGCTGTGGGAAAACATCCAGGCCGCGCTCGACAAGCGCTTCAAGGCCACGGGACACGTAAACGCCGCGTTTCCGCTGCTGATTCCGCGCAGCTTCATCGACAAGGAAAAATCGCACGTCGAAGGCTTTTCGCCCGAGCTGGCCGTGGTGACTATCGGCGGCGGCGAAAAGCTGGAGGAGCCGCTGGTCATCCGGCCGACGTCGGAAACCATCATCGGCCACGCGTATGCCAAGTGGATTCAGTCCTACCGCGATCTGCCCGTGCTCATCAACCAGTGGAACAGCGTGGTCCGCTGGGAGATGCGCACCAAACTATTTCTGCGCACCACCGAATTTTACTGGCAGGAGGGCCACACGGCGCACGCTACGCTGGAAGAGGCCGAAGCCGAGACGCGACAGATGCTCGACGTCTATACGGATTTCGCCGTGAACGAGGCTGCCATTCCCGTCATCCCCGGACGCAAGTCCGCCTCGGAACGCTTCGCCGGCGCCGACCAGACCTACTCGATCGAAGCCATGATGGGCGACGGCAAGGCGTTGCAGTCGGGCACGTCGCACAATCTCGGCCAGAATTTCGCCAAGGCCTTCCAGATACGCTACCTCGACCCGCAAGGCGTGCTGCAGCATTGCTGGACCACGTCCTGGGGACTCTCCACGCGCTTCATCGGCGCCATCATCATGGTGCACGGCGACGATCAGGGACTCATTCTGCCGCCGCGTCTCGCGCCCACGCAGGTGATCATCGTGCCCATCTTCAAGACCGACGAGGAAAAGGCGCAGGTCATCGCCGCCGCGCGCAGAATTCGCGATGCGCTCATCTCGGTGGGCATTCGCGTGCGCACCGACGAACGCGAAGGCTCGAGCCCCGGCTTCAAATTCAACGATTGGGAGATGCGCGGCGTGCCGTTGCGCATCGAGATCGGCCCCAAGGATATCGCCAAAGGCAGCGTTGTCCTGGCGCGCCGCGACAAGCCCGGCAAGGAAGGGAAGTCCTTCGTTCTGCAGGAAGGATTGGCGCTGGCAGTGGCTGCAGCGCTGGTGGAGATTCAGCAAGCGTTGCTCGAACGCGCCCGCGCGTTTCGCGACTCGAAGACCAAAGACGCGCGGACGTACGATGAATTGAAGGCCGCGGCCGAGAACGGCTTCGCGTCAGCTTTCTGGTGCGGTAGCGCGGAGTGCGAAGCGAAAATCAAGGAAGAGACCAAGGCCACGATGCGCTGCATTCCGACGGAGCAGGCTCCCGGCAAAGGCGTCTGCGTGCTCTGCGGGCAGCCCGCCACCGAACGCGGCATCTTTGCGCGGGCTTACTGACGATCCGATCGGTGCGGGCTGTAGTTGTTTGCCCTGAGCCGCGAAGGGCAGCCCGCGAAGACGCACCGTCATTCCGAGCGGAGCGACGAATCCCTCTTGGTTTTCTCCGCGCTTTCTGTGAACCTTCGTGCCCTCTGTGTTAGATCTTTTCGGTCCATTCCGTTTCAGCCGAGCGCCTGATCGAAATCCTCGATCAAATCCTCCGTGGCCTCGATTCCGATGGACACGCGGATCAAACTGTCCGTGATGCCCAGCCGCTGCCGGTCCTGCGCCGACATGCCGGCGTGCGACGTGGTGCACGGCCGCGTCATGAGTGTTTCAACTCCGCCCAGGCTTGGCGCCGCGATCGGCAGCCGCGCCTTGCGCATGAACTTTTCCGCCACCGCGAGGCCGCCTTTCACTTCAAAGCTGAGCACTCCTGCGAACCCATCGAATAGTTTGCGCGCCCGCTCGTGCCGAGGATGGCTTGCCAGACCGGGATAATTGACCTTCGCCACCGCGGGATGTTTCTCCAGGAATTCCGCGATCCGCAGCGCGCTGCGGTTCTGATATTCCACGCGCAAAGCAAGCGTCTTCATCCCGCGATGCAAGAGAAAGCAGGCGTGCGGGTCGAGAGAGCCGCCCAGATGATCGAGCTTGTGTTTGGCGTGGTCCACCAAGTCTGCGCGGCCGATGATGGCTCCGGCCACGATGTCGGAATGTCCGTTCAAATATTTGGTGCAGCTATGCAGCGAGAGGTCGAATCCATGCTCCGGCGGACGAAAATTCACCGGGCTGGCGAACGTATTGTCGATCAGCGAAATCAAGCCGTGCTCTTTCGCGAAGTGGACCGCCGCCGGCAGGTCCACCACTTCCAGCAGGGGATTGGACATACTTTCGACAAATGGCGCGGCGATCATGTAGATACCGAGAAACGCGCTGGTGAGATATCCGATTTGCGTTTTGCTCAGGTGGAACTCGTCCTGCACCAGCGGTTGAACCGCATATAGGATGTTGCGATCCGCGTAGTTGAGCAGGTTGAGCGCCGTGAGCACAATCAGCGCGGTGCGAGGATAGACCTTGGCCGGATGCATGGATGAAATCAGCATCCTACC
>Ga0207135_1047_pt2 | contig 11881 bp, 8 predicted proteins | sample Alteio_BWMinHeat_10_FD_153530 | JGI IMG/M metagenome (GOLD analysis project Ga0207135, IMG submission 153530) | Enriched cells from forest soil in Barre Woods Harvard Forest LTER site, Petersham, Massachusetts, United States -... | ecosystem: Environmental > Terrestrial > Soil > Temperate forest >...
AGCGGGAAACGGAAGTATGCAACCGAAGGCGAAGCGCTATCCACGGCGGCACATCAGATCTCCACCGCCAACGCGCCGAAGCTAAAAGCTTACGTTTGCCAATGGTGCCACGCCTGGCATTTGACGAAAGACACAAGCAAAGCCACTAAGGGTCGCAGATAACCGGATGGGTTGAGTTCGGCGACGGCCCCACTGCGACCGTTGAGATTCATTAATCGCGCGCCGTTGCGCTGGCCTTATTGCATTGGAGACGGATGTGGTAGACTCCGCCGAGAACTGCGCGGGGCAAGACAGGGTGACCAAACTTAGCTGCCGAGTTCCTTGCTCCAAGCCAGAAGTCGAAAACGTAGCATTGTGACTAGGGAGGCCTAACCATGGCCACACATGATGGCGAATTAGCGGCGCGCGGCGCGAATGCTCGCAAGAAGCCCTTCTACAGAACACTTTGGGGCCAGGTGCTTATCGGCGTAGCGATCGGCATCATTTTGGGTTATGTCCGGCCGCAAACAGCGATTGCCATGAAGCCGCTGGGTGACGCGTTCATTCGCGTCATCTCCATGATTATCACTCTGGTGATCTTTTGCACGATCGTGACCGGCATTGCCGGCATGGGCGACCTTAAAAAAGTGGGACGCGTGGGCGGCAAGGCGCTGCTCTACTTTGAAGTCGTCTCGACAATCGCGCTACTGATGGGCCTGGTGGTGGGCAATCTGGTTCAAACCGGCGCGGGCTTCAATGCCGATCCCACCAAACTCAATGCCGCAGCCGTGACGAACTACGCGGGCGCGGCGAAGACTGCAACCGTCACGGACTTCCTGATGCACATCATTCCCACAACCGTGGTGGATGCTTTTGCTCGCGGAGACATTTTGGAAGTAGTTTTCGTTTCGGTCCTGTTTGGCCTAGCTATGTCTGTGATGGGCAAGCGCGTGAAGCCGCTGGTGGAAACAATCGAGGGCCTGACTCAGGCCGTGTTTGGCGTCGTGAATCTGGTGATGAAGGCTGCACCGATCGGCGCCTTCGGGGCGATGGCGTATACCATCGGGGCGTACGGCCTGAAATCGCTGGGGCCGCTGGCGAAACTGGTCAGCGCCGTCTGGCTGACCTCAATTCTTTTTGTGCTGGTCATTCTGGGCGCGATTTGCTGGGCATCGGGTTTCGGAATTATCCGATTCCTTGCCTATATCAAGGAAGAGATCATACTTTGCCTGACGTTGAGCTCCTCCGAGCCGGCGCTGCCTACCTTGATGGAAAAGATGGAGAGCCTCGGATGTTCGAAGGCGTTGGTGGGACTGGTCGTGCCCACCGGTTATACGTTTAACACCGATGGAAGCAGCATCTACATGACCTTGGCGGCGCTTTTTGTCGCGCAGGCCACCAATATTCATCTTACGCTCGGACAACAGCTGACCATTTTTGCCGTGGCTGTGCTCACTTCCAAGGGCGCGAGCGGGGTGCAGGGCGCCGCGTTCATCGCGCTGGTCGGCACGTTGATGGTGATTCCCACCATACCCGTTGCAGGGATGGCCTTGATTCTGGGCGTGGACCGCTTCATGAGCATGGCCCGGGCGACCACGAACATGATTGCCAACGGAGTAGCCACGGTGGTGCTGTCGCGTTGGGAACACGAACTCGATCGCGCGACTCTGCGGCGCAACCTTGGAATGTCCTTTGCTGCGGCTACGGCTCCCCTGGAACCGGCAACGGCGCACAGGAAATCTGCTGTTTAGGATGCAGCGTTTGAAGTTGCCGCGTCGACGCAGTGACGCGCTGTGCGAGATTGAACTGCGGGAACGCTTTTCGTGAAGCCCGAACCCGTCCTATTCACCTTTCACAAAATCCGTGAGCAAAGCGAGCAGGGGACAGCGGAAGCCTGGCGCGCTTTGCTCGAGTTTTATGCCCCTGCATTTTTCCGGCTGCTCGAAATCGAAGGAGCGATGTCTGCACAAGAGGCGTTGCCGGTCGTGAAGAAGATGCTGGGGGATCTCACAGGCAATGGCTTGGAGCGGCTGCACGCGAGTTCCCGGCAATCGGAACGCGAATTTTTGGGAGATCTTCGCGCGATGCTGCTGGAAGCAGCGGCTGAATATGTAAGCGCCAAAAATCCCGAGACTTTGGCGGCGGGCGCCTTCGAACCCGATAAAATTGCCAATCTGCTCGACGGGCTTCCACTGCTCCACAAAGAGATGCTCTTTTTCAGGCTAGCCGGTTATACCGAGAACACCGTCGAACGTGTTATGCGCCTCTCGCCGCGCGTGGCCGAAAAAGCATTCGAGCGGCTGGCAGGGGAGTACCAGGCGGCGCGTCTAACTGAACGAGATCAGTGCCCCTGGCCCGCTGCCTGGCTGGCATTTCTAAAGCAGGCTCGAGGTCTCAAGACCGAAAATTGCACTCCCACACACGAAATGGTGCGCATTCACGATGGGCAAGTGAGTTGGTATGAGAAAGAGCCGGTGGAAAAGCACGTCTCCGGGTGTTTGCACTGCCTGGAAGCGTGGACGGGATTGCGCGAAGTCGGTTATTGGCGCCGCGCGGCCGATCCGATTTCAGCGTCCCAGATCGATCAATTATTCGAAGTGATTCCGGTAGAAAAAACGCTCACGAAGAAGAAGTCATTCCTGCAGCGCCTGCGCTCCTAGGCCATTCAGAGCTAGTGCGACTGATGCAGCGAGCCATCCCTCCAGGCGCTTCGGTGGAAGATCCAGTCGAAAATCGGCAGGAAGACGTTGTAGCGGCCTTCGAAGCCGCCGTGGTGCAGCATATGATGGCCTCTCGCGGCGCGCAGCCATCCCGGCAGCCAGCCTCCAAGGTGAAAGCGCCAGTGAATCTCCTCGTAAGCGATGAAATAGAGAGTGAAGCCGGCGAAGATTCCAACGGCAAATCCGGTGCGCAGGAAAAACTCCAGGGCGAACACGGGAAGCGCGTTCAAAACGAAGACGAGGACGACCACCCAGGGCGACGTAGCGAAATTGACGTATCGCGGCTCTTCCGGCGCTCCCGCCGAATCGTGATGAAGCCCGTGGCGCTGGACGAGAAATCCTTGGCCCCAATGCAGGAAAAACCGGTGCAGGACGTACTCAAAACCGTTTGCGTAAAGAACTCCCGCCAGAAATCCTGCGACGAGGCGCAGGGGATCAAGCTCGCGCGAGTCAAAATGAACCAGCTTAAGAACCACTATCGCGAGGATCGAGCCCATAAGAAACGCCGTTACTGCGTTGCGGCGCTTGACTTGGTTCGCGCGGGCAATTTCAGCAGATCGGGAAGCAAGCTGATTGGCCATTCGTGATCCCTGCGGGTCTTACCGAGAATCTGCTCTTAGATTAACACTGATTCGAAAAGCAGATCCCTCGGGCCCGAAGGAGCCGCCTTCGGAATGACAACAGAATACAAACGCAACTTGAAGAATGACCAATGTGCGCATGGCCTGGCGCCTGGCTCAGCCTTCGGCGAGCAGCCGAACGCGCAATCTCTCCTGCGTGTCCGGAGTAAGCTTCGCGCCGCCGAATGTGAGATAGAAGGCATCCAGCGCGCGCTGGCCCTCGGTGTCGATCAAGGCGATTTCGATATTGCAGCCAAAATTCGCCAAAGTTGAGCTCAAGCGAAAGAGCAAGCCCGGCCGGTCCTGCGTCACAATCTCCATGAGCGTGGAATGCGGAGAACTGCTGTCGTCAAAGCGAATCTGGGTGGAGACGTTTACTTTTGGCTGCGCCTTCGACTGCCCTCCGGCCCTGCCGCGCATCAGCGTCTCTCGCGGAGTGACCTCAGTCAGCACATCCTCAATGTTTTTTTGCAAGCGCGCTAATTCCGAGGGATTCAGTTGGAGAGTTTTATGCGGATCGGTGAAGTGGAAGGTGTCCACCACGACTCCGGCGGCGTTGGCAAAGGCCTCGGCTTTCCAGATGTCCATTCCCCACGAAGCCAGTGTTCCGCTGACTCCGGCGAAAAGGAACGGCCGGTCCGCTGCCAACAAGGTCAGAGCGTAGATATGGCCACGATTCTCGACGTGCAATTGAACGCTTTTCTCTTTCAATTTTCGCGCCATTACGAGGTGGGAGGCGATCTCCTCCGGAGAATGCGCGAAGAGATAGCGGCGCGGGAGGCCTTCGAGAAAAGAAGCCAACCCCTCGCTTGAGGTGGCCGTGGAAAGCAAAGGAAAGATCCGCTCGATAAATTTCAGGTCGCCTGCCTCGGCCCGGAAACGCTCTTCATCCAGGCTGCGGGTGAGGTAGTTTGCGGTAAGAACATAGAGCTGCCACAGCGATTCCGCTTTCCAGGGAGTCAGCGCCTCGGGATTCACCGCACGAATATCCGCATACGTGAACAGACAGAGCAGCTTGAGCCTTTCCGGCGTGCCTACCTGTTCGGCAAAAGCGCGAATCGTTTCAAGATCGAAGATATCGCGCCGCAACAGGCTGGCGGACATGGCCAGATGGTCGCGAATGAGAAAGCGAACGGTATCCGCCTGGTCGGGTTTCAAATCAAGGCGGGTGAAAACTTTTTCGATCGATTCCAGGCTTCCGGCGACGTGGTCTTCGCAAGGCATTCCCTTGCCGACGTCATGAAACAACAAGGAGAGGAAAAGAAGCTCAGGTTCCTCCAGTTCGGAAAAAAGAGTGGCGAAAGGACGTTCCCAGTTTTGTTGCGCTTCCCGCAGGCTGTGAATATTTTCGATGGCCATGAAAGAATGCGCGTCCACGGTGTAATGATGATAGTAATCGCGGACCACCAGGGAATCGATGACGCCAAACTCGCGGAACAAGCGAACCAGCAATCCTGAACTGTGCATGGCGCGTAGCGCTTCGGCGGCATGGCGGGCCAGCAAAATTTCGCGAAGATTGGTCCACAATGCCGGGAGAGCCGATCCCGAATCGAAGATACTTGGCAAAGCTTCCCGAATTTGATCCTCGGCTTCACGGCTGAGCTTGATTCCATGTTCGGCAACGTATTTAAAAACTTCCAGGAGCCGCTGCGGATCGCGAAGGCCCGCCGGTTCGAGCAGGGTGAGGCGAGCGCCTACAACGGAAAATGCGGAATGCGAGCCGCGCGATTTCCATCCCCGGACACGAAAGGTACCTCGTGCCGGTACCGTTTCGTCCAGCAATTGGGTGCAGAGAGCATAGACGGCGCGCGCGTGCCGAAAATAGATGCGCATCCAGTCAGCAGGATCAACGGCTCGGCAATTTTCTATCCCAATCCCACGAGCGGCGGCAGCGGCCTGCAATTCATAGGACAACGCATTATCATCGCGCCCCTGCCGGTAATGAAGAAAACAGCGCGCCGCGGCGAGAAAATCGAACGCCGCCTCCATGTCATGGCGAGCCTTAGAAGGCCAGATATCTTCCGACGTCGCCCATCGACCCGTTTTTGCGATCCTGGAAATCAGTCCGACCCACCATGCCACGTGGTAGTCGCGCAAGCCGCCGGGAGAATTCTTGAGGTTCGGCTCCAGGTGGAAGATCGTGTCGCCTTCTTTTTTGTGCCTTTGCCGGGTGAGCTCGGAAAGGTCGCGTAGCAGATCAGACGACGCTGCATCGATCATGTGGGGAAGGGCCTTATTGCGCAGCCGGTCGAAAAGTTCGCGATCTCCTCCCAGATAGCGGCTATCGAGAACGGACATATTGAACTCGGGATTGTCTTTTTGAAATTTTGCGCATTCGTTCAGAAAGCGATACGTCGGACTAACGCGGAGGCGCAGGTCCCACAACGCCCTGCTGACTGCCTGGGTGCCCTCGCGATAGCGGCTCTCCGCATCGCGATCGGCCCAGAGAAACATGAGATCGACGTCCGAATGAGGAAAAAGCTCTCTGCGGCCATAGCCTCCCAGAGCTACGAGCGAGAGTTTTTTCAGGTCGCCGGGCTCCGGTGCGAGAAATTCGCGGCTGAGGTCGAGTACGACGCGGTCCAACAAAGATGTGCGGGCCTGGGTGGCGACGCGGCCATTCGAGGTAGCCCGGAACTCACGCTCGATTCTGGCGAACTCCTCCGCGTAGAAATCGCGGAGAGCGGTGAATGGTGTGGAAGGTATACCCACTGCGCTGGCTCAAGAGAAGGCGATAAGGGAATCCCTTGGTATGTGCTGCTAGAGAGCTCCTTCCCCTCTTTCTTCGTCACGAATGCGGATGGCCTCATCCACCTTGGAAAGGAAAATTTTGCCATCACCGATTTTACCGGTCCTGGCGGTTTTCAAAATGGTTTGGACGGCGCCGTCGACAAGGTTATATGGCAACACCATTTCGATCTTCACTTTGGGAAGAAGGTCCACTTCGTATTCGCGACCGCGATAGGTTTCGGTATGGCCCTTCTGCCTGCCGTGGCCGCGCACCTCGGAAACCGTCATCCCCTCGACGCCGATCTGGTGCAGGGCTTCCTTCACCGATTCGAAGCGGGAAGGCTGAATGATCGCTTCAATACGCATCATCGAATTCTGTCTCCTTGGATCATCAGTCCTTGTGTCAATCTTTGAGGATTCGACCTGCATGGCATCCTCCCGGCGTCATGGCGCTATGACTCGAAATCGTATCCTACTTCCCGGTGGTGCGACAGGTCCAAGCCTGCCGGTTTGTTCAGTGTAAATCTATGATCCATTTATGAACGCCTTATGAGGGCTGTTTCGCGCGCCAAAGATAGCGATGCGCTTTTCAATTATCAAGATGAGATTTTCGGGAAATTGTTGCGGGTAGGCTAAGGGGTGCTATTCGGAAAGCAAATCCGTGACGGCACCCAGGCTGCTGCTAGAAACCAAATGGCGATACTTTGCGAGCACGCCGGAGGTGTAGCGGGGGTCGGGCGCTTTCCAAGCTTTGTGTCGCCGCTCCAGTTCTTCCGGAGAGACGCGGAGTTCAAGCTTCCGGGAGTGCGCATCGATCGTAATCGAATCCCCCTCGCGCACGAGGCCTATCGCTCCGCCCACGGCAGCTTCCGGAGCTACGTGCCCCACAACCAAGCCGTGCGTGCCACCGGAAAAACGGCCATCGGTAATCAGGCCGACAGATTCGCCTAGTCCGGCGCCAATCAACGCGGAAGTCGGCGCCAGCATTTCGCGCATGCCCGGACCGCCCTTCGGTCCTTCGTAGCGAACAACGATCACGTCGCCTGGATGTATCTTCTTCGAGAGAATGGCCGCGAGGCAGTCCTCTTCGGAATCGAACACCCGTGCAGGACCGGTGATCTTTTCGGCTTTTGAAATTTTTGCGACGGCGCCTTCGGAGGCAAGATTGCCTTTGAGGATGACCAGATGGCCTTCGGGCGCAACGGGCTTTTCCCAGGGATGAATTACGTCTTGATTCATCCGTGGCTCGCTGGGGACACCTTCGAGGGTCTGCGCAATGGTTTTGCCGGTTATGGTGATTGGGTCACCATGCAGCACGCCGTGGGCCAGCAGAATTTTCATTAGTTGCGGGATACCACCTGCGGTGTGCAGCTCCGTGGTGACGTACTTGCCTGAAGGTTTCAAATCGCAAAGCACTGGCACGCGCTTGCGGATGGTTTCAAAGTCTTCGAGGCTAAGGGGAACGCGGGCGGCCCTCGCAATCGCGAGCAGGTGAAGGACGGCGTTCGTTGAGCCACCAGTGGCCATCACTACGGCGATGGCGTTTTCGAAGGCTTTGCGGGTCATGATATCGCGGGGAAGCAATTGGCGGCTGACCGCATTCGCGAGTACGCGCGAAGATTCGGCGGCGCTCTCTTTTTTTTCGTCGTCCTCGGCTGCCATGGTCGACGAATACGGCAAGCTCATGCCCATAGCTTCGATGGCCGAAGACATGGTGTTGGCGGTAAACATTCCGCCGCAGGAGCCCACTCCCGGACACGCATGGCGCTCGACTTCGAGCAGCTCGGCCTTATCGATTCGCCCGGCGCTGAATTCGCCCACAGCTTCGAAGGCGCTCACCACGGTGAGATTTTTGCCGTCCAGGCGGCCGGGCTTGATCGTGCCGCCATAGACAAAAATCGAGGGAATGTTCAGCCGCGCGATGGCGATCATGGCGCCGGGCATGTTTTTGTCGCAACCGCCGATGGCCACGAGTCCATCCACTTCTGCCGCGCTGCAAACAGTTTCAATCGAGTCGGCGATTACCTCGCGCGACACCAGCGAATACTTCATCCCCTCTGTGCCCATGGAGATGCCGTCGCTGACGGTGATGGTCCCGAAGATCTGCGGCATGGTTCGCGCTTCGCGAAGCGATTCCACGGCGCGTTCGGCCAAATCATTGAGGCCGGCGTTGCAGGGAGTGATGGTGCTGTAGCCGTTGGCTACGGCGACGATGGGCTTATCGAAATCGGTGTCGCCGAAGCCGACCGCGCGCAGCATGGCGCGGTTGGGGGTACGTTCGTAGCCTTCAGTGACGAGGCGGCTTTTTCTGTTAAGACGGGTTGCAGTATCAGTCATAGCCGGTTGATTCTTAATTGTTACAAACTAAAAAACTGAAAGCCTCAGGTCTGCCGACCAAGAGCGTCGGCGCGACCTGAGCTACAGACTGCCCATCCCTCGCTATGCTGGGGATGGCAACAACAATAGATGTGGGTTCAAGGCTTTGCGCCGGCGGCGGCGCTGGGCGGTTCGGTAGCGACTTTTACTGGATTCAGGAAGGGCATGAGAGCGCGCAGCCGTTCGCCAACCTCTTCCACCAGCAAATGCTGCTCTTTGCGCCGCATTTCCATGAATCGCTTGCGGCCGGTTTCGTTTTCGGCGATCCAGTCCTTCGCCATTTCGCCGTTTTGAATCTTTCGGAGCAATTCCTTCATGGTCTTGCGCGTCTCAGCGTTGACGATCTGCGGACCAGCAATGTAGTCGCCCCATTCCGCCGTATCGCTGATGGAATAGCGCATGTAGTTCAGGCCGCCCTGATAGATTAAGTCCACGATCAGCTTCATCTCGTGCACGCATTCGAAATAGGCCGCTTCCGGCTGATAGCCCGCCTCTACCAGCGTGTCGAATCCCGCTTTCATGAGCGCGCTGATGCCGCCGCAGAGCACGGCTTGCTCGCCGAAGAGATCGGTTTCGGTCTCTTCCGTGAATGTCGTCTCCATTACGCCAGCGCGTGTTCCGCCGATGGCTTTGCCATAGGAAAGCGCAAGCTGCTTGGCCTTGCCCGTCGCATCTTGATGAATGGCAAGCAGCGCGGGCGTTCCGCCCCCTTCGGTGAAAACTTCGCGGACGCGATGGCCTGGAGCTTTCGGCGCGATCATCGTGACGTCGATATTCTTAGGAGGGTGGATCGTTCCATAGCGAATGTTGAAGCCATGGGCAAACATAAGCATTTTGCCGGCAGAGAGATTCGGTGCGATCTCTTTCTCGTATATGGCGGGCTGGGTGGTATCAGGCGCGAGCAGCATAATGACGTCGGCCCACGCGGCGGCATCGCGATTCGATTTGACCGTGAGGCCCGACGCAATTGCCTTTTGCCGAGACTTGCTCTGATCGTGCAGCCCTATGCAAACTGTGCAACCGCTATCCCTGAGATTCAGGGCATGCGCGTGCCCCTGCGAACCATATCCGATAATGGCGATCTTCTTGGCCTGAATCAGAGAGAGGTCTGCGGCATCGTCATGATAAATCGTAGCCATTCTATTGCTCCTTGGTGATGGGGCCCGCTTAGACGGAACCGGGGTGCTCCGCCTCGACGAGCGCGTCGGCGCCCGTCAGTTCTGGGCCTGTTTTTTGCTGGCTTGGCCGAGGATCATCCTGCGCGCGCTTCGGTAAGGAACTCTCTTGAACCCCGCGCCGCATGACCACCTGGCCCGTGCGCACCATCTCCAAAATGCCGAAGGGGCGAAGCACGTCTACCAGAGCGTGGATTTTATCCTCTGCGCCGGTAATTTCAATGATTAAGGAGCGCGGCGCCAGATCCACGACGCGCGCCCGGAAAACACGCACAATCTCCATCAGCCGGTGACGTGACTCCTCCGGCGCATCGACTTTGATGAGCGCGAGGCTGCGCGAAATCGTGGTGGCGTGCGTGACGTCTTCCGCCGAGAGCACGTTCACCAGCTTGTAGATATTCGCTTCGACCCGATGCGCCGCGCCTTCACCAATCGAAGAGACGATGGTCATCCGAGAAATGTTGGGACGCTCGGTATGTCCGACCGTCAGCGATTCGATGTTGTATCCACGACGGCGAAAGAGCGAGGAAATGCGGTTGAGAACGCCCGGCTTGTTCTCCACGTACAGGACAAATGTGTGCGGTTTTTCGCGCTCAGTCATCCGTCGGTCTTTCCACCAGAGGAGTAGGCCGACGGATCATGGCGTGCAAATCGGCTCCCGCGGGAACCATCGGGTAGACCGAATCCTCTTGTTCCACGCGAAAATCGATAAGGGCTGGTCCGGCATGAAACCGCGATGTGTTCAGCGCCGGCACAACCTGTGAGCGCTGGGTCACCATCAGCCCGGGAATCCCGTAAGCCTCGGCCAGCTTCACGAAGTCAGGGCTCAGCAGCGGCGTTCCGGCATATCGGCCTTCGTAAAAAAATTCCTGCCATTGCCGAACCATGCCCAGAAAGCCATTGTTAATGATGGCGATCTTGACGTTCAGCTTTTCCTGAACGATCGTGGCCAGCTCAGCCATCGTCATCTGAAAACCGCCGTCACCGGCCACCACCCATACTTCGGAATCCGGCCGCGCAAACTTCGCACCGATCGCCGCCGGCAAGGCAAACCCCATCGTGCCTAGTCCGCCGGAGGTGATCAGGGAACGCGGCTTTTCGTGGTGATAATACTGCGCTTCCCACATCTGGTGCTGTCCGACGTCAGTAACAATGACGGCGTCGCCTTTGGTTTCGCGCCACAGATCGTTAATGACGTGCGCGGCGTACAGGTGCCCGCTATCGGGAAGGTTCTGGATGTCGCGCACCGCCGAATCCTTCTTTGAGACATGCACCTGCGACCACCACTCGGAGTGGCGGTTTGGCTTCACCAATGGGAGCAGCCGCTGGAGGACTTGGCGCAGGTCGCCGATCAGCGGCACATCCACGTGCACGTTCTTGTTGATCTCCGCGCGGTCGATCTCGACATGGATTTTCTTGGCTTTTAGAGCATAGGTATTGAGCTTGCCGGTCACGCGGTCGTCGAAGCGCATGCCCAGGGCAATTAAAAGATCGGATTCCTGAATGGCCTGATTGACCCAGGCTTCGCCGTGCATGCCCATCATGCCCAGATTCAGCGGATGCGAAGCCGGGAAAGCACCCAGTCCGAGCAGCGTCAAGGCCACCGGGATATCGGCGGTCTCCGCAAGCCGACGAACTTCTTCACCTGCGCCAGAGAGAATGATGCCGTGTCCAGCCAGGATCACAGGCCTCTGCGATTCGTTGATCAGTGCGGCGGCCTCATTCAGTTTCGCAGGAGCGGGAAAGAAATCAGGGACCTGGCGGTGCGCTCGGGGCGCAGCGGCATCCCAATCAAATTCGCAGGCGCCGAGCTGGGCATCTTTGGTGATGTCCACGAGCACGGGGCCGGGCCGGTCGGAAGCGGCAATCTGGAAGGCTTCACGCAAGCTGGAGGCGACTTCATCGGCGCGCGTCACCAAGTAATTGTGCTTGGTGATTGGTATCGTGATGCCGGTGATGTCGGTTTCCTGAAAGGCATCGCTGCCGAGTACGGTGCTGCCGACCTGCCCGGTAATGCAGACGATTGGGGATGAATCCATCATTGCCGTGGCGATGCCGGTGACCATATTGGTCGCACCGGGCCCAGATGTTGCCAAGGCCACACCGACGCGGCCGCTCGCTCTCGCGTAGCCATCGGCCATGTGGGTCCCACCTTGCTCATGCCGCACGAGCACGTGGTGGACGCGCGATCTCGTGAGTGCATCGTAAGTGGGCAGAATTGCTCCGCCGGGATAGCCGAAGACGTGTTCAACTCCGAGCCGTTCCAAACATTCCCAGATGA
>Ga0207135_1064_pt1 | contig 11867 bp, 10 predicted proteins | sample Alteio_BWMinHeat_10_FD_153530 | JGI IMG/M metagenome (GOLD analysis project Ga0207135, IMG submission 153530) | Enriched cells from forest soil in Barre Woods Harvard Forest LTER site, Petersham, Massachusetts, United States -... | ecosystem: Environmental > Terrestrial > Soil > Temperate forest >...
TCAAAATCAATGTTATTACTAAGGAATCTTTATTGCCGAGTTGTGCAACCTGCTCTCCTTTTTTTATAAGGTCTCCCTGTTTTTTAAATATCTGGTACACCCTTCCATTTGCTACTGCAGTTAACTCGTAATACTGGTCACTTGCCTCTGCACTTTGCAATTGAGTTACACTATTTTCCAGATCTTGTTTCACTTTCAACTGTGTAGAACGGTAATTTTGTACAGCAGCTGTATAAGAAATCAAAGACGATTCATAATTCAGTTTTGCGTTATCATAATCCTGCTTCGATACAGAATTAGTAGCATATAGCTTTTGATACCGTATAAGATTCACAGAATCTGTTTGCATTTTTGCTCTTGCAGCATCTATCTGTGCTTTTATTTGCAATAGAGCAGGTGAATTCCCCGAGGCATTTTGCCTGGCAATATCCAAATTATTTTTTGCCTGGTTTACCTGCACTAGTGGTTGTTTATTGTCCAATCTAAACAAGATCTGACCTGTGTGAACCACATCATTTTCCGTAACATAGCTCTTAGCAAGGTACCCGTCATAAAACGAGTTTAGCATATATGCATCCTGCGGCTCAATACTGCCGGACGCAAATACCGCTTCGGTTACCGGAGCTATTTTAGGACTTGTTTCATCATATTTAGATGCACACCCCGATATGTACAACATTATAAATATTATAATCGCAACCTGTGTTCGTTTCATGTCAAAATGATTGTTGGCGTATTTTTATTTGATATAATTGTACCAGCATATCTGATAAACTACTCAGGTATGCGTTTTGATAATCGATATAATCTGAAAATGCTTTTAGACGATCTTCTATAGAAGATACCCCTTACTCATATTTGTAGGAGACATGTATGTAATTGTCAAATCCAAGTTCCATCACATTTTTGGCTTTTTCCAAAACCGCTTGCGACCGCATGTAAGACAACCTTACATTTTCATCATTGATAGCTGACTGTTTCTGGGTATTCTCAAACTGTTCTTTGCTCTCGAGGTAATTGATTTTATTTTTTCGCGATTGATAATACCTTGTTCCACCTGTAAATATGGGCAAGTTTGCTCTTAATGACCAAAAAGTAGCCGGGAACCAGGGCACTGCATTTGTACCCGGTCTGTAAATGCTGTCGTATTGCGTAGATGTATTATTATACACTATGCTTAAAGTTGGCGCAAAGGCACCATTTGCTGCTCTGTATTGGCTTTGCGCCATTCGTACCTGGGCATAAGCAAATTTTACTGCGGGGTCTTCCTGGAATGTTTTACCCTCTTCACTCGCCAGGTTTTCTTGCAGAACTGATTGTATATCGAGCGAATCTTTTAATGACATTCCCAACAATGCTTTCAGATTATTTTTAGCCGTTAGCATTTGATATTGTGCTGTTATATAAGTCTGTTTCGTTCTCTCCATGTTCAGCTTGGCAACATCTACATTTGCTTCGCTAACAGCACCCTCTTTAAACTTATTATTTACAGACTGGTATACAGAATCTGCAGTACTTTCACTTTCTCCTGCAAGCCTCGCCGCTTCCAACATCAGCAAATAAGAATAAAACTGTGTGGCGACTTGCTGGCAGGTTGTTTTTTTAATGTTAGCCAACGATGCGCGGTTCATCTCTTCTGTTCGCTTTGCTACCTGCGCGTTGAATATATTTTGCAGGTTTAGTATATCCATCTGTGCATTGAATGAACCGGTATATACAAATTGTTGTCCAAGTTTAAGTACACGATAAGTTCCCGGCGCACCAAAAATGGAACCATCAATTATATTGGTTGGTATATCGGTATTATCAGTATAAGAGCCTGATATAGATACCTGTGGTAACATACTGCCATATGCTTGCATCTTTGATAGGCTTGCTTTTTCAGCTTCATATTGTGCGGTTCTTATACTAATGTTATGAGTATCTGCATAACCCCATACCTCCTCCACCGACTTAAAAACTACTTGTGCATTGCATGCCTCAGAAACAAGTATCAGGACTAATATTTTCAAAAATATTTTTGTCATTATTCCTATTATTTTATGAAGCTTCTATAATTGCTTTTGTCCAAACGGGTATCATTTTTTTTCTATGTTCCAATACAAACATCAATTCACTCTTACTCATATTTCCAATCCTTTGTGCTATAGGTGTCGCCAAAAACGGAAATACTATCATCCCCATTATGTTCATCATAATATTCATTGGATGCACATTTCTCTTCTCCTGTATCAATATCTCTAACAATTGCATTAATACAATAGGCGGCTCCGTTTTAGGATTGAATCCCATCTTTGAAAAGAATTTTTTTGGGTCATCGTTCATTGCATTAATAATAAATAATGGCACGCCTGGATGATCGATCAAAAAGCTGATATAGGTATCGGCTATTTGTTCCACCTTTTCGTAAAAGCCCGTTGTTGCCGTATTTACTATTGCTACTACCTTTTCAGCAAATCCGCTTATCTCTTCTGTCATTATTATATCAAACAACTTTTCCTTGCTTCTGAAATAATAATTGATTAGCGCAAGGTTGAATCCGCTTTCCTCAGCTATATCACGGGTTCGTGTAGCCGCATACCCTTTTTGGGTAAACACTTTGCGTGCTGCTTGCTTTATTTTTTCCTCCGTTGTACTGTTCTTTTCCATTAACCTCGTAAAATTACATTTAATCATTTGATTAAAACAAACGATTAAACACATATTTTTTAACATAATTCATATAATACCCTTTTCAGCTAAAGGAAATCCCTCAGTGCCAACTGTTTATATTATTGTAAAATTTTTGTAAAAACACATATTATATTCCAAAAAAAATTACATTTGCAATCGCTAAAAAAATGATCATTTATTCTCATTAAAAATGAAAAAAACCTTTGTCTTTTCGTCTGTGCCGCATACTACCTGGAAGGTAGGCTCCGGACGTGGTTTTTTTGCTGACTCCCCATGGGATTCAGTTTTTTGTGGCCGCATTATTTCCTACCGCTTGCGACGTTGATATATGCTATCCCAACAGCTTAGCTGTTGAAGAAGCTATATTAAGCTTTCAAACTAGTTCGTACAATGGTACGATCGCTATATACATTATTTCGTTTGTACAATAAATAACTTTGTAAAAATGACACCAAATTTCAGTGTTTTGGTAGCTGACAAGCATCATACACAGTATGCAGGTGATATATGCAATGAAATGGAAGCCTCAGCCAAAGCGCGGGGCACAGGCATTGCTAAACGCTCACCTGAATATATTATCCAAAAAATGAACGAGGGTAAGGCGGTGATCGCCTTTGCCGAGGATGGCACATGGGCAGGTTTTTGCTATATAGAAAGCTGGAGCCACGGACAATATGTTGCCAATTCAGGATTAATTGTGGCACCGCAATTCAGAAAAAGCGGGCTTGCTAAACAAATAAAGACCAAGATCTTTGAACTGAGCCGCAATATGTATCCTGAATCTAAAATATTCGGCCTTACTACAGGCCTCGCAGTGATGAAGATCAATAGCGACCTCGGCTACGAACCGGTTACTTATTCCGAGTTAACACAGGATGACGCTTTCTGGTCAGGCTGCAAAAGCTGCGTGAACTATGATATTTTAATGGGCAAAGACAGGAAGAACTGTTTATGCACTGCCATGTTATATGATCCTGCAGAACAGGCAGCCAAGGCAACACCCGAAACTGCTAAAAAAAGGCTCGCAGTGCTGGAGCGTTTATCAAAACTTAAATTGTACGTCTTTCTAAAATCACTCCCACAATTAGCTACCCGTACTAAACAGATATTTTTATGAACAAAAAAGTGGTATTGGCATATAGCGGCGGATTGGACACAACCTATTGCGCCATATACCTAAGCAAAGAATTAGGCCTTGAAGTGCATGCAGTAATGGTTCAAACAGGCGGCTTTAGCAATGAAGAGCTGAAACAAATTGAGAACCGTGCAGCTAAACTGAACATTGCCTCTTTTTCGGTAGTCGACGTAACAACAGATTTCTATCAAAACTGTATCAGGTACCTGGTATATGGCAATGTATTGAAAAACAACACCTACCCACTGAGCGTAAGTGCTGAAAGAATGTTCCAGGCTATTGCCGTTGCAGAGTATGTAAAAAAGATCGGCGCATCTTATGTAGCACATGGCAGCACAGGCGCAGGTAACGACCAGGTACGCTTTGATCTTATCTTCCAATCCTCTATACCTGATGTAAAGATACTCACACCTATCAGGGATATGTCATTGAGCCGCGAGCAGGAAATAACATTCCTGAAAGAAAATGGCGTAGAGATGGATTTTACAAAAGCGCAATACAGCATCAACAAAGGCTTATGGGGAACTTCTGTGGGCGGTAAAGAAACTCTTACCAGCGATCAGTTCTTACCCGAAAATGCATGGCCTACACAAGTTACAGCTTCAGAGTCGCAGGATATTACTTTGCATTTTGAGAGGGGTGAACTGAAGGGAATCAACTACACTGCAGAAGCCAATACAATTGCAGCAATACAAAAATTGCAGGCTCTAGCACAACCATATGGTATAGGCAGGGATATACATGTTGGCGATACAATCATTGGCATAAAGGGGCGTGTAGGGTTCGAAGCTGCTGCACCGCTTATTATTATTAAAGCACACCATTTGCTCGAAAAACATACCCTCACAAAATGGCAGTTGTATTGGAAGGACCAGTTAAGTACATGGTATGGAAATTGGCTGCATGAAGGTATGATGTTAGAACCTGCTATGAGAAACATGGAAAAATTCATGGAAGACACGCAGCAAAATGTTACAGGCGCAGTGCATGTTACATTGATGCCTTATAGGTTTGTGGTTACAGGCGTAAAAACCGAGCACGACCTGATGAGCAGCAAGTTTGGGTCTTATGGCGAGAAAAATAACAGCTGGTCAGGAGACGATGTAAAAGGTTTTGCGAAAATATTCGGCAACCAGGTATCTATCTATCACAAGGTAAATAACAAAGAAGTTTCACAGTAAAAGCTATCTCATGCAAAAGACGATTAAAGTTGGAATTATTGGAGGTGCTGGTTATACAGGCGGCGAACTGATACGTTTATTGCTGGGGCATCCGAATGTGGAATTAGCATTCATACACAGCAGGAGCAACGCGGGTGCATACCTGCATGAAGTGCATAATGATCTGTTAGGCGAAACATCTTTACAGTTTTCTTCGCAGATAGACCAGTCTGTCGATGTAATATTCTTGTGTTTAGGCCATGGTGAAGCAAAAGCTTTTTTAGATGCCAATAAAATAGATGACCATATTAAGATCATAGACCTGTCACAAGACTTCAGGATAAAAGGGAAAAACAATTTTGTATATGCCTTCCCTGAATTCAATAAAGCTGAAATAAGCAAAGCACACAACCTGGCAAATCCCGGCTGTTTTGCCACTGCCATTCAGTTGGCATTGCTGCCGCTTGCACATGCTGGTCTGTTGCAACAGGTGCATCTTACAGGCATTACCGGCGCCACTGGCGCCGGTCAAAAACTGCAAAACAGTTCTCATTTTCCATGGCGTTCTAATAATATACAGGCATACAAATCATTGGATCACCAGCACATGCTCGAGATCAGGCAAACACTTTCTTCTTTTCAAAAAGAGCTACCTGCCATCAATTTCGTGCCATGGCGTGGTGATTTTACACGCGGCATTTACCTGTCTGCAACCACGCATTTTACAGCTGCTATCGAAGAAGCCTATAAACTGTACGACAACTATTATAAAGACGCCGCGTTCACTTTCGTTAGCAAAAAACCTATAGACCTGAAACAGGTGGTGAATACAAACAAATGTATCATCCACCTCGAAAAACAAGGCGATACATTAATTATACATGCCGCTATCGATAATCTTTTAAAAGGGGCTTCGGGGCAGGCTGTACAAAACATGAACATCTTATTTGATCTTCCTGAAAAAACAGGTTTATCATTAAAAGCAACTGCATTTTAAAATGAATTTATTCGACGTATACCCGATAAACGATATTACCATCACCAAAGGCAGAGGTTCTTATGTATGGGATGATAAAGGCGAACGCTATCTCGACCTTTATGGCGGCCATGCAGTTATTTCTATCGGTCACTCCCACCCTTACTATGTAGAGCGTATTACAAAACAATTGGAAAGCATCGGGTTTTACTCCAACTCTATTAAAATACCATTGCAACAAGAATTGGCTGAAAAACTCGGAAAATTATCCGGCAAAGCTGACTACCAGTTATTTCTTTGCAACTCAGGCGCAGAAGCTAACGAGAATGCAATGAAATTAGCGTCCTTCTTTACAGGCAGAAAAAAGATCATTGCTTTTTCAAGATCATTTCACGGCAGAACTTCTTTAGCCGTAGCAGCAACAGACAATGCAAAGATCGTTGCGCCTGTAAATGAAACTGACAATATAGTTTTTCTTCCTTTTAATGATGTTGATGCACTCGAAGAATATTTTGCAAAACATGGCAACGAAGTAGCAGCAGTAATAATAGAAGGCATACAGGGCGTTGGTGGTATACACGTGGCAACTACTCCTTTCTTACAGGCAATAAGAAACTTGTGCGATCAATACGGTTCTGTGTTCATAGCAGACAGCGTACAATGCGGCTACGGAAGAAGCGGCAAATTTTTCTCGCACGATCATTCCGGTGTCAATGCAGATATATACAGCATGGCAAAAGGTATGGGTAATGGTTTTCCTGTGGGTGGCATTATTATCGCTCCGCATATAAAGCCTGTTCATGGCATGCTCGGTACCACTTTCGGCGGCAACCACCTGGCATGTGCTGCTGCCTTAGCTGTTGTAGAAGTGATGGAAAATGAACAGCTGGTTGCCAATGCAGAAAAAATAGGCAATTATCTCAAAGCGCAACTCAATGCAATACCGCAATTACAAAACGTAAGGGGCAATGGGCTCATGATAGGCTTCGATGTTCCCGACGAATACAGTGCATTACGTAAGAACTTACTCTTAAAACATAAAATATTTACCGGAGAAGCAAAACCAAACACCATCCGTTTACTTCCCGCTTTAAATATTACATCAATGGAAGTTGATTTGTTTACAAACGCAGTTAAAGAAGAACTACTACAATGAAACACTTTACTTCCGTACACGATGTAGCCGATATAAAGGACCTTGCCAAAAAAGCATTGGAATACAAATTGGATCCTTTAAAAGACAGTAGCCTGGGTATCAATAAGCGCATAGGATTACTATTTCTGAACCCAAGCCTTAGAACCCGTATCAGCACGCAGGTTGCAGCACGCAACCTCGGCATGGACAGTATTGTATTTAATATTGATAAAGAAGGCTGGAACCTGGAAATGGTAGATGGTGCCATAATGAACGGCACTACCGTAGAGCATATTAAAGACGCAGCACCTGTTTTGGGGCAGTATTTTGATATACTATGTATTCGCACATTTCCGGCTTTATTGAATAAGGAGGACGATTATAGCGAGCATATCATTAATCAATTCATAAAATATTGCGGCGTACCGGTTGTAAGCCTTGAGAGTGCTACGCTACACCCGCTGCAAAGTCTCGCAGATATTATAAGTATCAAAGAAGAACATAAGAGTATTGCAAAACCAAAAATTGTGCTTACATGGGCGCCACATATAAAACCAATACCTCAATGTGTGGCCAATTCATTCGCACAATGGATAAATAATTGGGGCGAAGCGGAGTTTACCATTACACACCCTCAGGGTTATGAATTAGACCCTGCTTATACAAATGGTGCAATTATCACGCACGATCAATGCGAAGCATTAAAGGGTGCTGATTTTGTGTACGTAAAGAACTGGAGTTCTTATAAAGATTACGGCAAAGTAACATGCACAGACGCTTCATGGATGCTTACTCAAAAACATTTGGATGTTACTAACAATGCGAAAGTAATGCACTGCTTACCTGTTCGCAGAAATGTAGAACTGTCTGACGAAGTATTAGATGGCCAACATTCAATTGTTACAAAGCAGGCGGCAAACAGGGTTTGGGCTGCGCAGGCAGTGCTTTCAGAGATCATCAGAAATAATTGAACATGCAAAAGCTCACGGTAGTAAAGATCGGTGGTAATATAATAGACGACAAAGAGCGGCTAGCTGATTTTTTATCAAGCTTTTCACGTTTACAAGGCAATAAGATACTCATTCACGGTGGCGGCAAAGTAGCTACAGAAATGGGAACTAAACTGGGCATCAAGGCCAATTATCATAATGGCCGTCGCATTACTGATAAAGAAACGCTCGAATTAGTAACCATGGTCTATGGCGGCCTCATCAACAAAACAATAGTAGCACAATTGCAAGCCATTGGTGCAAATGCAATAGGCCTTACAGGCGCAGATGGTAAGGTCATGTCCGCCCAAAAAAGGCCCGTTAAGGATATTGATTATGGCTTTGTGGGTGATATGAATAAAGATGGTATCAACACCGGTTTTTTGAATAGCCTGTTAAGTGCAGGCGCGCTACCTGTTATTGCACCCCTTACTTATAACGAAGGCACACTACTTAATACCAATGCTGACACCATTGCAAACGAAATTGCTAAAGCAATGTCTGCGATAATGGAAGTACAATTAGTATTTTGTTTTGAACAAAAAGGTGTTTTGCTGGATATTCAAGACCCTGATTCATTAATAAAACAAATAAACAAACAAGACTTTGAGGGCTTAAAAGCAAAGCAGGTGATCACAGATGGTATGATACCAAAACTGGAAAATGCTTTTGAAGCTATAAACAGCGGCGTAAAAAGTGTAAAGATCGGGCAGGCAGAAGAATTGGAAGAATTGGTTAATGGCACAAAAGGAACAACTATTTCATGAACCGTGCATCCATAAACGAATTACAGGATACTGCGCTTGCATTGCTAAAGCAGTTGATCGCCATTCCCTCTTTCAGCAAAGAGGAACATGGCACTGCACAACTTATTCAAAATGTCCTGCAATCAAATGGTATCACTCCCGACAGGTTGATGAATAATGTCTGGGCCCGAAATCAACATTTCGATCCTGCTAAGCCGACCCTGTTGCTCAATTCCCACCACGATACCGTAAAACCAAATTCTTCTTATACCAAAAACCCTTTTTTAGCGATAGAGGAAGATGGAAAATTATACGGCTTAGGTAGCAATGATGCGGGGGGCTGCCTCGTATCGCTGCTGGCGTGCTTCATATATTTTCACGCACAAAAAGATTTGAAGTACAACCTTATTTTCGCTGCAACGGCAGAAGAAGAAATATCCGGTGCAAATGGCGTAGAAGCTTTACTCCCGGCATTAGGCAAAATAGATACCGCTATTGTCGGTGAGCCTACTTTATTAGAACTGGCAGCATCAGAAAAAGGTTTGTTGGTAATTGATTGTACGGTACATGGTAGGTCAGGACATGCAGCGAGAAATGAGGGCGACAATGCTATTTATAAGTCTTTGCCTGATATTGCCTGGTTTCAAAACTATAAATTTCCAAAGGTTTCTGACCTGCTAGGGCCTGTAACCATGAATGTTACAATGATACAATCAGGCATGCAACACAATGTAGTTCCTGATAAATGTGACTTTACTGTAGACATCAGGATCAACGATTCTTACACACACGAAGAAATACTGAACATTATAAAAGAACATGTGGCTTGTACGGTTACTCCTAGAAGCATACGTTTGCGTTCTACTTCTGTTCCGGAAAAAAATCCTGTATTGGAAGCGGCTGTAAGATCAGGCATAAAAGTGTTTGGCTCTGCAACTCTTTCCGATAAATCATTAATGCCCTTCCCTGCTATTAAAATAGGTCCGGGCAGCTCTTCCCGCAGTCACACCGCAGATGAATTTGTTTATGTGCAGGAAATAAAAGATGGTATAGATACTTATATAAAACTATTAAAAGCAGTATTATGAAACTCTGGCAAAGATCAGGCACCAATACCTCCGAAAAAATAGAAGCATTTACCGTTGGTCGCGACAAGGAATTTGATTTACTGCTGGCGAAATATGATGTTATGGGGTCCATAGCACATATTGCTATGCTGCAAAACGTGGAGCTATTATCTGCCGTAGACCATCAAATATTAACTGCGGAACTCAACAAAATACTTACTGAAATAAACGACGGAAATTTCACCATAGACAGTGGTTGCGAAGACATACACTCTCAGATTGAGATGATGTTGACAGAACGGTTGGGAGAAGCAGGTAAGAAAATACATACAGGCCGTAGTCGCAACGATCAGGTTGCTGTGGATATTAAATTATACCTGAGAGATGAGATACACGCTATTAAAGATGCAGTTACACAGCTTTTCGATCTGTTGCTGGAACTCAGTAATAAACATAAAGAAAAACTACTCCCCGGCTATACGCATTTGCAGGTAGCTATGCCCTCTTCTTTTGGTTTGTGGTTTGCGGCTTATGCCGAAAGCCTCGTTGATGATATGCAAATGCTAAAAACAGCATATACAATTACCAACAAAAATCCGCTGGGCAGTTGTGCAGGTTATGGCTCATCTTTTCCATTGAACAGAACAATGACAACCCAACTGCTGGGTTTCGGCACCTTGCACTATAATAGTATCTATGCCCAGATGAGCCGTGGCAAAACCGAACGTTTTGTAGCTTTTGCCTTAGCCGCTATCGCTGCAACACTCAGCCGCCTTAGCATGGATATTTGTTTATACATGGGGCAAGACTTTGGTTTCATCTCCTTCCCCGACCATTTAACGACAGGCAGCAGTGTGATGCCGCACAAAAAAAACCCTGACGTATTCGAATTGATAAGGGCTAAATGCAATCGTATACAAGCTATACCAAACGAACTCACATTGTTGTGCAATAACCTGCCTTCAGGTTATCACAGGGATATGCAGCTTACAAAAGAAATTGTGTTCCCTGCAATAGAAGAAATAAAATCCTGCCTCGAAATGGCATGCCTGATGCTCGCCGAGATCCGTGTGAAAGAAAATATCCTCGACGACGAAAAATATAAATACATTTTTACGGTCGAAAAAATAAACGAACTCGTTAACCAGGGCACTCCTTTTCGCGAAGCATATAAACAAGTTGCTGAAGAAGTGCAAAACAATACATTCACATATAAACCCGCCAACATCAAACATACCCACGAAGGCAGTATAGGTAATTTATCGAATGATAAAATAAAAGAGATGTTTATTGCAGTAGCCGAAAATTGGTAACAATAAATTTAGTTGAATAAGTGTCATTGCGAGGAGCTTTTTAGCGACGAAGCAACCTCGCGAAACACAATTAGAAAAATTGGCAGCTTTCTGTACTTTTATAGTATATGAAAATAGTCTACTGCTTATTTTACTTACTTCTTATTACTAATCATGTATTTGCCCAGCAGATGGCTGTCGCAGACAAAAATTCATTTTCAGAAATTATTTCTTCAAAGAGAATTGATGCGTTTTACAAATTCATAAATGCAGAAATTGATAAATCTATTTCAAAAATGAAAAAAATAAAGACACTAATAACGTTGAAATACTTCAATCTTATAGAAATGATATTAAAGCACGTATTGGGACTTCTAAATATTTGCAATCTATTGTTAGCTCTTTATTTACTGATTCTGAAAAAATAGATAAGGCATTGGTCTTATTTGAGCTATGTGATTTGGATGACGTACAAGGTATTTATTTAGCTATTATAAAATTTAATAATAAAAATTGCCAATCTAAATGTTTCATTGATGCTGAAGGTAGACAAGGTGAAAAAAATAGCAATATTTATTGCCAAGAATTAATATCTAAATATAATTCTCTAATAAAACACCCTATTTCGTTACTATCTTCAACTGATAGTGGTGAATTCTTATTTGTGGGTGAATTTCTAAAAAATAAAACTGAT
>Ga0207135_1065_pt1 | contig 11853 bp, 8 predicted proteins | sample Alteio_BWMinHeat_10_FD_153530 | JGI IMG/M metagenome (GOLD analysis project Ga0207135, IMG submission 153530) | Enriched cells from forest soil in Barre Woods Harvard Forest LTER site, Petersham, Massachusetts, United States -... | ecosystem: Environmental > Terrestrial > Soil > Temperate forest >...
TTGGATATTCAAATCCTGACAACGCTAAAACACAAAAGTATAAATGCCTGGCACGTCTTAGAAAAATATTCTACGGCGAAAAGGCCCAATAAAGAGAAAATGTCTATAGATCAAAATATTTGGAACCTTGCAGAAGCCTATGTATCAGGTGCTATCACTGATGCGGAGAAAACGGAATTGCAGTTACGTTTACAATCTGATAATCATTTTGCAACAGAATTTAATGAGGCAGTAAATCTTGTTCGCGCGCTTATAAGCAGCGGCGAACAAAAACGTTTTCGTTCTACATTAAGACAAGTGGCAGAAGAGTATGCTAAACAAGACAGGCCGCTTACAAAGATCATTTCATTTAAACCGCATTACTGGCGCACAGCAGCGGTTGCAGCTACTGTAGCATTGCTGGTTTCTGTTGGCAATTACTTCATTAACCACCCTGGCAAGAAAAATTCTTCTGAATACACTAACCTGCGCAATAAAGTAGAAAACCTGGAAAGATCTACTGGGCGTATTATCTCAGACATTAATACTATTAAGGACAAGAATAATACACCACCGGCACAGGTGCGTTTCACAGGCACCGGTTTTGCTTTAACAAATGATGGGTATGTAGTTACCAATTATCACGTGGTAGAAGGAGCAGATTCCATCTATATTCAAAATCATGAAGGTAAATATTTCAAATCTTCGGTGGTGGCTTTCGAACCTCAAACCGACATTGCAATATTAAAAGTAGAATATAAATACTTTCGCTTTGGCAAAACAGAAATACCTTATTCATTTGCACAGGCTAAGTCTGGCCTGGCAACACGCATATTCACATTGGGCTATCCCAAAGATGAACTGGTATATAATGAAGGCTATATAAGCGGCAGAAATGGATTTAATGGTGATACTGTACAATATCGCCTTGAAATACCTTCAGAGCCCGGTCAAAGTGGCTCACCTGTACTGGATGATGATGGTAATGTACTGGCTATTGTTACAGCACATGGCAGCCAGGACGAAGGAAATACTTATGCTGTCAGCTCTGGGGCATTACTTAGGTTTCTGCATTCTTTACCTAAAGAAATAAATATCCGTTTACCAAAGGCTAGTAAGCTTAGCCGTGTAAGCAGGGAAGATCAGGTTGAGAAATTAGAATACTATACTTGCTCAGTTAAGGTATATAAATAATACATAGCATTTTGTAAACTGTTTTGCAGCTTAGCAATACCTTTTTATCGAATTACTATTTACCTACCTTTGCGCCCTGCATAGTTCCACTTGGGCATAGTTAGAAATATCATCAGCAATATGCGTAAACCCGGTAAGGGTGAAATGTCTTTTATTGACCATATAGAAGAATTGCGATGGCATTTACTCCGTTCTATCATTGCCATATTCGTCATGGGCATATTTGTGTTCATTAAAATTGAGTGGGTATTTGAGCATATTATCCTGGGTCCGGCTAACGATAATTTTATTTCTTACAGGTGGTTTTGCTGGATGGCGAAAACCTTTCATATGGATTCGCTTTGCCTGGGGGCTGTAAAGATCAAATTTCAGAATACCGAGCTGGCGGGCCAATTTGTATTGGCACTTTCTGTTTCACTTGCGTTGGGCTTTATATTGTCTTTCCCATATATACTATGGGAAGTGTGGAAATTTTTACGGCCGGCATTAAAACCTACAGAAATAAAGTACGCCCGTGGATTAGTATTCTGGTGTTCAGTACTGTTTTTCTTTGGCGTATTATTCTCTTATTATATTGTAGCACCCTATACCATCAATTTTTTTGGAAGCTGGCAGCTTAATGCCAAGTTTGAGAATATAATTACCATCAATAATTATTACGATACCATGAGCGACCTTATACTGGGCATGGGTATTGTATTTGAACTGCCTATTATTATCTACTTTCTGTCACGCGTAGGCATCCTTACGCCAAAAATATTGACCACCAAGAGGCGCTATGCCATTATTATATTGGTTTTCCTGGCAGAGATCATCACTCCGCCTGATGCCTTTAGCTGGATACTCGTATTTATACCACTCTATATATTATACGAGATGTCTATTTTCATCAGTATCAGGGCAGCAAAAGAAAGAGAGAGAAGACAAGCTGAGGGTGATAATATATAATTATTATTTCAACTTTCAGATAGGCATATACATTCGCAAATACAAATTCTTTGTGCAACTTTGTACAAAGAATTGATTAGAATGAACACAGTTTTCAATAGATCACTCCCGATAGCAGTCGGCTCAGACCACGCAGGATTTGAATATAAGGAAGCCATTAAGAAAATGTTATTGGCCGATGGCTGGCAGGTGGAAGATAAGGGCACATATAGCGCAGAAAGCACCGACTACCCCGATTATGCACACCCTGTAGCAGAAATGGTGGCAAGCGGAAAAGCAACAACCGGTGTACTGGTTTGCGGTAGCGGGGAAGGCGTTTGCATGACAGCTAATAAACATCAGGGTATAAGAGCAGCTCTTTGTTGGAATGAAGAAGTAGCATCATTGGCACGCCAGCATAATAACGCCAATATTATTTGCCTGGGCGCGCGCTTTGTGTCCATTGAACTTGCAGAGAAGATGGTAAATATTTTTCTAACCACAGCCTTCGAAGGTGGTCGCCACGAAAGGCGTGTAGAAAAAATAGATTAAAACCTTATTGGGTTAACCAGCCATTATTATATAACAACTTAGCTATTTGCACCGCATTAGTAGCAGCGCCTTTACGCAGGTTATCACTTACTATCCAGCAGTTGAGTGTATTAGGTTGTGAGTGATCTCTCCTGATGCGGCCTACAAATACCTCATCTTTCCCCTCAGCATCTATCGGCATAGGGTAGGCATTCATCTTCGGATTATCTACAACTACAACACCTGGGAAGTTAGATAATATCTCACGTACATCATTCTCGTTAAAATCATTATGCAGTTCTATATTCACACTCTCGCTGTGGCCGCCCATTACCGGCACACGTACTGTTGTAGCAGTCACCTTTATGCTATCGTCACCCATTATCTTACAGGTTTCCAGCACCATCTTCATTTCCTCTTTGGTATAACCATTATCCTGGAACACATCTATATGCGGCAACACATTCATATCTATGCGGTGCGGGTACACACCAAATCCATTACCACCTGCGCGCTCATCCAGCATTTCTTTTACAGCCTTTTGTCCTGTTCCCGTTACTGATTGGTAAGTGCTCACTACCACGCGCTTTATACCATAGTTTTTATGTAAGGGTTGCAATACCATTACCATTTGTATGGTAGAGCAATTAGGGTTGGCTATGATCAGGTCTCTTTTTGTAAGCACAGCACCATTCACTTCAGGCACTACAAGTTTTTTAGTAGGGTCCATGCGCCATGCTGATGAATTATCTACCACATAGCAACCAATTGCTGCAAATTGAGGCGCCAGCTCTAATGATATGCTGCCACCTGCAGAAAAGATAGCCAGCCGCGGTTTCATAGCAATCGCTGTTGCGGCATTTACCACACTGTATTCCTTACCCTTATAGCTCACCTTCATACCTACGCTTTTTTCAGAAGCAACGGGTATCAATTCAGTCAAAGGGAAATTTCTTTCTTCCAAAATGCGCAATAGGGTACTACCCACTAATCCCGTGGCACCCACAACAGCTACTTTCATATTAGTTTTTAAAATTTGCGCAAAGGTAATCAATTTAAAGAGTTTGCGTGCCAAGAGGGGAGCTACGTCACCAATTATGAACCATTAAGGTTGATATATAATTTTGAAGATTTGTACTTCTTTGTCATTCGCCACTTGAAGTATATACATACCCGAGGGAATGTCATTTAAATAAATAATTCTTTGTAAGCCTCTGTATTCAACTTTTATCTGAATGGGGTTCCCTAATATGTCAATTAAGCTAAGATTAGCATCTTTATTATTTTCACTTAATTCTACAACTACATTATTATGTGTGACGTTGGGATATACCTTAATATTATTTGTATTGCTTAATAGAGGTTCAACTTTTAAATTTTTATTCAATTTTACTACCCACATATCTTCTGAGCCATCAGTTCCACCATGCTTCCCGCTCACATCCCCATTATGTGATTTTGTATATCCTGTAAGTACATAGCCATTATCAAATGTTTGTCTTACAGAATAGGCAAAATCATCACTATCTCCACCAAGTGCTGTTTGGGTTAATAAACTTCCTGTAGCATTTAATTTTACTACCCACATATCATATCCACCATTAAGATTTGAAACATCCCCATCTGCTGAACTTGTATATCCGCAAAATATATACCCGCCATCAGTTGTTTGTTGAGTACTATAGGCCATGTCATCCCCAGAACCGCCAAGACATTTTTGCCAAGTAAGTCCACCGCTACTTGTTATTTTTAGTACCCACATATCATAGCTGCCTCCGCCATGATAGCCCGTTACATCCCCATCTGTTGATGCCGACCCACCGCCAATAATATAACTGCTATCACTTAATTGCAGTATAGAATTTGCTTCATCATAGCTTGTTCCACCATATGTTTTCTCCCAACTGATACCACCTGTATCATTTAGTTTTATCACCCATGCGTCGGGACCTGCACCACCATGATAACCTGTTACATTTCCATCGCCCGAGCGGGTACATCCTGCTACAATATAGCCGCCTTCTTTTGTCTGTTGCACTACTTGGTTATTATAGGTATAATCATCATCAGATCCCCCTAAACATTTTTGCCAAAGAAGCGTACCATTTTTATTGATTTTTAAAATCCAAATATCATCTAATCCTCCATGAAAGCCGGTTACGTCTCCATCAGTTGATTTCGTATTGCCTGCAACAATATACCCGCTGTCTGTTGTTTGACTTATTGAATAGCCCGCATCGTAGCCCGTTCCCCCATAAGTTTTTTGCCATGTGATGCCACCGCTTGCATTTAATTTTATTATCCATATATCACTTCCGCCATGATTACTGGTAACATCACCATCATTTGAAACTGTATAGCCAACTAATATATATCCGCCTTCATAGGTTTGTTGAATAGAAAAACCAACATCGGATGAAGAACCTCCATAAGTTTTTTGCCAATTGATACTACCATTGATATTTAATTTTATTACCCATATGTCAGAATTTCCGTGATTACCTGTCACATCTCCGTTGTTTGAAATAGCAGATCCACAAACAATATATCCGCTGTCAGAAGTTTGGCGTATGCAATAACCAGTTTCATCTGCAGATCCCCCTAAACATTTTTGCCACTGTATTCCTGGATATTGTGAAAAAGCATTTGTTATAAAAAACAAAGACAGTAGAATGAGGAGAATCCGCTTCATATGTTACAGTTTGATATAAAATTAGTGTTTATTACAATATTATTCTATCGTTAAGTCAACTCGTTCACAAGTATCTTTGCACTTCATGAAAAACCTTCGCTCGGTCAATAAGTATTTTGTCAGGTATAAATGGCATTTGCTGCTGGGTTTAATATTTGTATCTATTTCCAGCTTATTTGCTACTCAAACAGCTGTAGTAATGCGCGATACCATAGATATTGTTATGGACAGTATACAGGTACATGCAGGTAAGCAAATACATACCACTACCTCAAGCGCACACCAGGCCCCAAGCCTTACACAAAAAATAGTTTTATCAGTAGTGCGAAATAATATTTTTGGCGCCACTCACGATCCCATTCTTTCTATTGTATTCTGGAGCGGTATGATATTGCTGGGATTAGCATTGCTGAGAGGGTTATTTATGTTTTTCCAACGACAGACCCTGATAGTAATGAGCCGGCGCATAGAATATGACCAGAAGAATGAAATATATAACCACTATCAGGAATTAGATGCGGGCTTTTATAAAACACATTCCACCGGCGACTTGATGAACCGTATTGCTGAAGATGTATCCCGCGTACGCATGTATATTGGCCCGTCTATTATGTATGCAACAGGTACAATAGCATTGGTTATTTTTTGCATCTGGTATATGATAGAAGCAAGCCCATTACTTACATTATTTGTAGTGGTGCCTTTACCCATATTAGTGGTCACCATGTTCTTTGTAAACAAAGTAATATTCAGAAAAAGTGGAAAGATACAGGCCCAGTTATCACAGCTCACCACCACTGCGCAGGAATCGTATTCAGGCATTCGTGTCATAAAATCATTTGTACAGGAAAAGAATATGGTCGGTTTTTTCAATAAAACATCAGAAGAATATAAAGCAAGTGCTATCAATCTCTCGCTTACAGAAGCGCTGTATTTCCCCGCTATCAATTTGCTTATTGGTTTCAGTTTTATCAGCACCATATTAGTGGGTGGATACCTTGCTATACATGGACAAATAAAAACAGGGAACATTGTAGAGTTTATCATGTACATCAATCTGCTTACATTCTCCGTATCAAGTTTGGGTATGGTAGCCTCATATATTCAGCGTGCAGGTGCTTCTCAAAAAAGAATAGATGAGTTTTTGCAAACAAAGCCAACAATACAATCTCCCCCCGATGCGGTTGCACCAGTATTGCAGGGAGCAATTGATTTGAAACATGTTAGCTACACGTATCATCATACCGGCATAACAGCTGTAAAAAATATATCGCTTCGTATTAAAGCGGGACAAAAGATCGTGATACTTGGGCGCACAGGTTCAGGTAAGTCAACTCTTGCATTTTTATTGTTGCGTATGTACGACCCGCAGGGAGGAGAAATATTTCTTGATGAACAGCCTCTTAAAAAAATGCAGTTGCAAAGCATGAGAAAACAAATTGCCTATGTACCTCAGGATGCTTTTCTTTTTTCTGATACGGTATATAACAATATTAAATTCGGGCGTGACGATGCTGCAGAAGCAGAGGTGAAAGAAGCTGCCCGCCTTGCCGATCTGGACAAAGATATCATGGGCTTGCAAAAGGGATATGATACAATGATAGGCGAGCGTGGTGTGATGCTGAGCGGCGGACAAAAACAACGTATGGTATTGGCCCGTGCACTGCTTAAGAACAGTAAGTTATTAATATTAGATGATTGTCTTTCGGCAGTTGATACACATACTGAGAAAGTTATCGTAGGTAATTTAGATACTTATTTAAAAGATAAAACTGCCATTATCACTACCCATCGCATTTTTACAAGCCTTCATTTCGACCAGGTTATAGTGCTCGATGATGGATCTGTTGCAGAGCAAGGCACTCATGAAGAACTGATGAAACTAGATGGCCGATATGCCAAGCTATACCGCTATCAAACTCAAATGGACCATGAGCAAAATGCGGCTATTCAATAGGCCTCTTTAGGGTTCCGAAACTTCGGGAGGGGTTTATTTATCAAACTGCACGGGCATTTCCACCTTCTCACCCTTTCTTAATACAATTACTGTGGTTGCGTCGCCTTTAGAGAATTTGCTTAATGCTTCCATATAGCTTTGCATACCCGCTACTTTATTATTGCCGAGTTGAATGATAATATCGCCCTCTTTCATGCCCGCACGGCTGGCAGGCCGGTCGGCTGTAACACCATCTACACGCACACCTGCATCCTGGTAAGAATAATCGGGCATAATACCCAGGGTTACTTTAAAATTCACACGACTCATACTGCTTTGCTTCGTAGGTGTAAATACCGGCTTAGGCATTTTATCCATAGCAGACACGAAATAATACACATACTGCATCACAGATAATTCCCCGGGATAGTTTATTTTATCTGCATCATCACTTGGTTTGTGGTAATCTCTATGCTGACCGGTAAAGAAGAATAATACAGGAATGTTTGCTAAATAAAAACTGGTGTGATCACTCGGGCCTATGCCGGCACTGTCTAAATTCAGTTTAAAATTTTTATTCGGTTTGGCAAGCAATTTTCCCCACACTGGAGATGTGCCTACACCACCTATTGTAAGTGCATGCGTGCTGTCATTCAATCTGCCTACCATATCCATGTTTATCATGTATGCAATATGTGAGCTATCCATGCCTGTTTGTTCTTTCACGAAGGCTTTAGAGCCAAGCAATCCCAATTCTTCACCTGAAAAATTTAAGAACAAGTAATTGTAATGTTTCAGTTTATGCTTTTTTACCCACCCTGCTATTTCAACAAGTGCGGCAGTGCCGCTGGCATTATCATCGGCTCCATTATGTATTTGATTGTCTTTTGCGGCGTTCAGGCTGTTGCCATCTTCACCCCTGCCTAAGTGATCGTAATGCGCACCCAATACAACGGTATATTTTGCTTTGTTGTCTATATAGGCAGCAATATTGGTTCCTGTTCGCTCAGATTTTTTGATCGCTACATTCAGATCAATTGACAAATTGCCGCTCTTGTCTCTTGCCGTAATATAATCGTCATAAGCATTGAAAGTGAGGAATGCTACGGGTATATCAAGCATCTCAGTTGTAGACAGTGGCTCGAATGATGGTTGATATTTGCTCCCGAATCCATCATAAAAAAGTACGCCCTTTGCGCCATGTGCAGCTGCATCCTTTGCCTTATCATATATGACTTTTACTGCGTCAAAATGCGGGTCATTTGCTTCATCCTGGTTAGCGTACAGGTTCATCATCCACAAGTTCCCTGCTTCATTCACATCAGGCAATACTTCACTGTATACTCTCTTATTAGCGCTGAATGGCAGCGGGAATGCCTGACCTTTAATGCGCATATAATCATTGCCTATTTTTATTTGTGTGGCGTCCAGTATCTCTTTTCCATACACAAAACTGAAAGGGTAACGGTACTGATTTTTATAAGCCGGTATATTTTGCGCCTGGTATCTGGTTATGATATAACCACCCGCTAATCGTTCTCCATCCGAGCCCGTGCGTCTGCCCTCCAATGAATCTGATGCGAGATAATATATATCAGCTTTTAATTGCTGTATCGTTTTTTTATCAGCCTTGCTTTGAGCAAATACCAAAACCGGCAGTAACAATAAAACGGAGATAAATCCCGCCTTCATAGAAATGATGTTGAAACGTAAAAATATAAAAAGAACTACTATTCCTCTTTCCTTATTCCTTTCCCTTCTCTTTTTGGAGTAGAGGTTAAAAGAGAGCGGTCCTGCGAAGCAGGACCGCCACATCTATCTATTGTATGAGATCTTTAAGCTCTTTTATGCTGTAAATCGCCGTGTTCATTCACAATGAGTGTGGGCTGCAGATCCTTTGCTTGGGGTATTGCATCACTGCCATTAGTTGGTAATACTACCTCTATGCTGGCTATTTCCTTTATCTGGGGCAATTGGCTGGGCGAATTAATACCCAGGTAGTCCATAAAATTCCTTGTTGTACTGTATATCAATGGTTTACCTACCGCATCTTCGTTACGGCCGGTTATCTGTATCAGCTCTTTATCCAGCAATTTCTGTATGCTGTAATCAGCGCTTACACCACGTATATATTCTACTTCGGCTTTTGTTACGGGTTGTTTGTAAGCAATAATGGCAAGCGTTTCAAGTGCTGAGATACTCAGTTTCTTAATGTACTTATCGCCATTCAGCTGCATTACGGTTTTATGAAAATCTTTCTTTGTAAGGAATTGATAACCACCACCTATTTCTTTAAGTTGAAAAGGATAATAGCCGGCCTCATATTTCTCTAAAATAGCTTCTATACACACAGCAACACGGTCAGCCTCAATGGGCGTTTCCATGGCCTGGCCAAGCATATCAATTATCTCCATTTGCGTCAACGCACGGTCGCTTGCAAAAATAAGTGCTTCTACATGTGGCATTAGTTGTTCGATATCCATACGTTCTGCTTTTCGTTACACATCGAAAGTAGTATACTCCCTACATTTCAGCTTTTAAAGTAATACACAGGTGTGAATAACTCCCTCAGCCTGCCTGTCAAGGCTTTTGGCTTACGTGCAAAGGTAAGGGTTTTACAAAAAACGCAATTTTTAGCCTTGTTAAATGTTTATAACCCTTTATTGTTTTGGTGAAAAGCGGCAAAACCCCGGAAATAAACAGGAACAACCGGAACTGGGTATATTTCTTGCCTTTTGATCGTTATTAAGTACGCATCAGGCATTAGAAATCCCGATTCGGCAGTAAATTAAATTTTCTTAATAATGATCAATATATCTTTAGTTATTGTTTGCTACCAACTGTAATTAGTTATTTTTCAACCTATACTATCAATCTTATGAGGAAAGTATATCCTTTGGTAGTTGTATTCCTTTTTTGCACTACCCGTATTTTTGCACAAACTCAAACTGTCGGTCTGTTCACACGAGTCCCGGGTCACTACGATAGTGGTTATATTCTTTTTCCACCTTATGCAAATTGCGATACAACCTATCTCATAGACAGGTGTGGCAGGCTCATTCATAAATGGCCCAGTGCCTACACTCCGGGAGCAGATGCGTACCTGCTGGCTGACGGAAGCCTTTTAAGGGCAGGGCATTTCCCAAATCCTGTTTTCGATCCATGCGGCTGTGGTATTGGCGGTATTATTGAGCGTATAGACTGGGATGGTAATGTTGCCTGGCATTATATAATTTCTGACAGCTCCCAGGCGCAAACTCATGATATATGCCCTTTGCCAAACGGGAATATATTGGTAGATGTTTGGGAAAGTATAGACTACCCTCATGCATTGGCATATGGCCGTAACCCGCTTTATGTAGATAAGATATTGTATAGCCCCAAGATCATGGAAATACAACCCATAGGCACAGATTCTGCAAAGATCGTCTGGACATGGCGTCTTCGGGACCATTTGATACAGAACTATGCCCCGTCATTACCTAATTATGGAATAGTAAAAAACCACCCCGAACTTGTAGACTTTAATTATATAAGCTTTGCAGTACCCCCTAAAGCTTCGGATTGGACACACTTCAATTCTATATCTTATAACCAGGATCTGGACCAGGTAATGCTTTGTTTTCGCAATTTTAGTGAGATATATATTATTGATCACAGTACAGATTCTGCCGCAGCTGCCGGACATACTGGCGGTTGGTATAACAAAGGCGGAGACTTGCTATACAGATGGGGAAACCCTGCTGTTTACGGTCGTGGCACTGCGTCTGATCAGAAACTTTTTCTGCAGCATAATCCCGAATGGGTAAATTATGGCAAATACAAAGGGCAGATAATAATTTTCAATAACGGAGGGGGAAGACCGGGCGGAGCAACCAGCAGTGTAGATATCATCAACCCACCTGTTGATTCGTCGGGTGACTATACAGTGCCTTCCGGTGGAGCCTTTGGCCCGTCTATGTCTTCTTGGACCTATCCGAAAACGCTGACAACATCATTTTTGTGCCCAACAATGGGCAATGCCCAGGTTTTGCCAAGTGGCAATGTATTCATCAATGATGCCGGTAAAGGTAGATTTACCGAGATCGACTCTATAGGTGACACTGTATGGCAATATGTGAGCCCTGTAAATAATGGTATTGCAGTTGCCCAATACACCAGTCCGGTTCTGTCAAACGCTGTGTATCGTTGTATATTCTACCCCGCAGATTACGGAGCATTTTCTTTACATACAGTAGATCCCGGAAATCCGATAGAATTGAATCCTATTCCTGTTCATTGCGATTCTATTATAAAGCCAAGCCATACCCCACTCTTAACACAACAGTCAGGAGACGTATATATATATCCCAACCCATCAAATCATATTATTACAGTACAATCAAACAGCGCATCCGCGATCAGGAAAATAATCATAACGGATATTGCTGGCAAGCAATTACTAACAGTTGAATATGTTGCCTACAAACAAGAGCTGGATATATCAATGCTTGCTGATGGAATGTATTTACTGAAAGCTGAGGATGTTAATGGACTGGTAACGCAAGTGAAATTGATAAAGCAGTAAATTCACTATTAAGATCGAAATGCTTTA
>Ga0207135_1066_pt1 | contig 11840 bp, 10 predicted proteins | sample Alteio_BWMinHeat_10_FD_153530 | JGI IMG/M metagenome (GOLD analysis project Ga0207135, IMG submission 153530) | Enriched cells from forest soil in Barre Woods Harvard Forest LTER site, Petersham, Massachusetts, United States -... | ecosystem: Environmental > Terrestrial > Soil > Temperate forest >...
GATGGGCTACACGGCGGAGACCGCAGGCATGGTTCTTTCGGGCGCGGCTATTCTTCTGCTATTTCTTACGCCTGTCGTGGGCCGCCTCGCGGGGCGTTTCCAGGCCCGGCACCTTCTCGCTTTCGGGTGGATCACGCTCGCGATGGCCATGTATCTCACCTGCAAGCACATCGATCTCCTCATTAGCTTTCGTGCTGCCGCATTGTTGCGCGTTTGGCAGTACCTGCCGATAGGATTCTTATTCGTCCCACTCACGATGGCCGCCTATGTCGGTTTGCCAGAGTCAAAAAGCAACGCTGCCGCCGGTTTGATCAACTTCGTGCGCAACATCGGGCAGAGCGTAGGAACTTCGGCTGTGACCACGTTACTTGCGCGCCGAGGCCAGTACCATCAGTCCGTCTTGGCCGAGTACACGCGCTCCCCTCGTTTTAATGCGGCGGTCGCAGGCTTGACGAACCGTCTGACACACGTCGGCCTGAGCGCGTATTCAGCCCACCAACAGGCCCTTGCCAGAATGTACAGCATGGTAATTGCTCAAGCTCAAGCCATGTCTTACGTCGATGTCTACTGGCTGCTTGCGGTGACGTGCGCGCTGATGTTTCTGCTCGCCTTCCTGCTAGCCAAGAACGAACCCGGGGCAGGCGCCCAAGTTCCCATGGAGTGAAAGGAGAAGCGCGATGCTATCGAGCCTTGTGGACGAAATCGATAAACGCGAAGCGGCCGTGACGTCTTTCGAGGGATCAGGTGTGGATACCGGTCTCGTTATTCCTGAAGTTGAAGACGAAATCCATAGCGAGATGAACTTCGAACAAATCGTGGGAAAGAGTTCCGCTCTCCGCCGTGTTTTGAAGCAAGTGGAGACTGTGGCGCCGACGGAATCGACTGTAATGATTTATGGCGAGACCGGAACCGGGAAAGAACTGGTGGCCCGGGCGCTTCACAATCTCAGCCCTCGCCGCGCTGGCGCCTTTGTGAAATTGAACTGTGCAGCCATTCCGGCCGGCTTGCTCGAGAGTGAGCTCTTCGGCCACGAAAAAGGCGCATTTACGGGGGCCATTGCGCAACGCATTGGCCGCTTCGAGCTAGCCAGCCGCGGCACCGTTTTTCTGGACGAGATAGGCGAAATCCCCCTCGAGCTCCAGCCCAAGTTACTGCGCGTTCTACAGGAACGGGAATTTGAGCGCCTCGGCAGCACGCGTACACTGCGCGCAGAGGCTCGGTTGATCGCGGCGACGAACCGCGACTTGACAGTCATGGTAGAGGAGCAGAGATTCCGTTCCGATCTTTTTTACCGGCTTAGTGTCTTTCCGGTTCGTATTCCAGCGCTGCGCGAGCGTCCCGAAGATATTCCCGTACTCGTGCGTCATTTCACCCAGCAGTTCGCCGGGCGTATGAACAAGAGAATCGAAAGCATCTCTTCAGAGACGATGTGTGTCCTGTGCGATCACCATTGGCCCGGCAACATCCGCGAACTGCAGAATGTAATCGAGCGCGCCGTGATCCTTTCGTCCGGGGCAGTATTGAGGGTTGCGGTCTCAGATTTGCGAAGCGACTGCCCCACTCCCAGCTGCGCCAGTTCCGCCAAGTCGGCGAAACAGGGAAACTTGCAGAGTATCCTTGAAGAAATCGAACGCAAGTGGATCCTAAGCGCTTTAGAGCAAACCCACTGGGTCATTGCAGGCCCGAAGGGTGCCGCGGCTTATTTGGGAATGAAACGCTCTACTCTTCAGACCAGGATGCATAAGTTCGGAATTGCTCGCAGCAACAGGCCAAACTGAAACTCACAAAGTCATGCGTCAACAGCGTCGGCACATGCCACGAACTGGGCAGCTTGCCGTCGAGTCGGCGTTAGCACCTTTTGCGCTGCGCTGAAGATTCGCGACGCCCAGATAGCCGGCTCCAATTCAATCGATCGGGCTGCAAGGAGCCAGAGAGTTTGGCAACCCGAATGCTCTTCATACCAGAGGGGAGGCAAGCTATGAAGTCACAAAAGCGAGAAGCAGGAATCCGAGACCGGATTTCCACCAGACAAGAACTCGGCCAAGTGATCATTCAGCTGATCGAGCTCCACCAGCTTTCCTTTGACGCGACCCTAGAGTCACTCGAATCGTCCGAGGACCGTTCTCAAGACCACGACCTTGAGTTGTGGACGGATAGCGACCCAGATGGCATGCGAGGAGCGGAAATTGTATCCCTTACCAACATTATTCTAGGTCGCAGGCAGCCGAGTAACTGAACGTAAGCGAACGATTCCGTGCTTCTGTGCAAAATCCAGAGTTGGAAAGAGCCACTTGGCGCCTAAGCTTGAACGAGATATTAGTCAGGCAAAGTCTTCTCAGCAAAGGAAAGAAGCCTCCGCGAACTACAGACCCACTCACGACTAGATCTAGCGCCGCCCATCCCAAGTCTATCTAGATCGTGGCGTGCGCCCTGGCAACGAGAGCGGGCTTAAAAGCTTCCTCGCGGGGAACTTCAAGCAGGGAACGTACCTGGGTTACATCGCGCTGGTGAGAATCCTGCTCGGTTATCACTTTTTGGGTACGGGATTCGACAAGTTCTTCGGGAATTTTCTCAACGGAAGGACCCTGCTTAATGACCTAACCAGGGGAGGTCCCAAGGATCCGCTCGCTTGGCACCACGCGTTTATAATGGGGTTTGTCGTTCCGCATGTGCATTTCTTCAGCTATCTTGTGACGTTTGGGGAAATCGCCATCGGCATCTCCCTGCTCGTGGGATGCCTGGTGCGGGTTTCCTCTTCCTTTGGCGCCTTCCACAACATGAACATCTGGCTGGCAGTAGGCTGGGGTGGGCCGGGATCGGTGATCGGACTCAATCGCACCTTTGTGCTTCTCCATTTGATTTTTGTGTTTAGCTCTGCCGGCCGCGCGCTCGGCATCGATGGATTCCTGCACAGAAAATTCCCGGGGACAAAACTGTTTTAATCTCCAAGTCCGCCGTTAAATGAATGCAGCCTGATTCGGACCGGATGCAGCGAAGCCAGGTTGACATCTCTCAACTTGGAACAATAGACTCCGCGCGATGCATATTCGAATTGGGCTCACGGGATAGCCTTTAGCATAGAGAGGAGCGAGCGATGCGTATCTGTCGAAGTTTGAGGGGCGCTTTCGCAATTGTGATCGGCCTCTGCTATTTCTCAGCTCTGGCCGTTCAGCTAGGGCGAGCACAAAGTGCGCCAAAAGATATGCCCATGTATAAAGTCGATCCATTCTGGCCCAAGCCCTTGCCGCATAAATGGATCCTGCAAGGCATCCCAGTCCTTGTGACGGACAAGGACGATCACATTTGGGCCATCAGCCGCCCCGACGATATCAAGCCCGACGAATCTGGCGCATCAACCGCGCCCCCGCGCACCGACTGCTGCATCGCAGCCCCCGCCGTCGTGGAGTTTGACACCGAAGGCAATGTTCTGCAGGGGTGGGGCGGCCCAGGATACACGCCCGGATCGCCCAAGCCCAACGAGCACGCCATTCTTGTGGACAGAGAAGGTAACGTGTGGCTCTCGTCCGGAGGTCGGGGAAACAGCATCCAAAAATTCACGGGTGACGGCAAATTCCTATGGGATTTTGGCCATCGCGCGCCCCCGTTGGCCCCCGGCGAAAGAGCCAAGGAAAATAACCAGCAAACCGACATTCTCCAAGGAGGCGTTTTTGAATTCACTTTGGACGAAGACGCCCAGGAAATCTACCTCATCGAGCAAAAGCGCGTGCTGGTGTACGGCTATGATGGATCATTCAAGCGAGGTTGGGGCGGAAAGGGCAAGGCGCTTGCGGACATCAGCAACGATCCCAAGTGAGCATTGATATCAGGCCTACGGCGGCGATTACGATCAGAGTGGTGATGAAGCGAGAACCAAACCAGTCGTCTTCTTGTCCTTTGTCGAGCGCGACCTGGAGGGCGCCCACACCGATGGCGAGCAGGCCGAAGCCAATGTAGTCGAACCTTGCTGTGCGCTTTTTCGTGCTCGACATGTAGGCCGGATCTTGAATTAGCTGAGAAACCAGCAAGATGGCCAGGATACCCACTGGAACGTTGATATAGAAAATCCAGCGCCAGGAATAGTTGTCGGTAATCCAGCCGCCCAGCGTGGGGCCGATTGCCGGAGCGCAAACAATCGTGACTCCATATAATGCGAAGGCCAACCCGCGTTTCTCCGGCGGGAAAGTGTCCGCGAGGATTGCTTGCGTCATCGGCTGCAGCCCGCCGCCAAAGGCGCCTTGCAGCACCCGGAAAAGAAGCAGGAACCCGAGGCTCGGCGCGAGACCGCACAAAAACGAGCTGGCTGTAAAAAAAACGATGCAGGTCAGAAAGAAACGCTTGCGTCCGAGCCAGCCAACGAGGAAGCCGCTGATCGGAAGCACGATGGCGTTTGACACCAGATAACTCGTCAACACCCACGTGCTTTCGTCATTGCTCGCGCCCAGGTTCCCTGCAATGTGCGGAAGCGCCACGTTGGCAATGCTGGTATCGAGTACCTCCATGAACGCAGCCATCGAAACCACAACGCCAATGAGCCACGGGTTGACGTTTGACTGCGGGACGGCTTGCTCGCCAGCTATCGAAGTGGAAGCGCTCATCGCACCCTCACTTCCGGTTCGACCGACAGCCCCGGCTTTAACAGTCCTTCCGAGTTGAACGGCAGTCCGGCGGGACGTTCGAAATCGATTCGCACCGGCACGCGCTGCACGACTTTCACGTAGTTACCCGTGGCATTTTCTGGGGGCAGCAAGCTGAACACTGAGCCGGTGCCGCCGCCCAGATTGGTCACGCGGCCTTTCCACGAGCGGCCATATGCGTCCACCTTGACCTCGACCCGCTGACCAGGGCGCATGTGCGCAAGCTGCGTCTCTTTGAAATTGGCGGTCACCCAGACGTCATCGAGGGGCACAAGATCCACAAGTTCCTGCCCGATACTCACGTTCTGGCCGACCTCGACGCTTCTTTTGCCCACAATTCCCGTCACGGGAGAACGGATCACGGTATAGCTGAGGTTCAGCTCTGCTTGCTGAAGTTGAGACTGTCGTTGCAACACCTGGGCGTCGGCAGCCATAGCGTTAGCGCGAGTCAGCGAAATCTGCTCGGGCGCAGTCTCCGCAGTCTTCAAATCGTTTTTTGCTTGCAGGAGTTTCCCTTGAGCTTGCTGCACGGCTTGTTCGGCGGCGTTCACGCTTGCCTGTGCCGAGACGACTACGGCTCGATTTGCTGTTGCCGTGGCGACCGCCTGGTCGTACTGCAGGCGAGAGATATCCTCTTTCGCGACGAGTTGCTTGGCGCGCTCCAGGTCTGCATCGCTCTTTGCCGCGTTTGCCTGAGCCTGGACGAGGACGCCTTTAGCGGATTCGTAGTTCTGTTCAGACGCTTTAACCGCAGCCTCTGCGTTGGCCACCGCGGTTTTGGCCGAATCCAAATTGCTCTGAACCGTTACGGAAGTAATCGGCACGTTCCAGTGGAGACTCGCCGATGTGGCCTCCACATCGGCCAGATTCGCATGTGCCTGCGCCGCCGCAATCTTGTAGTCCTGAGGATCGATCGTCACCAGCACGTCACCGGCGTGAACCAACTGTCCCTCAATCACGAGCACCTGTTCGATATTCCCGTTGATTCGGGCACTCAGCGGCATCACATGACCGTCCACTTGCGCGTCATCGGTATCTTCGAAACGGAAGGCATTCCAAACGAAATACCCGGCTGCCACGGCGACCAGTATCGCGGCCGAGATCATCAGGACTCTCTTGCGGCGGCTTCTTGAGTGTTTGCCGGGTTCCTCCTTCGACTGGGAACCGGGCGCTTCGGAATCCACAACGGTTACTGCTTGCTTTGGATCAGCGTCGATGGCTTCAGTGCCACTGGTGTTCGGCATCACTTTCCTCCTAGATACTGTTGGTAATCTGTGCGTGCTACTCCAAGAGCGCGAGCCAGCGAAAGTTTGGCGAGATTGTGGTTATAGAGGCTGGTGATGTATTGATCGTTCGCGCTGGCGAGAGACTGCTCGGCCTGAACTACCTCGACGCTATCGGTCACGCCCGAGGTGAAGCGATCCTTTGAACGAGCCAGGTTCTCATTAGCGAGGTCGACGTTCTGCTTTGCAACCGTGACTTGTTCTTTGGCCGCGTTGAGATTGAGAAAGGCCGTCCGCACGTCATAGTCAACCTGTCCGCGAATATTTTCGGCTTCGGCCTTCCGCTGCCGCAATTCAGCTTCCGCCTGGGTGATGTCACCTTTGATCCGTCCGCCGGTGAAGATCGGAACACTGATCCCAGCCTGAAACGCGAAATCCCCGTGCGAATGACCGAGTGTGGGTCCAATGTCGCCGTAATCGCCATTCACAGCCACTACGGGGTATCGCTCACCTCGCGCAGCCGAAAGCGTCTGGGCGGCAGACTTTTCGGAATTAAGAGCTGACCGGAAATCGCTGCGCGATTTGTAAGCGACGTTCAGCGCATCTTCGACGGTGGGCGGATTGATTTCCGAGTAGGGAAGTTGGTCGGCAAGTTCGAATTCTTGCCCGAGGGGCAGTCCGATGGCGCGTCCGAGAGCGAGCTTTGCGACTTGAAAATTGTTGCGCGCCACACTGAGGTTGTACTCCTCGGTGTGCAATTGAACTTCGGTACGTGTCGCCTCGATTCGCGGAGCCGTCCCCGCCTGGACTTCATCAAGCGCCTGATCGTAAAGAGCTCGTGCATTTCGCACCTGGGCTTCTTGCGCCTGAATGCGCGAATCGGTCTCGATTACATGTAAATAGGCATTCCCAACCGTCAGCGTGACTGCATCGAGGATGTCCTGATAACTGAGCTGCGCTGCTTGTTCGGCGGTGCGCGCGGAACGGAAACGCTCGATGGACTCATAGCTGAAGAGCGTCTGGCTCGCGGCTGCGTCGACAGACGTGTAGCTGAACGGGCCGACAATGTTAGGAACGCCCGGTATCCCCTGTAAACCGAACGTGGCGAGGTTTAGTTGGTCGACATTTTCTGAAAGTCCCGCACTGACCTGCGGCAATAACCTGCTAAGCGCGAGCAGTCGCTGACCACGCGCTATGCGCGCGTTTTCTGCGCTCTCCGTTGTCGCCAAGTTGTAGCGCAGGGCGCTAGTGATGGCGTTGCGCAGCGTCAAACGCAACACCTCACTGCTTGCGGGCCCACTCGGAACGCTTCCAGTGAGTGCACTCGCCTGCCCTGGCCCGACGCTCCCAGCGGGATATTGACCGGCGGCCGGTATTACGCAGTAGAAGCTGACTGCCATGGCCAAAGTTGCGGCGCGCCAACTGCGTCGAGTCAGTCGATAGGTAATATCGCTGATCATCTCTTCGCCTCCTGATCATTTCTGTGAATCTCGCGCGCGAGCCGTTTGACGACGTGCTTCGTGAAGACGCCGGAGGCGCGGAACCGCACTCCCGTTTTCATCAGTTCCAGCAGTACGTTTTCTCCGTCCTCACTGATGGCGGTGAGGTTCTTCAGATGAATGATGAATTCCCGACCCTGCAGGTCTGCTGTGGCTCTCGCGCACGCACTGCTCAGCTCGGCGGCCCATGGGGCAATGAGCTTGCCCTCCACCACTAAGCTGCGGTGATTCGCGTTGTCTTGAATGGAGATCTTTAACATTGCTTTTTACCCGCACTCGCGATAGGGCAAACCCCATGCCAAACTTGCAGGACTGTAACTCACTGGATTTTCAGGAGACGACCGCCAGACGTTGAAAATGTTGAAGTCTGAAAAGTTGAGAGCGTCGAAACTGTCGAAGTATTATCGAGGCTATGACAAAAAGCCGGGCCGCAGATCAAGCGTGCTCATCGAATAGATGTCGAATTTCTTCATTCTAAAGAGCAGGGTCGTGCAGTCCATCTGTTGAAAGCGACGAGGCTAGCGGGGGCTTAATTCATCCGAAAGTCTGCGCTTGCGACTTCGGTGCAAAATCGATGATAGTTTTGGGGTGCAGGTTTTCGCCCAGCAAGGTTGACAGTGCCTCGCGTAAGGCCATGATCACAGAAGAGGAACTTCAGCGTCAAAACGAGCGGCTTGAATTGCTGCTCAATCTAACGAACAGAATCACATCGAGCCTCGATCTCCGGGAGGTCTTGCGCGCGATTGCATCGAACATACGCGAAGTCATACACGCTGATGCCGTAGCCGTTTCGCTGCCCGACGCAGCATCCGGCAAAAACAGGGTATTTGCCGTGGATTTTCCGCACGGCAAGGGAGTCATTAAGGAAGAGTTGCTCGTTACGCCAAGCGCCGCCGCTAAGAAGGCTATGGACACGTTGAAACCGGTAGTCACTAACACGCGGGAACGCGGCGAACTTTCATCCGAGGCATATGACGTCGTTGCGGCGGAGGAGATAGAGGCCGTTTGCAACATTCCACTTGTAAATCACGGTCGGGCCCTCGGAATTCTCTCGATTTTACGTGCGACGAATATTCCGTTTTCGCCGCAGGACGTGGATTTCCTCAACCGGGCCTCAGGCCAAATAGCAATCGCCGTTGAAAACGCCTTGGCGTACCAGGAGATTTCCGAACTTAAGGACAAGCTGGCCCAGGAGAAAGTCTATCTGGAAGAAGAATTTCGCAGCGAGATGGGTTTCGAGCAGATCATTGGCAACAGTTCGCCACTAAAGCACGTTCTGCAGATGGTTGAAACCGTGGCTCCGAGTGATTCTACCGTTCTGTTGCTTGGCGAAACGGGAACAGGGAAAGAATTGATTGCGCGCGCGATTCACGACCGAAGCCGGCGCAAGCAGCGCACATTCGTGAAGCTGAACTGTGCTGCAATTCCGACTGGACTAGTGGAAAGTGAGCTCTTTGGCCATGAAAAGGGTGCGTTCACCGGCGCCATTGCCCAAAAGATTGGGCGGCTGGAACTGGCTGATCAGGGGACTTTGTTTTTGGATGAGGTGGGAGACATCCCGCTTGAGATTCAGCCGAAGCTGCTGCGGGCTTTGCAGGAGCGGGAATTTGAACGTCTGGGCAGCACGTATACGCGAAAAGTGAGTGTCCGGTTGGTGGCGGCAACGAATCGCGATCTCGAGGAGATGGTTGCGAAAAAGGAGTTTCGCAGCGATCTGTTTTACCGCTTGAATGTGTTCCCGATCCGCATTCCTCCGCTAAGAGACCGCAGAGAAGACATTCCTCTGCTTGTTAGCTATTTCGTGGAAAAGTGTGCCAAGGAAATGCAGAAGCGCATCGAAGCGGTTCCTGTAGCTGTTATGAAAGGACTGACGGCTTGGGACTGGCCCGGCAATATTCGTGAACTCGAAAATTTCATTGAGCGAGCCGTGCTTCTGACGCGGGGCAAGTCGCTTGAGGCGCCGCTCGCAGAAATCAGAACCACCAAAATACAAGAGCCCCCGCCTGCTGACCTGCATGAAGCCAAACCGGTCGCTGGAGAAAGAACAAATTCGCGGAGTGAAAAAAGCAGCGTCGCAGACGAATACGAAAGAAAGCAACGCGATGAAATCGTACGGGCACTTACTTCGTGCAAGGGGCGCGTGGGTGGTGCCGATGGTGCTGCAGAGCGTCTGGGAATGAACCGCACAACTCTGCTCTCTCGGATGAAGAAATTCGGCATCTACGCGAAGCAGTTTGCCTGATCTCATAGCGGTTCTTTATCTATACTCATCGCGTCCATAGCTTCGACAGTTTCGACCGTTTCAACGTCTTCAACTTCGACGTTTTCGACTTCTCGCGGACTTCGCTTAAGATCCAGCGACTTACGATCCCTGAGTTTGGTGTGGGCTTTGCCTCCTCTCCCTACTGGAGTCTGCCAATGGCCAACACACAAAAACTCGATACACACCACAAAGCGCTCACCGTGAATCTCGATCCATCCACATTCGGCGCCTTCGCTGAAATCGGCGCGGGCCAGGAAGTCGCTCGCTGGTTTCTTTTGGTCGGAGGCGCTTCCGGCACCGTCGCCAAAACGATATCCGCATACGACAAGGAAGTGAGCGACGATCTCTACGGCTCCGGGTCGCGATATGTTTCCAAACAACGCCTTCAGGCGATGCTGGATAGAGAGTGGTCCGAATTACAAACACAGCTGGGCCACACTCGCGGTCCACAGACCCGCTTTTTCTCTTTTGCCGATACCGTCTCCGCGCGCAACTACGCTGGAACGAATGAGCCCCATGGCTGGGTGGGTCTTCGATTTCAGCTGCAGCCGGGCGCCGCCCCGCACGATATTTTGCTGCATATAAATTTGCGAGATCCTACGAATGTGTTGCAGCAGGAAGCCGTTGGTATTCTCGGCGTTAACCTCATTTTCGCCGCTTTCTATCAATTGGAGACAAAAGAATCTTTTCTCGAGGGACTCGCGGAAGATGTCGTCAGGGGGCGAGTAGAAATCGATTTCGTGGAATTTCGTGGGCCGGCCTTCTCCGGCTGGGATCACCAGCATCTCCTGGCGCACCTGGTGCAGGCGGGCTTTGCTGAAGCTGTTCGGTTCTCAGGCAATGGTGCAGCCGGCCCGCCTTCCGAGGTTCTACACAACAAAGCCGTCGTACTCGCGCCGGGATACTTCGGCCATGTCGATGCCGCTCATGCGCAGATTCATATGCAAATTTTGGCTGCGGGTATTCACGAGCTTCGCGTTGAATTGGGAGATGCCCTGTTTGCGCCGATTGGGATCTTTTGCCTCACGGCGGCTTCCGTGGATCCCGCAGCGTCAACTCCAGAAATCCCCGGCCTGCTGCGCCGCATTAATGCGCTTCTCGCGCGTGGTGGCGACGTGCTTCTCTTCCGTGAACGTGAGCTCTACGCCATGACCGGCTTGGTGAACCGCTACACAAAAGCACCCCTGCGATTTGTCGCGGGGCTTTCGCTTCTCATCCGAGCGTTTGACGATCCCTATGGCAATCTGGAAGGAAGCCGTTTTGAGGGCCTCGCGCGTCTTTTCGCGCAAAATGTCCGTATTTACGCTTATCCGATGGCAGCGACAGATTTGCACGAATGGATCAAAAGTAGTTCGGTCCGCGGCTGGGAATGGAGCGAAACGAAGGCCTGGGTCTCCGCGAACCAGTTGCGCCACACTCCTCCTCTTGGCCACCTCTACGCGTATCTCCTCGCAAGCAATTTCCTCGTTGCGATGGAAACACCCGCGGCCTTAACCGCAACGACTCAACCCGGCGTGCTTAGGTAAGCAAGTGCGTTCTGAACTGCTGGTTATGGGGCCGCGGCTCTTGTGAGTCTCAAAACCGGCTCAATTCGGCTTGGAGGATGATCTGCTTCGCAAGTCTTTCTTTCCAGTGGAAGTTTGGGGTGAGCGACGGGATTTGAACCCGCGACCCTCGGTTCCACAGACCGATGCTCTACCAGCTGAGCTACGCTCACCACCGCTTAAAAATCAATTAGTTACAGAGGTATTCGCCTTGTCATCATGCTCGACTGTGACCGTATTGTGACCGAACTTTTGGGCACGATAGTTTTGAATCTGCGCAAGAGCGGCGCGACGCTGTTCGCGATTCTCGATCGCATACCGCTTGTACACCGACTCCGTTTTGTGACCCGATAGTTTCATAACCTCGTGCCGCGGCGCGCCCGAATGCTCGGCATCCGTGACGAACGTCCTGCGCAGATCGTGGAAGATCAACCCGACGTACTGCATCTTCGGCTTGGGCTTCGAGCGCGCGTACCGCTTAGGCTCGTATACCGGCTGCCCTGTGCTGTCCAGGACCGGCTCTATCCTGCCTAGCCCTATTTTCACACAGCAGCGGCGCCAGGGCTTGCGAAAATTTCCGAGCGGCCGAGCATGGCCCTTGGAGTCGATCCGAAAACACACGCGGTCGCATCCTTCCTGTCGTTTGGCGAACTGCTCACGCAGAACCGTCTCAAGTT
>Ga0207135_1067_pt1 | contig 11741 bp, 14 predicted proteins | sample Alteio_BWMinHeat_10_FD_153530 | JGI IMG/M metagenome (GOLD analysis project Ga0207135, IMG submission 153530) | Enriched cells from forest soil in Barre Woods Harvard Forest LTER site, Petersham, Massachusetts, United States -... | ecosystem: Environmental > Terrestrial > Soil > Temperate forest >...
TAGTATTATTGCCACATCAGCCCTGAATTCATGTATATCATCTAATTGAAAGCTACTCACTTCCATTACATACCATTGACAGGGGCGCTCAGCTATTTGCCGGGCAAAACTGATGCCTATATTGCCTACCATGGCTACATCATAGTCTGCGTTTTTCAATAAATGACAGGTAAGCTTTGTAGTAGTGCTTTTACCATTGCTACCTGTAATAGCAATGATCTTGCTGTCGCCTTTATACCTGTATCCAAATTCTATTTCGCTGCATACTTCTATTCCTTCTTCTCTTACCTGCAACATAATATCTGTCTTCTCGCTTATACCGGGGCTTTTTACAATGCAATCAGCATTTAGTATTTGCTCCGTCGTATGCCCGCCTTCTTCAAACAACACATCTGCCTGTACCAACGATTCCCTGAAGGCTTCTTTAATAATACCGCCATCGCTTACAAATACATTCCAGCCTTGCTGTTTGCCCAGCAAAGCTGCTCCTACACCACTTTCTCCGGCGCCCAGTACAACTAATCGTTTATTGATGCCCGCGTTCAACTATCTCAGTTTTAATGTTACTATGCTCAGTATTGCCAACATGATCCCTATGATCCAAAATCTTGTTACGATCTTAGACTCGTGATATCCTTTCTTCTGGTAATGATGATGTAATGGCGACATCAGGAATATTCTTCTTCCTTCGCCGTATTTCTTTTTAGTACGTTTGAAATACCATACCTGCAGTACCACAGACAAATTCTCTATAAAGAAAACACCACAAATAATAGGTATCAGCAACTCTTTTCGTACGATAATTGCAAGCGATGCTATAATACCTCCCAATGCCAGGCTGCCTGTATCTCCCATAAACACCTGTGCAGGGTACGCGTTGTACCAAAGGAACCCTATGCAGGCACCTATAAACGCGCCAATAAAAATGGACAGTTCACCCAGGTTAGGGATATTCATAATACCGAGGTAATCAGCAAAAATGTAGTTGCCTGAGAGATATGCAAACACACCCAAACAAACACCCGAAATAGCTGACACACCTGTTGCCAGCCCGTCTACACCATCTGTAATATTTGCGCCATTAGATACGGCAACTATGATAAAGATGACAAACAGGATATAAATAACAGGGGTAGCATATTTGGCATTTTCCTTGCCAAACCATGCACCTATTCTTGCGAAATTGAATTCATGTGTTTTCAAAAATGGTATAGTAGTAGTAGCTGTTTTTACCCGCACGTATGAATGCATTTTACCATTTTCGTCCTTACGTGGTATAGGCGTTGACACAACCCGTTCAGTTGTATTATACAATTCAGGTTTACCGTTTATCACTTCGCGGCTTACTGCTACATTATCATTATAGTACATGGTCACACCAATAATGATACCCAGGCCTATTTGCCCCATTACTTTAAATATTCCCGCAAGCCCTTTTTTATTTTTCTTGAATACTTTGATATAATCATCCAGGAAACCTACTACTCCTAACCATAGTGTAGAAACCAGCATCAGCAATATATATACATTAATGATACGCGCGAATAAAAGCGTGGGTATCATAATGGCTGCAATAATGATAATGCCACCCATGGTAGGTGTGCCCCTCTTACTCTCTTCTCCCTGCAAGCCAAGATCACGAACCGTTTCACCAATTTGTTTGCGTTGCAAATAGCCTATTAAACGCTTACCCAGTAACATAGAAATGATGAGCGACAGTATAATAGCCATCGCCGCACGGAACGTGATATAATAAAACACCCCTGCCCCAAAAAGTTTGAAGTGGTCTCGCAGGTATGTAAATAAATAGTACAGCATGGGTGCTTACTTATGTAATAGTTTAAAAGTTCCTGTTAATATTTCTTTGTCGTCAAAATGATATTTTATGCCTTTTATCTCCTGGTAAGTTTCATGTCCTTTCCCCGCTACCAGTATAATATCTTCATGCTGCGCCAGGATACACGCGGTTTTTATAGCTTCTTTACGGTCTGTTATACGCAATGCTTTTCTTTTTTGTGCAAACGACAAGCCTGCTTCCATTTCATCCAGTATAGCTTCAGGATCTTCGCTGCGGGGATTATCGGCAGTTAATATCGCTTTATCACTATGTTCGCATGCTACCTGCGCCATTATCGGGCGTTTGGTTTTGTCCCTGTCGCCGCCACAACCAACAACTGTAATTACTTGTTGCCCTTTTACGCGCAACTGATTGATAGTGGCTAATACATTTATCAATGCATCGGGTGTATGCGCATAGTCTATAATGCCCAAAACTTTTTCATTGGGTGACATATAGGTTTCAAACCTGCCGGGGGCTCCATGCAGATCACTCATCACTGCCAATACTTGCATTTTATCAGCACCCAGCAGAACAGCGCTGCCATATACTGCCAGCAAATTGTAAGCGTTAAAAGTTCCAATCAACCTGAAATGCGCTTCATGATTATCCACGATCATCACTAATCCTGTCAGGTTATTTTCAAGCACCTTACCTTTTATTTGTGTGGGTGTTTTTAAGCTATAGCCATTTTTCTGCGCTTGTGTGTTTTGCAACATTACTGTTCCGCGCTTATCATCTGCATTCGTCAGTGCAAATGCTGTTGAAGGTAGTTCGTCAAAAAAGCTCTTCTTCACACGGATATATTCATCAAATGTTTTGTGATAATCTAAATGGTCATGTGTAATATTGGTAAATACGCCACCCACAAACCTGATACCTGCTATCCTGTGCTGGTGTATTGCATGAGAGCTTACTTCCATAAATACATATTCACATCCGGCGTCCACCATCTTCGCCATCAAAGCATGAATAGCAATTGCATCCGGCGTAGTATGTGTCGACTCTTCACGCTTATCGTGTATAAAATTCTGAACCGTAGAAATGAGACCGCTTTTATGCCCAAGCCCTTCAAAAAGATCATACAATAATGTTGCAGTAGTCGTTTTACCATTGGTACCTGTTATACCAACAACTTTTAATTGTGCCGAAGGTTGATCATAAAACGCATCTGCCAGCTGGCCCACAGCCTTTGCACTATCTTTCACCTGCACATAAGTAACGCCTTGTTTCTTGTCTGCAGGTATTTGTTCGCATACTATTACAGTGGCACCTAGCGCTATCGCTTTTTCTATAAAATCATGTCCGTCGCTTGTGGTCCCTTTAACTGCGATAAAGGCACTACCTGCATTTACTTTGCGGGAATCAATATACAGTCCATTCACTTCGGCGGATGTATCACCCGCTATTTGCAGGGGTATTATATCCTTCAGTATGTTTTTCAACACAGGCATTGTCAACTTAATTGCAGTATTATATTTTGTCCTTTTGTTATTCTTACTCCCGGCGCTACAGATTGCGATTGCACTTTCCCTTTTCCATACACATGCACCTGCATACCTTGTGTTTCTAAAATGTAAATGGCATCTTTCAATCCCATTCCTGTTACATTCGGCATGATACCTTTATAAACAGGAGTAGTTACCATTGCTGTTCTTTTATTGCTGTCGGTTACTACTTGCATCAAACTATTTTCCCATGTAGCAGGCATGTTCACTTTCCTATTCAGCACATTGAATAATGTCGCATAACTACTGATCGTGGCTACCCTTGCCGGTATTTTTTTATCTCCTGCTTTTGCAAGACTGTCAAGCGGGCCATTCCATGAACCAATATCATATGCAAACACGCCATCTGCTATCATTCTGAATACAGGCGCTGCTATAGTGCCTCCATAGTAAGATGACGAATGTGGCTTTGTGCGTATTACAACTGCTATGGTATATTTTGGTTTTTCAGAAGGAAAGAATCCAACAAACGAACCCTGGTACACACCGTCAGAATATTTTATACCCTTATCTGCTACTTGTGCTGTTCCTGTTTTGCCGGATATCTCATAAAAAGGAGATGCTATATTAGTAGCAGTGCCCTCTGTTACAACTGCACGCATACATTCTTTTGCTTGCGCTATTGTTGATGAGTCTGCTATTCTTTCTACAACCACTTGCGGTTCTATCGTACGATCGTTCTTCCCATACTCTCTTATTGCACTCACCAGGTACGGCCTCATCATGCGCCCATTATTGGCAACAGCATTATACACCATGCACGTATGCAAAGGCGTTACTTGCACTTCATATCCTGTAGCCATCCATGGTAGTGTAGTTGCGCTCCAACTTTTACTTGCTGTTGTTTTCACCACAGGGGGGCGTTCCCCTATCAGATCAATGCCTGTTCGTTTATCCAAATGCAATGCTTGTAAGTGGGCTACATACTTTTCAGGGTTGCTGCCATAATATGTATAAGCAAGTTTTGCCATCGACACATTTGATGAATGTGCAAATGCTTCTTTTACAGGTACAACGCCCATTCCCAGGTGAGAATCTTTCATGGTCCTGTTACCAAAAGTTATAGCACCGCCTTCTGCATTCACCATCGAGTTGATCGTTATATATTTATCATTCAGCAAAGACAATAATGTCACCAATTTGAATGTTGACCCCGGCTCTGTTGGCATCATCGCATAATTCAGGTCTTCCCAATAAGTACCATTGGGCTGGCGTCCAAGATTTACCAACGCGCGTATCTTTCCTGTTTCCACTTCCATTACAATACAAGTGCCGTATAAACATTCATATTGCTGCAACACACTCATCATGGCATGCTCTGCTACATCCTGTATACTCACATCCAGCGTTGTAACAATGTCTTTACCGTTCACAGGTTCTATCTCAGAGCCCTCAATAGGTATACGCACCCCTCCGGTTTGTTTCTGCACCACGCAGCTTCCATCTGTGCCGGTCAGCACGCTGTCATATTTCGATTCCAATCCTATTGTCGGGCTGTTCTCTCTGTACAATCCAATAGTTCTGTAAGCCAACATCCCGTATGGATTGATGCGTTTCACCCTGGCATCTTCTATAAATCCGCCATAGTTTTTCCCTTTATTAAAAATGGGAAACGCGCGTAATTGCTGGTACTGATAATAAGGAACGTTACGGGCCAATGTATAATACCTGTCGGCGCTGTCATATGCAGCTTTCAATTGCTGTTTATATTGCGTAGCACTTGCATTCTTAAATAAGTCAGACAAGCATAATGCAAGCGTATCTACTTTACTGTCAAATAATTTTTTTGAGATCACCGAGAAATCTATATGCACGTCAAACTCAGGTATTGACGAGCAAAGCAGCATACCATTTTCTGTATAAATATTGCCACGCTCTGCTACTAATGTGGTGGTATCAGTATGCATCTCCCTGGCAAGTTTTCTTAATTCAGGGCCTTCTTTCACTTGTATTTTTAATGCTTTTAAAAAGATACCGACGCCAAATAAGCAGATGCAGGTAAATGCTATATAAACTCTAAACCGTATGTCTTTTTTAACGTTCAACTTTTTTATTTAGCAGCGTTCTCAGTTTCTATTTTATATGCCGGTAAAGCCAGCGGTTTCAATCCCAGTTTCTCAGCGTTATAGATCACCTCCGTTTCTTTCTTTGTTTTTATCAGTCTCGATTTCACATCCATATATTTCCAGCGCAATTCTGTCCGTGCATTTTTTTCTTTTGTTATTTCCCTTTGCATCTCTATCGCTCGCAGACTGTTAGTGATATACACTACACCTAATAGTGCCACAAAAGAGATATAAGGAATATTGTTTACTATGGCCTTATAGGATATCCTGTCTACCAATGCTTTCCAGTCGCTCTTCACCTGTTGTGCGGGTGTTAGCGGTTGTTCCTGTTCAATATTTTTTTTCACTTCACTCATCTGTCTTTTCTGCTATTCGCAACCGCGCGCTTCGCGCACGGGGATTATTTTTTATTTCTTCTTCAGTCGGTTCTATTGGCTTGGGGGTTACAAGTTTCAACGGGGGGTGCTTACCATGCATATCTGTCATATCTGCTTCCCATTCTCCTTTTTTCATAAACTGTTTCACTATCCTGTCTTCCAGCGAATGGAACGATATCACACACAGTCTTCCTCCCGGCTTCAACACTTGCGCTGCATTCTGCAACAGATATTTCAGCGCTCCCATCTCATCATTCACCTCTATACGCAGCGCCTGGAAAAGCTGTGCCAGGTATCTGTTAGGCTTCCCTTTCATCACCGGTGCTATCACTGCTTTCAATTCTTCAATTGCCTGCAGCTTGGTCTTACCGCGCATCTGTACAATTTGCTTGGCCAGTTGCTTCGCGTTCCTCACTTCACCATATTGTTCAAAGAGCTTATGCAATTCCTGCTCACTGTACGTCTTCAATATTTTGCTCGCCGTCAGTTCCTGTCTTTTATCCATTCGCATATCCAGCGGTCCTTCAAAGCGTATCGAAAATCCCCGCTCTGCAGTATCAAACTGGAAAGAACTTACACCCAGGTCTGCCAGTATCCCATCCACTTCTTTTATTCCATGCAGCCTCAAAAACTTTTTCAGGTGCCTGAAATTTTCTGTCACAGGTAGCAGCCGCTTGTCATCCGGTTTGTTTTGCCAGGCATCAGCATCCTGGTCAAATGCTACCAACTTCCCTTTTTCGCCCAACCGCTCTAATATTGCCCTGCTGTGCCCCCCTCCGCCGAAGGTTGCGTCCACATATACACCATTCTCACGTATAGCAAGTCCTGCGACAGATTCATGTAAAAGAACTGACGTGTGGTAAAAAGTGGGACTACCCATTTCACATTATTTCAAAAGGGTTAATAAAATCTCCACCTGCCACCTCAGCTGCCAGGTCGCTAAAGCCACCTGCCCGCTGGTTGATATAGTTGTAGTAACTTTCTTTATCCCATAGCTCCACCTTGCTGCCCTGTGCAGAGAACACCATATCTTTTTTGATACCGGCATATTCTTGCAATGGCTTTGGCAATAGCACACGGCCGGCACTGTCCAACTCTATGATGGTGGCTCCGTTCAAAAACAATCGCTTGAACTCCCGCACTTTGGGATTAAAATCGTTCAGCCTGTTTATCTTTTCTGCTATCGTATTCCAGCTATCTATCGGGTAAAGCGTGAGACAATGTTCAAAACCCCTGTTTACAACAAACTTCTCAGTTCCCCCTTCAGGTAACTGCTTGCGAAATCCCGAAGGGAGCAGGAACCGCCCCTTGGCATCTAAAGCCACTTCATATTCGCCTAAAAAGCTTGCCATTATTGGTTTTGACATTTACTTCCACAAAATAACATATTTTCCCACAAATTAACACTATATAGAAGCCATATCTTTTTCCACACCATATAAATTACCTGTAAATCAATACAGTATTGCATTACAAGGGAATTTAGCAGCTATTTGTTTAAATAGCATGTTGGCAACCTGTGAATTGCTGTGGATAAGCTGTTGAAATCTTGAAATTTTCAATTTAAAATAATGTAGGTCATTTCCGGGTAGGTAAATCTTCGTTAAATCATCTTATACATTCAAATCATTAGGCGAAACGCATGTATTTTCGTATTTTTGCAGCCCTTTTTATGAGATTTAAAGCCAGGAATTTATTATTTATTACGATCGTAGCGCTCCTTAGCTCCTGTAATGGTTATCAGCGCATACTCAAGAGCAGCGATGTGAACATGAAACTCACCAAAGCGAATGAGTATTTTAATAAAAAGGACTATTCAAAAGCACAGGAACTATATGAAAGTGTAATGCCTGTAATGAAGAATACGCGCAATTACGAACCATTATTCTTTCGCTACGCCTATACTTATTATTACATGAAAGAGTACCTGATGGCCTCTTTTCAGTTCAAGAATTTTGTAGAAGCCTTCCCTGCCAGCGCTGATGCTGAAGAATGCGAATTCATGCATGGCTTCTGTTTGTATAAAGACTCTCCCAACTTTACCCTCGACCAAACCAATACCATAAAGGCGATGGAAGCTTTGCAGTCTTTTGTGAATACACACCCTAAATCAAAATATACAGCCCAGGCCAGCGACGTTATATTTGACTGCCATAATAAACTGGAGACAAAAGATGCCGACGCCGCAAAACTGTATTATAATATAGGGCAGTACAAATCTGCTGCTGTAGCTTTTAAAAGTGTAATGCATAATTATCCCGAATCAGCAAATATGGACTATTACCAGTCTATGGTCGTAAAAGCCACTTATTATTATGCAAAAGAGAGCGTGCGCGAAAAGCAGGAAGAACGCTATGTAAATGCCATGGGTGCTTACCAGGAGCTGCTGGACAGCTATCCAAAGTCCCGCTTTCTGCATGATGCCGAAAAATTTAATACCTTAGCAGACAATAACATAAAAAAAATACGTAATGAGCACAAGTAAAAGAAGCCTTGCATCAGTTAATCCGTTGGTAGAGACTCGTGATGTGATAGCGATAAAAAACAAAACCGGCAATATCTACGAATCTATTGTGGTTATGTCTAGGCGCGCCAACCAATTGGCTGTAAACATGAAAGAAGAATTGCACCGCAAGCTCGATGAATTTACTATTCACCAGGACAACCTGGAAGAGATACATGAGAACAAAGAGCAGATAGAAATATCCCGCATTTACGAACGCATGGCAAATCCTTCTTTGCAGTCTCTTACTGAGTTTAACGAAGACAAGATATACTACCGCAAGAAATCATAATTGCGACGCTAACTTATATAAGCTATCAGCATTTTGCTGGTAGCTTTTTATTTTTCAGTCTTCATAAAGCAGGCTAACTTTGCACTCAGCCCATGTCCAAAACATACCAATATCTTTTTTTCGACCTCGACCATACCCTATGGGATTTTGATAAGAACTCTGAGGCAACGCTACGCAGTCTGTATCAAGAATTTGCACTCGACCAATTGGGTATTACAGACTTTAATGCCTTCTACGAACAGTACAATATTCACAACGACAAGCTTTGGGACCGTTTCCGCAAAGGTTTTATAAAGCGTGAAGAGCTACGCTGGAAGCGCATGTGGCTCACTCTGCTCGATTTTCGTATCGGAGATACTGCCCTTGCCCACGAGATCAGCACAGCCTACTTAGAGATATTACCTACACAAAGTTTGTTGATACCATCTGCAAAAGAAGTATTAGAGCATTGCAAAACACGCTATCAAATGCACCTTATCACTAATGGTTTCGAATCTACCCAATGGATGAAGTTGCAATACTCAGGGCTCACCGGTTATTTCGGACACATCATTACTTCAGAAAAAAGTAATAGCATGAAACCGCATAAAGAGATATTTGATTATGCTTTGAATGTAACAGGTGCCAATGCAGAGAAAAGCATTATGATCGGTGATGCTTTAGATATAGATATTCTTGGCGCTTCTAATGCAGGTTGGGACCAGGTATTTTACAATCCCGAAAACGAAACCCATGATCGCAAACCTACTTACGAGATACACCACCTCTCTGAACTACTCACGATCTTTTAAATTTATCAGCTTATTTCTGCGCCCCGAAACTTCGGAGTCTGCGAGGTCAGCGGGAGATAATTAAACAACTCTAACTGTTCACTGTACGTTGTACACTACTTTATATTTATCTCTTCCACTATCCTCTCCTCAAAATATTCATTAATGCTGTTGATGAGTTGCTCCTTACCTGCCACCAGTTCCTGCTTTAGTGGTGCCACATCAGTATATATGGTCAATATTTTGCCGGACAGGTATAAATTACGCGTGTATTTACTAATGGTTTTGCCAACTATTGTTTCCCATTCCTGTCGCATGCGTAGCTCGTTCACCTTCGGTTTCCACCTGCTCTTTTCTAAAAGTAGATTCAATGCCTCGCCTATGCTATAACTGCCCATACCATAAAGTTAAAGATTATTGCTGACAACCATTATCTCATCACTTTGCAAAAATGCCCCATACTGCAGGATGCCGGGAAGTATCAAGCAATATTAAATTATGGTCATCTAATTGTGTCACCTGGCTGATCTCGGTTCCAAAACCTGACAGATTTAAAGTGAGCCAGTTGGCAGTAACAGACCATACTATTGCTGATGTACCTGACCCAAACCCTGAATTAAAACTGTCTAAACCGGTGCCATCACTCTTATAAGTCATGTACTCATAATCGCCGGATGATAGAGGTGTTTTTTCTGATGCATCTATGCTGCCATTATTGTTTAGATCAGTGGCGGTATATGTTCTCATCCATGTACCAATGAGTTTTGTTTTGTCGATAGATGTTGATGAGCTGCTGCTTTTTTTGCAAGCTGCAAATAAGAAGATTAATGCTGCTGCAGATAGAAAGATTTTCTTCATTTTGATTTGTTTTGTGAGAGCTAATTTATGCTAATTAGCTTAATTTGAACGCTATTCTTACCTTGTATTCATTTGTAAATACCAATGAATAAAATATTAAAAAGCTATTTACTCATCCTTGCCACGGTTATCATTGGTATAGGGCTATTGGTATTGTCAGAGAAAATCCCTCTGCCACACTGGGTTAATAGTTCTGCTTTTTTACTCGCGGTTTTTATTATTCTGAATATTATTTACGATGCTGTTTTTAAGCTGAATGCTATTCAAAATTTCTGGTCTCTTAGAAAAGTATATCATTTGCTGCCTGCCGCTGTGGGCGGAACTATCATTGCTGTTTTACCTGCACTGGTAGCACTGGGTTTTGGATCAATAACGCCTTGCGACCTGCATTTTAATTTTACGCTGACTATATCTTCTCTCATTCTTAGTTTTATTATAGTGGGTTGGGAAGAGTTATGGTTCAGAGGTGTGATACTCAATTATGCAAACCGCCATCTGTCTCCTGTTAATATCTCTCTTACCATTGGTTTGTTATTCATGCTGGTACATGTGCTGAACCCTGAGATTGAATTATTAAAGAAGGGCCCGGCACTTTTCTTTGCAGGTGCGCTGCTCACCATATTGTATTTTTATTACCGCAGTATTTGGGTACCCTGTGGCCTGCACTTTGGAAATAATTTCTTCGGCGGTATGCTGAAAGCCGAAAATGACCACGATCCCTTCTTTGGTGGTGATGGTTACCTCAGTGCTATCATCCTAGCCGCTATCTTTTTGTTCTTCGCATATCGCATATACAACAACCGGTCTTCTTCTTCAGCCGTATAACACAGATTTAACCTTTTTTTAAAAAAACCTTCTAAAAATTTTGCGCAGTCAAATAACTGCGTATATTTGCAGTCAAATAACTGCATAAAATGGAAGTTAGAAGAGATGTTTTCCAGGCTATTGCCGACCCTACCCGCAGGGCCATACTTACCTTGCTGGCAGCGCAGGCCTTGACCCCCGGCGCTATAGCGGATAATTTTAATTCATCAAGACAAACAATTTCTAAACACATACAAATATTGGCTGAATGCCGGTTGCTCAAATCACGATCAGACGGCCGTGAGATCTATTATCAGTTAAATCCTCAAAAATTAAAAGACGTGGCAGAATTCATAGATATGTTCAGGGAGCTTTGGGAAAAACGCCTGGACAACCTCGATAACGTTTTAAAACAAATGCAAAAAAATAAACACTAAACATATGTTTCAGACAAACTACACGGTAAATAAAGAAACCAACACCATAGTGGTGGAAAGGAGCTTTGAAGCTCCGCTGGATCTGGTATGGCAGGCCTGGACCGATGCCGAAATTTTGGACAAATGGTGGGGGCCCAAGCCATTTTGGGTCGAGACAAAAAACATGAACTTTAGCGTCGGAGGCTCGTGGACCTACTCCATGAATGGCCCCGACGGGAGCAAGAACTGGAGCCGCGCCGATTTTAAAAAAATACAGCATGGCAAGTCTTTTACTATGGACCATTACTTC
>Ga0207135_1068_pt1 | contig 11619 bp, 7 predicted proteins | sample Alteio_BWMinHeat_10_FD_153530 | JGI IMG/M metagenome (GOLD analysis project Ga0207135, IMG submission 153530) | Enriched cells from forest soil in Barre Woods Harvard Forest LTER site, Petersham, Massachusetts, United States -... | ecosystem: Environmental > Terrestrial > Soil > Temperate forest >...
CATGTGTGGATCGTGGACGACCACGACATGTGCCTCTTTGAATTCACCAACGACGGCAAGCAATTGGTGAAAACCATCGGCACCAAGGGCGTCGCCGGAGAAGACCCGACACATTTCAATCGGCCGACTTTCCTGACCTGGCTGCCAGACAGCACCATGTTCGTGGCCGACGGTTACAACGGCACGCGTGTCGCGAAATTCGATAAGGACGGCAAATTCCTGCTGACCTTCGGGCAAAAAGGAACGCCGCCCGATACGCGGCCCGGCTACTTCAACGTCGTGCACGGCATCGCTTCCGACCCGCAGACGCATCGCGTATACGTCAGCGACCGCGGCAATCGGCGGATGCAGGTCTTCGATGAGAACGGCAAATTTGTCGAGCAGTGGCCTTTTGCGCAGCCTTCCTCGGTGAATTTCGTCTATATCGGCGCCGACCGGGCGGTCTGGGCGTTTGACGACACAACCTCGAAGGTCGTGAAGTACGACCAGGACGGACACCTTCTGTACGCCTGGGGCGCGCTGGGCGATTATCCCGGCGGCCTCTTCAATATGCACGGCGCTAGCGTGGACCAGGAAGGCAACCTGTATGTCGCTGAAGTAGCGAACGGACGAGTGCAGAAGTTCCGCCCGCGCGCGGGAGCCAACCCGGCATTTCTCGTGAGCAAGCCGGTTTATGCTGCGTGGAAGTAGCGCGATAGCCGTTTTGTAGAACGCCTGCAATCGTTGTGTTACGCTTTCGGCGCGGTTGAGAATCTCACAGAGGAGAATCGAATGACGAGTAAGGGATCTTGGATTTCAGTATTGGCAATTTGTCTGCTGGGCTCGTACTTGGCGTTGGCGCAAAATCTCGGCGGCCAGGGAGGCGCGCCGCCGGCCGGTGGACCTCCGGCAGCGGGCGGCGGACAAGGCGGCGGAGGCGGCCGTGGCGCAGCTCCTCCACAACCGATGACCTTCTTCAGCGCGAGCGCGGGCTCCGGCAAGGGCGCCGATACGGGCGGATTGGCTGGCGCGGACGCGATCTGCCAGAACCTGGCGGCATCTGCCGGGCGCGGCGCTGCGACCTGGCACGCTTATATGAGCACGCAGGGACCCGGCGGAGTCAACGCGCGCGACCGCATCGGCGCCGGCCCCTGGTACAACCAGCGCGGACAGATGGTCGCCCGCAACGTCGCTGACTTGCACGGGGACACGCTTGACCAAGCACGTCTCGGCAACAACGTGGCGAAAACGACGACGCTAACCGAAAAGGGCGAAATCGTGAACGGCGTCGGCGATAATCCGACTCGTCACGACATGCTGACCGGATCGATGCCCGACGGCCGCGCCTATACGGATGGCATGGATCACACCTGCAAGAATTACACCAGCAGTGCGGATGAGCAGGGCGTGAACGTGCAGCTCGGCCACACCGACCGCCAGGGCGGCGGCAACAATTCCTGGAATTCGGCCCATGCCAGCGCAGGTTGCAGCCAGATGGCCCTTATCCGCACCGGCGGCCAGGGCGCGTTCTACTGCTTCGCCGTCAACTAACGCTTGTCGCTGGTTTCGGCTTCGCGCCGTGGTGCGTACGGAGTCGGCGGGGCAGTGGTGACCGTCCTTCGTGTGGAGCCGCCTCGCGTTGGCGGCCTTTCGTGCCTATGCTAAACTCCGATTCACAGTGCGCCCGTAGCTCAGCTGGATAGAGCGTCTGGCTACGAACCAGAAGGTCGGGAGTTCGAGTCCCCCCGGGCGCACCATTTTTCACTAGTTTTCAAGGTCAAGCTTCAGGCAGCTGGCACGTTCTTGCCCAAAGCAGTCGCCAAAGCAATCTGGTGGTCTTGTTCGTCGATCAGGATCTCGCGAATCTGTTCGCCCATAGCATATTCAGCCAACTCCTCGCATTGGCGGACTCGCTGGCGATAATTGCGAATCGTTTCAGTCTCGTTTTCGAGATCGAATTGCAACATCTGGGCGGCTTTTTCTGATGTCCGGACGACCTTGGGTTCAACGGTGGGCATACCGCCAAGATAATCAATCTGCTTAGCAATGATTAGTGCGTGGCTCAGTTCTTGTGCGGCATGCTTTTCAAGTTCGCCCGCGATGTTCATGAACTCAGCTCCCTTCAACACCTGTGAATAGACGACATAAGCGATGATCGCCTGGTATTCGCGCGCCAGGTCTTGATTCAACAACTCGATAAGTTCGGAGCGAGACACTTTCTTAACACCTCCAGAAGCCGTTTCATCTTTCAAGGCGCTTTCCTCCAAGATAGAGTGTTGGGATGGATGTTGTTATCCGACTCACCTTCCGATTCTTTACGAGGCACTGCCTGAGTAACTCTCATCGTTCTCTATTCTCTCCTACAAGCGTCCGGTCGAAAAGCGGGCTAGGCCGTTTGTCCGGAGCGACCGTAGGGCACGGTAGCTCTTATTGGAAGTAACACTACGAGCGTGTAAATTCCCAGAGTTGTGCCCAGCGGAATATTGGAGAGCGACAAAACTCCTGCAAGGATCGCCAGTGTGCGGCCTGACCGCTGTCCTGCAAGCAGAGCCAATCCGGCCAGGATCCCTAGAACGCCGCAGACAACCGACAACACGATCATCGCGGTGTAAAGGAAATGGAAAGCGCTCATCAAGGTGAAGGGATCCGGTACGCGGTTGAGCAACGCGCCAAACATCACCGTAGCCGTACCGTTGACGAAGACCAGCCAAACGGCCATGACCACGCGCATGATTCCGTAAACCAGCCAACACAGCCCTAGGCCTCCACGGTGACCACTGGTGTCGTCGGCCATCGCAACATTCGAGGACACAAGAACCTCCCGTCGGGCCGCTAGAAACCTGCGCCGCCGGACTCCACAGCAAGAGGAGCGGCGGCTCAGAGCAATACGCGTTGTTGTCCCTTTTTGACGATTTACTTCTTTTCGCTGTCGCCGCGGTCGCTGTCAGTACTGACAGCCTTCTTGACGCCCTCACCCACTTTTTTGCCGCCGCTGCCTATTCCCTTGCCTAGTTCCTTCCCTGCCGCGATGGGTTTGCCCTTCTTCACTTCGTGGCCGAGCTGCTCGCCACCTTCCCCGACATCTTGCCCAGCGGCTTTGAAGGTGCCTCCTACTGACTCCTGCTCCACCCCAAGTTTATTTGCGGTTTGCGCATCCAGGTGTTCGGTGACCGTCAGATCTTCGGCTTTTTGATATTCGCCGATCGCCCGCCGCGTTTGGGGACCCATGTGGCCGTCAATCTTCCCTGGATCGTATCCTTTGTCGCGCAGGGCTTCTTGCGCTTTCTTGATATCGCTCTCAGGCTTAGCCGCGAAAGCGAGCGGGGCCAGGCTCAGAGCGAGAGTCCCCGTCATCAGAAAGGTGAAGACAACCCTGATCCATACCTTCTTGCTGCTTGTAAGCATTTGGTTCCTCCAAAGTTTGCTGCCCAGCGTAATGAAGATAGAGGTAAACAGGACCGGGTGACTGTCCTCAATCGCACAGATTCGCTGGGATTACGCTGTTTTGGGATGGGTCTCCAACAGGCCCAATGCTTCGGCCAATCTGTCGCAGCCGTCTGGCCCCAGTGGTAGGAAATCTCGCCAAAAGCCACATTCCGGCACGGCTTATCGGAACTTGCCCCAATTGCTTCTATCGGGCGCATCTGGGTAGTGTCCTAGCTGGGGCACGGGACCTTACAATCACGATTGGGGGAATGCCTTTTGGGGCCCTGCGGCAAGAGGCCAAAACTCAGGAGCCGGTCGCCCGAAGTCGATGCCTGCCTGAGTCATGGCGCCATCAGACGATCCGACGCGGGAGACGCAAACATCCCGTTCGTCCCAATTGTCGGGGTTCATTAGAGTGAGCGTTTGCCCAAGCACGACCTTCGTCGCCAAATGCATCAAAGCGCCGTGGGCGCTTACATCAACCGTGGACGTATGCTCCAACGCAGCTTTACTCTGAGCGCCTTGAAAACGAACGACAAGGGGCAGGACGACGAGAAGTCGCTTGCTACGTCGGCGTTCCAAAGGGTTTGTGACAGTTAGTGCCGCAGTATTGAGCATTTGGTTTTCCAGTATTCAAGTCCGAGGACGGATTCACAGTGCCTAACACTTAGAAAGCACTTAGAACGTACTCCAAAGAGGTCGCGTGCAGCGAAGATGAGGGGCCTCAACTGCCACCCGGACCCGAACCGGAGCCGTCTGGCAGGGGGCCAAGTGGCCCGGGAGGCCCGCTGGGAGGCGAGTTCGGGCCATTGGGGGCATTGGGGCCCTTAGGGTCGTTTGGGTTTGGCTTGCCCGGATTCGGATTGTTCGGCCCTGGATTGTTGGGCTGGTCGGGCGGGGGTTTATTCGGTGCATCTGGTTTATTCGGCGTATTAGGAATCGTGGGATTGGGATTGTTCGGTGGCTGCGAATCCTGTACGCGGGAGAATGTATTCGGTACAGCAGTTGTGTTTTGCGGCGTCGCTGCCGCGAATAGTCCCACGGCCAGAAATGCCACCGCGCACCCGAATCTTCGGTGAAGCATCGCTATTTGCCTCTTGGCCTTGTTGTTGGACATACGCCGATGATGTCAGACGGCGGGAAGTAACACAGTCCCATTCCGCACATCCGGTCTCACGCGCCGTGGAAGCGATACCATCTCGACCACACGAAGTTGTAAACCATGCGGGCGTCGGCGGCTTGCGCGCAGATCCGCGGCGTAAACTCCCAGGCATTAACTCACCGTGCGAATCGCTCCGCGCGTAAGCGGGAAACTGTGCTGCCGGCAGCCTTAGTCGGTGCGGCGCTGACTCCGAAACAGCTCATTCAGATCGCGATACCAGTTACATTCGCGACCATTTTTTCCAACGCTCAATAGGGCGTTATCTATCGAACACGCACTCAGCGAATCAGTACGTTCGGACTATTACGTTCGCTCATTGAAAAGGCAACACTGCTGACAGCATCGCACTTGCCCTGAAGCACGAAGCCCATAAACGCACCATCGGAGAACTCCGTGTCAACCAGTTCGCCAGGATTACAAAGAAGAAGGGGGCTATCGCTGGCTGGATGTATCGTCGCGATCTGGTTTTGCGCGCCTTCTTTATCTGCCCAGAGCACGATCCATGTGCCGGGCGACCAGCCCACCATTCAAGCCGCCATCAATGCCGCAAGTGCCGGCGATACAGTGCTGGTTGCACCGGGGACGTACGTCGAGAACATCAACTTCCAGGGTAAAGCCATAACCGTGACAAGTTCGGGCGGCCCATCGGTTACGAGAATTGATGGCGGCGCATCAGGCACCGTAGTCACATTTAATCACAGTGAGGGCGCCAGTTCAGTTCTGAGCGGTTTCACGATTAGGAATGGCAAGAGAAACGGCGGGTTTGGAGGTGGAATATCCATCTCCGGCGCGTCACCAACGATCACTGCCAACGTAATTACGGGCAATCACGCTGCCGTCGGACCCGGTATTTATGTTAGCGGCGGCTCGCCGCTGATCCAAGGAAACACAATTACAGGCAATAACCAGCTCGCTTCCGGCAGCGGCTACCAGGGTGGAGGGGGCATCGCCGTCGACGGGAGCAGCAGCACACCCGGAAATCCTCAAATCATCGGCAACTCGATCACCAACAATAGTGTGGCCTCGGGTGGTATCGGCGGCGGAATTTCCGCGACGCTTTTCAGTAGTCCATTAATCCAGAACAATCTTATTCAGGGCAATTCCGCCTATAACTATGGGGGCGGCATCGCCCTGCAGTCGAGAGCTTCGCCGGTCGTGGTGCAAAACGTAATCGTCGGCAATTCGTCTCAATTCGGCGGCAGCGGGGGTGGTATGTGGGTTGCGCCCGACAGTTTGGCGCCGACCTCGGTACAGACTATTTCCAACAACACCATCTCCTCAAATACGGCTTTCGACAACACCGCCGGCATTGTCGTAGATGGGGTGGGACAGAAAGCAACCTTTGCAAACAATATTGTCGTGGCAGCTCAGACCGCCGTTACCTGCAAGAGTTCGACTGCGCCAACGTTTTCCAACAACGACGCACTGAGCACTTCGGGAACGACGTGGACCGGCATCTGCGCCCCGGTCGCGCCGCCGGGAAACATTTCCGCCGATCCCAAATTCTTGAGTGCGTCGGACTTTCATTTGCAGTGGGGTTCGCCAGCCGTGGATGTCGGAACGAACTCAGCGTCCGGCTTGCCGTCGATGGATTTCAGCGGCAATCCACGCATCGTGGACGGCAATAGTGATGGCACGGCAGTGGTTGACCTCGGCGCGTACGAGCTCTCGCCCACGACGATCACTTTGGCGCCCGCCAATCTGACTTTTGCCGCTCAGCATATTGGGTCGACCAGTGCCGCGCAAACGGTGACTCTGACCAACGCGGGCAGCGCGAGCCTCCCGTTTTCCATTGCGATTGACGCAGGCTTCGCACAAACGAACAATTGCGGCACATTGCTGGCCGTTGGTGCCAGCTGCTCGATCAACATCACGTTTTCTCCGACGGCCACAGGAACGTGGTCCGGCAATCTGACCTTGAAAGATAGCGCGTCGGGCAATCCGCACACGGTGAGCGTAGTGGGGACCGGAGGCGCGCCCGCGGCTACCCTCAGCCTATCCAGTCTCGACTTTGGTTCGATACCCATCGGAATCACGAGCGCGTCCCAAGCGGTCACGCTGTCGAATACCGGCGATGACATCATGGCGGTCGCGGGCATCACGACGAACGGTGATTTCGCGAAGACGAGTACGTGCGGCGCGACGCTCGCGGCCGGCGCCGGCTGTTCGATCAGCGTCACTTTCGCGCCAGCCGCAGCGGGCTCGCGAAGCGGTTTTGTGAACGTCGACGACAACTCTCCCGGAGCTCCGCACCAAGTGTCGCTAAGCGGCCTGGGAGTAACCCCGGCGCCGGCCCCCACGATCTGGACCCAGCCGGTGAGCCAGACAGTGGGCATCGGACAAACGGCCACGTTCACAGTGGGGGCGACGAGTACCGCCCCGCTGAACTATCAATGGAAGAAAAATAATGTGTCGATCCCCGGGGCTACGTCGGCCAGCTACACAACGCCTCCAGTAACGATTTATGACGATGGCGCAACCTACAAAGTGGGAATCCAAAATAGCCTCGGCGGCGTGACCAGCAATATCGTGACGCTATCGGTGCCGCACACCTCGGCTTCAATCGCCACGCAGCCGGTTGATGTAACGGTACTCGCAGGTCAGACGGCGACGTTTGGGGTTGTGGGCGCAGGAACCACACCACTCATTTATCAGTGGAGAAAAAACAATGTCTCAATCGGCGGGGCTACTTCGGCCAGCTACACCACACCGCCAGTGACACTGGCGGACAACGGCGGAACATATGTGGTTTCAGTGCAAAACAGCTTCAGCGGCGCAACCAGTAACATCGTGACGCTTAATGTGACCGCGCCAACCGCTCCAGTGATTACGGTGCAGCCGTTCATTCTGCCGGTCACACCGGGCGTGTCTGCGTTTTTTGCGGTAGCGGCGACAGGAACAGGGCCACTCTTCTATCAATGGAGAAAGAACAACGTATCCATTCCCGGGGCTACTTCGTCTTTTTACGTCACTCCGCCGGCCACACTCGCGGACAACGGAACGCAGTACGTGGTTTCGGTGAGCAACAGCTTGAGCGGCGTCACCAGCAATGTGGTGACGCTGATTGTAACGGGCGCGGCAACGACGCCGCCAACAATCACCACACAGCCGGTGAGCCGGACGGCCGGCATCGGACAGACGGCCACGTTTACTGTGGTCGCCACCAGTACGGCCCCGCTGACCTACCAGTGGAAGAAGAACAACGCATCCATTCCCGGAGCCACGTCGGCCAGCTACACAACGCCGCCAGCCACAATCAACGACGATGGCGCAACGTACAAGGTGGGAATCCAAAACAACCTCGGCGGGGTGACCAGCAATGTGGTGACACTCTCAGTGCCCCATACAGCCGCGTCAATCACCACGCAACCAGTTGATGTGACGGTCGGCGACGGGCAGAAGGCGACATTTACGGTCGTGGGAGCAGGGACCACTCCGCTCATTTATCAATGGAGAAAGAACAACATCTCCATCGCTGGAGCCAATTCAGCCAGTTACACCACGCCGCCGACCACATTGGCCGACGATGGCGCGACGTACGTCGTTTCCGTGCAAAACAGCTTCAGCGGGGTCACTAGCAACGTCGTAACGTTGCATGTCACCCCTCTCGCGATCGGCCCCTTTCCAGCTTCTGTACATTTCCGCTGGACCCAGAAATTCACAGCGACTGCTCCGTCGCGAAGTCCCGCCGCCCGGGCGGTCGTGTGGTCTGTCAACGGAGTGGCAGGAGGCTCCGCCGCATTCGGAACAATCGACGGGTCCGGCCTATATACGGCGCCGGCGGTCGCGCCTTCTCCGGCGATCGTCACAATCAGCGCTGTCGACCAATTGGATGCCACCCTCACTGCTTCCACATCCGTGCAACTCACCGGCCTCTTCGTCTATGCGACCGATCAAGGGAATGGCTCTGGGAACGGCGGGCTGTGGGGCTACTCTGTGAATGCGAACGGCACTCTGACGGCTCTGCCCAATTCCCCAGTTGCACAACCAAAGCCTTACTATGCCGTTGCGGATAGCCAGGGCAAGCATCTATATGTTGCTGACATCAGTTCTTTTGGCACTAACTATGTGTATATCTACACGATTGATCCCGTGACCGGGGCTCTTACTCCTGCGGGAACAACCGCCGTCGGTAGCGGCGCCCGGCAAATTACGATTGATCCTTCGGGAACCCGTCTGTATGGAGACGTCATGGATGGATCTGCAGCGGGCATCCACGGGTTCAACATTGATCCTTCCACCGGTGCATTGACGCCGCTGATAGGTTCGCCCTTCGCAAATTCGGGCTCTCGCCCTGCATCCATCAGCTTCGATCCAACAGGAAAATTCGCTTTCGCGAGCAACAATGCTTCCGGAAACATCTCGGCGTTCTCCGTGAACTCCGCGACGGGCCAACTGACAGCTATCGGCGCCTTCGCCGCCGGCCGAGCCCCGCAATGGGCCATTACCGATGGGTCGGGTGCTCACCTGTATGTGCAGGACGGCCTCGATTCTGTGATCTACGCCTATGACATTGGCAGTACCGGCGCCCTCACTCCTCTTTCCACTCCGACGTTCGGCGGCGTCTCCAGCGCGCTGACCTCCGCTCTCAGTCCGAACGGAAAATTCCTCTACGTGCCGAACTGGGTCGGCAGCGGAAGTAACCCGGGCACGACATCTGTCTTTTCGATCAGTTCGCCCAACGGCATTCTTACGCCCATCGCGGGATCTCCCTTCGTGACGGGCAAATTTCCCACTTTTGTGGCCATCGAGTCTTCGGGCCAATTCGCGTTCGTAGCCAATGAATTGGCGGGAACGGTTCAGACTTTTTCCCTGAATTCCGTCACCGGCGCAATGTCGCCCCTGTCCTCAGCTCCGACAGGAATCACCCCGACCATAATCGCGATTGCTACGACGAAGCCCTAAGTCGGCTTGTCACTTGGACGGATGCGTCCGGGAATCTCTGGCTCTTTGGCGGATACGGCTACGACCCGTTTGGAAACCTCCTCCCGCAAAACGACCTCTGGAAACAAAGCGGCAAGCGGCTCCTCGGGAAATCTGAATGATCTGTGGATGTACCTGCCCTGATTCTTGCATCCATGCGACCCGTTCATCTTCCTCAGCATTCGTTTTGCCCTACGCGTGTGCCACGTAGCCGAAAAAGTCTTAAAATCGTCCCCTACGGCGCGCCATTTTCATAGAGCTTCTAATTCGCTCGTGCGAATCGCGCTGACAATTGAATTCGACTACGGCGTTCGGTAGACTCCGTGCGTAAGCGGGAAACTGTGCTGGCACAGGAGTGCCCATGACGGCTTCGAAAAGGTGGTGTTGGGGTCTGGCGGCGGTGGCCGCGTCGGCTCTACTCGGATTGCTGGGCGTGGGATCCGCCCCGTCTCTAGCACAGCAGAACGCTGCGGCGATTCCCATCGATGCCGACGACATCGGCGGCGTGGTGACCAGCACGGCGGGCCCCGAGGCTGGCGTTTGGGTCATCGCTGAAACGAATGCCTTTCAGACGCGGTACGCGAAGATCGTCGTCACCGATGATCAGGGCCGCTATGTGTTGCCTGACCTGCCGTCTGCCGATTACACGCTGTGGGTGCGCGGCTATGGTCTGCAAGATTCGCCCAAGGTCAGTGCCAAGCGGGGCACGCGCGTCAATCTGACGGCGATCGTTGCGCCGAACGACGCGGTCGCGGCCAAAGTCTATCCCGCCATCTACTGGTACTCGATGATGCACCTGCCGACGGCCGCCGAACTGGCCGGCATTCCCGGAGGAATGAATCGCTATCTGGCCATCGTGAAGAACGAAGGCTGCGTCGGATGCCATCAACTGGGCGATCAGTACACGCGCACGATACCGGAAATGTTCAAGAACATGTCCCCGCAGGATGCGTGGGCGCGCCGGGTTCAATCCGGCCAGGCCGGCTCGCTGATGATCGGCCAAGCGGCCCTTCAATTACACGGGCTGCCGATCAAATACCTTTCCGACTGGACTACCCGCATCGCCAAGGGCGAACTGCCGAAGCAGAAGCCGCCACGCCCCACGGGCGTGGAGCGCAACGTGGTGGCGACGATTTGGGATTGGTCGGACCCCAAAGCCTACATGCACGATTTGGCTGGCACCGACTGGCGCAACCCGACGATCAATGCCAACGGGCCGTTGTACGGCGCTCCCGAGCTGAGCACCGACGAGTTCCCCGTCCTCGATCCAAATACGAATACGACGACTACATTTCACGCGCCGGTCCGCGACGCCGATACGCCGGTGGGCGCGGGTCGGCTTCTGCAGCCTTCCCCCATCTGGGGCGACGAGGCCATCTGGACGAGTAAGACCGTGGCACACAATCCGATCATGGATCAGAAGGGGCGCGTCTGGTACACGGCCGTCGTTCGCAACCCCGACAACAATCCAGCGTTTTGCAAGGCGGGCTCGGATCACCCCTCCGCGAAGCTGTTCCCGATGACCAGTTCCGGCCGGCAGCTCGCCGTGTATGATCCCAAGACCAAGAAATACACGTTCGTGGATACCTGCTATTCAACGCACCATTTGCGCTTCGCCGAAGACTCGAACAATACGCTGTGGACCAGCAACGACCGCGCCGACCTCATCGGCGAAACCATCGGCTGGCTCAATACCAAGGTCTTCGACGAAACCGGCGACGCAGCCAAGGCCCAAGGCTGGACCGCGCTCGTGCTGGACACCAACGGCAACGGCAAGCGAGACGCCTACGTGGAACCCGACCAGCCGGTCGATCCCACCAAGGACAAGCGCATCCATGCGGATTTTTACTCCATCATGCCGAATCCTGCTGATGGTTCTATCTGGGGCGCCTGGCGCCTCAATCCGGAGCATCCCGAACGAACCGGCGCGTTGCTCAGGCTCAACCTCGGGCCGAATCCTCCGGCAACGACGCTGACCGAAATTTACAACATTCCCTTGCCGGGATTCGGCATTCGCGGCTCAGACATTGATCGCAATGGAGTCGTCTGGGCCGGACTTGCCAGCGGCCACCTGGCTTCGTTTGACAGGAAAAAATGCAAAGGCCCGCTGAATGGTCCGAAGGCCACCG
>Ga0207135_1069_pt1 | contig 11559 bp, 11 predicted proteins | sample Alteio_BWMinHeat_10_FD_153530 | JGI IMG/M metagenome (GOLD analysis project Ga0207135, IMG submission 153530) | Enriched cells from forest soil in Barre Woods Harvard Forest LTER site, Petersham, Massachusetts, United States -... | ecosystem: Environmental > Terrestrial > Soil > Temperate forest >...
AAATGGGATACAGGAATTGGCAAATGAGATAGAATCTTTTCTTCATAAGCAAAATATACTCCCTGGTAAGAGACTCTATTTATTATTAAAAAAATGCAGGCAATTAATACAGACCTATAAGATGAAACATGTTGACTTGAAAAAACTGGAAGCCGAACTGGCAATTGCCATACAAGAACCGGAGTTTAATATTTATTCCTTTACCAGGAAATATTTCTAATGTATTCAATATTATTTACAGAATTGCGTTACATATAATTTACCGGATCATTTACACCTTCGCAAAATATTTATTTTAACCTTCGTAATGACAACCATACCCATATATCTATATTATATCATTGTTTTTGTTTTAGCTCTTTCAACTTGTTTATATGGCGTGCCAAGGATAATAAAACTAGCAAACAGAAAACATATATTTGACAACCCGGACAGTGAACGCAAAATGCACGCTAATAAGGTACCAAACTTAGGCGGTATAGGCATTTTCTTCTCTTTTATAATAATAGCTTCTTTATTTATAGCTGCGCCAATAGCAGACAAATGGGGGTATATTGTTGCCGGAAGCATTATACTATTTATAGTTGGTGTAAAAGATGATCTGTCACTAGTAAGTGCATATAAAAAATTACTTGCACAAATCATCGCTGCATTTATATTTGTATATTTTGCAGACATACGCATCCATTCATTACAGGGATTATTTGGTGTATATGATCTGTCATATTGGCTCAGCGTATTATTTTCAACAATCGGTTGTGCATTTATTATCAATGCTGTTAACCTGATAGACGGCATTGATGGCCTGGCCGGATCATTTACGGCATTAACAACCTTTTTATTAGGTATATGTTTTGCAGGTATGAATTTAAAAGGAGATGCAATAATTGCGTTCACTATGTCCGGCGCCATCATAGGATTTTTAAGGTACAATATTGCCCCCGCAAAAGTTTTTATGGGAGATTCAGGCTCCTTAGTAATTGGATATATTATTGCAGTATTGTCTATTTTATTAATTAATTCAAATTCAGAGGTGGCACCATCCCACCGATTTACTCACTCAACACAGGGTTTAGAAATAATAGCTTTATCATTCTTGTTTATACCGGCATTTGATTGTTTTAGAGTGTTTATTGCACGTTCAATAAAAGGCATCTCACCTTTTAGGGCAGATCGCAATCATTTACACTATTATTTATTAGACACAGGGCTCAGCCAGTCTCAAAGTGTATTTGTCATCATCATTTCAAATATGCTCATAATACTGTTAGCTTTCTGTCTCCAGGATATTAATCCCACAATAACAATTGCCTGTTTATCACTTATAGCATCTATACTGACGCTGATAGCCTATTCTGGAAGTAAAAGAAAAAAGAAAGGAGTGTAATATAATTACTGTTGTTCTATGATGTAAGAGCCACTTCTATATTTGTACAAATACATATGCTGGTTCTCATTGTAAAGAAAATTCATCTCTTTATCATACCTGGGTACGATCTCAAATTTTGTAAATATACAGGCACTGTTATCGTTGAATTTTGTATTGAAAATAGTACCGTATTCATTTAGTAAATATGCATACCAATAAATAGTTTCATAGCCTCTGTAAACCAATTCGGCAGGTTTACCACCATATTCCCTGCGATACAGTTTCTCAATATTTTTAGTAATAGTTAAAGATGGATCAAAATAAAAAGGAGTTGTAAAATAAACCGTCATATTGGGATAAGCGTCAGGCTTCTTTAATGTTGATAAGGTCTTCCACGAGGGCATGCCATATACTTCAAAATCATAATTCGGGAACCAGGCATATAATTGTTTCAATAGAGAATCAGTATAAACATTATCCAATATAGATATGACTATGTAGTTCGTGTGTGTGCTATCCAATAAAGTGATGAACTGCTCTTTAGCGGGCATTATATTACAGAGCAGTTTTTTAAAAGCCGCAGGTTCATCATTATCGATAATATAATTGTAAGCATTTTGTTCTGCAGTAACAGATGTACGATAGCAAAGCACCATTTTCTTATTAGGATGCTTTTTCTGAATATAGTTTACTATATACTTACAATGTGTTTGCAAAGTGGGCTGAGGTAAAATGAAATATGGGTTATTTTTTATACCTGCATCTGAAGGGGAATATGCAGAAACAAAATTTATCTGCTTTTTTTGAGCAAACTGTGCAATAACAGGTATCTCCTTGGATTGCACTGCACCAATGATGAGGTTCGACGAATCTAATTTATGATTACTAATTAGTGCTTCTACATTGCCATTTGCAGCATTGATATCATGAACATATACCTGCATATTATACCTGAAACTACTTAATGTATCTGTCGCTAATTTCACACCTTCATAAAACTCTATACCAGCAAGCGATCTGTCAGGAAACCTTTTATCACTTTTTTCCAGCTCATCTATATATAGGGACGTCAAAACATCTATCCTGTAAGTTTTCTTTTTAACTGATTGGGGATATCCTAAGTCTATTTTTTTCTTTAATGGGCCAGGTTTGGGTATTGTCGCAATATTTTGAGGTTGTGGCTCTGGAGATTTTTTGTGTTCTTTTTTTCCTTTCTTTTTGAAGATGCTATTCAAAAATTGCGCATGCACAGGAACACTTATTACCATTATGATAAGAAGAAAAATACAGGACAACCTTTTTATGCTTATTCCCATTCTATGGTAGCAGGCGGCTTGGAGCTGATGTCATACACCACTCTATTAATACCTTTTACATTATTAATAATATCATTAGATACTTTTGCAAGAAAGCTATGTGGCAAATGGGCCCAATCTGCTGTCATACCATCCACAGATGTGACGGCACGTAAAGCAACAGTAAACTCATAAGTACGTTCATCACCCATTACACCTACGCTTTGTACAGGAAGAAGAATTGCACCTGCCTGCCAAACCTTGCTATATAATTCGCTTTCGCGCAGATTGCGAATATAAATATCATCTGCCTCCTGCAACATTTTTACTTTTTCTTCGCTAATAGCACCTAATATTCTAATACCCAAACCGGGGCCCGGGAATGGATGACGGCCAATAAAGATATCGTCTATGCCTAATTTTTTACCAATCTTTCTCACTTCATCTTTAAATAAGAACCTTAAAGGTTCTACTAATGACATGTGCATTATCTCCGGCAAACCGCCTACATTATGATGTGATTTAATAGTTTGCGAAGGCCCGTGTACTGAAAGTGACTCAATAACATCAGGATAAATTGTTCCCTGGCCTAAAAAGCTGACTCCTTTTAATTGTATTGATTCATCGTGAAATACTTCAATGAATAACCTGCCAATTATCTTTCTTTTTTTCTCGGGGTCTGTAACACCATCCAACTCTTTATAAAATCGTTGACGGGCATCAACACCTTTTACATTTAGCTTTAAATGCTTATACCCATGCAATACCTGTTCAAATTCATTCTTTCTAAGCAACCCGTTATCAACAAATATGCAATACAAATTATCTCCGATAGCACGTTGTATAAGAGTTGCAGCTACTGTAGAATCCACTCCGCCACTCAAGGCCATCACCACTTTTTTATCACCTACTTCGTTCTTTATTCTTTCAACTGTATCTTTAATAAACGATGCAGGCGTCCAATCTTGTTTGCATCCGCAAATATCTACCACAAAATTTTTCAGTACCTGCCTGCCCTCTATGCTATGTGTTACTTCAGGGTGAAACTGTATGGCATACACTTTATTTTTTGCGTAGCCCGCAGGTGCTTTAAAGGCGCCAACAGGTATTGTTTCAGTATGCGCTATTATGGTAAAATTTTCAGGTACTTTTTTTATTGTGTCTGCATGACTCATCCAAACCTGCGAGCCATCTGTTATGGTTGCAAATAGCGGGTCATCTGCAATACCATGCAAATGCGCCCTTCCGTACTCTCTGTGTGCAGAACGCGCTACTTCTCCACCAGCCTGCTGTGCAAGTAATTGCGCCCCATAGCAAATACCTAATACCGGTAAATGATCCGCCATTGCTTTAACATCTGGTTTAGGAGCATCTTTATCATTTACCGAGTATGGGCTACCGGAAAGGATAATACCTTTTAAAGAAGTATCGTATTGTATCGGTTTATTGCAGGGTTGTATCTCACAATAAATATTGAGTTCGCGTATATTCCTTGCTATCAGCTGCGTGTATTGCGAGCCAAAATCCAGTATCAGTATTTTATCTTTCATTTATGCTTGTGCTATTGGTCCTCCGAAGTTGAAAGGCAGGTTGATCGATTCCTGCTCTTTTATAGCGCCATATTGAGCTTCAAATCTTTTCACATTATCTACCATAGCTCTCATCAGGCGTTTTGCATGTTGCGGAGTCATAACAATGCGTGATTTTACTTTGGCTTTAGGCACGTTTGGCATTACGTTCACAAAATCAATAACAAATTCCGCAAATGAATGTGTGATAATAGCCAGGTTGGCATACTCACCATCGGCCATCTCCTCACTTAATTCTATATTTAATTGTTGCTCCGGCAGGGGTTGTTGTTCAGACATGAGATTTAATTTAAAATCAGGTCGCAAAAATAACAAAAGAAAACCAGTCCTTTATAGAGGGTTTTATTAATATGGCGAATGTGTTGTAGCAAATCAAGTAATTATCATAGTTTTGAAGGGTATGCGATACATCCTTTTATTAATAACATTAACAGTATTTATTACATCTTGCGGGCCGGAAAACTATAGTCCTAAACCAAGAGGATATTACCTGCTGGACCTTCCTAAAGAACACAACTATAAAGTGTTTAATGTACCCGGATTCCCTTATAGTTTTGAGTATCCTGCTTATAGCAATATCATTAGAGATAGCAGTTTTTTTAATGATAAACCTGAAAATCCATACTGGATATATATTGACTTCCCCAATCTGAACGCGCGTATTTACATGAGTTATAAAGAAATGTCTGAAAAATATACGCTCCTAAAGCTTATGAATGATTCTCACGATCTTTCCTGGTTCAATACTAAAAAGGCCGATTATATAAGTGAGGACCTTATCGATTTGCCAAATAGGGTTTCAGGTATATTCTACACAGTTACCGGGAACGCAGCATCTACTTATCAATTCATGCTTACAGACAGCACTAAACATTTTGTAAGAGCCGGTTTATATTTCAATGTATCCCCAAATGCTGACTCATTAAAACCTGTAAATGAATTTTTACGAAAGGATATGCTACACATCATCGAAACTATGCGGTGGAAATGAGTTTTTAAATATTTGATCTAAAAGAAAAATTATTTAATCATCAATGTAATCAAATCTATGTCATACTGCAGTGTAATTGAAACTATGCAAGGAGAAAAGAAAATTCTACATAAGGCCTATCATGACAAGCTATATGGTTTTCCAATACATGATGATAACGAATTGTTTTGCAGGCTTATACTTGAAATTAACCAGGCAGGGCTTAGCTGGGAAACAATTCTAAAAAAAGAAGCTTCTTTTAGAAAAGCATACCATCAATTTAATGTAAAAAAGGTTGCGTCCTATACCAATGCAGACAGAGAAAGACTATTAGCAGATACAGGTATTATACGCAATAGATTAAAAGTTAATGCTGCGATAGAAAATGCAAAAGCTATTTGTGTTCTTCAAAAAGAATATGGGTCATTTGAAAAATGGTTAGCACATCATCATCCAAAAGCAAAAGAGGACTGGGTGACACTATTTAAAAAGACCTTTCGCTTTACAGGTGGTGAAATAGTGAACGAGTTTCTAATGAGCATTGGGTATTTAGATGGTGCCCATTCAGCTGATTGCCCGATCTATAAGAAAGTTTTGAAAGCAAAACCAATGTGGAATCAACGCTAAAACATTAATTACTTTAAAGTCCAATACAACCAGAAGAAATTGTTCTTATTCTATTGTATAAATATTTCTGTGACTTTTTTATTCCAACTTATATCCTTAACTTTAATATAAATAAACTCTTATGAAAAAACATTTTTTAATTTCTATCGGGATTATTTCTACCCTGCTTTTATTTTCATGTAGTAAATCAAATACGAATACAGATATTAATTCTACTGTTACGGTAACTTATTCCTGTACACCTAAACTTTCTAATATACTTAGTATTGCAGAAAATGGCCAGTTCATGGTTGGTATTGGATATGCCCCTGATCCTAATTATTTAGGCGCTCGAATCATATCAACAAATGTTGATTTTACTTTTAAGTTTGGAGATACACTATTTACTGAAATGAAACAGACCGTTGCCCCTAATAAACATTATTCAGTATTTTTTGGTGGCCCATCTTACAATCCCTGTAAAATTTTTATGGAAGATGAATTGCCAATCCCGGATTCAAGTATGGCGGAAATCAGGTTCATTAACATGAGTTCGGATAGTTATACCTATAATTGCTATGTAAATGGTGTGAAAATAAATTCAGGACTCTCCTACCAAAACATTTCCACTTACTATAAGGTTTCGGCAAAAAATTTATTGACCATACAGTTTTCAGACGCAACTAATCCAACAATTGGAGTAGTAGCAGACAGCCAGATAGTAGCCCCGGGTGGCATTTATTCATTTATAATTAGCGGTAATTCCGGCGTTCCAAATTCAGGCCTTCATATTGAAAGGGTTTATCAAAATCCAGTTCTTACACTATAATACTTGTGACTTTTGAAGGATATAGATCCAACAGGAAGTATATTGAACCGTTTTTTTGAAGAGATTTATAGAATTTAAGTCTTCGTAATTTGACAAGCGGAATGACTTACAATTTAGTCTTTTATATTTTGCAAATCCTTAATTTCTTGTACCAGCTCTTCTTTTTCTTCACTACTATAAAATGTATTGGTCTTTAATTGGGACATAGCTTCCTTACAATTTTTTATTACCTCAGCATTTTTGCCTTCCTTTTTATATGCGTTTGCAATATTGACATATCCTTGTGCAAACATTGGGAATTCATTTAGCAGTATTTTCCAGGTCTCTATTGCTGCCTCGTATTTTTTATTGTTGTAGAACGTAAAGCCTATACCATTTAATTGATTAATTCCCAAACCTAGTTTATCACCATAATGATCTCTCATTTTGTCAACGAAAACTTCATAATCATTTGCTGTAAATGAAACAGTATCATTAATAAATATGTTCATTTGCTCTGTATTCCAATACCCGAATATATCAAGGAGTGAGGGCATAACAGAAAGCCCCGGCGTAAGCAAATGATTTGCATATTCATACTCTATCCCTTTCCAATTAAAATTCTTAACCGATTCGTTTGATAAAGAAGATTTCATGAGTAAATAATCTTTATTACCCGAAACAGAATAATCCGGAACAAACCTGTAGTATACCTCGTGGGTTAAGTGCTTTTTCTGCAATTTTTCTTTAAGAGAATCAACTATGTTGATATTGAGTTCACTGAACCATGGGCTGCAGGAGATAACTCCGGTCAGCTCCGTCAACTTGTTTTGAAGCAAATAGGAGGAAAAGTATCCGAATCTTGAATGGCCAATAAATATCCTGCTTTTACCAGTGTTAAAGTTTGCCTCTGCCCATGGTATCAATTCATCATAAAGAAAGCCTATCATTTGTTCTCCTTGTGCATTTTCCTTAGAAGGCAGAAATGATGTTTCTAATAAGCGGTTATCCGATTTTATTGCAATAATAATCGACTCAGGCATTCCGTCGAATGAAACCAGGTAGTTTATGGATTCATATATTTCGCGAAATTCTTTCCGGTTTTGCCTGTCAAAAACAATGATAACAGGATACTTTGTGGATTTATCTTTTCGGTAGGCTCGGGGCAGAATTATAGTAATCTCTTCCTTTTTATTTAAAGATTTTGAAGCCAAAATAGTATCTATTGGGGCATTGTAATAATCTGACTTGGTTTGCGCTAATAAACTGAGTGGATAAAAGATAAACAACAGAAAATATGATATAGCTCGTTTCATTACCTTGGTCATTTAAATTAGATAATAATAAAGAGACTGAACGCTATATCCTAAAGAGAATACAATATACAATATATATAAAACAAAAAGTAGACCCAAACGGAAGTTTATCGAACCAGTTTATTGAAGGTTTACAGCTTAGAGTACTCTATTTGAGAAAATATGATATAAATTCGTAAAGCCTATTTATTTTAGGCAGATTGGCAAAATGCGTCAATTGAGACATTTTACGTAATTTATGAAGGCACATATAAATTGGCTATTAATTCTATCTGCTTTACTGATTTCATGCGGACAAATCCCAAAAAACAAACTTGAAAAGCATTTTGAAAGATATGTGTTGAGAAAACAGCATGTTCAGCGGATTGACATCACAGATACCAAGAAAGATACTGTTAGCTATTTTATTGGGTACGATAGTTTGCACCGCATCGTAAATAATAGAAACTGTCAATTCTATGAATATGACTCACTAGGAAGAATAAGTAAACAATATCAGTGCGTGCTTTCCAGAGACCCAACTTGCAGTAAACCATATATTTTTTTCTATGAGTATTCTAACGGGAATTTAGCAAGGATTAAACTTTTGAACAATTTTGTCGGTGATAGTGTTGCCCATGTAGATGAAACTTTTTTTATGATAGTAAAAACAGACTTGTCAAACACACAAAATCCCCAACCGACACTATCACGTATATTTATATAGGTGATGATACATGTAAACATTCGGAGCTTGAACCTATTGGACAAATAACTCAGACTATAAATGGGTGAAAGTTTCGAGAAAGACTATATTTCAATATGACAGCTTAGGAAGGAAAATATCTCTAACCTGGAGCTATCCTGATGGTATGTCTTGGAGAAATGACTTTTTTTATGATTCAAATAACAGGTTAGTTATGGAAAAGGATACAGCTCTTGATAATTTTATGCAAGAACCTAATAGTTGCTGCATTCTTTATTGGACGAATTATAAGTATGACAATCAAGGTCGTCTTATTGAAGAAGAGCATAGTGTGGGCTCTTATGATAACCCAAATCCACAATTTCAAAGAAGTACTAAATTCCAATATTAAACTAAACAAACAAACCCCGAACCATTATCTGGTTCGATATTTCGTTATGTTGACCTAATCGAACTCGAACCAACTACTATTAATACTGAATCATTTATAAACAGCAGAAAAAGGCAATAAAATAAAAAGCCGCTCTGGTAGCGGCTTTCAGTGTTTGTAGACCTAATAGGAAGTATACCGAACCGTTTTGGGGAAGATTTGAGATTAAAGCATATAAATTAATTCTTTTCAATAGCTTCTTTAGCACTATTTCATTGGATTACTTCCTCAGAAAAACGCACGAAGATTTTTAATCACAAATAAAGTACATATTTATTTTTTCATTTTCTTTCATTGCAAGTGTGTCATGATATTGGCAGCTATATTTATTCTTAATTAAATCATGAGTGGCTTGAGAAATATTTACTCTTCCAGGCGCGCCGCGTTGTTGCATGAGGGATGCAATAGAAGCTGTGGAGCCCCAAATGTCGTAGGAGAATTTTTTTGTGCCAACTATGCCAGCTACGACATTACCGCTGTGAATGCCGATGCGTATTTCAAATCCCTTGTCATATAGTAATATGCGACGGTCTTTTATGAATTGTGCGATATTGATTGCAGCTTTCACAGCGTTTTCAGCGTGTCCGGGATCTGCAGATGGCAAACCAGCAACTGCAAGGTATGCGTCTCCGATGGTCTTTATCTTTTCCAATTTATATCTGCCGGTAATTTCATCGAATGCTTTAAAACAAGCATCCAGTTCACCTATAAGGTCGCCAGGGCTCATCATTTCGGTAGCCCGAGTAAAATTTACAAAGTCTGTATACAGCACAGTCACATTATCAAAGTTCTTTGCTTTGGTAAAACCTTTCGCCTTTAATTCATTGGCCACCGAAACAGGAAGTATATTCAGCAATAATTTTTCCGATTTGCGCCGTTCCCTGAAAATAAAAAAGGTAAAGCACAACAATAGCATTACAGCGACGAGGCCAACGGATGTGTAAGTGTGTTGTTGTCTCAGTTGCATGCCGGCTATTCTTTTCTCCCTTACGGTATTCAGGCTGTCGTAGAAACGTGTGTTGGCATACTCCATGCGTACCATCTTTTCACTATTCTCTTTCGAAAAGACAGAGTCTTTGATCATTGTATAGTCTACGTAGTATTCGCGGGCCTGCTTATAATTATGTATATGCACATAAGTGTCTGAAAGTTTTTTATAACAAGCCTGCATCACATCGAGCGCGTTTATCTCTGTTCCTTTTGCAAGCCCCTTATGAAGGTAACTTATAGCACTGTCACACAGATACCGGGCATCGGGCAAAGCGATCGGTTCTGGAAGCGAGTTGGCCGCGTTATTGAGTGTATCATCACGTTCAGTACTAACCTTGGCCGAATCTGTTGCTGCGGCTAGGTAAGTAGCTCCTATATTGGTCAATGCCCATGCCACGCCCAACTTATCACCTATTGCACCATCTATCCGTATCGCCTCATGCATACATGCAATGGCAAGGGGATAATTTTGCAAGTGCGTGTAAATTTCACCTATACTTTGCGTGACGAGCGCAATACCTACTTTTTTCCCGATTCCCTTATATATTACCAGCGCTTTAAAATAATAGTCGAGCGCCTCTCGCAGCCTGCCCTCATTTTTCAATACATCACCAATATTGTCAGATGCTATTGCAATACCGTCTTTGTTCCCGATGGCTTCATGCATAGTGAGCGCTTTATGAAAATTTTCCAGCGCCCTCGATAAATTATTTTCCGACAGGTAAATAAGGCCGATATTGGAAGTGACAGACGCGAGGCCTTTTTTATAACCTATGTCCTGGTATATTTTCTGCGCTTCCTGGTAATGCGCAAGCGCATCAGGGTTATCGGATAAGCGCAGGTAATTATTGCCAAGAGCTACATTGGCACGGCCTATACCGGGCTTCCATTCCAGCTTAGTGGCAAGCTCCAGACCATGTTGTCCATATTTTACGCCTTCAGCCGGATTAATAGGGTGAAAATAGTAAGATAGTTCGTTGAGTATTATTACCCTGTTTGTATCATCATTCGTATGTTTTGCTAGTTCTGCAATTAATGAGTCTATGATCTGCTGGCCTTCTCTTTGCGCAAAAGTATTTTTGCTGTTCAGTACAAGAAGCACAATAAATAGAATGCCTATGAATCTGATGATACTCAATTTATATTCTCGGTTTGGGTTCAATAAAATACATGTTCATTTTGCCCTTATTCTTCACAGTCATTGCTCCCCTATATATGCAATTAAATTTTTCTTTTACCAATGCATACGTTTCCTGTGAGATATTTATTCTCCCGGAGTTGTCATTTTGCATAATGCGTGCAGCTGTGTTCACCGTGTCACCCCAGATATCGTAAGCGAATTTCTTTACGCCTACTATACCTGCTACAACACTACCGCTATGTATGCCGATACGAATCTCAAAGGTTTTGTCGCTATATTCAGCCAATCGCGTTTTCATAAATTCATTGATCTCTATTGCAGCATTTACCGCGTGTTCCGCATGAAGGGAATCAGCACCCG
>Ga0207135_1071_pt1 | contig 11479 bp, 13 predicted proteins | sample Alteio_BWMinHeat_10_FD_153530 | JGI IMG/M metagenome (GOLD analysis project Ga0207135, IMG submission 153530) | Enriched cells from forest soil in Barre Woods Harvard Forest LTER site, Petersham, Massachusetts, United States -... | ecosystem: Environmental > Terrestrial > Soil > Temperate forest >...
AGGCTTTCCGTCGCTTTGCACCCGAAATGATCTTTTATATCGGAGGCGCGGACCCTTACCGCGAAGATCAGCTCGGAGGACTGTGGCTGAGCATGCGCGGCCTGCAGGAGCGCGATGCGCTTGTTTTTGCCGAAGCGCGGCTGCGCGGTCTGCCCGTTGCGGTGGCGTTTGGTGGCGGTTACGCACGGAAAACCGAAGATACGGTGCGCATTCACGCGAATACGATCGTCGCAGCGCGAGAAGCTGCCACGGCCCGAGCCAGCAAGGCGAATCCGTAACTTGATCCGCTTTTCGTTCAACGGGATTTAACACAGAGAGCTCAGAGAAACAGAGGCCACTGAGGAATACCCCAGGAAGGAACCAAATAACTTTTTACTCTGAGCGAAAATCGATCAAGACATCGATGACATGAGACTGTGGATCCGTGCGCAGCAAGTGGCCCATTTGCGCATAATGCACCGGCAAATCGCCAAAAATCGCGACGGTTGGCTTCTCGAGCTTGGAGAGCGTCGAATCGATTGGCGGGACACACTTCCGAAATGGTGAATGCGGGGGCTGGATAACAAACATGAGGGATGTTACCACAAATGGCAATGGAAGTAAACTGTATTGTACTAGATGGTATTCCGGAGAAATTGGGGACAGTAACGAATCGTTCGAATGATTGCGGAGCAATCGCGAGCTAGAGTCGTTCCGGCTTGCAGTTCTTCGCCGCGCATTATTGAATAGGATCGCAAGGAGAACCTTCTAATGAGCGACGTTACCACGCGACCGGCGCTGCCCTCCGACCTGCCTCGGCTGGCGGAGATCTATAACCATTACATCGTGAATACGCCGATTACCTTCAATACGCAGCCGTTCACGATCGAGACGTTCGAGCCGTGGTTCGAAGAGCATTCGGATGGCAAGCGACATCGGCTGGTTGTTGCCGTTGAAGACGGCGGCAGTGGCCGCGTGATTGGCTATGCTGGAAGCGGGCGGTTCCGCCCGAAGGAAGCTTACGAAACGACGGTGGAGACGACGATCTATTGCAGTCACGATTGCACACAACGCGGAGTCGGGACGCTGCTCTATCGCGCCTTATTCGAATTGATCGCTGGCGAGGATATCAATCGCGTCGTGGCAGGAGTCACGCTCCCAAATCCGCGTTCGGTGGCGTTGCATGAGCGCTTCGGGTTTCGGCATGTAGGCACATTTACGGGCAATGGGCGCAAGTTCGGGAAGTATTGGGATGTGGCATGGTTCGAACGGTCGCTTCGGGTATAAGAAGTCTCAGGCGCGTCAGCTGAGAGCGCTCTGCGTTACAATCGCCGCGTGTCGAATCGATAGAGGGGGAATAATGGTTCATTTTTTCGGGATCTCCATCAGCTCTTCTCTGCTGGGGTGGATCATCATCGGGCTGCTGGCGGGATGGATCGCGGGCGAAGTCAGCCGAGGAGCAGGCTTCGGGTGCCTGGGGAACCTGGCGATCGGAATGGTGGGTTCGATTCTGGGCGGCTGGATTTTTTCGAAGCTAGGCATTTGGGGCGGCGGGTTCATATACAGCCTGGCGGCGGCCACAGTGGGAGCTGTAGTGCTCGTGCTGATTGCGCGTCTTTTTACCGCCGGAAAAGCGCATTAGGGGAGTGAGCGCAGGTAGTCCACGACGTCCCAGATCTGCTCATTCGTTTCCGTTCCGAGAAATCCTGGCATTCCAGTGAACCGGACCCCCTCCCGAATGATCGAAAATATTTCCCGATCGGAGTAAGTTTGCAGGGTGGCGGAATCGAGCGCTACGGATCGGGGAAGCATGCCTCGTCCGACGGGAGTCGGCCCTTTTTCATCGGAACCGTGGCAACTGGCGCAATCCATATCGTAGACATTTTTTCCGGCCGCGATGCTCATGCTGGTTTCACGGTCGCCCGGCGCTGGGGGGATCTCTTCGCGAGCGGCGCGCCTTCGGATGACCGCACGCGTCAGTTTTGTACGCAGATATTCGCCCGTGCGGCCGGGCTGCTGGATGGCGCTCAAGTCAACGCGCGACGAGAGCACGTAAAGTGCGGCGATGGCGAAAACTACTGCGAACATGGCCACCAGAAGCCCCCATCGCATCCAGAACTCTCCCGAGGTCGCGCCGGCTCGAGGTTCAACTCCGGCTGCAAAGATTGTAATAGAAGCCGCGGCGCACAAAGGCAATTGCCTTTTTTTTGCGCCGGCCTATTCCCCAAGCGACAGCGCAGTCGTTGACCCGTTTTGGTTACAATGGCGGTCGCAATGGCGAATGATGCGGGGAAAAACGGGCTCGCGGGGCTGCGCATTTTGTGCCTGGAAAGCCGGCGCGGGCAGGAGATGGCCAAGCTGATCTCAAATTATGGCGGTGAAGCGATTGTTGCGCCGTCGATGCAGGAGGTCACGCTGAAAGACAATCCTGAGGCGCTGAACTTCGCTCGGAAATTGGCCGAGGGCGGATTCGACTTGGTCATTTTTCTGACGGGCGTGGGGACCCGAGCGCTCGTGCGCCTGGTAGAGGCGCACGATTTGCGGCAGAAGTTTGTGGAGGCGCTGAAGCGCGCGAAGGTCGTGGCGCGGGGGCCGAAGCCCGTGGGGGCGCTGGCGGAGCTAGGGGTTCCGGTTACGGTGGCTGTGCCGGAGCCAAATACGTGGCGAGAGGTACTGGGCGCACTGGATGCGCGAGCGGCTTCCATGCCGCTGAAAGGCAGCCGAGTGGCGGTTCAGGAGTATGGCGCGACAAATCCGGAGCTGCTGGACGGACTAAAGCAGCGCGGCGCGAGCGTGACGCGCGTGCCGGTTTACGAATGGGCGCTGCCGGCGGACACGGGTCCGCTGCGAGACAGCGTGCAAGCCATCGTGAACGGGCGTATCGATATGGCGTTATTTACGACATCGGTGCAGGTGCAGCATCTTTTGCGGATCGCCGCGGAGATGCAGGCGGAGCATCTGCTGCGACAAGCGTTTGGGCGCATCGTGGTGGGGTCGATCGGGCCGATGACGTCGGACGCGCTGCGGCAGAATGGTTTGCCGGTGGATTTTGAGCCCGAGCATCCGAAAATGGGATTTTTGGTAGCCGAGGCGGCGAAGAGGGGACGCGAATTGGTGGAGCAGAAGCGACGATAGAGAGTAGCGCCGTAAGGCTAACGCACGAGGGTCGGATAAAGCTTTGTGGCGATGGCGGCGAGGATTACAAAAATGAGACCGATGATGGCGAAATCGACGCCAACGCTGTGCGTGCTCTGGCTCGATCCGATCATCAAGGTGCGCAGCGCATCGACCAGGTACGTCAGCGGATTGAGATAAGCCACCACTTGCAGCCAGTGCGGCATGATGGAAATGGGATAGATGGCATTGCTGGCAAAAAATAGCGGCATGGTCATCAATTGCCCCACGCCCATGAAGCGTTCGCGCGACTTCACCAGGCACGCGACGATAAAAGACAAAGTCGCAAAGATGGCCGAACCAAGCGCAGCGCCTACAAAAACCCCCGCGATCGATAACGGCGTCCAGCGAATCTGGATGTGCAGCAAAAAGGCGACCACATAAATAATGGTGGCTTGTATGGCGCCGCGAAATCCTGCAGAAACAGCTTTGCCATAGACCAGCGCGGAGCGCAGCGCGGGGCTGACGAGCAGCTTATGTACGATTCCCAGATCGCGTTCCCAGATGACGGCGATGCCGTAGAAAATGGCTACAAAGAGCACGCTCTGCGCGAGGATGCCGGGAGTCATGAAGGCAAGATAGCTGACGTTGCCGGTGGGAATCGCGCGCACACGGCTGAACACATTTCCAAAGACCACAATCCACAGCACGGGCTGGACCGCACGAGCCAGAACTTCCGTAGGATCGCGGATCAGCTTTTTCAGCTCGATTTCGGCGATGGCCGCCGTCTGCTGGAAGAACGCGTAGACGGCAGATGGCTCAGCCGAGACGGCTAACTGTACGGCGGGTCGCGCGGACGTCACGGTAATTTCCCTCCTCCTGGATGATGCCTCCGCTGAAATGAACGAAGACGTCGTCAAGCGTGGCGCCTGGCCCGACGCTGGCTTTCAGATCCGCGGGTGTTCCAATAGCGGCCACTTTGCCGAGGTGCATGATGGCGATGTGATCGCAAAGTTCGTCGGCTTCGTCCATGGCGTGGGTCGTGATCAAGACGGTCATTTGAAAATTACGGCGCAGCTCGAGCAGTCGTTCCCAGACGTTACGGCGTGCCACGGGATCGAGGCCTATCGTCGGCTCATCGAGAAACAGGACGGCGGGGCGGTGAAGCATTGCCTGAGCAATTTCCAGGCGGCGGATCATCCCGCCGGAATAGGTTTTCACGAGCTTGCGGCCGAAGTCGGTCAATGCCATGAACTGGAGGGCGTCTTCGATGCGGCCCTTGCGCTCGGCGCGGGGGATGCCATAGAGCTTGGCGGAAAGGTTCAAATTCTCCCAGCCGGTGAGCCCACCATCGGCGGAAAGGGCCTGGGGCACGTAGCCGATGCTTCTGCGAACCTTTGCGGGAGACTTAACGATATCGAAGCCGGCCACCGAGGCGGTTCCTTCCGAGGGTTCAAGCATGGTGGTGAGCATCTTTATGGTGGTGGTTTTGCCGGCGCCGTTTGGTCCCAACAAACCAAAGATTGAGCCATAGGGCACGTGGAGGGAGACGTGGTCGGCAGCGATCAGGTCGCCATAGCGGCGCGTGAGGGCGAAAGTCTCGATGGCAAAGGCGTCGCCGCCGAGGGGCGTGGCCTCGGGTGAGTTGGTGACGGTAGTGTCAGAAGTCGACATGACGAATTATTGGATGCTTCCAACGCAGCGGCACTATCGACCGGCGGGAATCCAACGTAACAGAATGCCCCTCCCCCCACCCCTTTTTGCGCAAGTGTTCATTCTAAATGTACTTAGGTCGTGCGGTTTGCGACTGCTCATTGTACGAGATTGGCGGCCGAAATTTGCCAGAGTGTTCATTTTACAGTGCCCAATGCAAAAGCGCGACTTCGCCTTGGTTTTGGGCGAAAGCGGGAGGCGTTCCCGGATCGATCCAAACCCAAGCTGAAAAGAGAAGACTAGGGCTGAACGGGAAAAAAGGAGCGAGGATCCGGCTTTTTGCGGGGAACATGCACGACTATAGCATATTATTAGTTGGTTAGCAATGGAAAACGTTTAGTTAGCGATTAGTATTCGAACGAGTTGAGGTGGTGACGGGACGTTCGAATGACCGGGGAGGGCCAAACGTTCGAACGAAGATTAAGCATCACGGCGGGGGCCGAAGTCTAAGAAGCAGAACCCTACACGGAGGGCACAGAGGCACAGAGAACACAGGATGTGGCGAGAGCGGCGCGTCCGCTTGCCGCGCGTTTCGGCGTGGAAGATGGACACACGGAGATTCGCCGCAGTAGCATGGCTAGACCCAGTCCATTCGGTCCTATCGGGGGAACTCATGCGCAGGGTATGCGTTGCGATTTTGGTGTGTGCTGCGTTGGGAGGCTGTTCTGGATCTCGAGCGCGTGACGCGAGTTCGGCGGAAAAAGCCGCCATACAAGCCGTGCTGGACGCGCATGCGAAGGCATGGAACAACGGCGATGCCGCGGCAGCCGCAGCGGTGATGACAGAGGATGCCGACTGGGTTTCGGGCGACGGCTCGGTTTACGAAGGGCGCGACGCGATCGAGGCAGCTCATCGGGATTGGTTTGCGGGTTCGGCGAAGGGCAGCTGGCACACGCATCCCGGCTTGCCGAAGTTTCATTTTATTCGCGCGGATGTGGCCATCGTGGACGGCGACAGCTATCAATCCGGTTTGCACGACGAGCAGGGCAAGGAGATTCCCGCCGGTGTGACCCGCTTTACCGCAGTCATGGTGAAGGAAGGCGGCCGCTGGAAGGTGGCGGCCTTCCGGTCGCTGCCGCAGGTCAAGTCGAGGATCAATGCTGCCGACATTCGCTAGAAGAGCACGTAAGGTGGCGGCCTTCCGGTCGCTGCCGCAGGTCAAGTCGAGGATCAATGCTGCCGACATTCGCTAGAAGAGCACGTGCGGTGCGTCGTTGCACCCCTCCCGGAAGCAGCTGCGAATGTTTTCGAACGTCGTTTCACATTAAACATTGGTTGAATTGCGCGCGGGCCGGCCGCAGGGCAGAAGGTCTCGGTCGCAATGCAGTGCCCAGCTAATTTAAAAGGGATTAGAAGGGGTTTGAAAGACGAACGCCACGATGATGCTTGAATCTACCGGTTGGCTGTCGAGCGTTGCTGCCTGAAAGCGCCACGGCCTCAAAGCATCAAGAGCAAACTGGGTGAAGGACGGCATGGGATGGAGAACTTCCGTGCGCATTATCCTTCCTTCGGTATCAAGAGCTACCTGAATTACGACCGAGCCCCAGGCCACGCTATTCACCGGATAATCTGGGTAAGCTGCTGCAACAATTCCAGCAGGCACGTAGCCGGCGTCTTTCGAGCAGTGTTGCGCGGTCTGCGCAGGTTTCAAATTTATGGGCTCCAAGGCGTGTGGCAAACCAATCGAACTCATGTTCGCCGGGCGGTATACGAACACGACTGGCACTTCCGACGCGACGGCCTCACCTTCTTTCAAGGCCGGCCGGAATTTCCAAGTCCGCACTGATGAAGTGGCGATTTTAGCCATCGACACCGGATCCCGCAGTACCTCCACCTTCTGTATGCCGCCTTTGCGGTTCAGGCAGAGATCGAGGACGACAAAGGCGTCCGGCATAATCTGATTCGTCGTGTAAAAAAGAATGCTAAATGTATCGGTCACAGAAATTGCTGCTGGCGATTTGAACGAATCGTCTGCCGAGGTTACGGGGGCCAAGAAAAGCCCTAAGGACAGAATCGCTACGGTCAGCTTCTTGAAGAGTCTCTCCATTGCACGAATTGTAGTTTGCTGTGCATCAATGGACCATAGTACCTGGGCAACCTGTTAAACCTGGAACATGGAGTAGTGCCGGAGGCGCGCTGTTGAGCGTTACCACTCGTAATTCAGTGATTATCCGAATACCATTCCGTGGCGCTGATAAACTATCAGCACCCAAGGTGTAATTCGCAGTCGGACCCGAAGCTCGCACAGATCAAGGCTGAAGCCAGTGAGGCAAAGAAGATGAAATACGTCGAGCGGAGCTTGACCGAAGGGGAACGTATCGTTTACACGACGCGCCGCCATTGGGTTGTGCTCGTTGGTCCGGGGGTGTTCGCAGTGGTTCTTGCCGCGGCCGGAATCGCCTTGCTGTTCGAGAAAGATTTCTTCTGGATCGGCGGAGTGCTTCTACTGGCTATTGCGGCGGGGATTTTCATTTCGGCATTGGTGCGCCGCTACGGTTTTGAATTCGCGGTCACGAACAAGCGCGTGATCTATTGCAAAGGCATTGCATCCATATCGACAGATGAATTGTTCCTCGACAAAATCGAAAGCGTGCTCGTTACGCAAGGCTTGCTGGGGCGCTGGTGGGGCTACGGGAGTGTCAGTGTTCGGGGAACCGGCGGTTCGTGGGAGCCGTTTTCCTACGTTGCCGATCCTCTTTTGCTCCGGCGGCGAATTCAGGAGCAGATTGAAAACCGCTCGTCCGCCGTTCCCGCTTAGAGCTCGGAGCTCCTGGATAGCGGCCCGCAGACAAGGAACCAGCTTTTACTTCGTCCCTTATTAGGTGGAATTTCCCTCGAGATTCGATATATATGCGTGGAGTATTTCGTCCGTCCATAACGATTATCGAGACAACGATGTTCACACGTTGTTAGGAGGGGAATCATGGCGGAATATAGGGCGGATCAGGTGGGGAGCTTCCTGAGGCCGGCGGAGCTGCTGGAGGCGCGGCGCAACGGGAAAGAGCCGCAACGGCTGCATGAACTTGAGGACCGCCACATTGCGCGCGTTCTCGCGAAGCAGAAAGAGCTGGGGTTCGAGATTTTCACCGACGGCGAATTGAGGCGGCGGAATTTCATGAGCGACTTCACCGACGCCGTGGAGGGCTTTGACCTCGGCGACTCGCTGGACCGGACTTGGGAGGCGGCTCAAACAAAGGGCGCTGCCAAGCTCAGGGTTGCGGGAATCGTGGCAAAGAAGCTGAAGCAGGCGCGGCCGTTGACCGGGCATGAGTTGCCGTATCTGAAGGCGCATAGTCCCGGCGCGATCAAGATGACGCTGCCGAGCGCGACGCAATTTCCGGCGATTTCATACAAACGCGGCGTGACGGATAGAGTTTACGACTCGCATTCGGCGCTGCTCGCGGACATTGTCGGCATTATGAAGGCGGACCTTGCGAAGCTGGCCGGCGATGGCGTGAAATATATTCAAATCGACGCGCCACGCTACAGCTATTTTATGGACGAGAAATGGCGGCATTGGATTCGCGATGAAATGAAAGTCGAACCGGAGGCGCTACTCGAGGAATCGATTCGCGCTGATAACGCGTGCTTCCAGGCGGCTCGGAAGCCCGGCGTGACGCTGGCGATTCATCTTTGCCGCGGGAATAATCGCAGCCATTGGTATGCCGAAGGGGGCTACGACGCAATTGCGGAGAAGCTCTTTGGCACGATGAACGTGGACCGCTTTCTGCTGGAGTATGACGACGAGCGGTCGGGAACATTCGAGCCGCTGCGGTTTGTGCCGAAGGGAAAGACGGTAGTGTTAGGCCTGATCAGCTCGAAGCGGCCGCAACTGGAAAAGGCCGACGTGCTGGCGAAGCGGATCGAGGAGGCTTCGCGGTTTGTGCCGCTGGAGAATTTGGCGCTGAGTCCGCAATGCGGGTTTGCTTCGACGATGGAAGGGAATTTATTGACCGAGGACGACCAGTGGGCGAAGTTGGGGCTGGTGGTAGAGACGGCGCGGCGAGTGTGGAAGTAAACCCAGTTTCGGAAAAACACAGAGAGATTCTTCGACTTCGTGGTCGCGCGCCCGAGAAGCGGGCGAGGAAAAAGGCGCGACCACTGCGCTCAGAATGACAACTGTTCGAATGTGAGCGCGGGATTCTATGGCCTGTGAGTTCTCTTTGAGGAACCCACAAAACGGTGGAAAGCAGCAGGGCGCGGCCACTGGGCTCAGAATGACAAGTTCTAGAGCTCGGGCTAACGTGAGTGCGGCTATCAGCGGCGAAAGAGCGGAAGACGTTCTCCGTTCGCCTGCGCGAAGTCAGAAAGACGGGGAGCACCCTTAGGGGCAACATTCAATGGACAGCGGCAAGGGACTAGTGGGGAAGACGGCGATTGTGACTGGAGGGAGCCGGGGGATTGGGCGCGCAATCGCGATGCGGCTGGCGCGCGAGGGCGTGCAGGTGGTGATCGCGGCGCGCGATAAGGCAGCCCTGGCTGCTGCCGCCGATGAAATCAGCAAGGCGGGCGGCATTGTCGAAACTTTTGCCGCTGACCTGCGCGAGCCCGAAGCGCCCGGCGCGTTAGCGCGGGTGGCGGTGGAGGCGTTTGGCGGGATCGATATTGTGGTGAACAACGCAGGCGCGACCAAACGGGGCGAGTTCGTGGAGCTTTCCGAAGCGGACTGGGCGGATGGCTTCGCGCTGAAATTTTTTGGTGCGGTGCGGCTGGTGCGAGCGGCTTGGCCATACCTGAAAGAGCGCCGCGGCGCTGTGCTGAACGTTATCGGTACGGGCGGGCGTACACCGGGGCCGGAGTTTACGATTGGCGGGTCGGTAAACGGTGCATTTCTGTCTTTCACGAAAGCGCTGGCGGATATTGGAATACGCGATGGCGTGCAGGTGAATGCAATCAATCCCGGCTATATCCGGACGGATCGTCTGCAGGGCTGGATCAAGACAACCGCTCAGGAAACGGACGGAAATATGGAGGCGGCGGAGCGGGAGATGGTCCGCCGGGCGAAGATTGTGCGGATAGGCGAGCCGGAGGATATCGCGAGTTTGGCCGCGTTCATGTTGGCTCCGCAGAATCGCCTTCTGCAGGGGGCGCTGATCGATCTGGATGGCGGGATGACGAAGACGGTGTAAAGGCTTTTAGAACCAGGCCTGCCGCGACTTCACACCAAGAAAAGCTAAAACGGAAAAGCAGATCCCTCGGTCGTTCGCTTAACGCAAACTCTCTCGGGGTGACAGCGTGTGAAGAGGGCCGCTGTCATCGCGGGGCTTCGCGGGAGGAAAGCAAAAAATCCCCAGGGCCTCCGACCAAAAACGTCGGAGCGCCCTGGGCTACAAAATCCATGCGCTTCCCTTACGACAGGCTGGCGACGCAGTGCCACGCTGCTGATTTGCGTTCGCGAATCGGCGTCTCAATTGTGGCGGAGATAGTCTAATAAGAAGGTCGAAGAAGATTCGAAGGACGCGCCAAGGAAGGGCGCGGCAGGACGTGTTCCATGGAATACCCATTCCGAAATCGAACCGAGGCGGGACGGGTGCTTGCGCAGGAATTGATGGCACATGCCAAGCGCGACGATGTGATTGTGCTGGCGCTGCCGCGCGGAGGTGTGCCGGTGGCCTTTGAGGTGGCGCGCGCCCTGCACGCGCCGCTCGACGTATTCGTGGTGCGGAAGCTCGGAGTGCCGGGGCATGAAGAGCTGGCAATGGGAGCAATCGCGAGTGGCGGAGTGTTGGTCATCGAGCCCAGTGTGGTCGAGGATTTGTCGATCCCTATGGAAGTCGTTCTGGATGTGGCTGCGCGCGAGGAGCAGGAACGATTGCGGCGAGAGAGCGAATACCGCGGAGATCGGCCTGCGCCCGATGCGCGCGGGCGTACGGTGATTTTGGTGGACGACGGGCTGGCCACGGGTTCGACGATGCGTGCGGCGGTGGCGGCGCTGAAGAAGTTGCAACCAGCGAAGATCGTGGTGGCCGTGCCGGTGGCGGTGCGTTCGACCTGCGAAGAGCTGGCGGAAGAAGTGGATGAAGTTGTCTGCGCACGCACGCCGGAGCCATTCTATGGCGTAGGCGAGTGGTATGCGGACTTTTCGCAGACGACGGACGAAGAAGTGCGTGAGCTGCTGGCCCGCGCCGAGCGGGAGACAGCGCATCAGCAGCGGTGAGCGGGGTCGCTTCAGGGGCTGAAGCCCCGAATTCCCCCAGTCGGCGCGTGCCGGGAGCTGGCATAGGCGCTGAGATCTACACCTCGCCGCTACACCTGAACACTTATGGGGAGAGATTCTTCACTCTGTGGCGGCGCGTCTGAACAACGGGCGAGAACGGGAACTCGCCGCCACTTCGTTCAGAATGACACCGTACGCCTATCGCTAGGTGGCCTGTTCCCAGGCTTGCTGGTTTCCGGCGGAGAAGCCAGGAATCGTGGCGCTGCCATTTCCCGTCTTGCCCGTTTCGAGCAAAGTCTTGAGCCGATTCAGGTCTTCGTCGAGTGCCCGCTTGGGATCCGCTCCGAAAAGAGAAGCGACCGCATGGCCAAGTGCGCCCGCCGGCGGAACGTAGGAGAGGTCCAGGCCGACGCGAGTGCCGGACTCAGGAAGGCGCTCGAAGCGCAGCATCCCGGCCGTGCGGATCGTGGAGCCTGGGAGGCTTCTCCAGGCCAGCAGCTTATTGGGTTCATAGCG
>Ga0207135_1072_pt1 | contig 11467 bp, 10 predicted proteins | sample Alteio_BWMinHeat_10_FD_153530 | JGI IMG/M metagenome (GOLD analysis project Ga0207135, IMG submission 153530) | Enriched cells from forest soil in Barre Woods Harvard Forest LTER site, Petersham, Massachusetts, United States -... | ecosystem: Environmental > Terrestrial > Soil > Temperate forest >...
GGAAGCGATTCAGATGGCCTGGCTCGAAGAATACCGCGAGCAGCAAGGCGCGTAAAAGCCGCCCGCGCCGGCCGCTTGTCAATCCGCCGCGATTCCTCTAACCTGTCTTTGCGGCGGGCTGCAAGTACAGCCCGCACCCGTTTCGCAGCCGATTTTGTCCCGCCTGCGGCGCTATGGTGCAACGGTTAGCACGCGGCCCTTTCAAGGCCGAAATGCGGGTTCGATTCCCGCTAGCGCTACCAACACTCCTTGATGATTCCGGGGCATGAGTCCAGCGAACGGGGTCGTTCCACGTTGCCGCGCCCGGTGTTAGCGAAAAAAGAGCGCCACGGCGGCGGGCCGTGGCGCTCAAGGTGTGCGGTGACGAGTTGAGATCAGTACTCAGTTCAATCCAATATCTCGCGGATAGCCATGTCGTGATACGTGCTGAGGTTCGAGGCTGTGTTGATGCAACCGCTGCTGTAATTGAACCCGTTGCCGCCGCCGCCACTAAAGTTGAAGGTTGGAGCGCCGATAGAGCCTAGGAGGTTTCCAGAATTGTCCCTCGTTTTCGCGACGAGGACGGCGCCGTTATATGAATTATTCCCACCACCGTTCCCATTGAAAATGCCTTTGCCGACGACCAGCACCAGGCCGTTCCATCCCACGTTACCACCGGCATCAAAGGTGCCAGTCACAACCAAGATTCCATAGCCGGTAATGTTGCCGTGGAGCGTCAGGTCGCCATTGACATAAATGATCTGCGGAACGGCCAACGTGCCGGGACTGGCAATGTTGGTGGCCGGGGTGATGATCCCGTTGATCACCGGTTGCGTCACATTGGCTTTGATGGTCGATACCAGAGTGTCCAGGCTAGAGACGGTTTGAAGGTTGGACGGCAAGGAGGGGGCGACATTGTATACGTCCGGCTGCGGAGACGTGATGTGCAACCCGGTGTAGTTGCCCCTACGGCCATTCGGAATTGCGTTCGCCATGGTCGTAACGTCAATAGCGGAGGTTGCACCGACCGCGTCGACCGCGGCGCCGGTAGTCAATACTCCGCAACCGGCATGGTCATTTCCGTTAACGTTAAAAGGGTTGCTGTTGGGGGCGCTAGCCACAAGGCCGGGTCCGTCCAGAGTGAGCGCGGCAGGCGCTGTGAAGGTCAATTTGTCCGCGGCGATTTCAGCCTGGATCATGCGCCTGGACCCAGTGGGCGTGACGGCCAAGGACGTCAGAAGATAGACCGGCGTATTGGGCAATACACAACTGGTGATTTGTTCGTTGACGCCGTTCCAGCAGGTCTGCGAAGCGGTTCCGCTGGCGCCATTGGTGGAATACGTCGTGAAGGAGTTATTCTGCTTGAGTGTAATGCGCACCCACTTCCAATCGAACACCGGCGAAGCGGCGTAGGTGCTGTTGGCAGTGACGGAGTTGCACCAGGTGTTGCAGGTGGAAAGGTTTGGCTTACCACTGCTGCAGGTGATGGTAGTCGTCTCAGAGCAGATTTCGGTGTCCGGATAGCTGGTGCTCACACTCCCATTCCAAGGAGCGACCGTTTCCCCGTTGGCCGGATTGAGGATGTACAGGATGCTTGTGCCAGTTCCTGGAAGCGTCGTCGGGATCGTGCCCGCGATGTAGATGCTGGCAGGATTGTCAGTCACGTTACGCATGCGGTCGCGAGCCTCTTCAATGCCCGCTCTGGCCGAGAAAAACGCGAGTTGCTGATCGCGGAAATTGGAACTGATACTGGTCTCGGTGTTGGTGAGAAGAATCATGCCGGCGGCAATCGAAGTGATAATGAGCAACGCAAATGTGACCACCAACAGCGCTACGCCGCGCTGACGGTCCCGCATATTCGTTTGTTGTTTGAAGATGATCATGTTTGCACCTCAGTTGCAGCTCATGGGAAAGCCGGTGGAGGCCATCGAACAGTTGTTCAGGGACACTTCTCCCTCGAAGCTGGTCTGGATCGCCGCCCCGGTCTGTCTATCCACCACGCTTGGATTACTGACTCTGAGATTAATCTGGACGGTTTTGACGCTGGCGATGGTTTGAGCACCCGCAACGGTACTGATGTCCACAGGCAGAGCAGTGATTTCCGTGCCGGTCGTGTCAAAGTATCTAAAAATGGGCGTAGTCACCACGTCGTTTACTTCGGTGCCCCAGTTTGTACTTTGACCGGTGAGGGGACTGGCGGTTACCTTGTCGGCCTGACTGCGCTGCATGCATTGGCCGCAGGTCCCGGAACCGTTTATCTTGTAGACGATGGTCTGCACCGTGCCGACTCCATTGACGGAGCCCTCAAATCGAATTTCATTGGCGTCGATCTTCACCAGGCCCACAGCCATACGCAGGTCGTTGACCAGGGGCGAAGCCAGGGCCGGCGACCAACTACCGCTGGTCGTGTCAAACATGCGCGAATTTGGATCGCCGATCTGGTTGATGTCGCGAAAGAACTGGTCGACAAAGTCCCGGACTTCCTGAAGGTCATCGACCTTTGGTTGTTCGGCGGCCGCGCGCTGCTGGGCGGTGTTCAACTGCAAGAAGACCCCCGCCATCACCAGAGTCAGAATCACCAGGGAGACCATCATCTCCAGGAGGCTGAAACCCCGCTGTTTGGAACGGCCGGAAGTCGGGAGGAATTTCATGGTCTTAAGTCCCCTGTCCCACAAGTGTGCGAACCGTAACGGGCAGAGAGAAGAATTTCGGGTCTGTTGCCGAGCCCCTTAGTTTTGCAGAGACGGTCAGGAGCTTGACGTATCCGGTCGGCTGCTGGATGTTCCAGCGCACATCGTACGTTTTCTGCTGGCCGCCATTGCCGCAGTCCACATAGTTCATTTGGTAATTGGTGACGATTGCCGCCGTGTAGTCTATGGCGCCGGCACTGGTCACAGTTTCGCCGGCGGGCCCGGCAGTACTGATGGTGAGACTATTACCGGCGCAATCGGTGACGGTGAGATCGGGCGACGTAGTGGCTTTCACGCTGGAAATCTTCTCTGTCACCATCTGCGCGATGACCGTAGCATTGCTCTGCTGGCGGCTTCGATCATTGCCGCCCATCGCAACAGCCAAAAGTGAGGCGCTGCCGATCACTCCCACGGCCAGGACCACCATGGCGATCATGAGCTCGATGAGACTCATCCCCTGCTGGTTCCGTAATGCAGCTTTCCGTGTACGCGAAATTAGTTCCATGATCCACCGTTCCAAATCATAGTTTTGGACCTTCCCGATTTGGTCACCAGCACAGCCGACCACCCTCCGTCCCGGAGGTCCTGGAAGTAGTAGACGAAGTAACTGGCTGCCGGAGTTGCGCAAGTACCGGAAACGTAATTGCATGGCAGCCCTCTCGGGGAGTAGGCAAGAGTGTTGGTATTGCTGAAAGGAGTCCCGGACGTGGTGTCCCACGCCAAGGTATAGGCGGTAGGTTGCCCGCTGGCGCCGGTTGGAGCGCCAGCGGCCGCAACGATCGATTTCGACATCGTCGTGAGCGGCTCGTTGGAATCCCAGGCGCTATTGTTATTATAGTCGATATAAGCCTCTTGTAGTCCGCCGTTGGTTCTGTACCTGACCGGGTATGTTGAGTTGGCCCTTGCTGCAGCCATCCGGGCCTGCTGCATTAAACTGGCAACCCCGGCGGTAGCAGATCGCAGTTGAGCGCCGTACCAGACCTGCGTGAACTTGGGTATCGCCATTGCGCTCACTGTGAGTGCTATCGTCACGACGATTAGTGTCTCAATCAGCGAGAAGCCGCGGCTTCCTAGGAGAAAGGTTTTTCCGTTCGCTTGTGCTCGCATACGCTGTGAGTATGTTGCAGGTTCGCTGCCACACACCACCCTCGTAAGCAGTTGGTTTTGCATGGGTTAAAAGCGCATTTCCAGAAGTGAGAGCGGCCAGCCGGTCGCCGGTCACGATTGGTTACATTCTTGGAATCGGTGTGTGTCCCGACTTGAACCAATGATTTCTGGAGCGTGAGAGAAACGAAGCCGACTCCTCCTGATGCGGTCTCGTGAACCAAGCGCTAAACGTGGCGCGAATACATCAAGTACCGGCGGTGGCCGTCTCAAAACGTAACGTTTGTATACCTGGCCACCACGCCGCGCGTGACCAGCGGAGACCAGGACGAGCTAAGAGGGCAAAAACGCAATGGATACAGCCATTCTGTATTTGGTGAGAGTCGTGCATTCCTACCGGCGCGATCCAACGAGCTCATCCAGTTTGCTTGGCAAGCTGGATGCCCCCGGCGGCTCCGATCCTTCCCCCGGTCGGAGCCGCCTTTTTTTGCGCGAGTCGCGGCTGAGCGTCGCGCGATTGACACGGCCGCAACGGCCCAGAATAATAGCCGGATGACTCGGCCGGAAGCCGTACGGCGCGTGAAGAGCTACTCCTCGGCGACCGGGTTCGTTTATCAATACTATTTTTACGAAGTTCAGAAGGTACGCCACGGAGGCGCTGCAGGAACCGAGTATGTGTACATGATTTCCGTGGATCGGAAGAAAGTGTTTCCGCTACGCGTTTTCGTGCGTCGGGACGGAATCGAGAAATGGGGACGCGCGGGAGGGCGCGATTTAACGGGCACGGAAGAATATGCCGTGGCTAAAATGCGCTTGTTTGACGCCCTCGATGAAATCGCCGGGATTGAAAGCAGCCAGCCCGATTTGGTAGTGGACGAATCGAATATCGATACTTTGCTTGCCCGGCTGAATCTCTGATGTCCGATTCGGGAATCGTTTGCCACTTGTAGCGTTCTCCCCCGGTGTGTATTCCAAGGCACATTTCCTGTTTCACCTCTTAAATCCAGTGCAGGCATGGGGTTACCATGAAGTGTATCGGATGGAGCGCATCATGTTGTTCGATGAAGACAAGGTTACCGAGGCGAAGGAGTCCCAGCGGCAAAGGGGCGTGGCCTTCGGCGCGTTTACAGCGGAAAGGATCCGCGCGGCCCGCAACTGTCGATTTTCACTCCTGCCGCACGAGGCGCTGGCGCGATTGGCGTCCACTTGGTACGACGCCTCCGCTCAGGCCATGCTGGATTCCAATTACGCGCCGATCAACAATTGGACGCAAGTTCAATCGCAATTAGCCGCGGAAGAGCGTTTCGACCTCGAAGACGTTCTCGAACTGCTGCGGATCTGCCGGAGAACCGCCATCCAGAAGGAAAGGTGGAGTGAGGATGTTTTCTCCGTGGTGGATGACGCCATCAACGAGGCGCTCGTTTCCATCGCTCCGGGGGTTCCGTGGACGATACCCCGCACACTCGATTATGTGACCGGCTTGGCGAAGCTGGAATCGGCTGCGCCCGCACGCGACGGCAAAGCTCCAGACCGCGACTCGATCCTCGATCAGCAGGAGGCCCCGCGCGAGTCCTGGTCGGACAATTGGTCGGACGATCGGCGCGATTTTGGCCGAAACTGCCTGAGGCTACCTATTCAAGTGCGAGTTGCAGGCCCTGGAACTTTCCTCGATGAGATTACCCGCACGCAGAATGTTTCACGCAGCGGCCTTTATTTTGTGAGCGCGAGGTCCACTTACGTGCCGGAGATGGCGCTCAAGGTGACCTATCCTTATTGGACCGAACTAGGGGCGATCAATCGAGAGTACAGCGCCAAGATCGTGCGCATTGATCACATGAAGGACGGTTACGTAGGCATCGCTGTCGAGTTCACCGAAAGCCTCGGGCCGCCGCAAGCGGCTGAGTCGCTGCTCAAAACAAAAACTTTCTAAAACTTGGTAACCTCGGTGAAATGAAAGTCGCGGATTTTCATGGCCGGCGCGACGATCTCGAAGGATTCTTCTCCGGCGGCTCGGACGGCGGGGCTGAGTTGCTCAACGCTTGATAGCATCTCCAGAATATTCTGGTTGAAGCGGAAGTTGCGGATGCCGGCGACGATGCGCCCGTTTTCCACGAGGAAGCTGCCGTCGCGAGTCATGCCTGTAAGGATCTTTTCGTAAGGGTCCACCTCGCGTATGTACCAGAGGCGTGTGAGCAGGATGCCGCGATCAGTGGAAGCAACCATCTCCGGCACCGAAGTATTGCCGCCGTCCAGAACCAAATTCAGCGGCGCTTCGCCAACATCGTTGGGCAGCGGAAAGCCGTGCCCGGTGGTACTGGTCTTCATCTTTTTTGCTGTAGCGCGCGCGTATACCAGATTCTTCGGAACGCCGCGGTCGACCAGCAAGACCTTCTGCCGCGGGACGCCCTCGCCGTCGAAGGGCGCGCCGAATTGCAGTGGATGCGTGACGTCGTCGCGCAGCGTGACATTTTCGCCCATCACCTTCTTGCCGATGCGCTTATTGAAGCAGGAGCGTTGGTCAAGCACCGCCGTGCCGGCAAAATCATAGGACAGAAATCCGACGAGGTCCTGCACCGCGGAGGGTTCCAGAATTACCGTCCAGCGGCCCGGCTCGACCTCGCGCGGATGCCGTGAGGCTGCTGACTTTTCGCTGGCCGCCGCCGCGAGTGCCTCCGGGTCCAGTTGCCGAAGATCGGGAGAATTCGCTTTGGCCCAGCCGGAAGAATCGCCTTCGAGCATGGTGACGGAGAATTCCGCGCGAGTCTGGCGGTGGGTTGCGCACAGGCCGCGAGAATTCGCGAGCAGCATGGCGAACGCGCCAGTCGAGAAAATCCCCGCGGCGGTCTGGGCGTTCTTTTCGGCGCGGGAAACGACGGCGGCCACGGCGCGGGCTCGGTCGTCAGGCGTGGCGCCGGCCGTACCGGGAAAGTAACGCTGAACCGCGGCATATTTCTGGCGGCCGGGCATGGGCAGAAGGCCGGGAGTTTTCGGCTGGCTGCGAGCTAGAGTTTTCGACGTGGCCACGACGCGACGCAACGATTCGTCATCCGTTTTGTTTGTGGTGGCGCGCGCAGTCTGCCCGTCGAAGACGGTGCGCACCGATACGTTTAATGTTTGCTCGGCGACATTCTGGTGAATGGTGTTGTTGGCGAAACGGGTCAGCGCGTCCACAGCGGCGTCAACTTCCACTTCGGTTTCATCGGCGTCGGAGAGGCGCAAGATGCGCTCGGCGATGCGGCGAAGCTCCGTTTCTGACGGCAGATGCGGTTCCGCAACGGCCGGGCCTCGCACCGATTGCTTGCGCGAAGCCGGTGAGCGGCGGGCGGATTTGCGCGCGGGACACATCACTTGGCAAAAGCCACGCCGACGCGAACGTTGCGGAAGCGAGAGGGTGAAGCGCCGTGCCCGGTGCCCATGGTCTGCTGCGGCTGGCCCTTGCCGCAATTGGGCGTGCCCCACAGCGTCCAATGGTCGCGCGAACAGATGGCGTCGCAACTGTTCCAGAATTCGGTGGTGATGCCGCTGTAGCTGGGATTCTTGATCATGCGACCCTTCTTGCCGCCTTTGATCTCCCAACCGATTTCGGTGGAGAACTGAAAATGGTAGCGGCGGTCGTCAATGGACCATGACCGATTGGTCGCCATGAGTATGGCGTCGTCCGTGTCCGCGATGAGATCGTCGTAGCGCCACTCCCCGGGAAGCAGGCTGACGTTGGTCATGCGGATCATGGGCAGGCGGTTCCAGCTTTCCGCGCGCATCGTGCCGCCGGAACGGCGCAAGGCAATCGTCGCGGCGGTTTCGCGATCAGAGAGATACCCGGTGAAAAGGCCGGCCTTGATGATGTCGGTACACTGCGCGGGCACGCCTTCATCATCATAGCCAAACGTGCCCAGACCCGGTCCATGCTCGAGCCGCGCATCCGCGACCACGTTCACGATGTCGGATGCGTAGCGCAGCTTGCCGAGTTTATCGAGCGTGAGGAAACTCATGCCGGCGAAGTTGGCTTCCATGCCCAGAACACGGTCGAGTTCGATGGGGTGCCCGACCGATTCATGGATCTGCAGTCCGAGTTGCGAGCTTTCAAGGATAATGTCGCGCTGACCTTCCGGACACATCGCCGCCTTGTGCAGCGCCACCGCTTCTTCCGCCACGCGCGGCGCGTGCGCCACCAAGTCCAAAGACTCGATGAGTTCGTATCCGGCAAGCTGATGCTGGCCGCCGAAACTGGCGGGATAAGAACGCTTCTGAATTTCATTCCCGGCAAAACTCATGGCCACGATGCCGGCCCCCGATTGCATCTTGATCTGATGAATGCGCGAGCCCAGGCTGGAGGCGTACCACTGCTCGATGCGGCGAAATTGCATCGAAGTTTCCGCCAGCGTTACGCCGGCAACGCGCCGCATTTCAGCATCGGCAGCCAGAAGCAAACCGAGCTGGGCTTCGAGCGGAATGGCGAAAGGATCCTTGATGAAAGGATTCTGCCAGGTGTCCACGTGGGCTTGTTCGGGCACGAGAACGACGTCGTGGCGCTTGGCCAGCGCGGAAGCGCGCGCGATTTTTACGGCCTGGGCGGCGCAAGACTGCGCGCCTTCTCTTGTCAGGCGGTCAGTGGACGCAAATCCCCAACAGCCATTGGCCATCACGCGCACGCCCAGGCCCAGCGATTCGAGTTCGGAGAGCGTCCCTACCTGGCCGTTCTTGGTGGAGAGGTCGCGCTGGCGGATATCCATCACGCGCGCGTCGGCAAAGGAGGCGCCCCGCACACGCGCGGTTTCCAGAGCCAGGTTGGCCCATTCCTGCATTGTGAGGTCTCGCCGGCTCGCGCCTAAGTGGTGCCTTCGGCCCAGGAAGCGAGATAGTGTTCCTGCTCGAGGGTAAGCTTGTCCGCGTGAACCCCCATCGATTCGAGCTTTAGCTTGGCAATCTGTCGATCGATCGGATCGGGAACGGCGTAGACTTGTCGGCCCAGATCCTTGGCATGCTGGAGCAGGTATTCGGCGGAAAGAGCTTGGTTGGCAAAGCTCATATCCATCACGGCCGCAGGGTGGCCCTCGGCCGATGTGAGATTGATCAGCCGGCCCTCGCCCAGCAGGTAAATGTGGCGCCCGTCCTTCATGGTGTACTCTTCCACGAAAGGCCGCGCGGGCTTCTTGCCGTGGGAAAGTCTTTCCAGCGCGGGAATATCGATTTCCACGTTGAAATGGCCGGAGTTGCAAACAACGGCGCCGTCTTTCATGCGCTCGAAGTGTTCGTGAGCCAAAACGGACTTGTTGCCGGTGACGGTCACGAAGATGTCGCCAATTTTGGCAGCATCGGCCATAGGCATGACGCGGAAGCCGTCCATAATCGCCTCGAGGGCGCGCAGCGGATTGATCTCGGTGACGATGACGTCGGCGCCCAGACCCTTGGCGCGCATGGCCACGCCGCGCCCGCACCAGCCGTAACCGGCGATGACGAATTTCGTGCCGGCCAGAAGCAGATTGGTGGCGCGCAGGATGCCGTCAATCGTGGATTGGCCTGTGCCGTACCGATTGTCGAACATGTGCTTGGTCAGCGCGTCGTTGACGGAAATGACGGGATACTTGAGAGTGCCGTCCTTGGCCATGGCTCGCAGACGAATCACGCCCGTGGTGGTTTCCTCGGTGCCGCCGATGACGCCGGGCACCAGATCGGCGCGCTTGGTCACCAGCGCCGTAACCAGATCCGCGCCATCGTCCATGGTGATTTGCGGCTTGTGATCCAGCGTGGCCTGAAGATGCTGGTAGTACGTCGTGTTGTCCTCGCCCTTGATGGCGAAAGTCGGAATGCTGTAATCCTTGACCAGGCAAGCCGCGACTTCATCCTGCGTGGACAAGGGATTGGAGGCGCACAGGAAAACTTCCGCGCCGCCGTCACGCAGAGCGATGGCTAAGTTGGCGGTTTCGCTGGTGACGTGCAGACAGGCGGAGACGCGTATGCCCTTCAGCGGCTGCTCAGTAATGAACCGCTTGCGGATCAACTGCAGAACGGGCATCTGCTGATTGGCCCACTCAATCTTGCGCTTGCCGTGCTCGGCCAGACCCAGATCCTTTACGTCGCCTGCGAGCGAATGCGTAGTTGCCACGAGAATTTCCCCCAATCGTTCTAAAGTTCTGATCTAGCGGCGAACGCTCACGGCAGCGCTGCCAATACCGGCTTCTTTGCGCAGGGCCGAAGCCTTGTCGGAGCGCTCCCACGTGAATGTTGGTTCGCTGCGGCCGAAATGGCCGAAGGCTGCTGTCGGGCGGTAGATCGGGCGGCGCAAATCGAGCGCTTCGATGATGCTTCGCGGCGTCAGCGAAAAGACGGCGCGAATGACGTCAGTCATTTGTTCGTCGGGTATGGTGCCGGTGCCGAAGCTATCGGCCATTACCGAGACGGGTTCCGCGACGCCGATGGCATATGCCAATTGCACTTCGACGCGGCGGGCCAGGCCCGCGGCCACCAGATTTTTCGCCACGTAGCGAGCCATGTAGCAGGCCGAACGATCCACCTTGGTCGGGTCCTTGCCGGAAAATGCGCCGCCGCCGTGGCGGCTGTAACCGCCATAGCTATCCACGATGATCTTGCGTCCGGTGACGCCGGCGTCGCCCATGGGACCGCCGACCACGAAGCGGCCGGTGGGATTGATGTGGAACTTGGTGCGCGAGTCCATCAGCGCCGGCGGCACGACGTGTTGGATCACTTCCTTCATGATCACGTCCTGCAGTTGGCGATTCGAGACGGAATCGCTGTGCTGCGTGGAAATCACCACGCAATCTACGCGCACGGGCTGGTCGTCCACATACTCGACCGTCACCTGCGATTTTCCGTCAGGCCGCAGGAAATCCACCGCCCCGGACTTGCGAATTTCCGAAAGGCGCCGCACCAGCTTGTGAGCCAGCATGATGGGCAAGGGCATCAACTCATCGGTTTCATCGCAGGCGTATCCGAACATGAGGCCCTGATCGCCCGCGCCGCCGGTATCTACGCCCATGGCGATGTCCGGCGACTGGCGCTTGATGGAAGAAATCACCGCGCAGGTGTCAGCGTCGAATCCGTATTCGGCGCGCGTGTAACCAACGTCGCGAATTACGCCGCGGACGATGTCGCTGTAATCGAGAATGGCCGAGGTCGTTATCTCACCGGCGACCATTACCAGGCCCGTGGTGACCAGCGTTTCGCAGGCCACGCGTCCCATGGCGTCCTGGGTCAGTACCGCATCCAGAACGGCGTCGGACACTTGATCGGCGATCTTGTCGGGGTGACCTTCGGTCACCGATTCGGATGTAAACAGGAATGTACGCTTCTTTTGGCTCAACCCCTGGCTCCTTCTGGTCGGAATCTGGGCGGCTCTGATCGTCTACGGCTCTAGGAATCGAAAAGTTAACACACGGTCTCAACACTGTCAAACAGGTGCAGCAAGAACTGGTACGGAAACGACTACCCCTCTTCCGTTTCGGGCGCGGCAGCGGCGAGCGTCTTACCGGCTCTGGCCAGCAGGAAGGTGCGGATGAAAGGATCAATATCGCCGTCGAGGACCCGGTCTACGTCTCCCATCTCGAATTTCGTGCGGTGGTCCTTAACCAGACGGTAGGGCTGCATCGTGTAGGTGCGAATCTGGCTGCCGAAGCTGATATCCAGCTTGGTTTCATCGAGTTTGCGGGTATGCGCCTGGCGCTTTTCGATCTCCAGTT
>Ga0207135_1073_pt1 | contig 11412 bp, 6 predicted proteins | sample Alteio_BWMinHeat_10_FD_153530 | JGI IMG/M metagenome (GOLD analysis project Ga0207135, IMG submission 153530) | Enriched cells from forest soil in Barre Woods Harvard Forest LTER site, Petersham, Massachusetts, United States -... | ecosystem: Environmental > Terrestrial > Soil > Temperate forest >...
ATATCTCAGCAAGAAGCAAAACTGTCAGCCCTGGAATGGCTTGGCAAGGTGCAATTACAGCAACCTGAAAAGCTATATGGCCGTTATCCTCATGAACTATCTGGAGGACAAAAGCAAAGAGTGATGATAGCGATGGCAATGTGCAACCATCCTGTATTGCTGATAGCAGATGAACCAACTACTGCATTGGATGTGACCGTGCAGCAGGAAATAATACGACTCATGAAATACCTGCAGGAAGAATACAGGATGGCCATGTTGTTCATTACACATGATCTGTCGCTGGCGGCGACCATAGCAGATAAAGTATCGGTGATGTATAAGGGAGAAATGGTAGAGTATGGAGATGCTGATACTGTACTTAAGCATCCGCAACACGCATATACAAAAGCCCTGCTGGCGTCTAAGCCATCGGCTGAACATAAAGGGCAGAAATTACCTATAGTAGCAGATTTTCTGGATGGAAAGGAACACGTAACGGAATATTTGAAGACTGACATAAGTGAAGATGTATTGCTGCGGGTGAATGATCTGAAAGTATGGTTCGCAGAAGAAACTAATTTATTGGGAGTAGCAAAGAAGTATTTTAAGGCAGTTGATGGAGTTTCTTTTGAATTGAGAAAGGGTGAAGTGCTGGGACTTGTGGGTGAAAGCGGATGTGGTAAAAGCACTATAGGGAAAAGTATATTGGGTTTGCTGCCTGTGTATAGCGGGCAAATTATTTTTGAAAGAGAAGATATTACGGCTCTTGCACCGAAGGACTGGAAGCATGTGCGCAGAAAGATGCAAATGATATTCCAGGACCCATATGGTTCGTTGAACCCGAGAATGACCATTGGAGATGCTATTGCAGAACCTATGCAGGTGCATAGCATTGTACCTGCGAGTGAATTGCAAGCTGAAGTGAAACGGTTGCTTGACCTGGTGCATTTGCCTGCTGATAGCTACCAGCGATACCCGCACCAGTTTAGCGGGGGACAAAGACAGCGTATTGGTATAGCCCGCGCACTGGCACTGCGGCCTGAATTGCTGATATGTGATGAGAGTGTATCTGCACTGGACGTGAGCGTGCAGGCACAGATACTGAACCTGCTGAAGGAATTGCAGGAAGAATTTGGATTGACGTATTTGTTTATTTCTCATGATCTGAATGTGGTACATTATATTAGTGACAGGGTGATGGTGATGCATGCAGGTAAAATTGTAGAGCGTGGGGATGCGGAGCAGGTATTGAAGCAACCTAAAGATGCGTACACAAAACGATTGATAGATGCGATGCCAAAAATGATGCAATGAGGGAAAACATGTCTCAATACTTACAAGCCAGTGCTGCAAGCGCATTCTGCAATATGATATCTCCGCGTGTGCTGGGTATAACAGTAAGTTATAGCCCCGAGTTGATGGTATTGCGTGCTTATTTTGAACCCGGCGCAACTGAGGACGATATAGAACAGATAGATATTGCATATACAGAAATAATGTCTGATTTTAGTTTGGAAGAAATTAAATGGTATGATTACGAACCTGTTACTATAAATCCGGGAGAGAAGATGGAACCTTTGATGGAATGGTTGTACATAAGAGATAAAAAATAGTTTTAAAGTAGTTAAATGAAATGATTTCCGATTTACCTGAATTTATTGATTTTAGCGCTAAGCGTGCATTGAGTGATACGATAACGCCTTATGTATTGGGAATTACGATTAGTTACAACAAGGATCTTATGGTGTTCCGTGTATATTTTGAACCGGAAGCAACGGATGAAGATAAAGAGCTGCTGGATGATGCCATGGGAGAGATGGCTGCCGACCTATGGCAGGAGATAGCCTTTTTTGAATACCAGCCCATAGTAATAGAGAGCGGAGAGAAGATGGAGCCTTTGATGGAATGGTTATACGTAAGAGATAAAACATAAAAATGATTGATAGATGTGATACCATAATAACATGAAAATTGTAAACATTCTTTTTTTATTATGCTGCTTTTCATTTTGCTATGCACAGGATGAAGCGGTGATAAAACAAATTGATAAGAAGTGCACAAAACTTGGGAATAGTATTAAGTCGTTCTATGCAAAGACGGTGGAAGATTATAAAGAACCTATTGGCAGTGGCGATGCAACAGGGTATTATAAAGAAGGTAAGCTGCAGATGATAGTAGCGGAATATACAGGCAAAACAGACAGAGTGCAGGCCGAGTATTATTTTGATAATACTGAATTGATGTTTGTATATACTGAAGATACTTTTTATGCAGCAGGCGCCTTGCAGGGAAAGGATGAGACAGCAATATGGTATTTTCATAATAGCAAATTGATAAGATGGGTAGGTAAGGATGGGAAGCAGGTTGAACCTGATAGTGAGGCATTTTTAAAAAGTGAGTTGGATGAACAGAAAGAAGTGCAGAGATTGATTAGGTTGTTGAAATGATTTTAGTATTTCGCAAGGTTGCTTCGTTCCTCGCAATGACCGTGGGTTAGTTTATAAATATTTACCCGTAAAGCTTTCTTTTATTTTTTTCAAGCCTTGCGGAGGGCCTGTATATAAGAGCTCTCCACCGCCGGCACCGCCTTCGGGGCCAAGATCTATGAGCCAATCGGCAGATTTGATGACGTCTGTATTGTGTTCTATTACAATAATAGAATGGCCTTGTTCTATGAGTGCATCGAAGGAGCCGAGTAGTTTTTTTATATCGTGAAAATGAAGCCCTGTAGTTGGTTCGTCGAAGATGAAGAGCACTTTTTCTTTTGCCTTGCTGTGCCCTAAGAAGGATGCAAGCTTTACACGTTGTGCCTCACCACCGCTGAGGGTGTCGCTGCTTTGTCCAAGCTTGACATATCCTAAACCTACATCGCTAAGCGGCTGTAAAGCATGTGCCAGTTTCTTTTCGTCTGCAAAGAATGCTATTGCCTCATCTACACTCATTTCCAGTACATTATAAATGCTCTTGCCACGATAAGTAACTTCCAGCACTTCATCTTTAAAGCGTTTGCCTTTGCATACTTCACATAGTAAATGTACATCTGCAAGGAATTGCATTTCTACTACCACCTCGCCTTCACCTTTGCAGGTGTCGCAGCGGCCACCATCGGTATTGAATGAAAAATGTTTTTCAGCAAAGCCGCGCATTTTGGCCATGGGTTGTTTAGCATACAATTTTCTTATTTCATCATAAGCTTTGATATAAGTGACGGGATTACTGCGGGATGATTTGCCTATAGGGTTCTGGTCAACCATTTCTACCTGTGCAATGCGATGCAGGTCGCCCCCAAGGAATTTATGTATGCCAGGTCTGTCGGTTGCTTCGCCAAAATGTTTTTGCAGGGCAGGGTAGAGCGTTTGTTTTACCAATGTTGTTTTGCCACTGCCGCTTACACCTGTTACCACGCAAAAAACATTGAGCGGAAAATCAACATCAATATTTTTAAGGTTGTGTTGTTTACAACCTTCCAGCCTGATAGTGCCATGAGATTTGCGCAAGGTAGCGGGCACATCAATAGTCATATTACCCGACAGGTACTGACCTGTGAGGCTTAACTTGTTCTTTATAATGTCCTTATAAGGCCCGGCAGCAACTACTTCTCCGCCTAAATGGCTGGCCAGCGGCCCCATGTCAATAATATAATCCGCTTCGCGCATCATCATCTCATCGTGCTCTACTACGATAACTGTATTGCCAAGGTCGCGGAGGTTTTTTAAAACGGCAATCAATCTTTCAGTATCGCGGGAATGCAGGCCGATACTCGGTTCGTCGAGAATGTATAAAGAATCGGTAAGATTGCTGCCTAAAAACTTAGTGAGCTGTATACGCTGGCTTTCGCCACCGCTAAGCGTATTTGCCAACCTGTTCAATGTAAGATAGCCCAGACCAACATCCAGCAAGGTCTTCATACGCTGATTTACTTCTATTAAAATCCGTTTAGCAATTTTCTGTTCATGTTCAGCAAGTTGTATGTTTTGAAACCAATCTGCAAGGTCGGACGCAGGCATGAACATCAAATTAGCAATAGTAGAATTGCTTACTTTTACATAGAGTGCTTCGGGCCTGAGCCTAGAGCCTTTACAGGTAGGGCAGAGTGTGCGCCCGCGATAGCGTGCCTGCATAACACGGTACTGTACCTTATACAGGTTTTGCTCCACCATTTTAAAAAAATCATTGATGCCGCTAACTTTAGTATTGCCTTCCCAAAGCAATTGGTATTCGCTCTCATTGAGTTCTGCAATAGGTTTATGAACGGGGAAATCGAATTTTGAAGCACTGCGAATAAATTCTGCCTGCCAGTCGCTCATGCGCTCACCGCGCCAGCAAGCAACAGCACCTTCATATACACTCAGTTTTTTATCGGGTATCACCAGGCCTTCATCAATACCTAATACCTGTCCGAAGCCTTCGCAATGAGGGCATGCACCATATGGATTGTTGAATGAGAATAAATTAGGATTAGGCTCTTCAAAAACGATCCCATCTGCTTCGAAGCGGTTGTTGAAGTGATGCACATCTTTTCCATCTGTTTCAATATAGCAATCACCTTCGCTTTCATAAAAACCTGTTTGTATACTATCTGCCAGCCTGTGTATATCATCCTCGTCAAATTCTTTTGCTATGATACGGTCTATGAGTAAATATATTTTCTGCTTGGGCAGTTTTACGGTACCGTTCAAAACATCTTCAATACGTATAGGTTTTTCATCTGCATCTTTTGCATATACGCGGGAAAAGCCTTTCTGCATGAGTATGTTCAGCTCCTCCTCTACCTTGCGGCCATAGCGTGTGATGAGGGGAACTATTATCTGAACCTTTGTACCTATGGGCAGGGTCTTTACAAAATCCACCACATCTGTTACCGAATCTTTTTTTACTTCTTTGCCGCTTACAGGCGAGTAAGTGCGGCCAACGCGTGCAAACAGTAAGCGCAAATAGTCATAAATCTCTGTCATGCTGCCCACCGTGCTGCGGGGTGTGCGTGTAGTAACTTTTTGTTCGATAGCTATTGCGGGGCATATGCCATGTATATAATCCACATCGGGTTTGTCCATGCGCATGAGAAACTGGCGGGCATAGGAGCTGAGGCTTTCGGCATAGCGGCGCTGGCCTTCGGCAAACAAAGTGTCCATCGTCAAAGAAGATTTACCGCTGCCACTGACACCTGTAACCACGATCAGTTTATTTTTTGGAATAGCTACATCCACATTTTTAAGGTTGTGCATGCGGGCGCCCTTGATGAAGATGGAAGGAACGACCTCACCCCCTGTCCCCCTCTCCAAAGGCAAGGGGGGAGTGTTATGTGAACCTGTGTTTATTATGCTCGTCTTATTTGCCATTGAATATGCAATTTATGGAATCGGATATTTTTATTAGCGGTTGTTTCCGCTTAATTCCTCTATTTCCGCTGAATGAATATTTAATATGATTGTCTATCAAGGGTTTGAGTGAGTTTATGCTTATTAATTTAAAAAAAGCGTCCCGAAGATTCGGGAGGAGTACCTCCTAACCTCTCACCAAGGGGAAGAATGCAAATGTCCCAGGGTATAAAAACTTTATTGTGGGAGTTTTGAATTGGGTAATTTGGGGTGAAAGGCGCATTGGTATTGATTTATGTTTAAAATTTTAAAAGTCACCAAATGTCGCATAATGTCACATTGGGATATTTAATTAAGTGGCAGCGATATGAAAAGGGCCACTTAGTTTGAATCTTTTAGCCATTAAATAAATGACTATCCGGGTGCAAGATATCCCGCCGTTGGCGGGACTTCGAAGCCATAAAAATGGTTTCTTCGCCCCAAAGGTACAACACAGTAATAGGGGTAAACAAATATTTGTTTTGGTAAGATAATTTAACTGTTTATGTTAATGAAACGTCTTATGTATTAACTGCAAATTGAATAGTTAATTTTACTAAAATGATGCCCCATGAGAAAAGCTATATTCTTGTTTGTATTTGCAATTTGTTTTGCAAAATTTTCTATTGCTCAATACCATATAATATCACATTCTTTAACTAACAATTGTTTAGACGTACAATTTAAGGTACGAACAAATGGTGCTAGTTCAAGTACTGGTTACTATTTAAAAATGTATTTTGGTGATGGTAGCAACTCTATAGTACCGGCTGATACATTTACTACAACTTTTACCCATAGGTATAAGTTCATGGGGGACTACACGATCAAGTTAGTTCTTCAATATGGTAGTAATGGGGTTGATTCATTGATATTTCCTTTAACATTTTCGGGTTGTGGGTTGATAACAGGAATATTATATAATGACATAAACAATAATTGCATTTTTGATGCTGGTGATTATTTAAGGCAAGGTGGAACAACAATTGAAGTAGATTCTTCAGGCTATGCAATAGATACAATTTATGGGTATTCAACATTTTCGTATAAAGCAAATGGGTATGGATTAAATTATACGTTCAAAATATTATCAACAACAAATGGATTTGCTTACACATGCCCGGCATCTGGAATATCATCTGCCATATCATCTTATAATTCTTCAATATCAGCAGGTGCTTTAGGTTTTAAATGTATATCAACCAGTATGGACATCGCTATTCATAAATTCATAAGACCAATGCACCATGGTTTTGTGGAAAAAATATTGCTTACCAGCACATCGTGTATTTCAGCAAACGGTACCGTAATAACAAATGTTGATTCAAAATACCCTCTTTTACAAACAGGAGGAGTAAAAAATGGACAAAAAGTAACATGGATATACAATGATTTGACTTCTGATATGCCCAAGATGTTTTATGTAGATGGAGGTATTGCAAGCACGGGGTGGTTATATGCAGGAGATACTACTTTAACTACTGGTAGGACAAGTGTTATACCTGGAGAAACTGATACTACAAATAATACTTTTATTTCAATAGATACTGTTCGACAAGCAGGTGATCCAAATTATATAGAAGTATCACCTCAAGGGAATGTTTTGGCAGGAAGCCAACTGACCTATGCTATAGGTTTTGAGAACACAGGTAATGCTCCTGCTCAAAATATACATATACTAGACACATTACCTGCAAATCTTGATGCGAATACTTTACAAATGTTTTTCAGCAGTCACTCGTTAAATATTTTTAAACTCAAAGATCCTATTTCAGGCAGAGTAATAATAGATTTTGATTTTCCAAGTATCAATTTACCAGATACTTCATTTCCAGGGCAAAATGATGGGATGGTTATATTTACTATAAATGCTAAAATGAACCTAAATAATGGTGATAAGATTGGCAATGAAGCAGGTATTTATTTTGATGATAATGATGTGGTAATGACCAACACGGTCGAAAACATTATTGGATGGCCTGCAGAAGTAAAATGTCTTTCTGCGCCAATAGGACAGCTAACAGTATGGCCTAACCCTGCAAAGAAGAGTTTGCAATTGGCAATTAGCAATTGGCAGCAAGGAGAAAATAATTCTTATACAATTACTGATATTACAGGCAGGCAATTGTTGCATGGCACAGTTGACGCATCCACTCAACAAATAGATATAAGCAATTTGCGGAGCGGTATGTATTTTATACAGGTTAACGGGTATGTGCGGAAGTTTGTGAAGGAGTAGATATCATGTATTTCTTTTTCTTAAGCTAAATATAAGTATCTTATTATTTATATTTATTATCTTTATAATAATATTATTTATAAGATAGCCCTATGAAATCTTCAATTCTATTTTTTGTTGTTTTCTTCACATTCTTTTTTTGCACAAAAAGTTTTGCACAATATGGACGTATATATGATGTGGCTGGTGGTGGCGCACATACAGGATATGGTACTGATGGTTATGGGGACGGGTGCAGGGCTGATAGTGCTACAATAAATTATGGTGATGGTATTGCGCTTGACAAATTCCATAATGTATATTTTATAGATCAGGGTCATTACATAATAAGAAAGGTAAATGCCAGTACAGGTATCATTACGGCTATTTGTGGTAATGATACTGCTGGATATTCGGGAGATGGAGGGCTGGCAACAAATGCAAAAATTGGTTCTGCTGCTACCGGGCTGTATATAGACACTGCAGGTAATATATATTTTAGTGATGCAAACAATTACCGGATAAGAATGATAGATGCTGTGACCAGACATATTCAGACTATTGCAGGAACCGGAACTTCAGGTTATTCTGGAGATAATGGCCTAGCTATTAGTGCAACTATTAGTAACCCGCAAGGTATTTACATAGATAAGGTCGGAAATATATTTTTTGCTGATCGAGAAAATAACATTGTAAGAAAAATAGTAAAGTCAACAGGTGTTATTACAGCCTTTGCAGGTACTCCAAACAGCAGGGGATATTCTGGTGATGGGAGCATTGCTACCAGTGCGAAATTGAATAGTCCTTCTGATGTTGCAGGAGATAAATTTGGTAATATATATATTGTTGACAATGGTAATAATAAAATAAGAAAAGTAGATACAACTGGTACTATCTCTACCATTTCTGGTATAGATTCTGTATCTGTAACAACACCGGGCTTTTTCGTAACCGGCTATAATGGAGATGGAGGTCCTGCGGTACAGGCAAGCTTACATATTCCCAGTAGTATATGTGTAGACACTTTTGGTAATATATATTTTAATGAGCAAGGAAATAAGATAATAAGAAAAGTAGACATAGTGAGTGGGCTCATTACAACAGTTGCAGGCACTACTACTAACCCTACCGGAGCAGGAAGCCTATGGAACACGGGCATTGCCTCAGATAGTTTTTTACTAGCAGATAATGTTATTCGCATGGATAATACCGGCGTTATTTATTACGCATCTAATTATCAAATTCTTAAGATAGTTTCACCAACCTCTGCTATTGCAACTATGTATGTAAGCGATAGCCTTGAAACTGCCACATGTACTATACCTACAACTATTGCATGGGGTATACATGGTACAGTTAACGGAACGCCCACAAGTTCAGATTCCATGCGAATAACAATTGATTATCAAGAATTTTTCGTGCCGAACGCAAAAAGAAATTATGTCTTGCCATATAAGACCGGAAGTGTTTATAGTTTTGGTGATACATTTAACAGGTTGGCTTCATATACCTACAAAGTACCTGGAATTTATAGACCTACCATTACTATACACACTCTTGGAGGATTTGCTGATATGACAAGTTTACCAACACTCACAGTAGGAAGTACTTGCTCGAGTTCTATAACGAATATTAGTTTTGATTCGGTGGGAAGCAGAATTATTACCGCACCATGTGTAGCTCCTGCTACTGTACGGTTCTCTATAAGAGGGAAAGTTAGTGGGATAGTATCAAGTACTGATTCAATTTATGTTGTTTACAAATACAATGATGCTGATACCATATATGAAACTCATGTTGTTCCTATTTATTTATCTGGTACCAACTATTATTTTATCGATTCCATTAAGCATAATTATACACCCGGAAGTTTTTCCCCAAGTGTATTAGCAGTTTTGTCCTCAGGGCAATTAGCAACTGTAAGTAGTTTACCGGGCATATTTATAAGTGCTTGTTCAACAGGGAGTATTACCATAGGTATAATGGATACAGCAACTACGAATATATCAGGCTCTGTAGCAACGTGCACAATTCCCTATTGTGATCAATACAGTATTACAGGTGATGTATCAGGGTTAGCAACTGTTAATGATTCTGTTACCGTTCATTTTAATTTTCAAGATGGCGTAGATTCTATATTTAAAATCCCAATAACAACAGATGGACAGGGTGACTTTTTTTATAACAAAAATTTTTCAAACTATATATTTACACATAAATTTTCTACAAACGGGATATTTACTCCACTTGACACTGTATATGCAGGTACTTACCGGGTAACAGCAAAGGCAAAGACTCTAAATGTGGGAACAGACCCTGCAATGGATATGCACGTAGCGGGTTGGAACAGAGATATGGTAGCGGGGGATACGGGGTTTATAACAATCTGGGCTGGGAGCTACGCAGGTAATGTATGTGATACGCTGCAGTACACAACCACACTGACGCTTGACGCAGGATTGACCTATGCAGGAATGCAGGATGGACCTGTTCCTACAACCATATCAGGGCCTATACTTACATGGGTGAGCAATAACAACACACCGCCATTGAGGTTTTATGCGGATGTGAAAGTAGCTATAAGCTCTTCTTTAACCTTATTTGATTCCATATGTAATACGCTGCAAGTAAGGCCTAATACATTTGTTGATAGTGATACTACAAATAATACGTATAATTGGTGTCAGCGTCTACAAGCATCAAAAGATACTTTTGAGAAATACGTATCGCCAAGAGGTTCAGGACCTACAGGAATCATTGCAAAAGGAACGCCTCTTAACTATTTAATAAGCTTTAGAAACAATACTAGCAGTACGATAGATACTGTGATAGTTGCAGATCTAATAAGTACTGCCCTTGACCCTACTACATTACAAATATTGGGATCAAGCGCACCTGTAACTTATTTTTATAATTATGCTTATGCCGGCATTTTCACGTTTAATAATATTAATCTCAGAAGCAGTATAGATAGCCCTGATAAGAGTGCAGGGTATGTTGCTTTTTCTATCATGCCCATGAGTGGATTAAGCCCTGGAACAGAAATCATTAACAAGGCGGTTGCTTTTTTTCATAATCCAAAGGGTACTTACACAAATACTACATTAAATACTATTATTGGAAGTGCAGGGCTTGGTTTTGTAAATGAAATAGTAAGCGCCAATGGAATTGTAATTTATCCTAACCCTGCAAAGAAGAGTTTGCAATTGACAATTAGCAATTGGCAGCAAGGAGAAAATAATTCTTATACAATTACTGATATTACAGGCAGGCGGTTGTTGCACGGTACAGTTAATGCATCCACTCAACAAATAGATATTAGCAAATTGCAGGGTGGTATGTATTTTATACAGGTTAACGGTTATGTACAAAAGTTTGTGAAAGAGTAGCAGCGCAACCCCAATCCCCATTAGTTATTTACCAGTTACTCATTTGTATTACCGCCTGCTAAGCGGTGCTTACCAGTTGCTAAGTGGCTATTTCTGCCGCTGATATGTATAATACTTTTATGGAATTATATTATTCACCATAAAAAATATACGTATGAAAAAGGTTTTATTTTATTCACTCATAATACCGGCTGTATGTATTATTTCCTGTACTGCCTGTAAAAAAAGCAGTGATAGCAGTAGCAGTAATAACACGACCACTTATTTTATGGCAGCTAAGGTGGGGACTGATTCTTTTAACGCATCGGGTACTGCGCAAATAAGTGCAGCACTTACTACTAGTAATAATACGCTGAGTATTGATGGAACAAGCGGGTCGGGTAGTTCTGTAAGTGTTGTAACACTTAGTATAATGCCATATAACAATACAACAGGAACTTTGGCTATAAATCCCGGAACCATATCA
>Ga0207135_1074_pt1 | contig 11387 bp, 4 predicted proteins | sample Alteio_BWMinHeat_10_FD_153530 | JGI IMG/M metagenome (GOLD analysis project Ga0207135, IMG submission 153530) | Enriched cells from forest soil in Barre Woods Harvard Forest LTER site, Petersham, Massachusetts, United States -... | ecosystem: Environmental > Terrestrial > Soil > Temperate forest >...
ATATTTTCTATTACTTCATCATTTAGCGCCAGTGACAGTTTTATATGTAAGAATACACTTATCACTTTTACCGGGGTCTATAATATTAATTACTCCAGCTATAACTGGAGTTGGGGAGATGGCAATACAAGTTATACATCGAGCAATGTGGCTACGCACATTTATACGACGTCCGGTATATATACAGTAAGACTAATAGTACAAGATGGTTATGGCTGCTATGATACTACTACTAAAACAAATTACATACATGTAGGAGGACCAAATGTAAAATTCGGAGCAGTTCCACCCGGGGGATGTGTGAACACAAGTATCAGTTTTTATGATTCAACAACAGATGGTGTATCTATAACAGGAAGAAAATGGGTATGGGGAGACGGAAGTACACTGACAGGGAATAGCAGCACACCTACGCATACATATGGTGCATTGGGTGCCTATGATGTGAAACTGGTAGTGACAGATAGCCTGGGTTGTAAGGACTCGCTTACAAAGACTTCTTACATCAATATAGGCAAACCGACGGCCGGGTTTACCGCTTCTGATACGCTTACATGCCCGGGCCTGAACATCAGCTTTACAAATACTTCTACAGGGGCAGCAACTTATTCATGGAATTTTGGAGATGGGAATACATCTACCGCTACCAATCCTACACACGCCTACCTTACAGGCGGGTATTATACTGTAACACTAATTGCAACTAATGCGAGCGGATGTAAGGATACAATTGTTAAGACAAATTATATTCATATCATCAGGCTGAACTTAAGCTTTACCATGAGTGATTCAATTGCCAACTGTCCACCACTCACGGTTAGCTTTACTAATACATCTACTGGTATCAGCAGCTATATATGGACATTTGGTAATGGCGGAACATCTGTAACAACCAACCCTATAAGTATTTATACTTACCCGGGAACTTACCAGGTGATATTGAGGGGCACCAATTCTGCAGGTTGTACTGATTCAACTAATAAAACGATCACTATTAACGGACCAAGGGGTGGATTGAGTTATAGCCCAACCAGCGGCTGCAGCCCTGTTACAGTTAATTTTACATCAACTGATACAAGCGCTACCAGTATTACCTGGGATATGAATAACGGGTCTACTACTACAAATGTCATTTCTTCACCGGGCATTACTACCAATAACTATTCTTACACATTTACAACACCGGGAAGGTATGTGCCGGTAATAGTGCTTACTAATGCTGCATCCTGTACAATTTATATAAGAGGAACTGATACAATAAAAGTAGATCGGATGCTCGCTGATTTCAGGTTCTCGCCCGATAGTTTTTGCGGATCCGGGGCTGTGTTTTTTGATGATACGCTTCTATATTCAATTTCAACAGTTTCGACACTCAGCTGGACATTTGGTGATGGTGGTACTGCGACCGGCCACAATCCTACACATACTTATATAACAGGGGGTAATTACCCTGTGAGACTTATTATTACAAATGCAACAGGCTGTAAGGATACTATCACTAAAACGGTAACGATATTTAATTTGCCAAATGTAAGTGCAGGACCGGATAAATCTTTCTGCCAGGGGTCTGCAGGTGTAACGCTTACAGCAACAGGCGCATCCACTTATTCGTGGAGCCCTACAACAGGCTTATCCTGCAGCACTTGCGCAAGTCCCACTGCATCACCAAATACTACTACTATCTATGTAGTAACTGGAACAAGCGTTAATGGCTGCGTGAATACAGACACTGTAGTTGTTAATGTACATGTGCCACCTAATGTAAATGCAGGAGCTGATAAAACTATTTGCATTGGTAGTTCAACTACGCTTACTGTAACGGGGGCATCTACTTATTCGTGGAGCCCGACAACCGGGCTTTCGTGCGGTACATGTGCCAGCCCAACTGCATCACCAACAAGCACCACTACCTATATAGTAACAGGAACAGATACAAATGGTTGCAGTAAAAATGATACGGTGGTAGTGCGTGTGAACCCATTACCGAATGTAAGTGCAGGACCCGATAAATATATTTGTAATGGCGGAAGTGCAACACTGACAGCAAGCGGCGCATCTACTTATTCATGGAGCCCTACCACCGGACTTTCGTGCAGTACCTGCGCATCTCCGACTGCATCACCCACTACTACTACAACTTATGTAGTTACCGGAACAGATACTAACGGATGCGTAAAAACAGATACTGCAATTGTGTTTGTGCATCCGTTGCCAACCGTAAATGCAGGTCCTGATAAATCTATTTGCATTGGCGCTTCTGTAAGCTTGAGTGCAAGCGGCGCATTTACCTATTCATGGAGTCCAACCACCGGACTTTCGTGCAGTACCTGCGCATCTCCAACCGCATCACCTACCAGCACAACAACATATGTTGTAACCGGAACAGATACAAACGGATGCGTGAACAGGGATACTGTAATAGTAACAGTAAACCCTTTGCCGATAGTAAATGCAGGGCCGGACCAGACTACCTGCAAAGGTGCTGCTGTAACACTTACAGCATCAGGAGCCGTAAGTTATGTATGGTCTACCTCAACCGGATTGTCCTGCAGTACTTGTGCATCAACGAATGCAAATCCTACGAGTACTACTAGTTACGTTGTAACCGGTACTGATGCAAAGGGATGCATAAATACAGATACCGTAGTTGTGACCATAAAGCCACTACCTGTAATAACTGTGAGCCCTAATGCAGGTATATGTAATGGAAATGCTACTGAACTAAAGGCAACGGGCGCAGTGAGTTATGTATGGTCCCCATTGGGAGGCTTGTCTTGTCCGACATGTGACTCTACTATAGCAAGACCACCTGTGACAACAACATATACAGTTACCGGAACTGGGGCTAATGGTTGTAAAGATTCTGCGCATGTAACGGTGACTGTTTACCCATTGCCAGTGATACAATTAAATCACCCTGATACTTCTATATGTTATGGGTCTTCGATCCAGTTAATAGCTAGCGGCGCGGATAGTTATACATGGACACCTGCACTCGGATTGACCTGCACCAATTGTCCAGACCCAATTGCAAAGACACCTACATTAACTACTTATACAGTTACAGGTACTGATATTAACGGATGTGTAGGAACGAAGAATATAACGATACATGTGATAGATAAAATGCCTGTGAGCGTGAGCCCCGGAGATACTATATGCCAGGGTGCATCTGTGCCATTATATGCAACGGGTGGTACTGATTATACATGGATACCGCCGATATGGCTAACCGGCCCAAATACAGCTAAGCCTACCGCTACACCGGATTCATCTGTTATTTATACTGTTATCATTCAACAAGGGGTTTGTTTTACAGACACTGAGACAGTGAACATATTTGTATATCCAGCTCCCACTGTTACAACAGAAGGTACACAGACAATACTTGCCGGAAGCAATGCACAACTGTATGCGAGAGGCAAAAATATTATAACGTATGAGTGGTCACCCGCTGCTGACCTGAATTGTTTCACTTGTCCGGGACCTATAGCAACACCTAAAAAAACAACCACGTATACGGTAGTGGTAACGAGCGAAGGTGGTTGTAAAGCACAGGGTGATGTGACAGTGACAGTAAGTTGTGACAACAGCCAGATATTTGTGCCTAACACTTTTACACCTAATGGAGATGGTGTGAATGACAGGTTTTACCCAAGCGGTAAAGGAATTGGTATAATAAGAAGGTTTGCAGTATATAACAGATGGGGAGAGATAGTATTTGAAAAAGAACAGATGCCACTTAACGATCCTAATTATGGATGGGACGGCACTTATAAAGGACAGCAGGCAAAACCGGATGTATTTGTTTATACACTTGAAGCAGATTGCGAAAACGGTGACCCGATAAAAATAAAGGGTGATGTATCGCTGGTGCGATAATAAAACTATAAATTTAAAATGAGGATACAATGATGTGTGTGAGAAAAAAAATAGCGGCAGGTTTGATATTGTGTTGCACATGGCAATATGGAGTAGCGCAGGATATTCATTTCTCTCAATTTTATGAAAATGCCATATTGCGCAACCCGGCGCTTACAGGAATTTTTAGCGGCGACTATAAAGTGGGAGTAAATTATCGCACCCAGTGGAGCGATATTTCGGTACCATTCACGACAGCGCTGATATCTGCTGAAACAAGAGTTGCGACCAATAAGGAGTTGGGTGATTATCTGAGTTTTGGTGTAACGGCTACTTACGATAAAGCAGGGAGTATTGATTTTACAAGCATGCAGGTGTACCCGGCGATTAATTTTAATAAATCGATGGAGGACGTACATAATACCTATATATCAATTGGATTTGCAGCAGGATTTATACAGCGCTCTGTTGATATGAGTAAAATGACTTTTAGCAGCCAGTATGTAAATGGATATAATGCGGCAAATCCAAGCGGCGAGAATATGAGTTTTAAGAATGTACATAACTACGATCTTGCAGCAGGTGTGAGTGTTAACAGTTCTGTAGGAACAGACAACAAAGTAAATTATTATATAGGTGCTGCCGGTTTTCACGTAACGCAACCTAATCAAAGCTTTTATGACGGCGGACAATTTGTAAGGCTGGAGACCAAATGGACAGGCAGCCTGGGAGTGAAATACTTAGTGAACGACCAGGTGTCAACTACGTTCCATTTTAATTATACTATGCAATCACCATACCAGGAAATAATTGGCGGCGGATTAATAAGCTGGAAAGCGATAGGGCAAAATGCAGCACCAGTTACATTATATGCGGGTTTGTTCGGAAGATTGCATGATGCTATCATTCCTACTATAAAAATGGATTATGAATCTTATTCTATCACGCTCTCTTATGATATTAATACCTCTACCTTAAAACCTGCGTCGAATGGATATGGCGGTTATGAAATATCACTATACATAAGAGGAAATTATAAAAGGGAGTCGCGCGCTACAGACGCTACACGCTGCCCAGGATTTGAGGACCTGAACAAAAATTTTAAGGATAACAGGTTTTAATTATAGCGGGTCAAAGAATAAGAAATGAGGAGTATGACTAGTAAGTTACAATACTTTTTTATCTGCACAATACTGGTGATGGATGCTGCCATTGTGAATGCACAGCAAACAAGTAATAGAAGCCTGTACAATGTATTTCAGAGAAACGAGGAAATAGTACTTTCAAACAAAGGAGAGGAGAAGGTCATATCAAAATCGGCCGGTGACACTTTACCGTTACTCAGTGGTAACCAACTGTATTATATAAATAATCCTGAAACCAATAATACAGGAGGTACAATAATGGTATATGATATTGGTACGGGAACAACAAGCGACTTGCTGAAAAATGCTGCAAATAACAGCGATTATATTTTTAAAGACCGCATAGCGAACCTGCTGCCAGATGCCGCTAAAGGCAGACTGTATTTTTCGACCATGTTGACCGATGAGAAAGGAATAAAGAACTGTGTGACATGGTTGTATGATATTCATTCAAAAGAAATAGCTGCTTATAAAGATGGCCTGATAGAAAATATAGATACGGAAGGAAAGCAAACTATAATTTTTTATGGAATGGATCATAAAGGCAGTTATACCTGGACAGTTATTTATAATAATAATGGCTCAGTTAATAAATCCTATACTAAAGTGTATATGTTGAAGTAAAATAAAACACGCAAAGAGGAGTATGAAGAGATGAGATACTTTGTATTTTTTTTATTGACAATATTTTCGGTGAATGCATATTCACAAGCTGTTTCATGCCAGCCGAATACGGATTTTGAATATGGGAGTTTCAGCTACTGGCAATTTTTTCAGGGTTCTTGCTGTATACCATTTACCGTTACAACATCTGTCACCCCACCTGCAACAATCACGTTGGGCAGGGAAACAATAACAAGTGGTACGGGAACAGATCCGTATGGCGGTTTTCCTGTAGTGGCTGCCGGCGGAAGCTATTCTTTAAAATTAGGAATGGATGATAGCCTGCGTAAGGCAGACAGGGCAAGATATTATGTACATGTTCCGTCAAGTGTTACCAATTATGCGCTTATTTACAGGTATGCGATCGTTATGGAAGATCCAGGACATATGGCTTCTCAACAACCGCGGTTTGAAGTAAACACCACAGATTCTGCAACAGGTAACAGTGTAAACTGCGGACATTTTTTATATGTAGCGGGCTCACTTCCGGGATTTAGTTTGTCTGCGGTAGGAACGCATGTGTATTATAAACCATGGTCACTTGCTACCATCAACCTGACAGGATATAACGGACATACTATTATCGTTGACTTTACGAGGGGGGATTGCGACCTAGGTGCGCATTTTGGGTATGGTTATGTAGATATGACTTGCGGGCTGTTTGCGGTTACCATCAATCCCTGTCATTATTCATTAACAACTACACTGAGCGGACCTCCCGGTTTCCATACTTATACATGGATGGATTCTGCTATGAGCACTACAATAGATACCGGGCAAACAATTGTAATCAATACGCCCAGCAGAACAACTACATACAGATTGATATTAACTCCTTATTCAGGATATGGATGTACAGATACACTTTCCACGACAGTCATTATATCTAATTTGGCATTACATCCGCATGATACAACTATCTGTACCGGCAAAACGATCTCATTAAATTCCGGAACAACGGGTGGTAATGCACCATTGAGTTATAGCTGGACGCCAGTTACAGGATTAAGCTGTGTTAACTGTGTCAGCCCCTCTGTTACACCCGGCAGTACGAAAAAGTATTATGTCACAGTTGCTGACAGTAACGGTTGTTCCAGAACAGATAGTGTGAATGTAAAAGTGAATCCGTTACCAGCAATTAATGCAGGCGCTGACAAAACCATATGCTTTAACAGCACTACTACATTAACTGCAAGAGGCGGAGCTGCTTATGTATGGAGCCCTGCTACAGGACTTTCGTGTGATTCATGCTCAAACCCAACAGCATCACCAGCATCAACGACCACGTATATCGTTACGGGAACTGATACCAATAGTTGCGTGAACACAGATACTGTAATTGTTAGAGTGAATACACTACCCAATGTAAGTGCAGGGCCGGATAAAACAATATGCAGGAATGGATCTGCAACGCTAGTAGCTACAGGAGCGCCTACTTATTCCTGGAGTCCGACAACAGGGCTTTCCTGCAGTACCTGTTCGAGCCCTGTGGCATCACCCACCACCACTACCACTTATGTAGTAAAAGGTACTGATACCAATAATTGTGTAAATACAGATACTGTATTAGTAAAAGTAAATCAATTGCCAATTGTAGGTGCGGGTAACGATGATACTATATGCAGAAATAGTTCGGCAAATCTTTTGGCCACCGGAGCCAATACGTATGTGTGGAGTCCTGCTACAGGACTATCGTGCAGCAGTTGTTACAATCCAACTGCATCACCTGCCACCACCACCACTTATGTAGTGACGGGGACGGACACTAACACTTGCGTAAATATAGATACGGTGGTCGTGAAAGTGAACCAGTTGCCGAATGTAAATGCCGGCGCAGATAAAACCATATGTAACGGAAATAATACCAGCCTTACTGCCACAGGAGCTAATACTTATATATGGACCCCTGCCACAGGGCTCTCTTGCAGTACCTGTGCTACCCCAACTGCGACACCCAATACTACAACTACCTATGTAGTGACAGGAACGGATACTAACAGATGTGTGAGTGCTGATACCGTAATAGTACATGTAAATCCATTGCCTAACGTAAATGCAGGACCAGACAGAACGATATGTAAAAACAGCTCTGTAAATATTACAGTAACCGGTGCATATACATATTCCTGGAGCCCGACAACAGGACTATCATGCAGCAGTTGTGCTAACCCAACTGCATCGCCTGTAGTTACAACTACTTATGTTGTAACAGGAACAGATACTAATGGTTGTGTGAACAGAGATACCATAGTGATCCATGTAAACCAGTTACCAAATGTAAGTGCCGGACCTGATAAAATCATTTGCTTTGGCAACACTGCCAGTCTCTCGGTTACAGGTGCAACTACTTATGTATGGAGCCCGACAACGGGCTTATCTTGCAGTAATTGTTCCAACCCTGTTGCATCACCCGGCAATACTACTACTTATGTAGTAACAGGAACAGATACTAATAATTGTGTAAATACCGATACCATTGTTGTAAAAGTAAATACGCTACCTACTGTAAGTGCAGGTAATGATAAAACAATATGTGTAGGGAGCAGTACTGCATTATCTGCATCGGGAGCCCATACCTATGTATGGAGCCCTGTAACAGGACTCTCCTGCAGTACTTGTTCTAATCCTGTTGCAACACCCACAAATACTACAACTTATACAGTAACAGGTACAGATACCAACAGCTGTGTAAACATGGATACTGTGATAGTACATGTAAATACGTTGCCGAATGTAAATGCAGGGCCTGATGTAACTATATGTAATAAGGATACGATAACGTTATCAGCAAGCGGTGCATTTACCTATTCATGGAGCCCGACAACAGGTTTGTCATGCAGTAGTTGTGTGAGTCCTAAAGCTTACCCCGCAACCACTACCACTTATATAGTAACAGGAACTGATACTAACAGTTGTACTAAAACGGATACAGTTGTAGTGTATGTAAATCCATTGCCCAATGTAGATGCCGGGCCCGACCGTTCTTTTTGCCAGGGGGATTCTGTAAGCCTTTCTGTTTCCGGAGCGCGTAATTATGTATGGAGCCCGTCAACAGGGTTATCATGCAGTACCTGTTCATCTCCTACAGCTACGCCGGCTACAAGTACAACCTATATAGTTACAGGTAGTGATAGTAATGGTTGTGTAAATACAGATACCATCACCGTAAAAGTAAATGGGTTGCCAAATGTATATGCCGGACCTGATACAAGTATTTGCAATAACAGTAGCATAACCATTACTGCAGTAGGCGCTTCTACTTATGTATGGTCGCCACCAACCGGACTTTCCTGCCCTACCTGCGCCACCACGAAAGTAGCGCCGGGCAGCACAACCAGTTATATAGTAAAGGGTATTGATGCTAATGATTGCGTGAACCGTGATACGATCACGATCAGTGTAATGCCTAAACCTTTTGTACAAACAAGACCCGATACAAGTATTTGCCCCGGCGCTTCGCTACTACTTGCAGCAACAGGAGGGTTTACGTATATATGGTCGCCAGCTGCAACGCTATCGTGCATTAGCTGCGATACTACGATCGCAAAACCTACCGGTACAACCACTTATACAGTTGTAGGTGTTGCAGCGAATGGCTGTAGCGATACAGCGCATGTTGTTATTGGTATCCGTAACCCACCGACCATTCATGTAACAAATGATACAGTATTGTGTGATGGTAAATCCATAAAGCTAAAAGCAAGCGGCGCATTATCTTATAAATGGACACCGCCAGCAAATCTTTCCTGTGCTAATTGTTCAGGTCCATCTGCAAACCCAACAAATGATATGACCTATGTAGTAACAGGAGCAGATGCATTTGGCTGCATAGATTCTAACGAGGTGACGATACATGTTATTAAAAGGCAAATAGTATCTGTAAGTAAGGACGATACTATTTGCCAAGGGCAATCGGTACAGTTATTAGCTACCGGGGGAACAAGTTATTTATGGTGGCCAGGGCAAAGCCTGAACAATGATGAGATACCCAACCCGGTAGCAAGACCGACAAATACAACTTTGTATGGAGTAATAATAAAACAAGGTGATTGCTTTACTGATACAGGGTATATAAATGTGATGGTTGTACCAGTGCCAACCGTATATTTAGGTGCAGACACTACTATACTTGCCGGCAGCAGTGTGCAATTGAACGCTACTGTAATGAATGCAATATCATATGCATGGTCACCACCAGATGGATTGAGTTGTATTTATTGCCCTAATCCTTTGGCAACGCCCAAAACCACCACTACTTACGTTGTATTTGTAAAAGGGTTTGCAGACTGCGACGTTTCTGCTAATATCACGATCCATGTAAAATGTGAGGGCAGCCAGCTTTTCATACCCAATACGTTTACACCTAATGGAGACGATGTTAATGACAAATTTTATCCGAGCGGAAAAGGTATACAGGAAATAACAAGAATGAGCATATATGACAGGTGGGGAGAATTGCTCTATAACCGAAATCATTTCCAGGTAAACGACCCTGCGTATGGTTGGGATGGAACATATAAAGGTTCTGCATTAAAGCCTGATGTGTATGTATATATCATTGAAGCTACATGCCAGGCAGGAGAATCATTTATGTTCAAAGGGGATGTATCTCTTATAAAATAGTGTAGTTATGGCTGGGGATTATATACCAGCTTAAAACCAACGCCATGTACAGTTTGTAATTCTATGCCTGGCTGATCTCTTAAATATTTGCGCACTTTGGTAATGAATACATCCATGCTGCGGCCTAAAAAATAATCTTCCTTACCCCATACATGCAATAATATTTCGTCTCTTTTTAGTACGCGATTACTATTTTGATGCAGGTATTTTATAAGGTCGGCTTCGCGCTGTGTAAGCTGGTATTCCACTTTATCACCTTTGAGTAACAGGTTTTTATAATCAAAATCAAGATTACCAATTTTGAATGAAGTTGGCCCTTCATCTTTCTTTTTAGTGCGTTTCAAAAATACCTGCACGCGCAGTAATAATTCCTGCAGATTGAATGGTTTGGTAATGTAGTCATCCGCGCCACTTTTAAAACCTGCAATTTTATCGTCGTCCAGGTTTTTAGAAGTAAGCATAAGGATGGGAATAGTTTCATTTACAGTTCTTATCTGGCTTGCCAGTTGCATACCATTCTTTTTTGGCAGCACTACATCGAGCAGGCACAGATCGAAATTATGTTTCATGAATTGCTGCCAGCCTGATTCGCTATCGCTGCAATGCACAACATCATAGCCTGTTTTTTGCAAAGCTTCCTTTACCACAAATGATAAACTTGGGTGGTCTTCTACCAGTAATATTTTAGCTTTTGTTTCTGTCAATGTTTATAATTGAGCACAGAATAAAACAAGGAAGGGGGCTGAAAACCCTGCAATGTCATGTATCCGTCATTTCTCCCTTTAATATTTGCTAATGTATTAAAAATCAATACAAATTTCTATTTTTTTATTCTATCAGGATGTGATGTAATGAAACTTTCCCAGTTATTGCCTTTTTTAGCTATGCGTTTGGGCGCCTGTTTTAAGTTTGTGTTACTATTTTTTAAACTATTAGCACGGTTTTGAAAATGATGGCACAAAGCTACAGCTACTGCGTCTGTAGCATCCATAAAGCGCACATCTTCTTCAAATTTTAATATATGTTGTAGCATTTGCCATACCTGTTCTTTAGTAGCATTTCCCCTGCCAGTGATGGATTGTTTTATTTTACGGG
>Ga0207135_1075_pt1 | contig 11343 bp, 11 predicted proteins | sample Alteio_BWMinHeat_10_FD_153530 | JGI IMG/M metagenome (GOLD analysis project Ga0207135, IMG submission 153530) | Enriched cells from forest soil in Barre Woods Harvard Forest LTER site, Petersham, Massachusetts, United States -... | ecosystem: Environmental > Terrestrial > Soil > Temperate forest >...
TACATATGCCGGTGAAAAGAAAAAATGGAAAAACACAACACCACAGGAAGAGATTGTTACAACACCGAATGTTAACAAAGTGCAGGAAAACAATGTACCCGAAGTAGAGCCTCCATCCTATACTTCAGGCCAGGAAATTGAGGTGAACGGATTAAAAGCAATATGGGTACTAAAAAACGAGAGCTTATTGCAATATGCCATAAAATATAAAATGCGTTATGAGCATTTGCTTGATATTAACGATTTAGATGATGCTCCGGCACCCAATAGCATGTATATATACCTTGAAAGAAAACGATACAGAGGTAATCACGAAACACACATAGTTAAAGAAAAAGAAACGCTACAACAGGTATCACAGTTGGAAGGCATACAGCTAAGAAGATTAATGATGCTGAATCATATTCTTAAAGCAGGAGAGGAGCCTGTTGCAGGCACTGTGTTGGAATTACAAAAAGTGGCTGAAAAAAAGCCTGTACTGGTTTCAGTGACTATGAAAAAAGAAGAAGTGTATAAACAAACTGCTGCGATACCTGCTGATTATATCACCACATCGCCTGTAGCAACTATAAAGGCAGATAAGCATATAGCTAAGCACGTAAACGATAACAGTAAAACACTTACAGCCTATGTACAAAACGGAGATAAGATTGAAAAAGTAGAACTGGATAAGCCTCAACAGCAGGTGCCTGTAATAAAAGAGAAAGAACCCAATATAGCTGTAAATAACAACAGCACAACAATTGAACAGCAGGATAATACTACTATCATAAAGCCAGCTGTAGAATATGATACACTGGCAACACTAAAGAATAAGTTGGATAAAGTTGTCTATTCTGATGAAATAAATGCTACAAATACCCCAACTCCTAAACAGGATATTCAACAACCCTCTGTGAAGGAAGAGAAAAGCATTAAAGGATTTTATACAGTAAAAAAAGGAGACACAGCATTTAGCATAGCAAGAAAAAACAACATTACGGTTAAGCAATTATTAAAATGGAATGATTTGGATGCCGGTGATATAAAGCCCGGACAACAGATCCGTGTAAGAAAATAGCGTTAGGTATTGTATTATCGCCTTCTTAATAAAATACAGAAACCGGAAGAGGTCCCGGTTTTAACAGCCCCCCACTTCTCGCTTTATCAAACAGTGTATTAATGGCATTTCGCCCATCCTCGCCAAGGTCAGTAGTATAGTCGTTTACATAAAGCTCTATATGCTTACGCATCACTTCTTCTTCCATTTCTTGTGAATGTTGTTTTACAAAACCGGACAGTTGGGGATAATTCTTCCACGAATACGCAAGACTTTCTTTAATAATATTGTCAACCGTAATTGCAAGTTCTCTATTAAAACTCCTGCGGATAACAATACCGCCAAGCGGTATAGCAGCATTCATCGTATGCTCCCACCAATCACCCAGATCTATAAGTTTTTTCAACCCCCTTTTCTGGTAGGTGAAACGGCTTTCATGAATAATGAGCCCTGCATCAAATTTTCCCAAGAGCACGTCAGCTTCTATTTCGCTGAAGAGCACTTCAGTTTTTTGTTTTGCTTTCGGAAAAGCAAGTGAAAGCAATAAATTGGCTGTAGTATTTATGCCGGGTATGGCGATCTTATAGTTAGCTATATTATCCAGGTTCAGTTGTTCCTTTGCTATTAATAGAGGGCCAACACCTTTGCCCAGGGCGCTGCCACTATGCAGTAAAGCATATTTATCAACTGTGTGCAGAAAAGCATTATAACTTAGTTTTGTGATATCCAGTTTCCCTTCATCAGCCCATCTGTTTAGTGTTTCAACATCTTCCAATACATAGTCAAATGTGATGCCCTTAGTGTCTATAAGGCCATTTACCATAGCATCAAAAATAAAAGTATCATTTGGACAAGGGCTAAAGCCAAGTGTCAATTTCATACAACAAAATTATAGAAATGATATATCACAACGACTCAATAAAATCTATCAGCCATTTGTTTAAATTGATAACTGCCTCTTTTATTTGCCATTTGCTCTTATCTCTTGGTTCAATATAATTTGATATACACCGTATTTGAGCAAAAGGTATCTTCTCTTTAAGGCACACATAATGAAACGCAGCGCCTTCCATACTTTCCACTTGTGCAGCATAGGCCTCCATCCTGGAGCGAATTGTAAATGCACTACCCGCAACGGTATTAACGGTAATGCCCTTTACTTTTTGTAGATCTATTTTGCGATGAATATCTTGTACCGGAGTTATCAGCTCTTTTTCCGTATAAGGAATATTGCTGGTTTCTAATAGCCCAAGTTCAAATATATCAATGAATTTATAATGGTCTTCAGCGCCAAGGTCACCAAATTGTTCACTATTAATAAAAACAAGAGTTCCCAATTTTATGGCTTTATCAAAACTACCGGCTATCCCGGCCTGTATGGCCAGGTCGTAATTTTTTTGAAAAGCCTTGGTTAAAGTATAGGTGCTTGCGGCTATACCTACGCCGGTTATACATATATCTAATATATTATTCCCTTTGGAGTAACTGAACTTATCCGAAGCGTCCCAGGTTTCTGCCAAAAAGGCCAAAAAATGGCTTTATTTCTGCTTCTGTGGCTGCTGCTAATAAGACATTCATCATGCAAATAAACTTGATTTTTGCCAAAACGGTTTGACAAGCCTAATTTTGCGTCTTAAATATAGAAAATGGTTTATTTAACACGTATAGAGCATTTTAATGCTGCTCATAAATTAGCAAACGAAAATTGGTCAAACGAGAAAAATTTAGAGGTGTTTGGCAAATGCTCCAATCCCAACTGGCATGGCCATAATTATGAATTGCATATTACTGTAAAAGGAGAGCCGCATCCGGAAACAGGATTTATATTTAATGCAAAAACACTCAGCGAGATAGTTAATGAAGTCATCATTGATAAAGTGGATCATAAAAATCTGAATCTTGATGTTGATTTTATGAAAGGGAAATTTACCAGTTCAGAAAACTTCGCAATGGGTATATGGCAGGAATTACTGCCACATATTGAAAAAAAGGGGGTGCATCTGCATTGCGTCAAATTGCAGGAAACCCCTAAAATATACGTTGAGTATTTTGGGTAATATTGTAACCATTTCTTAGCTTGTAGCATCTATCTATAGTATGGCTTATAAAAAACTGGATCAGTACACTGGGGATACTACTGAAAAAATGATGAAACATTACGAGGCTATTCTCGAATTGCTGGGTGAGAACCCGCAAAGAGAAGGCTTACAAAAAACCCCCGAGCGCATTTCAAAAGCAATGCAATTCATTACACAGGGCTATGAAATGGACCCTAAAAAAATATTATTGTCTGCAAAATTTCATGAGGCTTATAGTGAGATGGTAATTGTAAAAGACATAGAGCTATACTCTATGTGCGAACACCATATGTTGCCTTTTTTTGGTAAAGCGCATATAGCTTATATACCAAATGGCTGGATAACGGGCCTTAGTAAAATTGCGCACGTAGTAGAGTGTTTTGCCCGTCGCCTGCAAGTGCAGGAGCGCATGACTTATGAAATACTCAATGTAATACAGGAAACTTTACAACCACAGGGTGTGGCAGTAGTAATTGAGGCTAAACATTTATGTATGATGATGCGCGGTGTGCAAAAACAGAATAGTGTTACCACCACTTCTGCATTCAGCGGTGTATTTGAAGCACATGACACACGTTCAGAATTCATGAAGCTGATTACTTCCAGGTTGAGCTAATTCCTGAAGCCAAAAAATCATATCTTTGCACACAACTGAAATTAAATTTTTCGGGAAGTAGCGCAGCCCGGTAGCGTACATGGCTGGGGGTCATGTGGTCGCAGGTTCGAATCCTGTCTTCCCGACTGAGAAGGAGTCTTTATAAAGACTCCTTTTATTTTAGATTGCTATTTTATAGCTTTATTTCCCTCACTAATTCTATCTTGTCTTCTGTAATATTTCGTCTGATTAGCAACAAAGAGTCAGCAATAAATTTGTTCTCATACTTTCTGTCTTTAAAATGATCCCACACATCTGCTATTTTCTTTTTATTGGTTTTTAGGATGGGGATATGTGGTTCCCTTACAAAATTTACTTTCCTGCTCTTTTCAATAGCACTGCTGAGTGTCAGTACAGGATAAATTACTTGCTGAATGGAATGAAAATACTGTATCGGTCTGGACCTGATAAAAATGCTACCGGAAGACGTATGACAAGTATAGTTATCCAGCCATACAAAAGATGCTCTTATTTTACCTTTTATAGTTCGCTGCAGCATACTTGCTATAGTATCTTCTTCATGAGTATCAGCATAAAAGCTGGCAATAACGATATGCTGACAACAATTTTTCAGAGGGGATTCAGATAAATCGGCTGCTTTTTTCTGTGAATATAAAATATCATTCCCCACAACTGGGTCGGGCCGAATAACTAATAAATACTCCTGGTAATTAACGGGTGTAAGATCAAATAAAAAGCCCTGAGACTGAACTGCAGTGTTCACCATTTATGGATTTTAAAATTACTATATGGTAACGGTTATTTAACCTATGTCAGATCAATCGGGGAAAACATGCAAAATATTGTGAATAACCTCTATTATTTATTATCACTTTGGTAGTATCTCGCAATACATAAAATTCTACCTCCTCAACATGGCTAAAGTAAATTTATTATACAAAATTAACATATGTATAATATTGTCAGGTAGCAATAGATATTATTATTTAGAACGAATTAATTTGGATACTTGACTTTCTTAATTAATTTTGCCCACCTACATTATTTAACTAAAACACAGAATTGTGGCGTACGAGAATAAAAATTTCAACGAAAACCGTAATAGCGAAGCCTTATTTAGCAAACGTATAAAGGCGGGTAAAAGAAGAACTTATTTCTTTGATGTTCGCTCTACGCGCAGCAACGACTATTTTATAACTATTACAGAGAGTAAAAAACGCTTTGATGACAATGGTTATGACAGGCATAAAATGTTCTTGTATAAAGAAGATTTTAATAAGTTTTTAGTTGCACTCACAGAAACAATAGATCATGTAAAAACAGAGTTGATGCCTGATTTTGATTTCGACGCATATAATCACGACCAGGAGCAGGAAGAAGGTGTTGCAGCGACAACTACTGCAGCGGTAGTAACAGAAACTTAAGTTCCTGTAGAAAATACTGATGACAGTAGTGTTAGTGTAGACGACTGGAAAATGTAATTGATATCAATATTATTTACAGCGGTCGCACCAAAGGCGCGACCGCTGTGTTTTTATAAGCCTGCTATCAGCTTCCCTTTCGGATATTTCACCGTATAGCCAAGAACTAGTTTTTTTGTTTCGTTGGGTTGTATATTAAACTCCCATTTCACCTCACCTGTAGTTTCGTTCCTTTCTCCATTGCCGGTATCTGTACTTTCAATTACTATATCCTTATCATTGCTCACAGGCACTTGATCAAGGATCACAATATCTAAAGCGTCTTTTTTCGTATTCCGTACACTTATATTATATACATAGCTTTCGCGTACATTAGTACCTATTGCTTTTACGCTACGTTTTTCTTTATCACGTTCACGTTTAATGACAATTTTTTTATCTCTGCCAAGCGAGAAGTTCAGGGTGTCTTTTACATTTTGTGCGTCAATATAGCCTTGCCCTACATAAGAGCCTTCATAAAAAATATTAGTAGCCCCCGGTAGCAGGTCAAGGTCTTCCCATTTGGTTATTTCTGCCTGCAGGTAGGCGTTTTCATCCAGCTTGGGTACTGCAAAATACCTGTAAGTGGCTGGCACCTCGTACGATTTTATTGCCACCATATGGTTCTGTCCGTCGCTTGGTATGGTGTAGGGCAGGTCTATATCAAACTTAGTATTCATGCCACTATTATTCACAATTACATACTCATTTAGTGTAGTTGGGGCAGTTGCCATGCCTTCAACCATAAGCTGGTCATCATCAGCCCTGCTGCCTTGTATACTCATACTTGAAAGACTTTTACTTTCCATTTTTTCAGCTTTATATTGGTAGCTACGTACTGGCTGTGGTTCATAAAATGCCAGGTACCATGGATTCATAGCGGGTGCTTGCGCGTTTTCATTTGGTTTACCTGTTGACAATGTAATATGCACATTGTCCCATTTTATACCGCAGTTTTGGTGTACGTTGGCTTTATAATATAAATGAACGGGGTCATTTAGTTTTTCCACTTTCAGGTCGTAGCTGGGCGTCCATCCGGCATTCGACACAACATACGTGAATACAATATTGGATGTAACAGCATTTTTCGCATAAAACTTAACAAGCAATTGCCCCCCGGGCTGAAAATCTTTTTTCCCTTCTTCGTCCAATTGTTTTTTTAGTCTTTGTATATGTTCATCCATTTTATTTATCCTGGTCTGCAGACTATACTTACTATTTAAGTAACCACCCATTTTTGCATTAACAAGGTCAAGAAGCTTTTGCAGTTCTGCTACCGATAAGCCGGTATTTTGTCCGCGTACATCCTTGTTATTTTGCAATAATGCAATTTCCTGGTCCAATACAGTTGCCTGGATATTGGTGGTATTGCGCTCGTTAGCAATGATTTCTATACTATCTTTTAGAACTTTTGCATATGGAGATAGATTGTCTGAGACTAAATAATTATTTTGATAGGTGTAGGATTCTACCGCCACATCTTTGTCTGAGCTGATAGTAAGGCTTTCTTGATTTACATTACCGGCAATATTGGTAAAAAGCACTTCATTTTCACCGGGTCGCAGGGCTACTTTGGTTTTGCTTGTTAATTCAGCCCCATTTAGGAAAATAGTTGCTGACTCTATATCCACTTTTTCATGCGGTTGTGCATTTAAAAATGCAGGTACTATAATACCTATGCAAGCCACCAGTAACTTGGTATGATACATAAATGTTTATTTTTTCGTTATCAGTTCACAATGCTAACCCTTCTTAATTGATGAAACGAAAAATCTACATTTTTCCACTAATGAAATTTCGTATTTAACATTTAGTTGGCTTTACAGATGACAGCATCAGATATTTTTTACATCTTTCATGTATAATTCATAATCGCTATCCAGGAGGGTCTTTGTAGGAAAAATTAGATTATACAGTTTAGCAAGCCTTATGCGGGAAAATAATTTGAACTTAAAACTACTTAGCCTCTTCTTTGTTAATAAATGCAGGGTAGAATTATTGGAGTACACATTAAGACCATACTTGTCGGCAATAAACTGCAATGTTTTGATGTCATAAAATGCTACATGTTGGCCATGTTCGGGAGCTATATACCACCAATTTTCTAGTGTAGTATTGGCACTATTCACTAACTGGGTAGAAAATAATATACTGTCTGTGTATTGAAGTATTTTTTCTATCTCTTTTGTTGGGTTTGTCAAATGTTCAAATACTTCAAATGCAGTAACCAGCTCATATTCCTTATTTGCCTTCGATAGATCAGCACTGAATTTTTGCGCGTATAGGTTCTCGCAATATTCATCCTGCCAGTAAAAATTAAACCCATTATCACGCATCATACGCACATATATGCCATAGCCCGCGCCATAATCAAGATATTTTTTAGATCTGTCAAAACCACATAGCCTTAGTAAGGCAGTGCTTACCTCTGTAAAATATACATTGCGGTTTATTAGCCCTATGTCCGTTGCTGTTATGGCGCTGCTGTACGCCTCATTCAACCAATGTGGTTCATCAGTTTCTATAAAACCGCAATTTGTGCATTGGTAATAGTTTACAGAATACTTATTCAATACCTGTTTATTAAATAGTTGGCTAGTTTCGTTACCACAAACTTTGCAATTCATAAAGAAGTGTCTACCTTGGCAATGATTATATATAATGATTTATTGCTATGAAATTTTATCCTTACAAAGAAACAATATTATTCTTATGAAAAATACATTCCTATTCGCGGCATTTATTTTGTTTTGCCTTCCTGCGTTTTCTCAAATTCCAACAAGTGGTCTTATGGCATATTATCCCTTCTGTGGAAGCGCAAACGATGTCAGTGGGAATGGGCATACCCTTAAATTAAGCGGAGGTGCTTCACTCTGTCCTGATAGGAATGGCAATGCTAATTCTGCATATCATTTTAACTGGATAGATGGTATTTTGTATAATGATACTATGTTATCTATAACAGGAGATTTCACGTATAGTGTTTGGATGTCAGCAGATACTATTGAAGATGGGATCGTCTTATATAATGGTAGTGCTGCAGTAAATGGAATAGGTATCTCATTTCATGATGGGACCGGATCGCCAGGTTCAAAAATTACCTTGCAAGTAGGCGGCATAGGCTACCCAGTTGTAATAACTTCTTCCAGACATCAGTGGCATCATATAGTATTAAGGAGTTCTTCAGGTAACTATAAAGTAACTATCGACACTGTCTTGGTTGGTACAAGTACTATAGTACCAAATCCTCCTGCAGGCGGTAAATTTGAAATCGGAAAGGATTTTGTAAATGGAAAACCATTTTATGGTGAAATTGATGATGTTAGTATTTATAATAGGGCACTAACAGATGCCGAAGTAAAAGGACTATTTCTAGGATGCGGTTACGAAGTTACAACTCAACCCTCACCTGCAACAGCAAATAAAGGTAATAATGCTACTTTTTCTGTAATCACAGCAATGAGTTCTCCTTCATTTCAATGGCAACAAGATGCAGGTACAGGTTTTTTAAATCTTTCAAATTCTGGGCCTTACAGTGGTGTCAATACTAATTCACTACTGATAACTGGTGTTACAACAAGTATGAACAATTACCATTACAGGTGTGTAATCAACAATAATTTTTGTTGTACTGATACTACCCAGAGTGCCAAACTCACAGTTACCACAACAAGTGTAAATAATATTTTTAATGAGAATGATATCAATATATATCCTAATCCGGCAAATGGAGTTTTTACAATAGCCATTAAAAATTTGAAAAATATATCGGGTTGTAAGATCATTATTAATAACATAGTTGGTCAAGGTATTTATGAAACGTCTATTATTAATGAAAATACTGAGGTAAAGATTGATGGTAAAGGGATATTCATGCTTAGACTTTTAGATCAGCAAAATAGGACAATTGCAATAAAAAAGATTTCTATAAACTAATTAGTCATACTCACAAGCTATTAATAAATTAGCACCGCATAAGCGGTGCTTTTTGTTAACATATGAAAAAGATAAAAGACGGTATTGCAGCAATATTATATAAGATCATTTTGCTCTCAGTAAAATTATTACCTTCTGGATCAGGTGAAAAACATTTGCTGTTAATAAAAAATGATGAGATAGGCGACTATATTTTGTTTAGAAATTATTTGCAAACCATCCGTAATCATGAAAAATATGGTTCATATAAGATCACGCTTATTGGAAATATTATTTGGAAAGATTTATTTGATTCTTTTGACTCAACCCTCGTGAATGATGTTTTTTGGCTAAATAAAAAATTATTTCAAAAGGATCTGAAGTATAGATTCAATTTTTTAAAAAAAATCAGAACGACTGGATTTTCTGATGTAATAAATTGTATCTATTCCAGGCATGTCAGCGTGGACGACTGTTTTGTTGAAATAATTAATTGCAAGCAAAAGATGGGTATGGTTTCTGATATTAGTAATCAAAAAAGGGATAAGAAAATTTATACAAGATTAATCGATGCAGGAGATAAATTGCTTTTTGACTTATTTAGAAATAGTAATTTTATTAGCCAGGCACTTGATATAAATCAAGCTACTTTAAACCCATCTGTTCATTTTAAAGATGTAAGAATAACATACAATTCAGAACCGGCATATTGTGTTGTATTTGCTGGTGCTGGAAAACAATCTAAAAAATGGCCACCTGAATATTTTGCAGATATAATTAAATATATCAGCACCAAATATAACCTCAATGTGTATTTAGGTGGTGGACCGGGCGATATAGCCGATAGCAATGCCGTGAAAGAAATAATATCAGTTCCGGTAATTGATTTAACAGGAAAACTTACTATGTCAGAATCATTATCCCTTCTGAAGAGTGCAAAATTTGCTCTTAGTGTGGATACAGGTTCTGTTCATATGGCTGCTGGTGTTTTATGCCCTGTTATAGCTCTATACAGCGGTATACATTATCGGAGATTTGCCCCATACCCTAAAGAAGTATTTAATAAGTTTTATTACATTTATTGTGATGAAGTGGATAATATGATACATGAAAGATCACCTAAATTATCAGACCCCTCAGACTTAACATATACATTGATAAGAAAAATTCCTCCTTCCAAAGTGATACCATATATTGACAACATTTTGCAAAATAAAATCTAAACCATTACCAAAACTTAAATTTGTTTTTGCCTTTTCCCGCATAGTATATTTGCAACAGAATTATGCTTTTTGTGCCTGCTCTCAAAATGCATAAAATAAAGATCAATATCTGATATGGGGCATTGATGTGACATTTGAAATTCATTATCTTATTGATAATCAATTGTTTACCTGTTTTAAATGTCCCAAAAAATATTTTCCTGCAGATGGGACATTCGCCCTCAAATCTTTAAATTTACCTTTACCCTATGCGTATTTCAATCATTACAATTTGCTTTAATAACCCGGAAGAGCTCAAAAAAACTTGCGCATCTGTAGATATACAATTACTTAAGCCTTATGAGCATTGGATAATAAATGGCTCCACAAAACCAGGTATAAAAGAATGGCTTGAAAATGATTCTCAGCCCGCTTACAGAAAATGGATTAATGAAAATGATAAGGGTATAGCAGATGCTTTTAGTAAAGGCATTGAAAAAGCAACTGGCGATATTCTATACTTGCTTAATTCGGGTGATACCATTTATGATAATACTGTATTGCAAAAAGTAAATGAAGTTTTTGAGAAAGATGTTTCTCTCATGTGGTGTAATGGTAAATTAAATACATGCAGAGGTGGCATATGGGTAATGGTCGGCAAACCCTTCGAAAAAAATAAATTGTATAGAGGCATGCGTAGCATTGCCCACCCAACAATGTATGTTCGCAAAGAGGTGTACGGCAGGCATGGACTATTTAACCCGGAACTAAAAATGGCTATGGACTATGATTTCCTTTGCCGCATTGCAGATGAAAAAAATGTTTTTTTAGATCATCCTTTAGCCACCTTTGATCCCACAGGTGTTAGCTCAACAAAATACATTGAAGCTATGAAATAAGGCAGGGCAGTATATCAAAAATATTATGGTAAAAGTTTGAAACAAAGTCTATGGGATCTTCGACTCACACTTCTCTATTATCTGCTCAGCAGCAAAATGGGCAAATGGTTGTATAAACAAAAAGTGAAAATGGG
>Ga0207135_1076_pt1 | contig 11196 bp, 11 predicted proteins | sample Alteio_BWMinHeat_10_FD_153530 | JGI IMG/M metagenome (GOLD analysis project Ga0207135, IMG submission 153530) | Enriched cells from forest soil in Barre Woods Harvard Forest LTER site, Petersham, Massachusetts, United States -... | ecosystem: Environmental > Terrestrial > Soil > Temperate forest >...
TTGATAAGTCGGTTTTTCGGAAAGTGACTTTCTGAGGATCGTCACCTCAGCGGTTGAGCGGAGTCCACCCCTATTGTCCGGTTTCGAGCCTTGTGGTCATCAAACCCACTTTTTCAACGCCTGAGCTACGCATCACGTCAATGGCCCGAGCCACGTCGGCGAAGATGACAGTATCGTCGCCCTTTACGAAGGCGACTTTCTCGGCGCGCAGCTTGAATATGTTATTGAGCTGTCGGCCCAGATCGTCCCAACTTGCCGTATCGTCGTTGATCTTCAAGTGATTGCCCTCTAGCACCTGCACGACGACGACCTTGTAATCAGGGCCAGCTTCGTCGTGCGAAGGCCGGGGAACGAGCGCGTCCAGACCCTTAGGTGTCAGCGGCGTGATAACCATGAAGATAATCAACAGCACCAATAGAATGTCGATCAGCGGGACAACGTTCATGGAGGCCGTCGGCCCGCCCTTTTTTCCCGCTACTTCCATTCCCATCGTCGTTGCTCCTCCGCCAGAATCGCAGCCGGGTTTGCACCATGTTGTGGCGCAGCGCCACCAAAAGAGCGCCGTCACAGATTTGGACACCGGTGGGTATCGGTTTGTTCCGATTAATAACGAACATCCGCAACTTTACCGGACGTGCACTGAGAGATTCGCAACTCCCGAAAAGTCGGGTTAACGGAGACTGGAGTACCAGGACCCCACTCGCTGGTAATGCCGTTTTCCAGGCGTGGTCCTTTCTCTTTGTCAGTCTTGTTTACTGGCAGAACGGAAAGACAAGAGGTGCTCCGGCCACTCGCTGGAGAAGTAGCGTTCGGGTGTCGGCGTGGTCACGTGGCGAGCGTTCGCGCCCTGCGTGCGGCCACTCAGTGAGTGACGGGTAGCCCAACAACAATGAGAACCGCATAGTCCTGCTTGCGGCAGCCGTTCACGACAGGCATGGCCGCTCCTGGATTCACCGGAAAACCCTTGGTCCGAACGTTCGCGGGCGAGCACGAGTTGTTAGCCATCGCCGGCGTGTAGCGTGCGGAGCGGCATCCGAGATGGGTAACATCGTAGAGGGTCGCGCCGTCGGCGAGTTCCCACCGCTGATTGCCGTCCTTGTCCTTGGGCTGAATTGTCAGCACGGTCGTCACCTTGCGGTCGCCCGTGACGAGGTATTTCCCAGGGGGCAGCGGAAAGCTCGGCTTCTCCATGATAAAACCGTGTTCCTCTAGCCACCAGTCCGAAGGGTCGAATTTCCACTGTGCCGGCGCCACACCGCCGGCCGCCTTCAATTGATCGTAGTGGTCCAGCTTGCAAGCGCGTGGGCCCGGGTCCTGGCTCCAGTAGCCCCATGATTGCGCGCCATTGCCGGAGGTGGCCCCGGGGTCTCCCAACGCCGCGATGAACTGCGGCTCGATGCGCTTGAACTTCGAGAGGTCTACGCCTGACCCGTGAACCGGCTGCTGGAGGCCGGCCGCCAACATGAGGAATCCCGTGGAGAGGAGCGACGAGGCGCGGGTTCCCCTTGCAGGGTAGCGCCGCACGGGAATCAGAATTCGGGCCCCAGTTTAGGAAGCCTGGATCTGCCGATTCTCGTTTTGTCATTGCACTTGGCGTGCAGGGATACCGATGTACCGACAGGCGAAAAAGATCAGAATTCCAGCGACGAAAGGGAACGCGGTGAGGATTTGCGGAAAAACAGGAAAGAGGGCAAGGCCAACTAAGAAGCCCTGCACGTTTGACAGGCCGTGTGCTCCATTCAAGACGTTATGAAATACGAAGGTAAAAAAGATCGCGATTTCTGCAGTGAGAGTACAGATAAGGGTAAAGAGGCCTCTACGATCCAGGTTCCAAAGAAGCGCGCCAGCCACGAGGAACATCAGGTTGAAAGGAAGCGTTGCACAGCTTATCGCGTAAATGTGCCACATATGTGGATAGGCGCTGCCTATCAGCGTGTTCATCTCGAACGCGTAGAACCGCCGACCCGCGATGATATTCCAGAGGGTTATCAGCACCCCTACCATGCCTTCGACAAGCGTAAATGTAGAAAGAACTCGAAAAATCAGCCGAACCCTTGTCGGCATCTCCGCATCCTCGTTCATAGACCGGTATCGTACACCGCCGCATATAGGATGGTCGCCAAGGCCTCAAAAGTCGTCTTTTCGGAATGTGGCTTTTAGGCTGAAAGCCAGTTGGGCGATAATGCCGTTTCTCAGGATTTACGCAGAGGGCCACCACTCCACGGTCAGTCCGAGTTCTCTCAGAATCTTCTCGGCTTCTTCTTTATTCTTGTCAAGAATTTCGGTTGTGCCCAAGCCTCGCACTCCGTTTTCCGATCCGGCGATCACCCGACCGTAAGGCCACACAGAAGTTGGAAGCCCGGCGACGGTTCGCCGCAGGATCGAAAGTGGTCCATGTATCTGTCCGCCCTGAAAGCGAAGATCAAAGCCTTCTGCTGTAATCACGAGGTATGGATTCATCCAGTCCGCAGCATCCCTGACGTTGCGGTAAGCCCTCGCATTAGGTGCCGGGACACGTGACACAATGCGCTCATCGATGGGCAACGTCAGTTCAGGACAAGCGGTTTTCTTGGCCCGAAGTACAGCGGCAAACGGGAACCTGGCTGGAGCAACAAATTCAATCTTGAGATCAGCAGAGCGAACTTCGTCGGTTTCCGACACATCAGCGCGAATAATCGTGACCCTCAGCAGACCAGTCCGTAGGTTGTCATTCTGGTTAAAATATTCCTCGCCAGCTTTAATCGATTCTGCCTCCGTCGAGTGAGCAAGCGCTCTTTCCACGTACGGCTCAAATCGGTCGTAATCCGCTGTACTTAACAAAAAACGTAGTTCGCGGCCATGGCTTAGAGCCTGCTTTGCCGTCTCGCCATAGCCAGCACCAACTTGCTCCTCCTCGCACGTCCGTATCGGGTTGTTTACAGGGCAAATCAGATCGTGCCCATTGGCGTCTTCGAAAGAAAGCATCCAGCCGCTAGACTGCTTCAACGGCTTCATTTCGAACGTGAGGTTGCCGATTGACTGCTGAAAATCAGTGTTTCCAGTCAGCGAAACGGACATGTTAGCCACGGAGCATTGCCGGTCGCTTTTATTCTGAGAGAGCAGTCCGCAGGGAAGTACGGAAAGAATCGCGCTTGCAACCAGGCCCGGGACGAGTCTGCGACAGTTCATTTTTCGAGATTATGCCATCACACCTTTGGCCAAGTCCTGGAAAGTCGGGTTTCCGGAAAGTGGCATTTAACAGCACTTCTAGACAGGGGAGAACTCATCGCGTGACCCGTGATAGATGTGTGTAAAGATCGGCCAAAGCAATAGCGCCCGCTGCGGCGATTATGAGCCACCATTTTGAACCTCTAATTGCCGCAATAGTCGCCAATACTACGCTAGCTGGAAGCGTGCTCACGAAGGCGATCTTTCCAAAAGGTGAGAATGCGAAGGTATCAACAATTGCCGGAGCGAACCTCCCAGTCGCATAAATTGCGAGACAGATAATGCCAAGCGATCCAACAAGGGTGCCCTGGTTCCTGACCTGATCCATGCTTCGTAACTATATGCCCTGAATAGCGGTTTGCGATAAGTCTTGATAAGTCGCCATCGGAATGTGGCCCCGCCTCTGAAAACAGAGTCCATTAATACTGTTGCGCTTTTGGCGAGCGGTCGATACGCTCTGAACCCGATCATATCCAATGACATCGCTGCCACAGTGGCTGTTCAGACGATTTTGCAGACACCCTCGCCTAATTATGCGATGGCATGAGGAACGTATGGGACTTGAGTGCACCTCATGCTTCCAATGGCGGCCCATTCAGTCAAAGGATCATCAGGAACCCAATTCACGGACGGGAGTCCCTGCCAAGTCTTGATAAGTCGGGTTTTCGGAAACTGGCGCACAGTGTCAGCCGCTTCCTATCGACAAAGCTTGGCTGACATCGCGTAAAACCACCACGCTCGCGACAATCGCCGGAAGGCGGCCTGAAAATAAAAACGGCCCCGGAATGACCGGAGCCGTCTAATTGAAAATTCGTCTTCGTTAGCTTTTGATCGAATCTGGGAACAGTTGTTTGAGCAGTGCTCTCGAAATCCAAACGGTTTTCCGCCGTCTCCGCTTTCGTACAATCACTCCATGCTCTGGCGTCATTTCGGGAACATTGTTCTGCACATGTCGAACAAATAAACCGCGACTCCAGCCCACTAATTTGGCCGCCGTGTTTGCTGAGAAGTAGCTACCTTCTTTCATCCGTCGTGTTCGGGTCGGAATCATTCGTCCATCACGGCGCGTAACGTCGACGTTGCGATACAATTTGACTCCAGCCAGTTTGCATAGCTTATCGATATTCTCGTCGGTTATCGGCATCTTGCCTGATTGCATCCGCTTGGCGAATTCGACGGCTTCGAGGGCGGTTTTGTTTTTCATTTCCGCCCGTCCGCGATGCTCGTCACCTTTTTGCTCTGATCAGCTTCTTTCTTTGCCCGTTCAGCTATCTGAGCTTCTACGATCCGGTCCTGCGCCGCCATGTGGGCGCGCTCGAATTCTTCGATGTATGGAGCGTAGTGCTTCAGGAAGATAGGCACTGTGTCACCGAGGGCGTCTGCAATAACCTTGGGGTTGAAGCCCAGTCCACTTTCATATTGAGCACGAATCTGCCCAACAGAAAACGTGTCTCGGAACATATGACTGTGCGGTTTACGTTTGCGGATATCAGTCGTGACGGATTCGATCTTCGCTTTCGCAAATACATCATCCAGTTCGGCTGACCAATAATTAGTGTTCGTGTCCTCGGCGATGGTCTTGTCGTAGAACGGCTGATTCAGGTCGCCATCTATCGGGACAGTCGTTTTGAGTAAATCTACAACGTGTGGCAAGAGCTTCGGCTGAGCGAAGCGCATGGTCTTGCCTCGCATTTTACGGCGGCGATACTTCAAGTGCCCGTTATCGGACATCGTATTCAGGTTGAAGAATACGGCATCACCCAACGCCAGTCCTCCCCAACGCATCAATTCGACGAAGGCCCGCAGCCGATGTGCGTCCGCATATTGCTTCTTCTCTTCAAGAGTTTGCTTCTCTGGGTCTAGTTCGGTCGGGTAGCGGCTCTCGATTGCCGCAATGATGTCGTCGTATTGCGGACCTGAGAACGCGGTGGTGCGGGTGCCTGCTTTTACTCGTGGGGCGTTGATACCCGCCATCTGGCGGCGGCTAATTATCAATGAAGACCAGCCTCGATCAACGCAGTATTGCAAGAAACGTTTCAGGTCGCCGAAAGTTCCGAAGTCCGTCAGGTCTGAGTCGAAGTCAAAAGTATTGCGAAATTCTTCGACCAGTACCGGAGTTAGATCGGAGATGTAGACCGGGCGGGGATTCAGCGTATCGAGCCATGCCGCTAGCCGTCCTCTGCTGCCGCGTCGATTCGTCTTGAATGCCAACGTCTGGGGATCAACATCGCCTAGCAGCGGGAGGTAGCGTTCAATGCGCTTCGGGCTGATGCCTTCCTTGCGCTTCGCCGCTATAAACATCGAGACGGCTTTTTCGATTGTGACGTTCTGAGATTCTGCCTTCTGCTCCATTGCTTTGACTTTGGCTTCCGCCGCTGCCGCTCGCGCCTTGTCGGGATCATGCTGATCACGATAGGCCACGGCGATCCGCTCGGCTACCTGCCAATCGCGGGTTCGCGCCGGGATCGTTGATTGGCGCTCTATCGGATTGGTGATTCGAGGATCGTAGATGGCGATGTGCTTTTTGCAATCGCATTTGACGTGATTTTGGCCCTTGCTCTTATCCGGGCAGTCGGAACTGTGCCGAGAGATAACCCTATAGGTAGGAACCACGACATTCTCAGGAACCATGTGCTTTCCTATTTTATAAGGCGCTAACAGCAACAGTAGGATCGCAGTGCAAAAGGTGTGATGTCTCGATCACTATTGCCGTAAGTGCCTGTATTTGCTTCACGAGGAAAGCCTAGCAAGATTTCATTCTAAAAGGCTTGCTCACGTCGTGTGTGAGAGCGTTCATGGTGCGTGCCTTAGTTACGGAGAGCTGGCTTCTCGCGCTGAAGCAGCCTTGTTGGGGAGCGACAACAGGGAAAGTGTGGCCGGGCTGTACCGATTGCCGTCGCGGATGCGCGGACCGCGACTGGTGCCGGTACCGGAGGGCAGCGACGAGGCGGCGAGGCGCGGACGGACTGAGGTCGGGCTCGTATGGGAGCCAGGAAATAATGCAGGAAAGGGGAAAAAGCGGACGAAATGACCCTCTTCGAGGGCGAACATGGCGTATGGTACACGAGTGGTAAACAAAAGTCAATGGTCTGTTTACTGGAAAGCTATTCGAATGAAGTGGCATCCGAGGGGCAGCTTAGGGCGCTAAGGAATCGTTCGAACGATGTTTTCAAACCTTAGTAACCAAAAGTAGATCACTCGTGCTGCGGCGCTCGTGATGACAGCGCAGAGGCAAAGGCAACGGGCTCGAGCCACAAGAAGAAAGAAAGGCGCATGAGGGATTCCTCACTACGCTTCGCTGCGTTCGGAATGACGGCGGGGTGCTGGGCTGACGGAAGCCCGCCGCTACAAAGGCCCCAAGGACGATACGCTACGAACCCACCCTTAAAAACCAAGGGTGGGGCACCCGCAAAACCAAAAGCAGATCCGTCGCGCTGCGGCGCTTGTGATGACAGCGCAGAGGCAAAGGCGACGGGCTCGAGCCAGAAGAAGAAAGAAAAGAGCATGAGGGATTCCTCACTACGTTCGGAATGACGGCTGGGTGCTGGGTTGAAGGCGGCGCCAAGCGGCCCGATTCGAGCGGCATCCTCATTCGGGGAGCGAGGCGTTGACGATTTCGCGAACGATTTCCTTGGCCGATTGTTCGTCCTCAGGAAAAACAAAAAGCCGTGTGGGGCGCATTTGGTCTGACGCGCTCTTCTCTGCACTATCGGGCCCTGGAATATCGGGCTCCGCAATATCGGACCCCGCGATATCGGACCCTGCGATATCGGGAGGCTCCGCGAGATCGGGGTTGGATAAATCGGGGTCGGAGCGATAGGGGATGTGATTCTCGCGCAGCGAGGACGCAATCATGGCGGCCAATTCACGGTTTTGCCCAGACCAGATTGCGATGGTGGCGTCCTGCGGGTCGAGTCCTCGAGAATCGCGGCGCTCCTCCTCATCTTCATCATTATCATTTGGAGAACCTTCCTCGGCGGGGATTTCGAGAAGGTCGGATTCCGAAGGTTCTTCGACTTCTTCCATACCAGCTACTTCATGGATCGTTTCTCGCGCGGAATTCACAAGATCAGCGGGCACGTAGACCTCAAAAGTTGGACGCGTGTTGAAATTGAAAAGATGGTCTTCGCTTCCGAGTGTGCGCGTGGGAATCTTTTCACGATCCAAAGCCCGGCAGATTTCATCGTGCAGGCGCGAATCGTTCCCCGACCAAACCAACGCGAACGACTTCTCGTCGGAAGTGTCATTGGACGCAGTCGCCGAGCCGGCACGCGGAGGGTCGGGGACGAGGGCGACCTGACAATCGGAGCAAACCGTGAAGCCGGGGCGATATTCCGCGCCGCAGAGGGGACAGTACATGGAAGGAGTCTACTACAGGCGGGGAGCGGGGCTGGGGATGAGGGTGCGCGCACAGAAAAAGGAATGAGGGATTCTTCAGGTGTAAGGCGTAAACCCGTTCGGAATGACGATTGGGAGGCACGGCTCGGTACTCTTCGCGCGGCCAAGGCGGACAACAGCAGAGAAGAAATAGGGATAAACAAAAATGCCGGCCTAAGAGGCCGGCGTTATGTGAGCACAACAGAATTGACACCTGAATGAGACCTGCCAGAACCCGGACGGAACAAGAGAACTTTTAGCCCCGTGAGGGGCGATGAGCGATATTTTTTCTTCGGCGTGTGAGTACGCCGAAGAGGCCTCGACCTTGTTAAAGGATCGAGGGTGAATCTTAGAACACCTGTGTAACTCAGGGTCTGAGATTCGTGGGCTGCCGAATCCTGCTTTACAGCATTACCTCGGAATACACTCAAAGAAGAGCGTTTCGTTTGGTAAAAACAGGATCGACGAGCCGGTTTCTTTAGAAAGGAGGTGATCCAGCCGCAGGTTCTCCTACGGCTACCTTGTTACGACTTCACCCCAATCATGAGTCATACCTTGGGCGCTTGCCTCCTTGCGGTTAGCACAGCGACTTCTAGTACAACCCACTTTCGTGATGTGACGGGCGGTGTGTACAAGGCCCGGGAACGTATTCACGGCGTCGTTCTGATACGCCATTACTAGCGATTCCGGCTTCATGCAGTCGAGTTGCAGACTGCAATCCGAACTGAGCATGGTTTTTTCCGATTAGCTCCCCTTCGCAGGTTCGCGACGGTTTGTACCATGCATTGTAACACGTGTGTAGCCCTGGACATAAAGGCCGTGCTGACTTGACGTCATCCCCACCTTCCTCTCCGTTATCCGGAGCAGTCCTCTTAGAGTTCCCCCTTGCGGGTGGCAACTAAGAGTAGGGGTTGCGCTCGTTGCGGGACTTAACCCAACACCTCACGGCACGAGCTGACGACAGCCATGCAGCACCTCTACCGGTGTCCCTTGCGGGAAGGCGGTGTTTCCACCGCTGGTCACCGGCGGTTCAAGCCCAGGTAAGGTTCTTCGCGTTGCGTCGAATTGAACCACATGTTCCACCGCTTGTGCGGGCCCCCGTCAATTCCTTTGAGTTTCAGCCTTGCGACCGTACTCCCCAGGCGCAGGACTTAACGCGTTAGCTCCGGGACGACCCGCCAACGCGGGCCACCCCAAGTCCTGATGGTTTAGGGCTAGGACTACCAGGGTATCTAATCCTGTTTGCTCCCCTAGCTTTCGTTCCTCAGCGTCAGTTGCGGTCCAGCGAGCCGCCTTCGCCACGGGTGTTCCTACAGATATCTACGCATTTCACCGCTACACCTGTAATTCCACTCGCCTCTCCCGCACTCTAGCACGGCAGTTTCGAAAGCAGCCTCTGAGTTAAGCCCAGAGATTTCACTTCCGACTTACCGCACCGCCTACGAACCCTTTACGCCCAGTAATTCCGAGCAACGCTGGCCCCCTACGTCTTACCGCGGCTGCTGGCACGTAGTTAGCCGGGGCTTCTTATACCCGTACCGTCAAGCCCTTGCGGGCGTTTCGTCCGGGTCGAAAGGGGTTTACACTCCGAGAAGCTTCATCCCCCACGCGGCGTCGCTGCGTCAGGCTTTCGCCCATTGCGCAAGATTCCCCACTGCTGCCTCCCGTAGGAGTCTGGACCGTGTCTCAGTTCCAGTGTGGCCGGCCATCCTCTCAGACCGGCTACCGATCAAAGCCTTGGTGAGCCGTTACCTCGCCAACAAGCTAATCGGCCGCGGGCCCCTCCTCCAACGCCCTTGCGGGCTTTGATTCCAGCGGCCGAAGCCACCGGAATGTCATGCGGTATTAGCCCGCCTTTCGGCGGGTTATCCCCCTTTGGAGGGCAGGTTACCCACGTGTTACGCACCCGTGCGCCGTGCGCCGATCTCCTGTATTGCTACAGAAGACTGCGCACTCGACTTGCATGTGTTAAGCACGCCGCCAGCGTTCGCTCTGAGCCAGGATCAAACTCTCGTTTGAAGCTGGTTGTTCTGTAATCTAGACCCGACCGAAGCCGGGAAGTGATTTCAGAACGAACTTTTGAAATAAAACATCGCTCGATTCACTCAAAACCGAACGGGTTCTGGCATGTCTCATTCAGTTGTCAAAGAACAGGCTTCCTGTCTGGCAGGAAAGCAACAGCGGATTCAGAAAGTGTAACACCGGGACGGAAGATGTCAAGGTGAAGAACGCGAATCTTCGGATTTCCACAAAAAAAGATCTACGGGGGGACTTGCCTGATGGGGCCGATATAAGCTCACTGCCTATCTAACTTGCTTTCTATGTGGGTCAGATGCGATTAGAGGCTGCGCGATTCATTGTCGCGCGCCAAACTTGCAGCGCAAGCGATATACTTAACGAAGTGGTCATGCTTAGCGCGAGTAAGGCAACCTTGTTTGGAAGCGCAGGTTCTATCCTTAACGATAATCATCAGGGTATGGCAATGAAGACTCATAGAATTCGAAGCGGAATTGGGCGGCTCGCAGCGGCCGCGTTCCTGATCGCGGGACTCGCGTTTTTGATGCAGCCGGCATTGTTGGCAGCGCAAAAGTCGAAGGATAAAGGCAAAGACAAGGACCAGGACTATTCACAGACGGGCGCGCAGTGCGCACCCGGAACAGGGGAAGTCGGCGGAACAGCAACGGCTTCCGTGCCTGCTTCGATATCTACCGACGAGATCATCCGCCAATTTGCGCAGCGCGAATCGGATTTCAAGCTCGCGCGCGACAACTACACGTATTCGCAAGAGGTGCTGGTAGAGGATGTGGCGCCGAATCCGGGCGAATACCGACTGGAGAGCGAGATTGTGTTCACGCCGCAGGGCCGGCGGTACGAACAGATCAAATATGCTCCTCAACCGAGCCTGCACGATTTCACACTTTCGCCCGAAGACATGAAAGACCTCGAAAACATCCAGCCATTTGTTCTCACCTCGGAGGATCTGCCAAAGTACGACATTCAGTTCACGGGCACCGAGAAGCTCGACGAGTTGAATACCTATAAGTTTTGCGTCGGCCCGAAGCGCATTGAAAAGAATCAACGATATTTTCAGGGCACCGTGTGGGTGGATGGACGCGATCTGGCTGTGGTAAAGACGGACGGCAAGGCTGTGCCCGACATTCTGAAGGGCGATAACCAGAACCTTTTTCCGCGGTTTGTGACTTACCGCGAAAATATCGAAAGCACTTTTTGGTTTCCGACATACACGCACGCGGACGATATATTGCACTTCCGCCAGGGCGACGTGCGCATGCGCATGACGGTGCGATACAAGAACTACAAACGGTTCGGGTCTACGATTCAGCTCGGAAAATCCAAGGAGGTTCCGGGAGCGCCATCGGAAACGCCACAGGCGCAGCCGGCTCCTAATACTCAGAAGAAGTGACACTTGTTGCAGCACGGCTGTGGAGTGCGTTCAGCAGAGTAAGTGCGTCCAGCAGTTTAAGCGGGTGAGCGGCGACGGGCGGTTTTTTTGCCGCTGGCGATTTTGACCAGGGCCCGCGAGTACGCCGCAATGGTTTCAGGCACGGCCTCGCTGTAGACAAACTGCCCCTTCCGGCGGCAGGCGATCAA
>Ga0207135_1077_pt1 | contig 11150 bp, 10 predicted proteins | sample Alteio_BWMinHeat_10_FD_153530 | JGI IMG/M metagenome (GOLD analysis project Ga0207135, IMG submission 153530) | Enriched cells from forest soil in Barre Woods Harvard Forest LTER site, Petersham, Massachusetts, United States -... | ecosystem: Environmental > Terrestrial > Soil > Temperate forest >...
CTAGTGGGTAACGTGAAGTCGCCGCTAGGACCCAGCCTCCATAGAATACTGCCGTCGCCCCTGCCATCGCGGTAATTGATTTTTATTAACCAGTCCTGGTTGCGCATCGAGAGAACTAGGTTGCCGTCATTCGGCGAGTAAACGATGGCATTGGCGTGAGTCCAGTCCGGATATCCGAAAGGAGCGTGATTAATGTCCAGGTGATCAAACGTCGACCAAGTCCACACTGGCAATCGTTCCTGAGGGTCCCAATCGACAAGAGCGTCTCCGATGATCTGGGTGCCTGGCGCCAGTCCCGGAAGATTGAAAGGCTTTGAATATTGAAGCAGAAAAATCATGTGCCCGTTAGGCAGTTTCAAAATGTCGTGGTGGAAATTGCCAGCTAGGGGCGAATCCCCTATCGAAGTGAGAGCTGAGTCAACTTGGGTCGTGGTGCTTCTGCTGATGACTGTTCCTGCAAGGTCAATCTCGCGGACTTCACTTGTGCCGCCTGGGGTTCCGAAGCCTCCAGTGCTGGCCACCAACAGGAAGTGGCCATTGCGCAGAAGCTTAATGGGGAAGGGCCACTCGCCCGGTGCCATGTCGTAGTACCAGATTACGTTTCCGGACAGATCCGTGGCTACGGCGGTGAACTGATTTCCCGTGCCGGGCAGCAAAGCCAGCAATTCAACACCTGAATGAGGTGGCTGGTTTGCGAATTGCTGTACGGTAACGGCGGGAAGTCGACTCGGGGGCAAAGGTCCCGTCGTGAAAACGTGATCGGCATCGACTGCTTGTGTTCCGTCAGCCAGCTGAATTACGGCGCGCATGTGGTAAATCGAACTCGCACGCATTCCGGCCACTAAAATACTGACCTTACCTCCCGAACCAGGAGCCGGTTGGGACCAGGTTGTGAGGCCATAATTTGTGCCCGAGCCAAACTGAATTTGTACTGATGCACCTACGGGCGCCGGAATTGAGTAAGAGGCCACCAACGCATTTGCAGTGGAGGAAACAATTCCAGGCGTCAACTTTCCAGGCAGGAATAAAGAAACAGGAACAGAGAAGGACTCTGCACCGTTCACAATTACACTCACACGTATTGCAGTGTTGAACGACCCAGGGTTAGGTACCTCAGGCGCTGTGTACATTCCGGTCGGGGAAATCGTCCCAAATGACGACGCTCCGCCTGGTACGCCGTTAACCAACCACAACCGAGTGCCTTCCGCAGCCTGCGCGGTGAATTGAACTCTTTGCTTAGGCAAAACGAGAGCCTCGGAGGGACTGATGATCGGGGAGTTACCACCGCCGACGCAGCCTGTGGTGAGGGCCATGATAACGAAACAAAAAAAGGCAATTAACCATCGAACGCGGACGGCAAGCGTTTTATTTTCTAGTGAGTAGTCGGTATCCACACTCTCCAGCCTCGAACATGATCGCAAAGTGAGGTGTATTCCTCATGAGCTAGCAACACCGTTGCGCCGATAAAGTTGCGGTGTCCGGGTTTTGCGAAAGGAGCTACCAAGATCACCAGCCATGTCGGCGTCTCTCTGCGTAGCCCGAAGCGGCCGAATGGATCTGCCTGTGGCATTCCCAACAGAGAGTAATGAGATTCTCCGCGGCATCATGTCCCAACTGACTTCTAGGCTTGATGTGGTGAACTTCTAGACCCACACGTGAGCCGCAGGATTGGCAACGCCAGTTATCGCGCTCCAATACTGATCGATGTAGTAATGAATACGAGTCTCGGCTAAGCCGGACGCGCGGACGTTTAGGATTATTCACGGGCATTGCCGTCGCCGTGCTCCAGATTGGCTCCCGCGAGAAAATCTGCGCAGATCATCTCCAGGCAATAGCCTCTCGATTTATCAGTGCCCAGCATCAATGTGGCTGCTTCAAGAGCCTGCTCGATGACCGGAACTTGGCTTTTGTAGACTTTGAAATAGATGATCTCCCACGGCTCGGTTTCCTGCCCCGTTAAGTGCCTTTCCACTTCTCTTTTGAACTCTTCCTTCGGCAGCTCGGTCGCTTTGTGCAACCAGGTTGCACAGTCAAACTGTTCTCGATCTCTCCGAGCGACCTTCACGAGTTCCGTGGCTTTGCTCCATCCCACCAGTTTCAGAGCAGGTTTTGACACCTTCGGTAAATGCTCGTGAATCGCCATCAGGTAATAAGCCTTGCGCCGCGATTCTGAGAATTTCCTCTCCAGATATTCGTCAAACGAGTGCAGGTTATCGAGCCTCCAATACTGGCCAGCGCGAACTTCACAGAGGTAGCGACCCAGTTCCACAAATTGAGTGTCTCGCTCTTTATCTGAGCTTTTCTCCCAGGCCAGAATGTCATCGATCTTCGACAGCACGAGCGAGGCTCGTCTGGAATTGAGTGTCGGCGGCACGAGAGGCCTTCCGTTAATCCACAAGCTGGTCAAGCCAATCAAGGTCACTCGCTCCAGGACGTCGGACGAGCTTCGATTCGACAAGCTGCTGGTTGCCTAGACACAGCCCCAATTGTGGGCAGCTGATGCAGCCGTTTTGCGGGAAGCGAATGCCGCTGTGCGGCAGGAACTCACCAGCTTCGATATGACTGGCCGTCGTCTCGACCATGCGGCCGAACTCTTCCCTCTGTTTGTCGGTGATGGTGGTCTTGATGTACTGAATTTCAGAGAAACGCTTTCGCACGAAGGCGATCAGGGCCACCTCCGTGATCCCGCTGATCCAGGAATAGCAGATCAGTTGCGGATCAAGAGCCAGCAAGCCATTAGGTTCTTCTGGATAGCGGGATGTTGTAGTCTTCCACTCCAATAAGCGGCAGTTCCCATCGAGCTTACCTATGGCATCGACGTAGGCGACAAAATCGTTTCCATTTGGAAGCGAACGTATCAGCTTGGTCTGCATGTTGCGGCTGGGTTGGCTGATGTCGATGCGATCGTCTTGCGCCAGTCTTTCGAGCAGCTGAACGCCTTGGCGAAACATCCGTTCCCAGCTGTCTCCATGTGAATACTCGAGCTGGGCATCCTTGTATTTCGCCCATTCTGCGAATAGCGCGGCGGCGCTGTCTTCCCTGCGAAAGTACGCGCCGAGAGCCTGCTCAAAGCAGCGGCCGAACAGCAGCGATGCCCGGCTGTCCTTTTCCTTCCAGCCATCGAGATATCGATAGCGATAGCTTCTCGGGCAGCGCAAGTATTGCGCGATTTGGGTATAGCTATACGTCATGGCCAGCTTCTCGGTTCGTTGCAGGAGCAAACTCCTCCCAATCAGCAGCAGGAGCAAATCCGTCGAAATTCAGGAAGGAATGACCGTTCAGCACGGTGTGCGAGACGCGGACAATGCCTTGCAGACCGAGCAATGCTTTTTCATCGAGTTCGTCTCGACCGAATAGATCGGTGTTATAGCCGAAATCTCGCAAGAACCAACTGAGCCGCCACAGTGCCTTGGGTGTGCAATAGATCCGGCCAGACAGTGAATGGCCGTGGTGCTCTTTCGGCTCGAGCACGGACAATCGCAGGAGATAGAAGGGTCGGGTGGGATGCCAACGGTAGAACGCCCGATCCACACGGACTAGAAAGACACCCTCAAGCTCATCGGAGCCATTTCTGCTTTCGCGATGCAGGCCGGGAATATGGCGCGTCACGAGGTGACCTCCTGAGATCTGGCGTAGCTGTTGAGCTTGCACAGGAGGGCCGCGCGGTCTTTCGTTGCCCAGTCAGCTAGGTTCGTAATGAAAGTTTCAATCTGCTCGCGAGTGGCATCCCGCAGGTTAGGAGTACCGCAGGAATCGGCGGCATAAGCTTTAACGAGATTGGCATCGAGCTGATGCTGACGGATCAGGAGGCAGAGGCGATCACGGAGGCGCGGTTTCCCATTCTGATGTCCATTACTGTGTGAAGCCGAAGCGGCCTTCTGCGGATCAGATGGAACATAAGCCTTCGATTCCCAGCCGAGTTCCTCGACCGAGCACAACCCGATGCCATAGGCCTTTCGAAGAGCACGATTGACGGCCCGGGTTTCGGCGACGCGCATCTCTGCGCCACGTACAAGGGGGGATACATTAGTTGGATTCGCATCTCCGTACCCTGTGAACCCACGCGAACTACGAAATTTGTATACGCTGGCCTTGAAGACCCAATGAGCGGAAGCTGAATCACAGAACTTGCCTACCAGCTGAACATTGATTCCGCGACAGCGTGTGCGTCTGGCAAGGCGCAATAGGCCCGAGTGAGTCACATACCAATTACCACCCAGCAGGAGAAGGTCGCCGAGAGCAATCCTGAATCGGTAATTTCTGGAAAGAAACCTAAGAGCTTCTACCTGATTGTCGCCCAACTCACTGTTCCACTTCACTGTGGCAATGTCCAGGTTCTCTTGAAGCAGTCGGCTCATAATAACCTCGACGTTAGTGTAACGCTATTGTAACGCACTCAGCGTTACTGTCAAGCTTTCCATGTACGTTGAGTTTGCCTCCTTGACGTTTGGACGAACGGTTAGCTAGCATCCCGCTCGAAACTAGAAAGAGGGCGGGATGCAGAAAACAGAGACACTGAACCTTCGCGTGTCTGAGGAATTCAAGCGACGTCTCATTGAGGAAGCAAAAAAGGAAAAAAGATCCGTGACTAATTACATTGAGGCCGCGCTATCTGACTATTGGGATTTGAAATCAGCTGCAACGAGAACTAAAGGGACAAAAAAGCTAAGAGAATAGTGTCGGTGCTTCAGTGCAATATCCGAAACCGCCATGCAGGGCACCTTCGCCGCCTTTCTTCAACATTGTTTCCACGAAATTGCCGCCTTTGCCGTCTACGTCATGAAGCACTTCGACATTCTGTTTCTTTGTGCCCCTCCCAAAATTGAGCGTTATGCGGATTCGAACTCAGCCCATAGCCGTTTCAGGAACCGAAGACCGGTCGGGAAACTCGGCGCTCCGGTCACGCCAGCGACTCTTTGCCCTTCACGTGTCGGAAACTCTACGATGGCCATTCGCTTCTTGAGGGCGCGAATGGTCATCTGATATTCGATGGTGTAGTCGAGCGCGTCCAATTTTAAGTCCCTAGCCGCCTGCCGTGTGATGGCTCGATAGCCGTTTATCGAATCGGTGACAAAGGGGCCATTTTTCCGGAAGAGACTATTCGCCAGGAGGTTCAAAACATTATTTGCCCATTTGCGGGATTTAATCAGTTGATTGTCTTCTTCGTTGAATGCCCCTGGCATCATTCTTGACGCAATGACGAGATCAGCTCCCCGTTGAAGAAGGGGTCTGAATTTCGATAAGTCCCCGATATCCTCATTGCCATCGGGAGAGAAGAAAATATACGCATCGGCGTCGATCTGTTCAAAAGCAATCAAGAATGCGTCTCCTCGGCCCCTGCGGCTCTGGCCGATAACGGGGACGTGCCGTTGGCTATAGTACTCGATGGTTCCATCCGTAGATCCACCGTCAATAGCCACGATGTGATCAAAGCCGGAATGTGGCGAGGATGTGGGGATCAAAGGAAAAATCCGCTCAAGACACGGCCGTTCATTAAACGTGAGCAGGCAGAGTACGACTCTCATTTTCGGCGAACCATTCCACAGTACGCTTGAGACCCTCCATTAGACCTATTTTGGGCCTAAAGCCCAGCACACGAATAGCCTTAGTGACGTCGCAGCATCGGCGGGGTTGGCCGGTCAAAGCGGTTGGTTCGAAGCGAGGCCGAATTGGCAACCCACGGATTTCAGAGACGATATCGGCTATGTGAGAAGCAAGATCTCGAATGGTTGTTTCGTCCGGTGTTCCGAGATTAACCGGATCCGCCATTGGATACCGAGCTCCGACTTCAAGCAGCCCTCGCGCAAAATCGTCCACGTATAAGAAGGACCGGGAATGAGAACCGTCTCCCCACACATTCAGGAAACCATCAGTGGTCTCGAATGCTTTTCTGATCAGCGCTGGGATGACATGTGAAGTCGAAGGATCGAAATTGTCTCGCGGTCCATAGGCGTTATAAGGTCGCACAATGGAAACAGAGAGTCCGAATTCGCGAGCGTATTGAGCCCCGAGGTATTCTTGCATCCGCTTGGCCCAGCCATAACCAGAGTTACTAGGCTCCGGCTCGCCCACAAAACCTTCTTCTTCGGGTGTTGGTATTTTACATTCCCGCGGATATACACACGCAGAACTAGTCACCAGAAACCGTTCAACTCTCTGCAGCTGAGCAGCCTTAATCACGTTGAGGAACATCTGCATGTTCTGGTGAAAAATGGATGCTGAGTGCTTCTGGTTATACTCCAAACCCGCCACCTTGGCTGCCAAATGCAATACTGCTGAAACTCCCTCGAATGCCTTCAAAACGCATCCGTTGGACTCGAGGTCGCACTCTCTTATCTCGATTTCAGATAAGCAACTACTCAAAAATTTGGCATTGCTCGTTCTGGAAAGGACGATTGGCTTGGCGCCGAGGTACAAAAGCTCTTCAACCACATGACTGCCTATGAAACCAGTTCCCCCTGTAATTGCAACGACCCGACCTCGGAAATATGCCCTTGTGTCCGAGTGGAAGTCGCTTGCCGAGGACATGCTTGTGTGAGGGTTCATAAGAGATACTTACCCGCCAGGCCTTGCTCTTCAAGATCAGCCCTCATCATTATCCGAACGAGTTCTGAGAAGCTCGTTTTGGGAGACCAGCCCAATTTGAGTCGAGCCTTGCTTGCATCTCCCACCAACAGATCCACTTCAGTTGGGCGTAAATACCGTTTGTCAATTTCGACGAACTTCTGCCAATTCAACCCGACTAATCTCGAAGCTTCCTCGAGGAAATCTCTGACGCTGCGAGTCTCGCCCGTAGCAATGACGTAATCATCGGGCTTATCCTGCTGCAACATCAGCCACATGGCTTCCACATAGTCTTTTGCATAGCCCCAATCGCGCTTTGCATCCAAGTTTCCCAAGTAGAGTTTCTCGTCCTTGCCAGCAAGGATGCGAGCGATGCCGCGGGTGATCTTACGGGTCACAAACGTTTCACCCCTCCTTGGGCTCTCGTGATTGAACAAAATCCCATTCGAAATATGTAGGTTATAGGCTTCTCGGTAATTTATTGCTTGATAGTGGGCAAACACCTTGGCGCAGCCATAGGGACTCCTCGGGTAAAACGCAGTGCTTTCGCTCTGCGGGACGTCCCTTGCACATCCGTACATCTCGGAACTAGAAGCCTGGTAGAAACGGACTCGGCTCGTGCCGAACACTGTTCGAATTGCTTCCAGCAGCCGAAACATTCCGAGTGCCACTACGTCGGTCGTATAGATAGGCTCGTCAAAGGAAATCCTGACGTGACTCTGTGCCGCCAGGTTGTAAACCTCGTCAGGAGCAATCCGTTCGATCAGTTGCTCTAAACGGCTGCCGTCTGTAAGGTCACCATAATGTAGGAAGAAACGATTGTCCGGCTCGTGGACGTCCTTAAATAGATGAATGACCCGGCCCGTGTTAAATGAGGAAGATCGCCGTATAATGCCGTGGACCTCATAGCCCCTTTCCAAAAGTAGCTCACTAAGATAGGACCCGTCTTGGCCAGTGATTCCAGTTATCAGCGCCTTCTTCATACGGATCGAGCAAACTCAAGGATAACGTTGCTAATGTACTCTAGGTCCTGATCAGTCATCGCGGGACTCAACCCCCACAACAGCCCGCATTCCATAACCTTGTCAGCCCCGTCTAAATTCCCTGAAACTCGGTGAGGTATGTGTGCCAGCGCCGGTTGTCTCACCATATTCCCGCAAATAATGGGTCGCGATTCGATGTTGTGCCCATGTAGGTACCGCTTCAAAGCTCCGCGAGTGCGTGTGTCGCGACAAATCACAGGATAACCAAACCATGCCGGGTCCGCGCGATCCGTTGGTTGCATGGGATGAAAGATTCCCTGTTCGACCAGTGGCAAGAGGCGTGTATTCCAAATTGAGGCGATTTCGTTTCGCCTTCGGTTAAATGCGCTCAGCTTGCGAAGTTGAATTAGTCCAAATGCTGCGTTAATTTCAGTCGGCCGTAAATTAAAGCCTGTATTAATGAAGAGATAGTCGGAGTCGATATTAGGATAAAGAGCTTCCTTCTGCTGCCGACCCTCGAGATCTCTAGTCCAGCCATGGGCGCGCAAACACCGCATGAGTTCAGCCAGCTCATTGTTGTTCGTGACGATCATGCCGCCTTCAACCGTAGTTATATGATGTGAGAAAAAGAAACTGAACGTGGCAGCGTCGCCGAACGTTCCAGCATGCTTACTAGCATAGCGGGCTCCCAAAGCTTCGCATGTATCCTCGACAATCCAGAGGTCGTTCTCGGCAGCAAAGGCGACAACCTCCTCAATCTGAACTGTGTTCCCGAGCACATGTACTGCACAAACTGCAACCGTCTTATCGGTTAGCGCCGAACGCATTGCGTCCGGATTCATCTGAAGAGTGTGTATGTCGCAGTCCACAAAGACCGGAATGCCTCCCGCTTGGACAATGGGCCAAATGGTCGTAGACCAACTTACGGCGGGCACAATCACTTCTGAACCAGGAATGAACTGTCGCTTGCCTTTTAACCGAGGAGCCGCATGATTGGCCAAGGCAAAAAACACCAAGAGATTAGCGGACGACCCGGAATTCACGAAAACCGCTTCTTCAATTCCAACAAATTTGGCAAATGCCCGTTCGAATTCCCGGCATCTGCGACCCATGGTCACATACGTCGATTTTAAAACTTCGATCGCCGCATTAATCTCTTCATCGCCAAAGGTGGGGAAATTCAGCGGTATACGTTTCACGCAAATCGCTCACGAAAAAACATTGCGACAATTCGCAGACTGCCGAAGCGCAAAAGTCCCGCAGCAGTTTCGAAATCTCGAGCCATTCCGAGCTAATCCTGTCCTTTCAGTGACTCTAAGGGCCGCCGGATTATACATCTGTCTTGTAGTCTCTAAAGAATTGGTTTCGAGCGTTTGTCAAAGCTATCACCGACTGAAATTGCGAAGGGCCTGGCGTTTTTCGCATTTCCTACTTCCTGACGCCCTCAGCAGTCGGAGAGTCATTGATCTCACGGACAGCATGTAAAGATATGAAAATAAAATCAGCCGGAGCGGCGTATTTATCCCCAACTCATTTGAGTTGGGTGGTAACAGCGTAGCTAGTGCAACCAGGTTGCACTTTCAGCGTTATTTTGACGACAAGCTAGAGCGAGGTTCCGCGGACCGACGGCGTTGACAGCGAATGATTGGGCGGGCTGCTTCTCGCACTCCTCGACTTTGTGAAAGGCAGCGGTACTAATCACTACGTCAGCCCGCAACGCGCCTAAAACGCTGTCTACGGCGTGGAATCCGAAACGTCAATTTCCCGGCGCGTCAGAGGCCAAACCGAAACCTTCAGACCCGCGAGCACTCCGCCGGTCTATCTGACCGATTCTCACCGACATCCGATAGTAAATATGCGACTTTAACTTTCAAATGAATTTGCAGACATTCTTGCCTGTCTCAAGCTGAGGAAGAATCTTAACAAGCCCGCCGCAAGGTAACCCACCGCATAAACTCCGAGGACCAACATGATCGGATGCATTGGATGGCTGTACCGCGAAGACGTATGCGTTACGTAAAAGACCAGCGGAAAGAAGAGCATGACCGAAACGAGCGGCCACGCCGCAGCATTCCGTTGGCGGTAAGCTATTAGGACACCCACTAACGAGAGTAGAGGAAAAGCCCAATTTCCAATGGTTCCAAGTCGCGCTTGCAGAGAAACGCGGCTCCACAAATCAAATGGTGAAGTCCACATACCCAACCAATTATCTGCGAAACGGTTTCGAATGAACCTGGCGACGTCGATTGGGTGAGTTCGTATAAAGAGCGCTGCCTCATCCTCTTTCATTTGCATGTAAGGAATTTCGGTTATCCGTGCATATTTCGCTGCTTCCGTTGCGCTGTTGTTCGGATGCAGAGTAGGTGACCACAAGTCCGGTACGAGGGGATTGTTTCCCAGCCAGAGTTCCAAACCAAAATTCGAGCGGAATGGGATGATCTTGTTAAAAACGACATAATTGCGGACCGTCCACGGCGTAATTCCTATGATGAAAACTATCGATGCCGCTGCCACTCTCATCGCGAGAAAAGGTTCTCGCCGCAGCGGCAAGACGGCCCAAATTGCAAGGGGTAAAAGCAGCGAAACTACGCTTGCATTGATCATTGCTCCGGCTGCCCAAAGGGCACCATAGGCGGCCCAGGAACTGAGCTGTTTCGAGCCGCGCATTTTTAGCGTGGCCGCAACTATAAGCGCCACGATTAGCGCCGAAAGCGCGGTATCCCACACCCACACGGTCGAATAGAAAAGCGACATCGGGAAAACGACCCAACTCCAGGCGGCAGCCGCTCCGACCCGTTTGCTGAATGCGCGTTCCCCAATACTGTAAAGAGGCCAGCAGGTGAACGCCGAAAATGCATTATTGATGAAGCAGATTACTATGTGTGACGTATAGCTATAAACGCCGAAGAATTTGAAGATCGCTGCTAGGAGGTAAGGGTAGATCGGGGTTAACCAGGCCGTCGGCCCGGTTTGTACGGTTTTCAACGGCGAACTGAATCCCCGGCCCTGGGCAATTGCCGCAGCGATGGCGCCGGTTTCATAGCCAAACGGCTCATTGCCTTGGAATGTTCGCCCAACAACAAATTGAAAATAGGAGTAGAGAAAGGCGGCTCGAACGACGAAGGCGACGGCAACGATAAGGGCAACCGAGCTGAATACCTTGATCAGCTTTTCTCGCGCACGAATTTTCGAAGTCCTCCAGGCCAAGCATAATCGACTCTGCGGATGCTTGATCGTCGTAACCCAGGTTGGCGTATTAAGAGCGTTAACATGCTCTCTTGTCGGTGAGCTCTCTGCCGCTGGAGCCAACCAGCTCTACAATGCTCGCGCTCACGGCGTAAACAAGAGCCTGTATGGTTGGACTTCTTCTCAAACGATTTCAGGTCCAAATTCCAAATTACGCCAGGTTTGTGTCATCTGATCAATCACATAGCTCATTTTCCGAACTGGCGCCAAGAGTACCGGATCGGAAGGATCGTGGAAGAGATCGTTCAGCGTTATGCGGTGCCCGCGAGCACCGGAGGCAAGCGGGGCATTTGATAGAATCTGTCACGCTAAGTGTCAGAGTACGCTTTCCGAACTAGACGGATTTGCGTTTCTTTT
>Ga0207135_1078_pt1 | contig 10784 bp, 7 predicted proteins | sample Alteio_BWMinHeat_10_FD_153530 | JGI IMG/M metagenome (GOLD analysis project Ga0207135, IMG submission 153530) | Enriched cells from forest soil in Barre Woods Harvard Forest LTER site, Petersham, Massachusetts, United States -... | ecosystem: Environmental > Terrestrial > Soil > Temperate forest >...
AGCAGCCAATTCCCTTCAGCCATAAGCTGCACGTGTCTCGAGGCGTGCGATGCCAGACCTGCCACACGAATCCCGATCCCGGCAATCAGATGACGTTCCCGGCGACGACCACTTGCATGATGTGCCACACGACCATCGCAAAAGATCGTCCCGCGATTATGAAGCTGGCCGAATTTGCAAAATCGAATCAGCCCATTCCCTGGGTGCGCGTCTATCAAGTGACTCCCGGCGTCACCTGGACGCACCGCGCACATCTGCAAGCGGGTATGCAATGCACGATGTGCCATGGCGACGTCGGGCAAGTAGAAGCAATGGCGCAGAACACCAGTGTCACGGCGATGGCCAGCTGCATTGGCTGTCATCAGGCGCATAACGCTCCCACCGTCTGCTCCACCTGTCACGCCTGGCCCTCCACTTAAGCATTTGTCGCAATAAGGCGAATGGATGTAGACTTCGCACGCTGACGTTACTACCCGCCCACTAGCGCGCAAAAGCTGGAGCGGGGCCGCAGATAAATTTCAACTTAGGGATACACGTCTCGACAGATTTTGAGGTTTCGGTTTTCGGAGGATAACCATGCGAAAACTTGCTTTGATAGTTGTTCTATTGGCGATCGGCGCGGGGATCGGTTTTTGGATCTCCAACAGGCGGGCGTCCGTTGCCGAGGGACAGGCCAAGCCTGGAGCCGGATTCGCCGCCCTTCCAGGATCACTGGGTGCCGAAGATGTTGACGGACCCTATGAGGTCGTGAAGGGTTGGCCAAAAGACGTAAGTACTTTGCCGGGAAATGAAAAGTGGACTTACGGCGCGGCCGAGGGCGTCTTTGCGGAAAGTCCCAATCGCGTTTACATGCTCTTCCGCGGCGAACTGCCGAAGATGGCCCCACCCAAGGCGAGGCTGCTGCCGGAGGTGGGCCCCAGCATCAGCTTCCCGGTTGCCGGCTTGTGGCGCGACACCACCACGGCCTCTCCGCCAGGGACGGGCGGGACAGATAACAACATGGCGGAATGGATGACCGCTTGGGAAGGCAAGGCGCCCGACATCGGCATCAAGGGCCCGCCCTATCGAAAAATGGGTGTGGACGCCAACTGGGAGAATTGCCTCGTCGTGGTCGATGGACAGGGCAACATCATCGAGACCTGGAAACAATGGGACAAGCTCTTCCGCCGCCCGCACTCGGTTTATATCAGCCCCTATGATCCGGATAGGAACGTCTGGGTGGTAGATGACAATATGCAGGTCATTTATAAATTTACCCACGATGGCAAGCAACTTTTGCAGACCATCGGCACGCCCGAAAAGGAGGGCGCGGACGCCAATCACTTCAATCGGCCCACGTATCTCGATTGGCTGCCCGACGGGACCTTCTTCGTTTCGGACGGCTATACGGGAACCCGCGTGGCTAAATTCGACAAGAACGGGAAGTTCATCATGGATTGGGGCATGAAGGGCGGCCCGCGAGGCGGCGGAGACAACGAACCAGTAGAAACGCGCCCCGGCTACTTCAGCAACGTCCACGGGATCGCCATCGATCAGAAGACCCGCCAGGTTTTCGTGAACGACCGCAACAATCACCGCATTCAGGTATTCGACGAAAACGGCAAGTACCTCCGCGAGTGGAAGGTGGACGCCAGCCCCTCGAGCCTGCACCTGCTCTACATCGGGTCCGGCAATACCATCTGGACGTTCGATCGCACCACCAACAAGATGGTCGAGTGGGACCTCCAAGGACACCTGCTGTACGCCTGGGGAACGATGGGCAATTTCCCTGGCGCTCTGTGGGGCGTACATGGGTTGAGCGTCGATCAGGACGGAAACCTCTACCTGGCCGAGGTCGATAACGGACGCGTGGAGAAATTCGCTCCGAAGGCCGGAGCCAATCCCGCGTTTGTCGTGGCTAAGCCGATCTACTCCGCCTGGAAGGACTAAGCGGACCGGAGTTTGTAGCCCAGGGCGCCCGCAATTTTTTGCGGGGGCCCTGGGGCCTTTTTCTGTCGGGACTCCTCTGTTTGAAGCTGCGGAAGCAACCTCAAAAAGCCTATACTCCCCGAAGGCAGGTACCCAGGTGTCGAAGGGCCCACGCATGCAAAATTGGTTGAGAGTCGCGATCTCTGCGATATCCAAAGCCGCACTAATAGTAGGCCTGATAGCAAATTGGACGGCGGCGCTCTGGCTCATCGCATTACCGAATGTGAGCTATGCCCAGACCTCCAAGGCGGCCCGGACCGCAGATGGCAAGCCAAACTTAAACGGCATCTGGCAGGCCCTCAACACGGCAAATTGGGATATTCAGGACCATGCGGCGCGAATGGGACCTGTTGTCGCGCTCGGCGCGGCTTTCAGTATTCCCGCTGGCCGAGGCGTAGTGGAGGGCAACGAAATTCCGTACCTGCCCGAGGCAGCGGCGAAAAAGAAAGAAAACTCCGAGCACTGGTTGACCTCCGACCCCGAAATCAAGTGTTATATGCCTGGTGTGCCGCGCGCCACGTACATGCCGTACCCATTTCAGATAGCTCAGACTCCGCAGCACATCCTTATGGCCTACGAGTTCGCCGGCGCCACTCGAACCATCTACATGAATAGCAAGCTGAAAAGTCCCAACGACACATGGATGGGTTGGTCGGTGGGGCATTGGGAGGGCGATGCGCTGGTCGTCGACGTAACGAGCTTTAACGACCAGACGTGGTTTGACAGGGCCGGCAATTTCCATAGCGACGCATTGCATGTAGTCGAACGCTACACGCCCATGAGCCCAGACGCGCTCGATTACGAAGCCACCATCGAGGACCCAAAAGTCTTTTCGCGGCCCTGGAAGATGAAAATGCCGCTTTATCGTCACCTCGAAAAGGACGCGCAGCTTTTGGAATATCAGTGCGTCGAATTCGCCGAAGAGCTTCTGTACGGCCCTCTTCGAAAGCAGAAAAGCAAGTGAGTGGCCTTGGGAGGTTTGGAATGAGCCATCGATTTCTCGCTGCAACGAGTGTAGTGGTACTGGTGATTGTGGCTGCGTTGATAAAGCCCGGAAATCTCGCGGGCCAAACCGAGTCCGCGACAAAGGCGACTGCGGCGAAAACCGTAGCCGCAGCAAAGCCATGGACTCCGCCACGCACTCCTGATGGCCAGCCGGACCTGCAGGGAGTATGGGACTACCGCACGATCACTCCTCTGGAACGGCCAAAGGAACTTGGAACGAAGGCGTTTTTTACCGAAGAGGAAGCCGCCAAATACGAGAAGACTGAGAATCAGCGCCAGAATCGCGATTTAATCGATCCGGAGACGGGCGGTTTGCAATACCCGCCGGGCGGCGTCGTCCCTTACAACGAATTTTGGTACGACCGGGGCAACAAAGTCGCGGGGACTAAGCGCACGTCGTTAATCGTGGATCCGCCCGACGGCCGCCTCCCCGCTTGGACGCCGGAGGGGCAAAAGCAAGCAGAGCTTCGTGCGGCCGCGGAGCGCAATGACCAGCTTGGACATCCGGCGGCCGATTCGTGGGAAGATCGCCCTCTGCAGGAGCGTTGCCTCGTGGGCCTCAATGCCGGGCCACCCATGGTTCCGGGCGCGTACAACAATGATGTTCAGCTGCTCCAGACTCCCGGATCCGTTGTGATTCTCAACGAAATGGTCCACAGCGCTCGCGTCGTCCCTCTGGATGGGCGTCCGCATGGGAGCATTCGCCAATGGAGGGGAGATTCCGTCGGCCATTGGGAAGGGAATACTCTCGTTGTCGATACGACCAATTTCAGACGCGAAACGAGCCTGCCGGGCTCCAGCGCCAATACGCATCTAATCGAGCGCTTTACGCGTACCGACGCCAACACGCTCCTCTACGAATTCACCGTCGACGATCCGACGATGTGGACGCGCCCGTGGACGGCAGTTATCCCCATGACGAAGAGCGACGACCCGATCTACGAATACGCGTGCCACGAAGGGAATTACGCCATGAGCGGCATTCTGGCCGGCGCCCGCGCTGCGGATAAAGCCGCCGCCGAAGGCAGCAAGCCGAGCTCGAAGTAATTCGACGAGACGATGTCGCCTCCAGCACCAGCTACTCGGCGTCGTCTGGTCTCGCTCCTATTTCACTCGATGGCCGGTAACTGCCGCGCCCGCTTCCGTACTCAGACTGAAGCAATCAGTCACCGCCACGAATGCCAAGACAGAAACCAGGGCAAAAGCGATTCGGAAGTCTGTAGCGCTGGGAGCGGCGCCTCGATGGCGGTCCAGCAGCGCGCCCAATCGTAGCGCGATTGCGCCAAGCGCGACCCCCATTCCCATCGTCATCTGCATAACCATGCTGAAGAAGCTGGTGGCCGAGCTCAACTGCGATTTCGGAACGTCCGCAAAGGCCAGCGTGCTCAAGCTGGTAAACTGCATCGAGCGGAACAAGCCATTCGCAAACAACACGGCAATGATCACAATCCTTGGCGTTTGTGGCGCGAGCGCGGAACAAGCAAGAATACCCAAAGCCGTCAGTATCCCGTTGGCGATCAGCACGGACCGAAATCCATAGCGTCGCAGGACGGGACTGGTGACGCTTTTCATTCCTAGATTGCCCGCAAAAAGCGCCAGCATTAAAAGGCCGGACCGAAATGCATCCAAGCCAAAGCCCACCTGAAACATCATAGGAAGCAGAAAGGGCGATACGCTGATCGCCATGCGGAATAGCGATCCTCCCCCAAGCACAACCGCAAACGTCTTGATCTTGAGTGAGGAAAGGTCGATCACCGGCGCCGGCGCGCGCCTGAGATGAATAAGCGCCAGCGTCCCGAGTACGCCTGCGCTTCCCAGGAATAGTCCAGTCGTCGCCCACGGCGTGTTCTGACGCCCGATCAATTCCAGGCCGTACATGAAGCTTACGCAGGCCGTCGCGCTGAGGGCGAAGCCGATCCAATCGAACGGCTTCGCTCGATCCTCCCGCAGGTTCGTGATCCACAATGCAGCTAAGGCCATGGCGATCACTCCAAGCGGCACATTCAGAAAGAAAATCCAATGCCACGAAGCGTAGGTGGTGATGAATCCACCGAGCGGAGGTCCCACAACGGGAGCGATAAGTCCAGGCCACGTAATGTAGATCATGGCGCGCATCAGATCTTGCTTCTCCGTAGTGCGCAGCACCACCAGCCGTCCCACGGGAACCATCATGGCGCCTCCGATGCCTTGGATGACGCGGGCCGCCGTGAACTGCCAAAACCCGGTGCTCAATCCGCATAGAATCGAGGATCCGGTAAAGACGGCGATGGCGGCGACGAATACAGTGCGCGCCCCAAAGCGATCCGCGACCCAACCGCTGATGGGAATGAAGACCGCCAGCATCAGCATATAGGCGGTCATCCCTATGTTGAGATCGACAGGATTCACGTGGAAGGATCGCCCCATCTGCGGCAGCGCCGTAGCGATGACCGTGCCATCCAGGTTCTCCATGAAAAACGCCCCGGCCACCAGGATGGCGATCGCTGCCGAGTTCCGGCTGGGAATCGCCACTGCACCAACAGATTCCAATTGCGTGTCAACCTCGTATCAAGAGTCCGCCTCGCTGCAAAATACTTATTCGCCAGCGAGTGCGGCGAATTGAATCTACACCGACTTCTTTCCGCCGCGAAAGAGTTTCAGGATCGCAGCGTTGTCCCGCCGCTGTATAGTTGTGCGGACGGGATCCCCGAAGTATAAAGCTCGACGGCACACGTGCGAAGGAGGGCACTTGGCTTGTATTTGTGGATAGCCGCCTTATTGACCGGCGTGATGGGCTTGGTCCTGGGCCTTCTCGGGGGAGGAGGCTCGATTCTGGCGGTACCAATCTTGGTCTACGTCCTCGGCATTGAAGCTCACGCAGCGATTGCCTTTTCGCTCGTATTGGTGGGTGCCACCGCTCTTGTAGCGGCGCTCCTTCACAATCGTAAAGCGCGTGTGGACTGGAAAGACGGGCTGCTCTTTGCCAGCTTCGGCGCGCCCATGAACTTGGTCGCCGCTTATTTCTCGCGCCGCTTCTCTGGCCCGTTTTTGCTCCTGCTTTTCGGCATGGTGATGGGAATTGCCGGTATCGCGCTGCTTCGCAGAGGGGAGAAGCATCAAGACGCTCCGCGCAAGCATGACATCCGGCCCGCCATCGCAAGTGGTGCTGCGGTTGGATTGTTAACTGGCTTTCTGGGTATCGGCGGAGGGTTCTTGATTGTTCCGGCACTCGTTTTGTTTCTTGAAATGCCTATGAAGCTCGCGTGCGGAACCTCTCTCCTGGTCATTTCAGCCAATAGCGCTGTGGCCTTGTTCGGCCGTCTTCATTCGTTGCAGCTTGCCTGGATACCTCTGCTCGAACTCACGGCGCCATCGCTCGTTGCGACTTACTTTGGGGTTGGGCTTTCAGAAAGGTTTAGCGCCGCTCAACTCCGCAAAGCATTCGCCGTTTTCATTATTGTCCTGGGAATATTCATGATGGCGAATAACGCCGCTACGTTATTGAAACACTAATATGTCCGGCGGTCACAGCAGTCCAAGATGGTCAGGATGCTTGGCCTGCAAGGAATTCACCAGCACTTCAAACTCAGGAAGGCTCCGCAGATTTTGGAGGCAAGGGTCTCGCACAAAGAACGGCCAGCAAGCGAATCCGGTGCTGACACTTCGCTCCAGCCATTCAAATGCCACTTTGTGCCGACCCAGCAGTGCAAGAATGCAGGCAATCTGATAGTAAGTATGGTGCGCATGTCCAAAAGACTTTGGGCTTGCGCATGCCTGGCTCAGGCATTCAAGTGCCTGCCCCTCTTTCCCCGTTAAAGCGTAAAAAACGCCCAGCAGACTGACGATCAGCGGTTCTTCGGGCAAGAGCTGCACCGCCTCATCCAGCAGAACCTTCGCCTCTTTCCAGTCCCCCGTCATCATGGCCGGTTGCGGAGCGAAATAGACGGGATATTTATTTCGTGGATTCTCGGCTCGCCAAACTTGAAGTTCTTCCCGCGCCAATTCGTATTCTCGATTCCACACATAAACCTGCACGATGCTGTGACTGACGGCCTTTCGGGTGTCGAATTGGCGTCCTCGCTCATACATTTCGCGAGCGTGGTCCAGCAATCCGATGTGCGCCAGAATCGTGCCCAAGCGGTTATAAGCGTGGGGCAGATTCCTTTGCAGGGCGAGCGCGCGTTTCAGCTCGGTAATTGCCTCGAGATGTTGAAAGTTTTTCGAGGGGCCCCACAACAGAAACGCTTTGGCGACGTGTCCATCGGCCAAATCCGGATCCAACTCGAGTGCCTTTCCGCAATGGAACTCTGCCTTCTCCAGCCACGTGCTCGTAGGGTCGACCTCAAAGTGGCGGGTTGCACACACAAACGACAGCGTGGCATGAGCAAGCGAAAAAGCGGGATCGCGACTGATAGCATTGGTCAGCCGCTGTGCCGCTTCGTCCAGAAGCGCGGGATCTCCGGCAGAACTAAGCCGGTAGCCTCGCATGAATTCCGCATAAGCCAGCGGATCCTTGCTATATCGTGGCCGTGGGCCTGGCACCGGTGTCCGCAGAGGTCGATTCAATGCCCTGGCGATGTCTCTTGCGATCTCGTCCTCCACTTCGAAGAGGCGTTCGATCTGGAGGTCACGCTTCCGCGTAAAGCAAGGGCTTTGCAAATGCGTGTCAAGCAGTTCCACCGAGAGCCGCGATTGCCCTTTCGATATCTGAATGGCGCCGTGGACGACAAAGCGGACCCCCAAACGCGAAGCGATTTCCGAAGTGGTCGCTTGGAGAGGCAGATTTAGCACGGCCGAGGTCGGCAGTACATTCATCCTCTCTAAATTGCCCAGTCGCGAGATCAACGCGTCCGCAAAGCCCAGGCAGAGGTCGCGATTGTCAGGAATATTCCCTACGGGAAAGAGCGGCAGAACCGCGAGCGACGGCCGCTCGTGCACCGTGCCCGCATCTTCCACAGTCCCCGCGGACCCGGTTCCAGAACTTTGCACGTAGGCGGCTTGCGGGAAGTGCGGATCAACGACGCGCACGGGGCCAATAAACCGGTATCCCTTGCCCACGACTGTCTCCAGGAAGCGCGGCCTTGCGGAGCTATCGCCCAGGGCCGTGCGAATTTTTCGCACAATGTTGTTGATGCTGGTTTCCGTGTCGACAAAGAGATCCGAGCGCCAAAGCTTAGAGACAATGTCTTGGCGCGAAACCAACTGTTCTCGCCGGCCGACCAGGAAAATCAGCAGCTCCATAGGCTTTTTCTCGAGCTTTACCCTTCGTCCGTTGCGGCGAAGTTCGTAGCGCCCGAGGTCCAGCTCAATTTCGGCAGTTGCCGGTCTGGCGGGAAGCATAGGCTTTCGGTTTCGAGATTATCCTATGAGATTCAGTAATTTGCGACGATATACGAAAGATATGCTAAATGTACCCCCTCTGGATTGAAAAGCCTACATGATCGGTAGATGATCCCACCGTTGGTTCAAAGTAACGGAGGTATCACAATGAGGCGAAACTTGTATGGTAGCTTGGCGTTGTTTGCGCTTGTGTGCTGTGCCCTCTTCGCGGCTGCTGCACACCCCAATTCTTCCGAGAAAAACATCTTCACCCCGGATAGCATCCCCTGGGGACCCGCACCGTCATTTGTGGAGCCGGGAGCACAGTTAGCAGTCCTGGAAGGTAATCCTCTTGCCTCTTCCGGAGACTACACAGTGCGTCTGAAGATGCCTCCAGGATATCGAATCGCGCCGCATTGGCATCCCAAGCGCGAAAACGTAACGGTGATCTCTGGGACCTTGAAGGTTGGGATGGGCGATAGCTTCGATGAGAGCAAGATGGCGAGCTTCTCGGCGGGTAGCTTTGCCTATCTCGATCCCGACATGCACCATTACGTAGCGGCCAGCGGCGAGACGGTAGTCCAGATTCACGGCATGGCACCTGTGCAATTCAACTACATCAATCCGAAAGACGATCCCAGCCGCAAGAAATAGCCGGATTGGCGCTAGTGAGCGACTTTGCTCTGCCACTAGCGCCAGCCGCAAGTCAGGCGTTAGCCCACCGCCCATGTTTCCGGAAAGTGGCTCCCCTTGTTCTATCGCGCTGACCGGCCCCGTGAGTTCGAAACGAGACGGGCCGTGCGATAAGCAGGGTCCAGCCCTTAACTTAAACATACCCACGTGGTAATTGACTGTTTGATTAGAGTGCGCTAATTTGCCGCAGTTTATCGGGTCTCTGTTCCATGTCCCCGCGTTCGCCATTAACCATGACAGGGGGTCGTATGCGACGCACGCATCCGGCGCGCGCACTGATCGTATTTCGCATCATCCTAGTGCCGCTCGGCGTTGCCCTCATTGGTTGTGGCGGAGGTGGTGGCAACGCTAGCGGATCGAATCCCTCGCCCGTAAGCTTGCAAGCAATCACTGTGACGGCGCCAAATACGTCGGTCGCCGCAGGCCTCACGCAGCAATTCACTGCAACCGGCAAATTCTCCGACGGAACTACCAAAGCACTTGCAACTGTGACGTGGTCCACATCGGATTCGACCGTGGCGACGATCAACTCGACGGGTTTACTGAACTCATTCAAACCAGGAGCAATTACAGTATCTGCTATCTCGGGCTCTATGACAGGCAGTTCGTCTTTTACGGTAGGCCCGCCCCTGGTCACCGGCCTGACGATTTCGCCTGCCACTGCATCCGCCGTGATTGGAAGCGCTAACCCGACAAAGTTCTCGGCTTTGTTTGTCTTTACCGACGGCAGCACACAGGACGTTTCCAGTCAGGCCGCTTGGAGCAGCACGAACACGTCCACCGCTATGATTGATAGCCACGGGAACGCGACGGCTATCCACGTAGGTTACACAAGGATCGGCGCAACAAGCGGAACCTTCTCGGCTGGGGCAGATTTTGCAGTGGTTGCACTGCCCCGCTTTCTCTACATCCCAAGTTACGTACGGCTGGTATCCAGAGCCACAGTGGATCCGGGCACAGGGAAGCTGCGATTTGCGGGTTATGTTCAAACACCGAGCACCAACGCGAATAGCTTTCCTGTCTCCCCGTGCCCCACAATGGACCCCTCAAACCAGTTCCTTTATGTTGCCAGCACGCTTTTGAGCAATGGCGGTGCGACTTCAGGAGAGCTCGATAGCTATGCTATCGATCAAACCACCGGCGCGGTTACGCCGCTCGCAGGCGGTCCAATGACCATGGCGGATACCGTCGGCTGTATCCAGTTTGAGCCGACCGGCAAGTTCGGTTACGCGACGTCGAGCAATTCGACGACGAATCTGTTGTTGACTTTCTCTCGGGATCCGAAAACCGGCGTACTCACGCAGATCGGTTCGATAACGCTGAACAATCCGCCAACCGGGGTGGCCATTGATCCCCTCGGAACGTATCTATTCACCGCAACGGTTCCGGACACCAATCCTCCAACTGCTCCTGCACAGGCCTATGGATACGCGATTGATGCTTCGACTGGCACGCTCACTCCGGTTCCAGGCACTCCTTTTCAGCTCTCGACCCTAACAGGAGGGTTTTCCTGGCACCCATCCGGGAATTTCCTGTACATGGCAAATTTTGGCGGTCTATCGATCGATGTTTATTCGGTCGATCGAACCACCGGAAAGGTGAGCTTCGCGAGTTCCACTACCACTTGCATCAATCCCACCGCTCTGGTGTTCAGACCTGACGGAGAATTTGCTTATACGGCGTGCTCAATGGATGCGGCTCATGATCTGAACAGCGCTTCTGTGGAAACTTTTGCGGTGGGCTCAAACGGGCTATTGACGCACGTAGGAAGCACCAAGGGTGTAATTCCAATGGGACTGCAGATAGACCCCTCCGGCAAA
>Ga0207135_1079_pt1 | contig 10736 bp, 5 predicted proteins | sample Alteio_BWMinHeat_10_FD_153530 | JGI IMG/M metagenome (GOLD analysis project Ga0207135, IMG submission 153530) | Enriched cells from forest soil in Barre Woods Harvard Forest LTER site, Petersham, Massachusetts, United States -... | ecosystem: Environmental > Terrestrial > Soil > Temperate forest >...
GACCTGGTACTCGGAGCTGCTGAAAAATTCAATCTTCCCAAACATCTACGGGAACTCACCAAAGGTAACAGCACCAAGATATGCTCTTGTGATATAGAAGAAGTAAGTGGATTTAACAGCTCGTGGTCTGTAAACGACCGCACACGTACTTTTTTGAAAGTGCAGGACGGCTGTGATTATAATTGCACCTTTTGTACAATACCACTGGCACGCGGGCATAGCCGCAGCGATAGTATAGAAGGTGTATTAAATAATATACAAGAGCTTGCAAAATCGGGCACTAAAGAAATTGTACTCACAGGTATTAATCTTGGGGACTTTGGGAAAGGTAATGATGGCGGCAAAAAGCGTGAAGAAAGTTTTTATGAATTGGTGCAGGCACTTGATAAAACAGAAGGGATAGAGCGTTTCAGAATATCCTCTATTGAACCCAACCTGCTGAGCAATGATATCATTGCATTTGTAGCAGCATCAAAAAAATTCATGCCTCATTTTCATATACCACTGCAAAGCGGTAGCAATAAGATATTAGGTTTAATGAAACGTCGGTACAGGAGAGAATTATATGGAGAAAGGGTGGCTTATATTAAAGAATTAATGCCCCACTGCTGTATAGGTGTAGATGTGATAACCGGATTCCCCAGTGAAAATGATGACGATTTTAAAGAGACCTTTGATTTTCTGTACGGAATCGATATTTCTTATCTGCATGTATTCACTTATTCTGAAAGAACAAATACTGAAGCATTGCATATACAACCTGTAGTACCAATACAAGTACGCCATGACCGCACCAAAGCTTTGCGAAATCTTTCTTATCAGAAAATGCAATACTTCTCATCACAGTTTGCAGGGCAAACAAGAAAAGTATTATTTGAAAGTGCCGATAAGAATGGTATGATTGAAGGCTATAGTGATAATTATATAAAAGTGCAAACACCTTACCGCAAAGAATGGGTGAACCAGTTAGTTGACTGGAAAATTTGACAATTCCGCAATTTGTCAATTCGACAATTTTGATACTGATATTTTCTTTTAGAAATGTATATTTGCAGCCCAAACAGGTTTCGTAGCTCAGTTGGTAGAGCAGCTGACTCTTAATCAGCGGGTCTAGGGTTCGAGTCCCTACGGAACCACTGGAAGATAAACCACGCAGCAGCGTGGTTTATCTTTTTATACTGTTTGTTTGAGATAACAAATACTGTATCTATAAAAAGGCAGCCCAATCGGGCTGCCAATCTAACATTGCGTATTTGAAAGATTATTGTTTAACAAACTGCTTTGTAAATGTGATATTGGTAGAGGTTAAACGAATATTATATGATCCGACAGGTAAATTGCCTATGGAAATTGAATTATTTTTTACATCTTCAGATTTTACCATGCGGCCCATTAGGTCATAGATACTAATATGTTTGATATCAGCATTTGCATTAAAATATAAAGTGGTTGATGCCGGATTCGGATATACAACAAATGCGTCGTTATTAATCGGAACGGTACTAATGCCGGTTGTCATGTGTGCATCCTTATCAGCAACGGTAAAGGGACTGAGCGAGGTAATACCGGTACGAGTCAAAGCGTACATACTACCACTCGCAGTTGCTGCAGAATATGCCTGCAAATCCCACGCACCACTGGTATAGTGAGAAATATAGGCCTGACCTCTGTTAAAACCATTCACTTCCATACCAGCGCTCCACATTGCTTGCATAGTATAGTTGAGACTTCCCGTCGCTGTGTTGGTAACAAACCAGGTAGCACTTACTAATGGTTGGCTAGCCGATAATACCACACCGGTGGTCCCGTTTGCATATACCATATCTATCACATTAATACCTACATCCCCGGATGCCGAACCACTGGCATCGGTAATAGTTATTGGAGCGAAATTAGTAGTAGTGCCGACGTAGAAACTACCTGAACCGCTTGCTGCAATATGCCGGGTTAGTGTACCGGAAGCATCAGTAACTACATAACTGTTTGCTGAACCACCCACTACAGTGCTGCCCGCTGTTAGTGTTAAATTGTTGCTGCCTAAACGGATCTTGCCTGATTGCAGGCTCAACTGCCCATTTACATTTACGTCAGATCCCAAACTTACCGAGCTACTACTGTTGCTCATATTGATCGTAAGATTGTTTACTGTATTTCCGCTGTTTGCAAATCGCAATACACCCGTGAGGCCGGCTGCTGTATTAATGATGATACTAGAAGATGAGTTGCTGCTAAGCGTGCCACTGCCGGAAGCTGCTAAATCACCACTTGCACCAAATATAAGATCATGGCTATTTAAGGCTAACGAACCCGCAGTCAGTATAAGTGTCCCATTTTCTGTAAGGTTAGCAGATAAGCTAATGTTTCCCGGAACATTCACAGTGATGTTGCGCAAACCCGAACCAGACAATTCTGCACCTGCAGTAGCAGATCCGTTAATGTAACTTACGTCATAGGTGCTGTTTAAATTCAAAGAACCGGAACCAGAAGCAGAAAGTGTTCCTCCGCCTATTTCTATCATCGCACCGCTTGATATGCCGACACTTCCTGACGAAAGGCTGAGTGCCCCACTCAATAGATGTAATACTTTTGCGATAGTTATATTTGCGGCAGTTGAAATAGTAATACCTAATGAAGTAGCTTTTTGCGCGGTCATCGATCCTGTATAAGTGATGCCAGATGTCAAACCTAGTGCCAGGCTATCTACAGTTATTGTACCGTTACCTGCCAATATCCCGGAGGTCATGATCAGTCCTGAAACATATGTACTTGAGGTTAACGTGCCATTCACTGTTAAAGATGAAGTGCCTGAAAATGTTTCATCGCTTGTTAAAGTAACAGTAATACCAGAAGGTATGATCACGATGTCTGAAGATATTGTCGATGTTGGTGCAGCGCCACCCCATGTGGCCGCAGCATTGAAGTTACCAGAAGCCACAGCCGTAAACGTAGTTGCTTTACAGGTAATAAAGCACAATACCGTACACAGGGTAAGAACACAAACCCTGATTTCTTTTGTAAAATTAGTCATAAACAAAGATTTAAATGATGAACAATACCACTTATAAATGTGGGGATTGCTAAATCACTCTAAAAATCCATGCCAATGCTAAGAACTATAAACAATTGTTTATATGGTTTTTATTAAATGCCATATAGTTCGTATGAATAAGCTGAGATAAGTACATCCATGTTGTGGTAGGGAATTTTAGAAATACGCTCTCTTCATTCTTATAAAAGGTAGTAGATAATATAGTGGTTAACCTTGAGTTGGTTTGAAATAACAGTAACTATACTCGAAAAGAGAGTTGGGGTCTTATAAGGTTGGCGTAAGAAAAAAAATCTACAATAAAATGTAGAAAAAAATGAAAATCAATTTTATTTATAATAGAATGATTATGAAATAGAATAAAAGTATACCCCTGCCAATGTATTTACTTAGTATAATCTATGAATTATCTTCTTTTAATATTTAAGGATAAACTACCAATATATTCATGATGGTTTAATTTTTTTCGTACTGATTATCTTATAGTTTATTGAGGTGTACGCTGGAAATGAGATTTGTGTATGAAACTAACAACTTTACCTGGTAACATTTTTTATTTGACGATATTCTTTTCTTTATGGAATCTTCATACTGTTAAAGGTCAAGATATATATGCTAACGTGTTGAAAAACAGTAGCCCTGACCTGCATAATCCGGGTAATATCGTTAACGGCAATGATACAGATTTTGCTTACCTGGACTCATCATCCGTGCTTAGCAATTCATATGTAGAAGTGGATTTCCCAGTTAGCGGTGAGGCAGGAGATGTTGTAAATGTAATATTGCAACAAAAGAACGGGTCGCTGAATGCAGGTGTGACTAACAGTGTTACTATGAGGCTATATGATTCTGCCGGGAATAATGTAGCCAATGCCTCTGCCGATTCCATGTTGCCACTTTCTTTAATATCGCCGGCGACGCATACTTATGCTATGCGGTTTTTCACTAATCCTGTAGAAAACTATCGTTTTAAAACAGCACGTATCGAATTCAATAATACATTGGCATTGAATTCAATAAATGAGTTACGCATTTATAGTGTCTATTACCAAAAAACATGTCCTGCTGTTGTCGCGACTTCAGTATATGCATATGGCACAAATGGCTTGGTAACAGGTTATGTAACCAACCCTAACAATGCTGTGGATGCACCCCTTACCAACTACGCAACCCTAACTGTGCCACTCGACTTACTTAGTTTATTGCCACCTGCCTACCTGGACCTCAAATTTTCCCAGGATGGATATGCAGGTGATTATGCAGGCTTTGCCATTTCACAAGCGTCATCATCGCTCTCTACGGGAGTGCTTTCCAACCTTACTATTGAGGCTTATGATGACGCCGGAGTTCTCAGATCTGCCAAAACAGGATTTACTACAACTGATCTTAAATTAATAGATACCTCTACCCCTTCCTATTTATACACTATCGGCTTTGTAACACAACCAGGTAATTATCGTATAGCCCGTCTTAAAATTATACTACATGCTCACATAGGTCTCTTGGAAGATGTTAATGTGTATTATACATATCATTATACTATTAACCGGATGCAGGTTGTAATAACATCATCAAGCGGTTCACTGGCCTTGTGTGGACCCGGTACAAGTGTTACGCTTACAGCATTTGATTCATTAGGTTCTACTAACTTTTTGTGGAGCAATGGTGCTACTACTCCATCTATTACCGTGTCTGATCCGGGTAGATATTCAGTGCAGGTGACGGATGAGCTATCATGTACCCGTTATTCAGCCCCGGTTGTGGTATATGAAGGGGCTGCAACACATGCCATGATAACAGGAGATACATTGGTAGCATGTATGGGTACTATAACCGGCACGCTGCATACCACTCAAACTTATGCACATTATGTATGGTCAAACGGTGATACTACAGCAACAATACCGATATCTGATGTTGGACAATATTATGTAACAGTAAAAGATAACGATGGCTGCACGGGAAGTGATACAGTAAATGTGCAGAGAAATGATTTGCATATTACTGCTAATATTAATGGAGTGTCATGTGCAGAGGCAAATAATGGCGCTATCGCTCTTATTGTAAGCAATGGTAGTGGAAATTATAGCTATTTATGGTCAACAGGCGCTACTTCAGCTAACATTACAGGCCTGGCAGAGGATGCTTACACTGCTATTATCAAGGACATCACATCAGGCTGTACTTATAACAGAATGTTTACAGTTTCTATACAGAATGCGATGGATATAAAAACTACTGTAATTAATACAAGCGGCATAGCACAGAGTGATGGTAGAATAAGTGTGGAGGTAGTAGGAGGTAGTGGTAATTTCTCATACTTGTGGAGTAATGGCGCAACAAGTGCAGCAATTTCAGGTTTAAAAGCAGGATGGTATACTCTGGCTGTTACTGATAATAGCACAGGTTGCAAATTGTATGATACACTTATTGTAAGCGATAATAATTCAGGCCTTGTTATTACCTATAGTGTAACAGAACCGACTGCTTGCAATGTTGCCAATGGCGCTATTTCACTTACTGTAACAGGAGGATCCGGCAGCTACAGCTATTTATGGAGCAATGGTGCAACAACACCTAACATAGCTAACCTGAGTGCCGGCATTTACTATGTTTTGGTAAGGGACAATAATACTGGTGCGGGTAAGAGCATAAGCATACAACTATACAACACCAATATGTTGGACATAGCCGGTACTGTTACACCTACCAATTGCAATAGTAATACAGGCGCTATTACAATAACAGTATCTAACGGCTCAGGAGCATATAACTATCTATGGAGTAATGGCGCAACAACATCATCTATAGCAAACCTGGCAGTGGGTATGTATATGGTAACTGTAACAGATAATAATACCGGTTGTGTAGGTAAAGCAGTTTATAATATTACAGAACTAACAGGCCCGGCGGCTACTTTAACAGCTACCATGCCGGGTAATGGCTCAGAAACAAATGGCAGCATTTCAATAAATATTGCTGGAGATCACTACACGTATTTGTGGTCAACCGGGGCTACTACAAAAAGCATATCCGGTTTACCGGCCGGCACTTATAGTGTAATAATAACCGATCTATATACAGGCTGCAGATCTGTGTACATTATTACATTACACAATCATCCACAAATAAATATTTTTGCTAACGTTAACCGTAATCATAATTGTGTTCCACCATTTGATGGCAGCTTAAGCGTTAGTGTATCTGGCAATACTGGTCCGCTTACTTATTCATTAAACAATAGCCCTGTTGGAAATCCAGTAACCGGATTAGGTAGCGGTAATTATATATACACCGTTTCGGATGGATCATATAGCAATAGTGTATCCTTTAGTATTGATCCTGTAAACTGCGATTCTACTATTGTTATTCATAATGTAATCACACCTAACGGGGACGGAGTAAATGATGTACTCGTAATTGAAGGGTCTGAATATTATCCTGATAACGACCTTAAGATATTCGATAAATGGGGAGATGTAGTTTACGAAAAACAACATTATGACAACAAGTGGGGCGGAACTGATAAGAAATCTAATCCGCTTCCAATGGGCACCTATTATTACTTGCTTAAAATAAACATTAAAGGGAAGGAAGAATCCTATACAGGGTTTGTAATGATTCAGCGATGAGACAACTAAATTTATTTACATAATCAGCAACATAGATGTCATGAAAAAGGTATCACAGGTATTATTACTTACAGTACTGCCACAATTGATTTTTGCACAGAGCTACCCGCATTTTACTATGTTCATGTTCAATAAGCTGTTGTATAACCCGGCATATGCAGGCAATAAAGATCTTACTGAAGTAAATGCATACTACCGCGATCAATGGACAGGAATTGACGGTGCACCTAAAACCATGAGTGTTTCTATAGACGGGCCGGCGGGCAGTTATATGAGCTCATTTCGAAAAGTGGCATTAGGCTTGAGTGTTAGTTATGAAAAACTGGGGGTTACCACCTTTAATAACATAAATGCTTATTATGCTTATCGTATACCTATGCGTAAATCGGTATTATCTTTTGGTTTACAGGCCGGTGGAAGTATATATAGCGCACACTTGTCAGATCTCAATCCTTACCAGCCAAACGACCAGGTTATTAGTCAGAATGTAAGCAACAGGTTCCTGTCCAATTTTGGTACAGGTATTTACTGGAGGGGTGAACGTTTTTACGCGGGTGCAGCAGTCCCCAATTTACTAGAAAATTATTATAGCAAGGACCATATGAATACAGATGGAGCCAGCAATAAACAGATTAGAATATATTACCTGAGCGGTGGATATGTATTTAGCCTGAGTGACGATCTTAAATTGGAGCCACAAGCATTCTTTAGATATGCCGGTGATGTAAATGCTAATTTACCTATGAATGCTGATGTAAATCTTTCACTCATAATTTATGATCGTTTATTAATAGGAGCTACATATCGTACAGATGGATCGGTGGAAGGAATTGTTCATATGCAGGTGACTAATGAGCTAAATATCGGATATGCATATGACTATACCGTATCATATTTAAAAAACTACAACTACGGTACCCATGAAATAACCATCGGTTTCGATTTCATTAAGGATCGGAATAAATACATTAACCCCCGGTTTGTAAAGCTATTTTAATTTTTTTCACACAATTTATTTGCCATGAAAAATTATTTACTTCCACTATTACTGGTTTTAACCATAATACCACAGGTAGCAAATGCGAGGAAAGATAATAATTTGGAAAAGGCAGATTATCTATACAACCATTTCGCTTATCACCAGGCAATTTATTACTACCAAAAGGTATTACCAAACAATAATGATCCTATAATACTTGGTAAAATTGGTGATTGTTACCGGCTCACCAATCAACCGGAAAAGGCAACGGAATGGTATGCAAAAGCGGTAATATTAAATGGTTGCCCGGATAATACAAAACTACATTACGGAGAAGCATTGATGACCCAACAAAAATATGATGCTGCCAAAAAGTGGATAAGTGACTACCTATATACACATAAGGATGATATTAGGGCGCAGAACCTTGTTAAAAGTTGCGATATGGCAGCAAGTATGAATGATATAGTGCCTAATGCAACTATTGCATTGTTGCCCTTTAATACAGATGGTTCTGATATAGGACCGGCACTGCATAATAATGAATTGTATTTTACGGCCGATACAGCTATACATACACGTAACAAAACAGATCCGTGGACGGGAAACAATTTTTACAAAATATACCATGTCAGTTGTGATGCCAATGGTAACTGTAGCCCTGTTATTTCTGATTTGAATAAGAAGATCAATTCAAAATACCATGACGGTCCCTGTACCTTTAGTGCAGATGGGAATGAAATGTATTTTACAAGAACATTTTATATCCAAAAACTACTCACCAAAACACCGTTACCCGATGAAAATGATGTGGTGCACCTGGAAATTCAAATTGCCAGCGACTATGACGCAACTAAAAAAGAGTATAAAAAAATAACATCCTTTCCATACAATAACAAAAATTATTCAGTAGCGCACCCTGCTATAAGTAAAGATGGTCATATGCTCATATTTGCATCAGATATGAATGGCGGGCAGGGGGGGACAGATCTTTACCTATGTACACGGAACAATGGTAACCAATGGTCTATACCACAAAATTTGGGCAAAGCGGTGAATACGGAAGGCAATGAATTGTTTCCTTATTTGGCTGCAGATAATACATTATACTTCTCATCCAATGGGCATATAGGCTATGGAGGGTTTGATATATATGCCTGTACCTGGGATAGCCAAAATAACAGTTTCAGCGAACCCCGTAATGTCGGGGTACCAATCAATTCTTCGTACGACGATATTTCATTTGTGTTGCAAGACAATGGCAACCAAGGCTATTTTGCATCTAACAGGCCGGCATCAAAAGGTAGCGATAATATATATAGCTTTAACAAACTGCAGATATATCTTTCATTAACAGTCATCGATTCTTTCAATAAAACAAAAATAGCTGGTAGTACGATATCCCTCAATTGCATGAGCAATACTCAGTCTTTCACAACCGGGGAGGAGGGTATATTGTTCACTCAATTATATCCTCGTCGCACTTGTGTGGCCACTGTAAGTAAGATTGGTTACAAGTCTAAAGACATAGATATTTCTACATTGAACTTTTTACGAAGTGATACTATTCGCAAGACTGTAGCTTTAGCACCTGATTTTAACATAGTATACAATGCAGTAGTCTTAGATCAATCTACCAAACAACCAATAGAGGATGCTACAATTGTCTTTTATCATCATGACCTTGCAAAAGCAGATACAATGGATTTAAAAGCGGGAGAGCATTTTATCCACGAACTCAAACCCGGAAAAATATATGGTATATATGCACTAAAGGACAATTATTACGGGTACGAAAAAGTAGTATCCACAAAAGATATTAAACCCAGGGCCGGTGCTATACGCATCGTTGATACTTTATACATGAAGAAATTACAGGTAGGCGAAACATACCGCATTGACAATATATACTACGACTTTAATAAGGCAAACATTCGGGAAGATGCTAAACCTGCCCTTGATCGCTTAATAGAAGTATTGAATAAGTACCCAAAAATGCATATACAGATAAATTCGCATACTGACTGCAGGGGAAGTAATACTTATAATAATAACTTATCCAACGCACGTGCAAGATCGGTTATTATATACCTGCAGCAGCGCGGCATCAGTAATACCAGGCTTAAATCCAGGGGATATGGCAAAACCATACCTATTGAAAAGTGCAAGTGCGACAAATGTAGCGAAGAGCAACACCAGATGAATCGGCGTACCGAGTTCCAAATAACTGCTATGGATTAGGACAAAACTGCAGGACATCTTATTATTTCTTCCTCACATTGGTATTTGCAAATTAGTTGGTCTGTTCTCTTCTTTATCAAAACCTCTGCCCTCAACATTTCGCGCACCCCAGAACATCATATCGTTGAATAGATATATTAAATCACATTCAGAGAATATCTGATCTTCTGTGAGCCCGAAAGGTGGGAATGCTTTCTTGAGTATGCTTTGTTCCTGACCTAATTCCCATTTATTAAATCCCTTTGTGTGCTTGTTCATGGCATCGGCGAATGCAGGAAACAGCGGAGTTACTTTATATTCTTCATCTGCGATGAAATCAACTTTCTGAGCGCCTGCTGCAATCTGATGATCACCTTTCCATTCCATGCGTCCTTGTATGAGCATTTTCACGAGGGCTACTTTCCCTTAATAGACTAAACAGCTAGGCCGCTGTTAATCAAAGAAATAATACGCATTGTGAAGTCCATACGAAACCACAGAGCCTTGGAATGCGGGGCTTTTTTATAGTATTCGTTTTAGCATCAGCCCGGAGTTCTCCCGATACAAATTCACAAAGCCATCAATAAAGATTATCTTTATTTTGATATGGGAACTAAAAAAGACATACCTATACATGATTTTATTGCAGATAATAAAGACAGTATACCATTCAAATATATTGCCTTAGGAGCCCTGACCAATTATGATTTTTCACTTCCTCACAGGCATAATTATTACGAGATTTTTTTCTTTACAAAGGGCGGTGGCGAACATCTAATTGATTTTAAGAATTACCCGATAAAAGATCACAGCATTCATTTTATATCTCCCGGGCAAGTACACCTGATAAAAAGGGCGC
>Ga0207135_1080_pt1 | contig 10649 bp, 10 predicted proteins | sample Alteio_BWMinHeat_10_FD_153530 | JGI IMG/M metagenome (GOLD analysis project Ga0207135, IMG submission 153530) | Enriched cells from forest soil in Barre Woods Harvard Forest LTER site, Petersham, Massachusetts, United States -... | ecosystem: Environmental > Terrestrial > Soil > Temperate forest >...
GTAACATGCTATCTACGTCCCTACCTGCAAGATAGGAAGCGCCTATTATTAACAGACACATTGCCAGGAAAAGAGTTTGATCTTTTTTTGAGAACAGGGAGAAATTTCCGTAGATAAGTATAAGTGCGGCACAAATAAAAAACTCGCTTAAATGCTGAAGGTCGTTTCGAACTGTTGATTGCTTTTTCAACATAAAAAGATAAGCAAGATTGAGTACGATAAAATATAACTGATCGTAGCGTTTTTGTGCAATAAGCAATGCCGCATACCTGAGGCAGAAAAGGAATAAGAAAGAAAAAAGCAGGAGTATGAGCAATTCCTTTTTTCTGTGCACTTCATCTAAGGACATTATATCATTGTAGCCTTTTATAATCTCTAATGAGCCATGTATATACCCCGGCAGATATACATGCAAAACTGTTGCTAACAGGATGATGCATACTAAGGGGAGTAGTAATGCTATTAAGGCTTTCAGTGGCTTAATGTGTTTGAAAAACAGCATATTACAAAGATGTCCACCCAAAAACAGGATGCCTAACAAGCCTGTATTTAATTTTATGTAAAAAGATATCGCTATTAATACTGCGAGTATGATAAAATAAACATAGCGGGGATCATGGAATGTTTTATATAACCAGTAGCATATGAAAATGGTAAATGTCCATGATGTAGCAGAATCGGGAATGGTATTTAAGAGAAAGAGCAGTGATATGGGAATGAGGATAGCGAGATATTTATTTTCAAACTTTGTAATAAAGTCTTTAAAAATCATAAAAAAGTTAAATACCCAAAACAGATCGAATAAAATGAATTGCCATGGCTGAATACCCCATCCTATACGTGTTGATAAAAAACCCAAAGGACCGTAAGTAAAAATGATGTCTTTTCCCCAAACTAAATTGTTATGCAGTGCATAATTGAGTGTCATTTTCCATGAAACATCTAAACCTAACCAGGTGGGGCCCTGATCAGCCAAGACCGGGTATACCGCAAATGGGGTAATAAGCATGAATAATGCCAACAGAAAGGCAATGCCGAAAATTATTTTAGGATGTGATGACAGCTTATTCATGCAGAAAACGTTTATAAAAGTAATAATGCTTTTTATAAATGTTATGTTTTTTGTATAGGGGTATAAAAAAGGGAATAGTTCATTATTATTGCTGAACATAGTATCTTTCGGATACAAATATGACATCGTACGAGCAAATATTTGAGAACAATAAAAAATGGGTAGCGGAGATGAAACGCCGCGATGCTGATTTTTTTGAGAAGCTATCGAAAGATCAGACCCCTGATTATTTATACATAGGTTGCGGTGACAGCCGGGTACCTGCCAATGAAATAATGGGGCTGGAAGCAGGCGAGGTATTTGTGCACCGCAACGTAGGCAACCTGGTAAATAATACCGACCTGAACGTGATGAGCAGCATTAATTTTGCCGTGCGCCATTTGCATGTGCAACACATCATCGTGTGCGGGCACTATGGCTGCGGAGCAGTAAAGGCCGCCATGATACCGAAGGATATGGGCCTGCTGAATCCATGGCTGCGCACGATACGCGATGTGTACCGCATGCACCACGACGAGCTGAACAGCATAAAAGATGAGCAGGCAAGGTATAACCGGCTGGTAGAACTGAATGTGCGTGAGCAGGCAACAAATGTTATAAAAATTGCTGCTGTGCAAAAAGAATATGTTTCTCATGGTTATCCGATAGTGCACGGGTGGGTGTTTGACCTGCACAATGGTTTACTGATAGACCTGAACATCAATTTTAAAAAGATCCTCAAAGACATACAGGAAATATACGACCTTACCGGTATGGACAGTGAACATAGCGAGGAAGAAAGCTAGACGCCGTCAGCACCGCTATATGCGGTCAGACGGCTTAGAGCCGACTTAGGTGTCTGACGCTTTAAAAGCGTACTGACGCCAGAAAATACAATAATTATGATCTTACATCTCAATGATATAATTCATATTTACAATCGGGGAAATAATAAACAACCCATATTTTTCTCTGATGCTAATTATGCCTTTTTCGTTGAAAAAATAAACAAGCATATTGCTTGATGCCAAATCATTTTCATATCCTGGTTCATTTAACCGAAACATCTATTAAACCTAAAAGAATTGGTTCTTTAGAATCTACAGAAATAAATAACGCTATCAGATCATTATTGAGTTCTTATACGGCAGCAATAAATAAGCAATATAGTTTTACAGGGTCTCTTTTTCAACAAAACACTAAATATAAACCCTTATCAAAAGCAAATAATGATTATGCATTCACTTGCTTTAACTATATACATCAAAATCCTCTACGAGCAGGTCTTGTGAGAAAACTTGAAGATTTGAATTATTCTTCATTCAAAGAATATATTGACCCCACTGTGCAAGGAATATGTACTAAACAGGTAGCATATGAGCTAATGGATATTAATAGCAATAACATTTATGATTTGAGTTATGGTATGCTGAAGGAAGAATATGTGAAAAATATATTTTAAGCCGACTACAGGCGTCTGACGCTTTAAAAGCGTACTGACGCCAGGCGGATTTTGTCAAAAATGTTTTTTAGTCGTAGTTTAGGCGTCTGACGCTTTAGAAGCGTACTGACGCCTAAACATGAAACTGGTTACTTATTCAAAGCATGGAAAAGAACAGCTTGCTTTACTTACAGGCAGTATGCTGTATGATACGAATGTGGTTAATAAAGAATTGCCGTCTACCATAAAAGAAATGCTGAATGACTGGGAGCGCCTGAGCGATATAGCCCGGCGTACCGATGAGGATATAAAAAGCGGCAAGACCATATACCCGGGTATTGAAATGGAGAAGATGGATGTGATGGCACCAGTGCCTTATCCAACATCGTGCAGGGATGGTTATGCATTTCGCCAGCACGTAGCTGCTGCACGCCGCAACCGCAAGGTGGATATGATAGCTGAGTTTGACCAGTATCCTATTTTTTACTTTACGAATCATAATGCCATACAGGGACCGGGGCCTATTTATTGCATGCCTGATCATTTTCAGAAACTGGATTTTGAACTGGAAGCAGCGGTAGTACTGGGTAAATATGGACGCAATGTAAAAGCACAGGATGCAGATAAGTATATAGCAGGCTATATGGTGATGAATGATATGAGCGCACGTACGCTGCAAATGGAAGAGATGCTGCTGAACCTAGGCCCTGCCAAAGGAAAAGATTTTAGCACTGTAATTGGACCGATGCTGGTGACACCTGATGAATTAGAACAGTATAAAATTTCTCCAAAGCCCAACCATATTGGTAATAATTATAAGCTGAAGATGACCTGCCGTGTAAATGGCGTGCAGGTGAGCGAAGGCAATATGGGCGATATGGACTGGACATTTGCGGAAATAATAGAACGTTGCGCTTATGGTGCGGATATATTGCCGGGAGATGTGATAGGCAGCGGTACCGTTGGGACAGGTTGCTTTTTGGAACTGAACGGAACGGGAAAATTAAATGATCCTAATTATAAAGAACAATGGCTGCAGGCAGGTGATGTGGTAGTGATGGAAATTGACGGCCTGGGTACATTAACTAATACAATAGTTGCTGAAGATACAGACTGGAGTATATTGAAGCTGAAGAAGAAATGATGTTTAGTAGAAAGTTGTGATGCAGTAACAAGTTTAAGTTTATTGCGTGCAGTAGTACGAATAGGTATACACTTCTAAACTGCTGCCGGTGTAGGCGTTGCAGGTGACGATGCGGTTGTTAGCATCTTTGATATAAAAGAAATAAGTAGGTGCGTTCAAGCCATGCTGGACAGAATGCACTTCGTGCTGAGTTGTAATAATGGTTCTGCCCAAGCCCATGATGAGTATTTGATTCTCACGCAGCCAATCGCCATCCTGAGACTTTAGCGTGTCGTAAGTATATTTAAAAGAATCGAGGCGTGATTGTACTGATATCATATCTCCGTTTGCCCATGTATAATAAGCTGTATCAAGCGTGCCGTTGGCATAAAAATCCATACGTGTTTGTAACTGTCCGCTTGCGTCGTAATTGTAAAAAGACCTTTTATTGTTTTGCGTATTGGAATAATTATGCGCTACTATCATAGTAATTTTCCCATTTGCCAATGTGAGTGTATCTGTTTCGGAGTAGCTGCCTGAAATACGTATGAGCGGATTGCTACCAGAGGAATAGTCTAAAGAACGGCTGACAGAAGTGGTGCCTGTAGTGGTAGAAGTTATCATGGCACCGGAAATATCATAACTGACCGAGGTAATGGCGTGAATACCCAAGGCATCGGATGAATCAACCATTTTAGAGAGTTCGCAACCGATGAATTGCTGACCATTGCTGTTATCGTCACTTTTTTTGCAAGAGAACAACAGCACACATAATGAGAAGGATAAACAGGCTACACGCTTCATAAGTAATTAATATACACGAAAATATAAATTTTATACATCAAGACGTAATTTTGCAGTGCCATGTTAGATTTTAGCACCGAGATATTCTTTAAAACCTCACGCAGCGGGGGTAAGGGCGGACAGAACGTAAACAAGGTGGAAACCCAGGTGGAGGCGCTATGGAACGTATCTCTATCTCAATACTTTACTGAAGAAGAGAAGCAATTGCTATTGTCCAAATTAGAGAATCGCATTAATAAAGAGGGCTATATAAGCACAAAAAGCAGTGAAACAAGGTCGCAATTAGAGAATAAGGAAATTGCGAGAAAGAAGCTACTGGCGCTTGTTGCAAAAAGCCTTATCAAACCTAAGAAACGCAAACCAACCAAACTCAGCAAAGCAGCAAAAGAAAAGCGGCTGGAAAGTAAACGCAAGGAATCGGAGAAAAAGAAAATGAGGAAACCCCCTAACCCCCTAAAGGGGGAATGGTAAAAACCAATTTTACCTGGCGTCGAAGTCGACGATGACTTCTTCTGTTTTTGGGTGTGACTGGCAAGTGAGGATAAACCCTTTTTCTACCTCATCATGCTCGAGTGCATAATTCACTTCCATATCCACTTCACCTTTTACCAATTTGGCGCGGCAGGTGCAACATACACCTCCTTTGCAAGCATAAGGCAGGTCGGCACCGTTTCTTAAAGCCGCATCGAGGATACTGTCTTCGTTGTAACCCAATTCCATATCGAATGTAACGCCATCGAGACGGATGCTTACTTTGCTTTTAAAGCCGGTATCTTCCTTATGCTCTGCCGCCCATTTTTGATGGGCAACTTTAGGTTGATCAGGAGAACTGAATAATTCGATATGCACATTGGCAGAGGGCATGCCCAGTTCGATGAGTTTTTCACGTACGCTGAGTATCATTTCTTCGGGGCCACAAATAAACGCTTCATCTATAGTATTTATGTCTATGAGCCTGTTGCAAAAATCTACTGCTTTAGTAGCACTGATTCGGCCATTGAACAAGGGTACGTCCATATGCTCGCGGCTGAGAATATGATATACACGAAGACGGTCTATATATTTATTCTTCAACCCTTCTATTGCTTCGCGGAAGATGATGGTGTTGCGATTCTTGTTTCCGTATATCAATGTAAAGCCGCTATGGGGTTCGTTTTCCAGGACCGATTTCATAATACCCATAACAGGCGTAATACCACTGCCTGCAGCAAATGCGAGGTATTCTTTTTTCTTTTTTTCGAGCCTCGGGGTAAACTTACCCATAGGAGGCATTACATCTATTATATCGCCCGCTTTGAGTTTATCGTTAGCGTAGGTGGAAAATTTACCTTCTTCCACTTTCTTTATGGCAACACGTAATTCTTTATCGTTAGGGCTGGCGCAGATAGAATAAGAGCGACGGATATCAGCATCTTCTACATGAGTACGAAGTGTAAGATACTGGCCGGGGGCAAATTGAAACAATTCTGAAAGCTCAGCAGGAACAGCTAAAGCAACGGAAACACATTCTGCTGTTTCGGGCCTTACTTCTTTTACAGTTAATGGATAAAATTTTGCTGTGGACATTTTGTTAAGTCAAAAGTAAAAATTCAAAAAAATTAACCGCAAAGACCACAAAGAAATCACAAAGATTCACAAAGCAGATATGGATCAATGGGTGCGAATTTACGAAAAATGGGTGGGTTGATATTATATATGGTTTGGCTAAAGCCAAATATGATAGATATTTTTACCCCGACCTAAAGGTCGGGGCTAATATTTTATCATCCAAGCATATTATCCAGCTCTTCTTTTTTAATAATAGTAAATACTTTTTTGCCGTCGGGTGTGTATTCAGGCTGTGTGCAAGCAAAGAGTTCATCAATCAAAGCTTGTTGGCCTTCGGGCTGCTGAATAGCGTGTTTATTACGGGATAGCCGCCGTGCCATGTTTATTAATAATTTATCGGAGCGACCGGCGATAGCATCGGAAGACTCATTTTTTAACTGGTCAACTACTTCATCAATCACATTTTTTTCTTCGCCTGCAGGCAAAGCTGCGGGTACACCCTGTACCACAAAAGTGTGCTTACCAAAAGGGGCTATATCAAAACCAATACGAGCCAGGTCGGGGAGTACTTCAGTGAGCAATGCAGCGTCGCCGGGGGCTAATTCGTAAGAAGTTGGGAACAGTACTTGTTGTGATGGTGCCACACCATTATTCCATTCATCTAATAAACGCTCATACCAAATACGCTCCTGCGCGCGGCGGATGTGAATGAGCATAAGGCCGGACTTTACCGTAGTTAGCAGCATGGAGCCGCTAACCAATAAAACGTTGTTATTGCTTAAGGCAGCTGTTTCATTTTCTGTATGTAACGATGCGGATTGCGAGGACTCAGTTTTATTTTCGGCAGCAACTGTTTGAGCGATCTGGTATAAATCTTTCCATTGTTTGAGGCTGTCCTTTCGCTCGATAACATGGGCTTGCTTTTCTTTAGAGAATGTGTTAAAGAGGTAACCTTTTTCTGTATTTGCTTTTTGTTTGTCAGTAAAGGGAAGATTTACAGAAGGCAATTGCTGTATTTCGGGATTCAAAGTAAAATCGAGAGAGGGTGCAATGTTATAACGTGCCAGCGCATGCTTTACTGCTGCATTCAAATAGGCATACATTAATCGGTCGTCCTCAAATTTAACCTCCTGTTTGGTGGGGTGCACATTTACATCTACACGAGCAGGATCAAGGTCAAGGAATAAAATATAAAAAGGAAATGCGTCTTTTTCTATCAGCGATTCATAGGCATTTGTTACTGCATGATGCAAATAGGTATTGCGAATGAAACGATTGTTGATAAAGAAAAACTGCATGCCGCGTGTGCGAGTAGCTGCTTCGGGTTTACCGATGAAGCCATGAATATTGATGAGTTCAGTATTCTCTTCAACAGGTACTAAATTTTTTTCGTAGGAATTACCCAACAAGTCGACAATGCGTGATTTTAAAGAGCCTGCGTGCAGGTTGAATTGCTCAGCACCATTATGAAATAAACGGAACGCAATTTGCGGATGCGCTAAGGCAATACGGGTGAATTCATCTATAATATGGCGGAACTCGGTGGTATGGGTTTTAAGAAAATGACGACGCGCGGGCACATTGAAGAACAAGTTCTTCACCATAATGTTGGTACCGACAGGTGTTGCAGTAGGTTCCTGGGATTTTACATCTGTACCTTCTATTATTATTTGTGTGCCTATCTCTGTATCAGCAGTGCGTGTTTTCATTTCTACCTGCGCAACTGCGGCAACAGATGCCAGCGCTTCGCCACGAAAACCCATGGTGCGAATGCTGAAGAGGTCGTTGATATTTTTGATTTTAGAAGTGGCATGACGTTCAAAACTCATTCGCGCATCGGTGGGGCTCATACCTTTGCCGTTATCTATGACCTGCAATAATTCTTTGCCTGCTTCTTTGATGATGAGTTGAATCTCAGTAGCCCCTGCGTCGATGGCATTTTCCAGTAGTTCTTTTACAGCAGACGCCGGCCTCTGGATCACCTCACCTGCGGCGATCTGGTTGGCAATATGGTCTGATAAAAGCTGAATAATGTCGGGCAAGACTACTATTTTTTGTAAATATAAGAAGCACAGGATTATGCTCCCCCAAAGAGGGTGTATTTACAATTATGTCATATCTGCCCTAAAATCAGCTTTTTGAATATTTTATTCTGAAGGCATTGGCGGGCGCGGCTGTCCGTTATGGCAGGTATTGCATGTTACCGCCATTAAAGGACTACCTAATGCGGGTTGTTTTATGAGAAAATATTGTTTGTTGATATTTAATGTCATGTGCATCATGACGCGGGCGATCTTCTTTTCCGGTTTTGTATCGCTTGCATAATCCAAACGTGTGGAATCGTTCTTATCAGGTGCATGGCAAAAATTGCAGCCTACTCCCAAGCCATCTTCAAACTCATCGAGCATGATCCTATTGAGCTCGGCAGGTTTAATATTTTTTGGCAGTACCTGAAGGTTGGTATATTTAATTTCTGTTTCGACTGAAGTGGCAGTAGTGATAATAGTCACCAATGCCAGCACAACCATAACCACCTTTTTTTTATTGAATTTCATGTTACTATTTATTCGCAGCTATGTTTAAGGATACTTGTAAATCGTCAGATATAATGCTGGCGCCTCCTACATTAAAGTCTCTTCTATTAATACCAAAATTACCTTTGAATGTATAGCCGTCACCAGAGGCATTGGCAGTAAAAGGAAATGAAATATCCTTTGTGGTATTTTTTATTGTGAGCTTACCAAAAACAAAATAGGCACCCTTCTTTGTTGACGTTGTAACTTTTGTTGACACAAAGTGCATGGTTCTATAATGCCCGGCATCGAAGTAGGTTTCTTTTTTAAGATGATCGTCGCGCAAGCTGTTATCGGTATTTACCGTATTTGCATCTACTGTTACATCAAAGCTTGCGTTTTCCAGGTGCTCGGGATCGAAATTGATGTTTCCTGCAAGACCCTTAAATAACCCGCCCACATTGATACCTAAATTTTTTATTGTAAACCTGACAGCGGAGCCATTGTCCACAGGTTTATACTGTGCAAAAACAACGCTCGCTGCCAGTGTCATACAACTACCTATCAGTATCTTCTTCATATTATTCTTTGTTGTTTTTATTTTGTTTTGTTTGCTAAGCATCCAATGGCGTATCTGTAATTGCCAGTGTACTGCTGTGCTCCACATAATTCACTTCTGTTAAACCCAACAAGCCGCACAATTTTTCTGCCGGAACCTTCATTGGACCAGCAGAAGGCGCTGTGCCCGGTTGAGGTTGAGGGAAGGCAGTAGAAGTAGCTGTATGGAATGTAATATTGCCTTCTACTTTTAACATGGTTTGATGGATATGCCCATTAAGCACTGAAACCGAACCAAAACGTTTGAGGTAAGAAAGTGCTATTTCGCTATCCTTTGTTCCCCACCCCCATTGCGGATATACTGCCCATAAAGGAATGTGTGCAAATACCACGATGGGTGTACTGTTGGAAAGCCCCTTCAAATCATCCTTCAACCAATTCAGCTGCTCATTCCCCAGTACACCCAAACCACCTTCTGCCATATTCACCACATTGACCAAACCAATAAAGTGTACGCCATTATAATCGTAACTATACCAGCCACTTCCTTTGGTGCCTTTTCCATAACGATCCAAATATTGTTTCCCATTATCGTTCAGCACATCATGCTCGCCAGGTACATAAAATATCTTATCTGTTTTGGTGCTTTTCAACACCTGGTCTAATGTATCAAACTCACCGGCCTGTGCCAGGTGAGAAAGATCTCCCGTATGCAATACAAACGAAGGGCTGTTGGGCAGCGCATTGATCTTATTTATGGCAACCTGTAGTGTGCTTACCACATCAGGATTAGCAAGCTTGTTAAAGCCGATGTGGCTATCACTAATTTGTACAAAGCTGAAATCACTTTTGGGCATAGACAGGTTGTCTTTAAACTCGCCTGACGCCTTGTCTATAAGCTGACTCATGCCATATGATTTGAGTATACCTCCGCTCATCATCCACAGTACGCCCGTTCCCACCCATGCCATGCATTTGATGAAGCCGGCCCTGTCAATACCGTCATCATTTTTATCGTTTTGGATAGACTCTTCTTTTGCCATAAGATTTATTTTTTGTGTGTGAACATGTAATTATTCACCAAAAGAAGAACAGAAATGCATGCCGGTAAAATCATTTACATGAACTAAGGTAAGTTCTTGATTAAGCCCCCCTTTTTAGATAATCAAGGTTTTGAGATAGATGATGTAAAAGGCAATGATTGGTGCGAATTGTGTTCTACTTTTGCAGGATACTGTAGCATATGATACAAAAGAAGACGTGGATCGATATTGCAATGTGGGCAGGGTTTTATGTACTCTGGCTATTGTTGTTTCAGAATCATGCGCTCACATTTTCGAAAACAGCTACTGTAGGATTTTGCTATTTGCTCTTTGTAGCAAGTAACTTCTATTTCAATGTATATTTTACTATACCACAATTTTTATATCGTAAGCGGTATGTTGTTTTTGCATTGCTACTATCAGGGGGTGTTGTTGTTACAGCATTGCTAAGAGTGCCGCTGGCAAGATATCTTAACAGCCATTATTTTAATTCCGGAAGAGCACCACAAGCTTTTCTTCCCTTATTCACCGATTCATTAATCAATATTTTTATCTGGGTAGTGTTCCT
>Ga0207135_1081_pt1 | contig 10536 bp, 11 predicted proteins | sample Alteio_BWMinHeat_10_FD_153530 | JGI IMG/M metagenome (GOLD analysis project Ga0207135, IMG submission 153530) | Enriched cells from forest soil in Barre Woods Harvard Forest LTER site, Petersham, Massachusetts, United States -... | ecosystem: Environmental > Terrestrial > Soil > Temperate forest >...
GTGCTGCCGCATTCCGGCGGCTGCTTTCCCTATGTCGCAGGCCGAATCGAGAGGGGATTGGTAGCCAAGAAATTCCAATTGCAGCGGCCGTTCCGCGAATATATTCGGCGGTTCCACTACGATTCGATTACGTATTATCCGGAGACGCTGCAGTTCCTGGTGAATCTGGTGGGATCGGACCGCGTGGTGATCGGCTCGGACTTCTACGCGCCGATGGATGTCGACGACCCGAATGCGCTGACCAGGCAGCTGAATCTTTCCGCGCAAGACCGCGACCGCATATTGTTTGGAAATGCGAGCAGGCTGTTCCGGCTGTAGCCTGCGCCGGCGGCAATAGCTATTTCCTGCGAAACAGTTTCCGCCGGATGTCAGGCCAGAATTCCTGGAAGACGTGATTCAGGATAGCGGATTCCATCTGCGTTCCAAAGTTCCCGGCCGTCTGAGTCAGGCCGCGCTCCTCCGGCGGATAATAGGCGTTGGACAAGCCAGCTTCCAGTGCGTTGCCCCCCACCTCGGACCAGCTAAAGCTCGTGCCTCCGGAATCCGCCTTCGTGACGAAGGCGCGGGATATGGCGTAGCCCGTTCGGCGAAAAAAGCCTCCCGTACCCAGAGTGTAATAACGCGGGTCCTCGTGCGTAATCGTGGGAACGATGGCCTCAGTGAAAAAAGTTCCTGACACTCCGTCAGCGAAGGTGCGCCAATAATAGCGTCCGTAACCTTTCATTCCCTGGCCCAATTCCGGATCGGAATTCAACGCCATGGCTTGCCCAGCCAGGACTGCCGTCCAAGTGAATGAGGAATAATCCACAAGGCTATCTTGCGCGGCGAGTGAGAATTTCTCATGGGTGGAGAGCGGCGGAAGTTGCGTATGCGCGCTCACCGCTCCAAAATTAGGAATCAGCCACAACATACGCTTGGTCTGCTGACCTTCGGAATCGTCCTTGTTGTTCCGGGCGTTCAGAGGCTGCCCTGGCATCGCAACCGTGGCTGGTGACGATGCAGGAACCAAGTTGCTCTGCGACGTGGACGGCTCTTGCCCCAACTCAAGAGGATTGGAATTGCTGGGAAGTTGCGTCTGCGACCAGCCGATGGCGGGGGTAAGGAGAATGACGAGAACTAAGACGGCCCTTCGGATTTCGAGCAAGGCATGTCTCCCAATTCCAGGGTGCGGGTCGGTCGGTTTACGGTATGTATCAGAAGCACCGGGAATTATCGGTCCATTCGTCGCTTGGAGTCTGTTCTGTAGTGCACAGTCGGGCGCTGCCGATTCAGCGGCACTGAGTTATTGTCCGAGGACGTAGGCGAACATCAGAGGGGCGACGATGGAGGCGTCGGATTCGATGACGAAGCGCGGGGTATTGCGGTCGAGTTTGCCCCAGGTGATTTTTTCGTTGGGGACGGCGCCGCTGTAGGAGCCGTAAGAAGTGGTGCTGTCGGAGATCTGGCAGAAATAGCCCCACAGGCGGCAGTTTTCGCGCAGGTCCTGCTGGATAAGGGGAACGACGCAGATGGGGAAGTCGCCGGCGATGCCGCCGCCAATCTGGAAAAAGCCGATGGACTGCTTGGCGGAGTTTTCCTTGTACCAGGCGATGAGGGCGGCCATCTGTTCGAGTCCGGATTTTACGACCTGGATGTTCGAGACGTCGCCGCGAATGCAGTTGGCGACGAAGATATTTCCCAGCGTGGAGTCTTCCCAGCCGGGAGTCCAGATAGGCATGTTTTTTTCGCAGGCGGCGACGATCCAGGAGTCCTTGGGATCGATTTCGTAGGAGGCGCTGATGGTGCAGCTGCGGATCAACTGATACATGTACTCGTAAGGGAAGTAGCGCTGGCCTTCGCGATCGGCTTTTTGCCAGAATTTCAGCACGTGGCGCTCGATGCGACGCATGGCCTCTTCTTCGGGAATGCAGGTATCGGTGACGCGATTGAGTCCTTTTTCGCGCAGGGCCAGCTCGGCGTCGTCGGAGAGATTGCGATACTCGGGGACGCGGCGGTAGTGATTGTGCGCAACGAGATTGAAGACGTCCTCTTCGAGATTGGCGCCGGTGGTGCAGATGGCGTGGACCTTGCCCTGACGAATCATTTCGGCCAAAGAAATACCGAGTTCGGCGGTGCTCATGGCCCCGGCCATTGTCAGAAACATTTTGCCGCCCTGATCCAGGTGGCGGCGATAGGCCTCGGCGGCGTCGACGATCACGGCGGCGTTAAAGTGACGGAAGTTGTGCTGGATGAATTCTTTTACGCCCATGAGTGCAGCCGTTTCCTCCGAAAACTTTTTCGGTGGGCATCCTAGACCAGCACTGGAAGAGTTGCAAGAGCGGAAGTGTTGAAGGCGCGTGACAAACAGTTGAGAATCCCACCCGCAACCACGGCACAGAGATGTTTCGCCGCGCGAAGGAGTACAAAAGGTAACAGAGGGATTCCTCGCTGCGCTCGGAATGACGAAGTCGGTTAGGGCTTCGTGAATCGTGCGTAGTACAAAATGCCGGCGATGGATTTTGCGTCGCGCAAGGTGCCACGGCGAATCATTTGTTCGGCCGCGGCGAGCGAGAATTTTTGGGCGGCGATGCGTTCGTCGGATTCGGGGCGCGCGGCGCCTGCCGTGAGGCCGGTGGCGGCGAAGATCCACATGAGTTCGCTGACGAAGCCGGGGGAAGGGAAGATCGCGAGAAGTTTACGCAGGCGCCGGGCCGAGTAGCCGGTTTCTTCGGCCAGTTCGCGATGCGCCGCGGCGGCCGGCGATTCTCCCTTGTCCACGCGGCCGGCCACCAATTCCCAGAGAAAGTCATTCGCAGCGTGGCGGTACTGGCGGATCAGGAGGATTTTGCCGCCGGGGAAAACGGGGAGCACAACCACTGAGCCGGGATGCACGACGATATCGCGGCCGGCGACCACTCCACCGGGTTCGCTGACGCGGTCATGGCGGACGCTGAAGACGCGTCCTTTGAAAACTTCGCGGCTGCTGAGGAGCTTGGCTTTCTGTTTTGCCACAGGCACTCCCTTTGGTGCGCAAGAATTAACGGCGAGCGATAGAGATTCTCGCATCCTGGGCTAATTTGAAAGAAGAAGCAGGATAAGAAATGGGAACCAAGAAGGCTATGGGGCCGGCGGTTCGAAAGCTAGTTGCAAGAGATCGGTGTCGCCGAGCGCTAAGAGGCCGACATCCCAAGACTCGTCTTGTTGCTCCAGCCAAGCCACCTCATAAAGCAGCTGCCGACCGCCTTCCGGCAAGGGGCCTTCGCGGGGCACCACTTGAATGGCCAGCGCCGCACGCTCCAGCGGCTGGGTGCGCAAGCGAATGCAGCAGCCGGAGCGGCTGATGTTCTGGGTGCTGGCAAGCTCCGAAAAAATGCGACCGTTGGCGGAAAAGCCGCAAATCTTGATGAGGACGGAGAGAGGGGAGCGTCGTTCGCGGCGTTCCGAACGCTGCGGGCTAACCATCATCCGACCCTGCGCGATGTCGGGCGAAGCCTTGAGCTTTGGTTGAACCATGGGAGCATAGCTTCCTGGGGACTGGGCGGAAGCGGCTGGGGGCACGACGGTATATAGGCAGTTGGCTGGCCAAGTGGCAAGATTATTTCTTCCTGGGTCCAAACCGTTGATCACAGGGAACTTGGTTCGGTTAGCAGAGGAGAGAAGAGATTTCACGTCTAAGGGAACCTAGGGAATTAGGTGTAGAGCGGGGAATAATTACAGGGTAGGTAACAGAATATCTAACAGACGGTATTATCAGTCATCAGCTACGATGCAAAGTCTAAAACTCTTGAACGCAGCGAGAGTTGATTCGGCCCGGTTGCCGCTGCGCACTCGAATCCTTATACTTGCAGGCGCCCTGGGGGGTTATCGGCAGCCGTGAACCTAAATGCTGTGATCGTGGATGATGAGAAGCCGGCGCGGGACGAGCTCGCGTATCTGCTCAAGGGCTTTCCCGAAGTGACTGTTGTGGGGCAGGGGAAGAATGGCCTGGAGGCGGTGGCGCTCATCAAGGAGCACAATCCGGATTTGGTGTTTCTGGACGTGCAAATGCCGGGTCTGGACGGCTTTGGCGTCATCAAGAAGCTCAAGGATCGCAAAGGCAAGATGCCGCACATCGTTTTCGCGACGGCTTACGACCAGTATGCGGTGCAGGCATTTGAAGTGAACGCGGTCGATTACATTCTGAAGCCGTTCGACAAGCAGCGGGTGGGCAAGGCCATTCAGCGCGCGAGGAAAACGGTCGAGGCGGAGTCGTTTCCATCGGAGCGGCTGGAAACACTGGTGAGCCAGTTGGGACAACAGCAGCAGCGGCAAGGCCAGCCGGTGAAGCTGCTGGTGAAGTCGCAAGGGCGGCTGTTGCTGGTGGACGCGGGCGACGTGGTCTGCGCTTCGATCGAAGATGGGACCATCACCGTTTCGGCGCGGGAATTCGAAGGCACCTCGAACTATCGGACCATCGAGGAATTGATGGGGTCGCTGGACTCGGACCGATTCTGGCGGCCACACCGGTCGTATTTGGTGAACATCGACCACATCAAAGAGGTGCTGCCGTGGTTCAAGTCGAGTTACATGCTGAAAATGGCGGACCGGCGGCATTCAGAGATACCGGTGAGCCGGGCGCAGACCAGGCGGCTGCGGGAATTGCTGAAGATGTAGACGAAAAAAGCAAAGAGGGATTCCTCGCTTCGCTCGGAATGACGGGGTGTGCGACGTGGTCTGTGCTAACATTCGTCAGTGCTCCCACAATCGACGGACAATCGTAAGCGCGTTTTGAGCGGAATGCGGCCCACGGGACGGCTGCACATCGGGCATTACTTCGGCGCGCTGCAGAACTGGATCAAACTCCACAACGATCCGCAGTATGAATGTTTCTTCTTCATCGCCGATTGGCACGCGCTGACGTCGGACTACGCGGACACTTCGCAGGTCGCTCAGAACACAATCGAGATTGCTATCGATTGGCTGGCTGCGGGCCTGGACCCGGAGCGCTGCACGATGTTTGTGCAGTCCGCGGTGCCGGAACATGCGGAATTGAATTTGCTACTTTCGATGGTGACGCCGCTGGGCTGGCTCGAGCGCGTGCCGACATATAAGGAAGCGCTCGACAACATCAAGGACAAGGACCTGCACACGTACGGATTCCTGGGCTATCCGGTGCTGCAGACGGCGGACATCGTGATGTACGGGGCGCTGGAGAGCGATCTGGTGGTGCCGGTGGGGGAAGACCAGGTTGCGCACGTGGAGCTTTCGCGCGAGATTGTGCGGCGATTGAACGTTTTCTATGGCCTCAGCTTCGACGACGAGGAGCTTAGGAAAAAGAGTCGTGCCTGGCGCTATGGGGAAATCGCGATGGCGATGCGGATCCACGATTTTTCTCCGAACCTGTCGGAGTTCCCGTTGAACGACGCACGATGGAAAGAAGTTGAGTCTAAGCTTCGCGCGAAAATCCTCGAAGTCGGAATTGAGAATGCCCTTAACCTCTTGAGCGTTGCCGCCCAAGCAGACGAACTCGTCCGGGTGCGGAGTGTCCTGCGCGAGCCGCAGGCGATGCTGACGCAGACGCCGCGGATTCCGGGCACGGACGGGCGTAAGATGTCGAAGAGTTACAACAATTTCATTTCGCTGAGCGAATCGGATGAGTCCATTCGCGTGAAGACGAAGGCGATGATGACGGATCCGGCTCGGAAACGGCGCACCGATCCGGGTAATCCGGACGTTTGCCCAGCGTATGATTGGCACAAACTATTTTCCTCGGGTGAGACGCTGGCGTGGGCCAACCACGGCTGCCGCACGGCGGGTATCGGTTGCATCGAGTGCAAATCGGCGATGGCCGATCACCTGATCAAGTGGATTGAGCCCGTGCGGCAGCGGCGCGAAGATTATCAGCAGCAGCCGCAGCACGTGCTGGACATTCTCGATACCGGCTCGAAGCGCGCGCGCATGGTTGCGCAGGAGACGATGGATCGTGTGCGCGAAGCGGTGTTCGGTTGGGACAAGACGCGCGCGAATCTGAATGCTGTTCCTCGCGGCGGAACTCAGAACGTCAAGGCGGGGAACTGACGTGGCCACGCCGAGTCCAACGCCGTACAACGTGCATATCGAGGCCTACGACGGGCCGCTGGATCTGCTACTGGATTTGATTCGCAAGCAGGAGATGGACATTCATAATATTCCCATCTCTAAAATCACCGGGCAGTATCTGGAATACTTGCACAAGCTTGAAGAGTTGGACATCGACGTCTCTGCCGATTTCCTGTACATGGCGGCGACGCTGATTCTGATCAAATCGAAGATGCTGCTGCCGCCGGACCCGCTGGCCGGTCCCGAAGAACAGGAAGACCCGCGCGCCGACCTGGTACACCGGCTGGTGGAGCACGAGAAATTCAAGAACGCGGCGCAATTGCTGTATCAGAAGCAGCAGCTCGAAGCGCACGTGTGGTGCAAGCCGGACCTATCGCTGTACCAGACCGAAGGAACCGAGCCGGAGCTAGTCGTGTCACTGGTGGACCTGGTACGCGTGTTCCAGCAGGTGCTGGAGCGGCGCAAGCAGGTGGTGCGGATCGAGCTGCATCACGAGCAATTCACCGTAGCGGACATGATGGCGGCCCTGCGCGCGCGCCTGGTCGCGGAAGATGACGGCGTCGAGCTTGTGGAGTTTTTCGAGTCGTGCCCGTCACGGGGCGCGATGATCTGCGCGCTGCTGGCGGTACTGGAGATGGTGCGGCTGCAGGCTATCGTCCTGACGCAAAAAGAGCTTTTCGGGGCGATCGTTTTGCGCAAGCATAAGATGTTCGACGCGGTGTTTGGCGAGGAAGGCCCCGCGACGGAGCCGTTGAAGGAAATTAACGAGCAGTATCAATGATGGAGGCGGGCTGCCCTTCGAAGCTCAGGGTAAACAAGTACAGCCCGCGCCCGTAACTATGACGCCTTTGGAACTGAAGAGCGCGCTCGAAGCGATTATTTACGCGGCCGACGAGCCGGCGACGATCGAGCAACTGGCCGCGGCCGTGGGGGAAGAGAAGCACGTGGTGCGCGCGTAATTGCACTGCAACGCAGCAGAAGAGTGCGGAAGCTGCTGAAAAGAAAGCGAGTTGACGGTCGAAAGTTCAAAGTTGAAAGCCGCGAATCGCTGCGCGCTTCGAATCGGTCGATTCTGGAGCGGCGGGGAGGTTTTTTCGGGTTGGCGTGCTGGCGCCGTGGCGCACACTGTCGAGAACTTCAACAATTTTACCACGGCAGTCAAGTATCGAGATGCATCGGCTAGCCGCTGCGTCTCTACTTTTGCCCAAGAACCGCTTCGAGCTTTGGATGACAATTCGACTGCGGGTCGTACTGAAGTGACTGCTTTTGTTCCCCTAGAGAAATGCGGAACTCGGCAGCCTTGCGGATCCGATCCGGCAGCCCCTCGAACCGCGCCTTGCCTTCCGAATTTGTGTTCACGGTTGCGTCCAGCTTGCGCAAACCCATGAATCCGTACTCAACGTGAAGCTCGATCTTCGCACCGTAGACGCCTTTTCCTGACGTATCCTTCACCACGAAATCGGCCGAACAAGGTCCAGACTCGCCTTTGACCACCGCAACTTGCGGGCTGTCTGGCGCCTGGGGCACGGAAAAGGAAATTACCGCGGCGGTCGCAATCCACAATAATGCGAGACTTGCCATCCACATCCCGCGTGAAACGCTCATGACATCTCCTCCGCCGACACTATACTCCACCCTCGCCTTAGTCCCGTAGGGACGAACACAAACCTAGCCCAGCGTGGAAGCGCTGGATAAATGTCTGGTAGTGTCCTAATTTGTATTTTCTATCGGCTGATCGTGGCATTGAGCGTGCTCCGTATCCACTCTGAAACAGTTTGCTTGCTCACCTTAGCTGCCGTCGCTATCGCTTTTAGGTCATCACTATTGAAACGCACTGGCACAATGCGGCCTTTGGCTTCACCCTTAGGCAGCTTGGGACGTCCGACTTTTTTAGGCTTCTTCTGCTGACTCACGGTTTCTAAACTCCTCAACGATTGCCGCTCTTACCGCTAGAAGCGGCGAAGTTACTGGACCCATATGCAGCACGGTTACATGCTTAGGCTTCTTGGGATTGTCGGTCTTATAAGCCCATGCATAGAGCCTCTGGACGCCGGAACCCTCGGCCAGTGCGCTGATTATCGCTACTTGCTTGTCGAAGGTTAGGACGTTTGCCACATTCAGTCTCCTATGGCCATTACTGTATTACAGTAATATGGTGTTGTCAATAGTTTTTGTGTTACGGTATCAGAAGTGCCAATCAACTTTCGGAGACCGTAATGAATAATGATAGCCCCCAACAAGAAGCAAAGGATGCCAACAACAAAATCGGTGACCGTACCATATCGGGACAACGACAACTGAAAGCAGATGGCTCCGAAGATGCTAATACCGAACCCCAAGACGAAATAGACAATCCAGAACAGTCTCTGCGCTATTTGCCGGACGGAATTTCTCTGTGGTGGCGCAAACTGGAGCAACATAGCAACCAAACAATAGCTGCCTTCACAATCGTAATTGCCTTGACTGGTATCATATACACCGTTTTCGCGGGGGCGCAGTGGGGGCAGATGAAAACTTCCAATAGACTCAACCAAGAAGCCTTGGAGTCCGTTCAACGCGCGTTTCTGTACTGCGAGCACATTCAACAAAGTGCGGCTATCGAAAAAACTCAATCCGGTTCGCAGACTTTCTGGAACTTCACCATGCCGTGCGAAAACACTGGCACTACGCCCGGATACGTTGTTACGCAGACGCTCTTTGCAAAGAGGTTGGCTACTGAACCCACTGAAGATCAATTTGCACAAAGGGTTCCCACTTGGAATAGCGTAATAGCTCCCAAGGGCGCATTTCGTGTAGGAAGCTTTAAAGACACTGAAGAGAACTGGTTTGGAGTCAGGTGGTCCGATAAAATGAACAATGTCTCTCGCGCAAACCCTCCCAATTTGATCACAGCGGATACCCCCCCCTTTTTTTTGGGGCAGGATTATCTATCACGATGTATTTCCACGCACCAAAGTCCACCTTACTGAGTTTTGCGAATCCATAATCGGCTTCGCCTTCGATCCCTCCAATACGCTTTCGCCATACATCGTCCAGTACAAGCCTTGCGCTCAACACAATTGTGCTGACGAGTATTGCCCAGACTACGACGCAATAACCAAACTTCCGACTGTTTCTGGAAATTAGGACACTACCGAATGTCTCACCCTGGTCGGTCCGCATTTGACTGCCGTGGTAAAATCGCCCAATTATTGCGACGGCGCCATGGAAAACCGTGAAATTGCGCGCATCCTGCGCGAAACCGCTCAACTGCTCGAGATCGACGGCGCCATCATCGGCCGCTACCGTACTTATGAAAAAGCGGCGGAGCTGATCGCCAGTCTGCCTGAATCCGTCCAGCAACTCGCTCTCGACCCTGCCAAGCTAAAGGAACTGCCGGGCATCGGCGACCGCATGGTCGAGCACATCGGCGAAATCCTCAAGACCGGCGACTACGGCCTGCGCAAGAAACTGCTCAAGAAATATCCGGCCACGATTCTCGATGTGCTCAACATCCAGTCGCTTGGCCCCAAGAAAGTCGGACTGCTCTGGCGCATTTTCCAGGCCGGCACCGTCGACGCGGTCGAAAATCTGGCCCGCGAAGGCAAGTTGCGCGAGATCCCCGGCTTCGGCGAAAAAAGTGAGACGAACATCCTCCAGGCCATCGAAGTCTTCAAGCAGATTTCCGGCCGCTTCCTTCTCGATTTCGTGGAAGGAGAAGCCGCCAAACTCACCAAGTACATCACCGGCTTCGGCAAACTTGTCGAGTCCGTCCATCCCGCCGGCTCATTCCGTCGCGGCAAGGAAACGGTCGGCGATCTCGACCTCCTGGTCACGCTGTCGCCTCGCCACACGCAAAAACAGGTGGACGCGCTCGCCGAGCACATCCTGGCTTTCCCGGAAAATGCCCAGACATTGGCCCAAGGCGAGAATAAAGTCAGCTTTCGCCTAGCGGGAGGCTTGCAGGTGGACGTGCGCCTGCTCGCACCAGAAAATCAGGGCGCCGCGCTTCTCTACTTCACCGGCTCCAAGGAGCACAACGTCACGCTGCGCGGCCGCGCCAACAAAATAGGCTGGACGCTCAACGAATACGCGCTCACAACACTAAAAGGCGGCCGCCGCGTCGCCGGCACTACTGAAGAAGAAATCTACGCCAAGCTCAAGCTCGATTTCATTCCTCCCGAGCTGCGCGAAAATTCCGGCGAGATCGAAGCCGCCGAAAACCATCGCCTCCCGCATCTCCTCGAACTCAAAGACATGCGCGGCGACCTGCAGATGCACACCACCGCCAGCGACGGCAGAAACTCCATCGAAGAGATGGCCGCCGCCGCCCGCGCACTCGGCTACGACTACATCGCGCTCACCGACCACAGCAAAGCCGTCACCGTCGCCAACGGCCTCGACGAAAAGCGCACGCGCGAGCAGATTCGCAAGATCAGCGCTGCCAATGCGAAGAAGCCCGGCATCCGCATCCTGGCCGGCAGCGAAGTCGACATCCTC
>Ga0207135_1082_pt1 | contig 10450 bp, 18 predicted proteins | sample Alteio_BWMinHeat_10_FD_153530 | JGI IMG/M metagenome (GOLD analysis project Ga0207135, IMG submission 153530) | Enriched cells from forest soil in Barre Woods Harvard Forest LTER site, Petersham, Massachusetts, United States -... | ecosystem: Environmental > Terrestrial > Soil > Temperate forest >...
CCCGCAGCGAAGGGCGTTTCAGCAAGCATTTCGACAAGGAAGGGAATCCTAGCCCAACGCTGCTCTACGCGAAGCAGGACCGCCGGGAGAATTGGTGGGTCCTGCAAGAGCTGGCCGGCGTGCGCGGCGCTGCAAAGGCTGCGTCGAAGCCTGCGGCAGCGGCTAAGGCCACCCCGGCGAAGGCTGCGGCCAAACCGGCTACAAACGGTGATGGCGCAGCAAAGGCGGCCGCCCATGGCAACGGCCACGCTGTGCCGAAGATCGACTTCAAAATCGGAACGCGGATCAAATATCACGACGGCGCGGCTTGGATTCCGGGCGTCGTCGAGTCGGTCGAGCCGGCCGTGCTGGCCCTAGAAGACGAAAGCGAAATCCGCACTAGCCTGGAGGTCCTTCTGGCCGGCGCGGCGGAGGGGTTGATTGTGGGAGTGTAGTCGTCACGCTCCGTCGTGACGACCCGTCATCACGCGGAGCGTGATGAGTACACTGATTTGGCGGAGTGGTTCGAACTTGGGGATATCATTATGGAGCGGTCGTCATGCATGAGTTCCAGGGAGACCTGTTGATCGGCGGAATGAGGCTGGAGCATCTCCGCGGCGAACTGGAAGAGGAGCGGCGCAGACGCGGTTGCAAAGAGTGGACTTTGTCGGGCCACTTGCGCTTGACCCCGGAGCAATTGAAACATCTCGAGCTGAATCGTGAATACCGCATCCAGCTCGACGATGGCCGGGCGGCCCAAGTCGTGATCCTCAAGATCGAGCCGGACCACGACACCGAGGCCCTGGCAGATTTCGCCCCGTCGCGGGCGGCGAGGTCGAAGGCGAAGTAGGAGTTGTCCATGAAAGGGCCCGTCCCGGTGGAATCGGCCTCCGCATTAATCGACGAGAGGATCAAGGAACTTGCGGACTGGCGCGGGAAGACGCTCGCGAAAGTGCGGAAAATCATACACGAGGCAGACCCTCATATTGTCGAAGAGTGGAAGTGGAGGGGGACTCCCACCTGGTCCCACGGCGGCATCGTCTGCACGGGAGAGACGTACAAGACCGTCGTCAAGCTGACTTTTGCCAAGGGAGCTGCGTTAAAAGACCCTTCAGGTCTCTTCAACTCCAGCCTCGACGCGAACGTCAGGCGCGCCATCGACATCCACGAAGGCGACAAGGTCGATGAGGCGGCCTTGAAGGGTCTCATCCGCGCTGCGGTGGCGCTCAATCTCAAAGGCAAGAGCAAGCCGAAGCCCCGACGAGCGAGCAGCAAGCGGGCCGGCTAGCTCCATCTTCATGGCTCGGTCAGGAACCGGTCATAACAGACGGGCATCAGAAATTCTCGCGCAGGCCGTGTCGGCGGTAGCGGATGTTGCGGGGGTTCATCGAGTGCCCCCAGCTCACTTCCTCGACCGGCACGCCAAAAGCCGCGGCGACTTGCTCGCGCTCTTGTGGGCTGGGGGTCCAGCGCCCCTCGGCAATCGCCGCGACCCGCTCGACCGTCAAACCGGAGCGCTCGGCGATCGTCTCGATCTCCAATCCGGTTTCCTCGAAGAGATGCTCAACGGTCTTCATGGTAGGCGATATGTCAATGTGCGCTGTTGTTCGCTCGTATCTCACATTATGGCCAGCACCGGCAACCGAGCGGAAGGCGGGGAAGTGTCCCAACTCCGTGTGCAGGCCGGATCAGACCTAAGGGCCATACTGGCAGACGTTGGCTTCCGGAAACGCGGCAACGATCCTAGCGGAGTCATCGGATGAAACTGAGGCCGAGAGCCACAGTGTCGCAACGCTTTCATCGCCAAACCAAACTCTGATCCATGACGGATTCTTTGTTACGTCGTGTGTGGAGAGAGTAGTGAATGACCGATTCCGTCGGATCAATCCATCAGGCGGTAAAGTGCCCACGGGACGCACGCGGGAAAGTATCGGCTCGTCAGAGATGAGGTAGCCTCCCCCACGATCCACGACGAGGGACAGCAGCTCCTTCCGTTCGCGCACAATCCTGATGTGCCACGCAGCGTAGCCCAGCGGCAACGCCAGCATCGTAACGCCGATCATCAGCGTCCGCAGGCGGAACTGGAAGCGGCGGCGGGGTGAGGGCTGGTCGGCCATGCGGCCATTCTAGCAAACCGGAAGGGCGGTTGGTCGCGAACTGGAGCAGTGGAGTCCCGGTATACTGAAATCCAAGACGGTCGCTTTTGTGGACCGCGCAATTGATACGTTAACTATTTATCGCACAATGACTTATCGTCATTTCGTGAGGCGTACAATTTGAACCTGGAAAAAAACACGTTGTGCGCCTTGCAGTGCGCCGTCATGTATGCTAAAATGTGCGCACAAGGCCACACATGCCGACCCCCGGAGGGATATTTCCCCATGAACGGAACTCTATTTAGCGGGAACGTGCCATGAGACGCCCCGGCGCAATCAAGACCAAACTAATGCCAGACGGTGGGATCACAATTTCGATTAGCTGTTTAGAGCCCGATGCCGAGACGATTAGGGAAGCCGTTGAGGATGTTGCTCGCATCGTTCAGGACGACGCCTATGGTTTACACGACAAGATCCGCGACAGGGAAGATCGGGACTGCCGCCGATTGACTGAGAGTGAGACGATCGACCTCAGGCTCAAAGTTACGAAATCAACAACACGATACACATGAAAGTCGATTGAGTAGTACCGTTTTTTAACCCGCCTGTTTTTAAAGGGAGTTACGTTTTATGGACCGCCGCACCCCCGTCAGCCTTCGGATTGTGGAGCTACGTCGCCCCTCGGCCATCACTTGATCGTTTATAAACGATCCCCGAGACAAGGAGACGAGACATGGAGACCATCAAGGACAAAAAATCAAAGAGCGAAAGTGGCATGGCGCGCGTCAACGACAAGATCGTTCGATTCAATCTGTACCTTCCCAAGGAAGCTTATGAAGCGCTTGAGCGATTACAGCAGCTCAGCGGCAAGCGATCTCTTGCGGAAACAGTACGGGCTGCCCTCAAACTGTACCACGTGGTACAGGAAGGAATAGAGGAGGGCAAGGAGGTCATGCTTGTTGACAAGAAGACCAAAGAAAAAGAGAAGCTGGTTTCGATGTAGGAGCGAAACCAGCTTCTCAACTGGAGGGGCCGCCTCGCTTACAGAGGCGGCCCCTTGCATTTACGGGAGAGGACTAATGGCTGAAGAGAAACCGACATGGCTAGAGCTGATCGCGGACGCAGCACGCCGCATCGCGACGCCAGTGGCTCAACACTCCGTATTCATAATTGCACTTACATGGCTTGCGTGTTCGATCGCGGGAATCACGGAGATAAGCGTTTGGAAGGGCTGTCTCTTGTCGGTTGTTCTTGTAATTTTCGGTGGCATTGTCGGTGTTTCGATGTGGATGTCAATCTATAAACCGCGGCACCTGACGTTCGATAAGGATGCGCATAAGGAGATTGACGTAAACGCCGCAAAGGGTGCAACGGTGTTTGACCAGGTCGAAATCGAGCGGGAGGACGATCAAGACAACGGCGATAGACGGGTCAACAGCACCACGGCGCCCGAGCGAGTAATGGCATAGCGGCCGATCACAGCCGCACAATCGGCCGGTGAACGGCCAACAATTTTCTTTACAGCGGGTAAATCGGCGGATAAGCTAGCGGCTCATCCTTGGAGCACCGCATGGCTGATCCAGAATTCGTCCCGCGCTGGTTCACCGTAACGCTGCCGGTCTATCCTCCGGTGCCGATGGTTCAGGCTAGCGCGCTTTCCCTTGCGACGGCTCTCGCTTCAAAGCTCAACCTAACGGACATTCACATGTCCGATGAGCGATGGGAATATCGCCGACCACACGCGACAGAGGGCCAGCCAAGAGGTCTCATCCGAGTGTCCGTGAGGGAAAACGAAATCCGGATCGAACATCGCTTTCCCGCCACGGGCCTCGAACAGTTCGAGCGACTTGTTCAGCAGGTCACAAGCTCATTCGCGCCACCATACGCTCCGCATGTCGTGTAGTGTTTCGCGCTCAATGGCACAGTCGGTGAGGTAGAGGCGTCGTCTTCTTGGGCGTTATAACAGGCCTGAGGAGGAGATGCCATGAGCGAGACGAATGGGAGTCGAAAGCGGAAGACGTGGACAGCGGCGGAGAAGCTGCGGATCGTTCTGGCCGGCTTGCAGGCCGACACGAAGGTCGCGGAACTGTGTCGCCGCGAGGGGATCACGGCGAACCAGTATTACCAGTGGCGTGACCGTCTGCTGGGCTCAGCCGGCAAGATCTTCGATCGGAAGTCGAGCGGCGTCAGCCCTGAGGAGGAGCGAACCGAGTCGGAGCTTCGCCGGCTGAAGGACGTGATCGCCGAGATCACGGCCGAGAACCTGGAGCTTAAAAAAACGCTTTAGGATTGGAGGATCACGGACAAGTCCCTGCGGAGTTGCAAGGGCAGGTGCACGAAGTGGTCCAGCAGGCGAAGTGGCGGAGCGGCTGGCCGGTCCGGCGGAGCTTGCGGGCGTTGGGCGTTTCCCGGACGAGTTACTATCGCTGGCTGCGGGAGAGGGCCAAGGCGGGCGGCGCCTCGGCGCCGATCCGGCCGGTTCAAGCCTACGAGGCCTTGGAGGAAGAGAAGCAGGCGGTGCGAGCGTTTGCCTTGCGGCATACGGAGCTACGGCATCGCGAGCTGGCGTGGCGGATGATCGACGAGGACGTGGCCTACTTAAGTCCCTCGACGGTGTACCGGATTTTGCGGGAAGGAAACCTGGTTTGTCCTTGGAGAAGACGGAGCAAACGTCGGCGGGAGGAGTTGGAGAAGGCCCAGCGGCCGGACGAGCGATGGGGCACCGACATCATGTACCTGCGGATCGGCACCGGGCAGTATTACCTGGTGACCTTCCTGGACGAGTACTCGCGCTACCTTGTGCATTGGGAGTTGCTGACGAGCATGGACGGAGTGAGCGTGAGCTTGGCGGCGGCCGCGGCCTTGGAGAAGTTGCCTCAGACCTTGGAGGGCAGGATTGTTGATCGGCCGGAGATTCGCAGCGACAACGGGAGCTGCTACATCTCGCGAGAGTTTAAGGGCGTGTTGAGGGAGTACGGGCTGACCCATCAGCGGATCAAGCCGCATTGCCCCGAGGAGAATGGATTAGTGGAGCGAAGCAACCGGACGTTGCGAGAAGCCCTGGAGGAAACGGAGTTCGCGGACCGACAAGAAGCACAGAAGACCTTGGAGAAGATCGTTCGCTGGTACAACGACGAGCGGCTGCACAGCGCCTTAGGGTTCTTGAGGCCGAACGACTACTACCGCGGGCGGCCGTCAGACCTGCACGAAGCGCGGCGGAAGAAACTGACAGAAGCCCGTCATCGCCGCCGCGAGAAGAACCTGGGAATTGAGCAAACAACCCTGCCCTTGGAAGGCGATCAAAGCGCCCCTTAACCAGCCGGACGCGCTGTGCCATTACGGCTGAAACAACTCAGTCGCGTTTGCCGTCAATGTCGATCTGGAATACCTTGTCGATCTAAAAGCCGATGCTCGCCGTAGGATTCTGTATGGTCTGGGGCTTATGCGTGAAGAGGAAGGCCGAGACAAGATTGACGCTTTCAAGCGGCCCTGTCATCTAGTTGGGCTGCGACTCGGTTTCCCCCCTTACACTGTCGAGGATGACGATAGCGATACCGATAAGCCCGAAGCATCGGATCAGACAGCACCCGATCCCCCCATTGACGAGGGGTCTGATTGGCAGGCTATAATTACACTGCTTACACTAGACGATGATCCGACAAAGCTGTTGGTCGAAATCACAGGAACATGGCAAGAGCCATTCCAGTGGTCCGGAATTCACGATACTATTCAAGCGAGGCTAAACATAGCCTCTGATTTTCTTCGGAGCCGAGTCAGTGGCTTCCTTGGTCATTTTGAGGGAGGCGACGATGCGCGAGAAAATTAAGATGAACGACAGCGGCGGAAACGATGATCGAAGTGAGTTGGTCTGCGCGCCGAAGGTGAAGGTGAAGCGCGGCGCCGCCCTTACGCCATGCAAGCCACTCGTCTCGCGAAAGCTCTTCACAACTGCCGCTCGACTTACTCTCAAACACTCCTGGTGATTCATCGGCAGGGGCGGGGATCGAACCCACGCCGGGCTAAGCTTTGACGGATTGCCCGGACTGCCGATTATAAATCGGCTGCCTTGCCTCTCGGCCACCCTGCCGTAAATTGAACGACCCCGCTGAAATCGGCGGGGTCGTTTCATTTCCTGTCCCGTAAAAACTTCGGCTCTTTGCCGAAATGCTCCAACTCCTCTTTAGCCACAATCCGCAGCCGCTCGCGTACCCACGTCGAAAGCGGGATGCCGGCCAACTTGGCAGCTATCGAAAAATCATCTGCCTCTGCTGATTGCAAGCGCACTTGAAGGAACCGGCTCTTCGCTGCGCCAGTCTCTAGCTTCGGTCTACCAATCTTCGGTTTCTTCACCATGTCTTAAGTGTATCACGGAAAAAATACACGTCAAGACCATTGACGCCGTATTGTTTTCGTGATACAATAAGGCCATGAAGAGAAAACCCCGGCTTTGCTGAAACAAAACCGGGGCGCGAACAAAACCAGGCTTTCGCCCGATTCGGTCCAGACACCTGAATTGTAGCGAGAGCCGCATCCGAAAGCGACTCCGCGATGATAGCCTGTGGACACCTGGAATTCCGGACCAACGGCAAAGACCGACACGGCAACGTCCGTTATCGCTGCAAGCATTGCGGCAAGACGTGGGTGGAAGTCCGACACGTCAAGCCGCTGGGTGCGATGAAGGTGCCAGTCGAGAAAGCCAAGATGATCCTGAGGCTCTTGGTCGAGGGGTCGAGCATCCGCAGCGCCGAGCGGCTTACCGGCGTTCACCGCGATACGATTTGCAAGCTGCTGGTTCACTTCGGGGAAGCGTGCCGACGATTCCTTGACGAGCGGATGCAGGGCTTGAAACTCACTCACTTGCAATTCGATGAGCAGTGGACCTACGTGGCCAAAAAGCAATCGCGGCTGACGATGACCGAGCGCGCCGAGTCCAGCGAGCAAGGCGACATTTACCTCTGGACCTGCGTCGATCAGAAAACGAAGCTCATGCCCAGCTTTCTCATCGGCAAGCGCTCAGCCGATAATGCCCGTCGCTTTATGATGGACGTTGCCAGTCGGCTGACAATGCCGAATCCGCACGCCAGCGACGCGCACGCCTTCCAACCGGCCGGATACCTTGCCGTTGTGCAAATCTCGACTGACGGCTTTGCGGCCTACCCTGAAGCCGTTGACCTCGCGTTCGGTCCCTATGTCCGGTACGGAACGATAATCAAGGAATACAAAAACGCCAGCATGATCTATACGCCGAGCGAAATGATTGGAACGAAGCGAACTGGCATACGCGGGATAGAGGGCCGACAAGCCCGCACGATATGCACGTCTCACGTTGAGCGGCTGAACGGCACGCAACGGCTGTTCCTGAAGCGCCTCAATCGGCTGACTCTTTGCTTCTCAAAGAAGCTGGAAAACTTGGAAGCGGCTTTTGCGATCTTCGCGGCCAGTTACAATTACTGCTGGCAGACCCGGATGCCCGGCAAGAGCGGAAAGAAGCGCCCGACGGCCGCGATGATGGCGGGACTGGCCGGACACGTTTGGAGTTTTGATGAGCTATTCGCGGCGGTCCTTACTGCCCGCACACAATCCTAGGACACCACCGAAGGCGGCACGAGTTCTTGGCGTTCTTTGCGGCCTGGCGGCTCATATCATATTGCCTTTCGAGCCTACCGCCGCTTGAAGCGCGCGACGCTGGCCGGTAGGCTGCTGGATATCCGGCAACGCCGGACCCGCCCGTTTCTCCCCGCTCTGCCAACCCTGCCAAGGAGATCTCGCCATGCCCAAGATCATAACCCTTCTCGCGATGACAGGAGTCGTAACCCTGGCCGCTAGTTCCTCGCTTGCGGCCGAACGAGCTGTCGAAAAGACCTCGCCGGCCTTGAGTTTCAAGATGAATTCGCTCGACGGCAAAGAAGTTGATCTCAGTCAGTATCAGGGCCAGGTCGTGCTGATCGTCAACGTGGCGAGTTATTGCGGCAACACGCCGCAATACAAGCAGCTCGAAGCGCTGCACGCGAAGTATGGCAAAGAGGGTCTGGCGGTGCTTGGCTTCCCATGCAATCAATTCGGCGGGCAAGAGCCGGGCACGGCCGAAGACATCCAGAAATTCTGCACGACGAAATACCAGGTCAGCTTTCCGCTGTTCGCCAAGATCGAGGTCAACGGCGACAACGCCTGCCCGCTCTACAAATACCTCACAGCGCTTGACGCGCCGCCGAAGGGGAAGGGGGCCGTGAGCTGGAATTTCGAGAAGTTCGTCATCGGCCGCAACGGCGAAGTCGTCGCCCGTTTTAAGCCCGGAACGAAGCCTGACGCGCCCGAGGTGCTCAAGGTGATCGAAGCCGAGCTAGCGAAGAAATAGCTCTCGTCACGCGCGTTTTCGGACCCTGCGCGAGTCGGCCGGCCGAACGAGCAAGTCAGGCGGTAGAATCAACTCGACTTGAACAGCCTTCTCGCCGTAGAGCAAGTCAACGACCTCGCGCACGTTGAGGATCACTTCATCCAATGTCCGTCCCTGAGTGATAACGCTTGAATCCTCGAGCGCGTGCGCCGCGTACCAGCCCTCACTGCTCTCGACCGCCACGTGATAGACCTTCATACGATTTCGCGCTCAAACGATTGCCAATCGAGATCGAACCGCGCTGCAATTCCCCGGGCCGTCAAACGATTAATTTGAGGATGACGCGGCACGGCGGTCTTTCGACCATCGGGACTCGTCACGATCGTGTGGCGCGATCCCTCGCGCTCGACCACGATGCCATGTGCTCGCAAGGCCTTCAAAATTTTACGTCGTGCGTAGCTCAAATCAACTTTTCGTCGAACAATGCTCCCCCTTTCCGCTTGGTCGATTCTAGCAGACGTTTGTCCCGACCCCAAAGCACGCCAAAGGCGTGCCTTTGCCGCCGCAGCACGCCCGGACTTGGCCGCGCAGCCGCAAGCTGCCGAGGGCACAGAGGTGAAGTCTGCCGGCCAGGTCCGCAGGAACATGGAACTGACGATGTTCCGATCGCTCTTGCTCGGTCTAGGCTCGGTCCCTATACTCCCGCGCTCGCCCATCCGGGCAAACTTCCCGCATTTCGTTCAGCAAGGAGGCTGACCGATGTTCGCCGTGTCGAGAGCCGCGCTGGCCGGATTCGTCGCCAGTGTTACGTTGGCTGATTTTGCGCTTGCTCAAGCGCCGGGACCACTGACCCCGGGTCCTGCTTCGCCCATCAATGCCACTGCTCCGGGACCACTGCCCGGCGCGGCGACGAACGAGGCAGCGAATCCAGCATGGCGCGCTCCGCCGGCCAATAGTGCCGGGATTCCCTCTGGAGCGTTTGGCAACGCTGTGCCAGCGCCGGCAAGCCTTGCGCGCGTAACGCCGGCGGCCGCCCTCACTCCCGCAGCTCCACGAGCGCCGATCGCCAAAGTCACCAGCGGCACCGGTACGCTTCCAAACGACAAGGGCCAGATTTGGCGCGAGTACGATATCACTCCCTACACGCTCCGCGTCACTTCGACGAATCGTCCCGAACAGGCGATCGTCGATTGGATCCTGCGCGAGACCGGCTATGAGGCTTGGCACTCCGACCCCGTCGGCCTGTTGAGCGCCGATCATCGCACGCTCCGCGTCTATCACACGCCCGAGATGCAAGCGGTCGTCTCCGAAATGGTCGATCGCTTCGTCAACAGCGAGGCGGAGACGCAATCGTTCGGCCTGCGGATCGCCAGCATCGCCACGCCGAGCTGGCGCTCGAAGGCCCAGCGGATCCTGCATCCGGTCGCGGTCCAATCGCAAGGCATCCAAGCCTGGATTCTGGCAAAGGAAGACGCGTCGATGCTGATTGCCGACATGCGAAAACGCAGCGACTTTCGCGAGTACAACTCGCCCTACCTGCTCGTGAACAACGGCCAATCGACGGTCGTCTCGACGATGCGGCCCAAGAACTATGAAAGCGCCGTGATCCTGCACCCCGAGCAGGCCCATCCGGGATTCGAGCCGCAGATCTCGCAATTCGAAGAAGGGTTCTCGATGGAGTTCAGCCCGCTGTTGTCGCTCGACGGCAAGTCGATCGATGTGATGGTCAAGTGCCACGTCGATCAGCTCGAGAAGATGGTCCCGGTGTCGATCGATGTGCCGACGGTCATCGCCCCCCGGCAGCACACCGACATTGAAGTGCCGCAATGGGCGAGTTACCGCGTGCATGAGCGGTTTCATTGGCCGACCGACCAGATGCTGCTAATCAGCTTCGGCATGATCGCCACACCCCTGACCCCAGAGCCCAGCGTGAAAATTCCGTTAATCACGCAGCCCTCACGAGCGGAGCTCCTCGTGTTCGTCGACAACCGCGGCGCCAACGGCAAGCCGCCGGTTGTCCCGCCGAAGACGACGCAAAGAG
>Ga0207135_1083_pt1 | contig 10446 bp, 7 predicted proteins | sample Alteio_BWMinHeat_10_FD_153530 | JGI IMG/M metagenome (GOLD analysis project Ga0207135, IMG submission 153530) | Enriched cells from forest soil in Barre Woods Harvard Forest LTER site, Petersham, Massachusetts, United States -... | ecosystem: Environmental > Terrestrial > Soil > Temperate forest >...
AGCAGTATCATCAGCGCCTCCGATTATAGCGCCCGCATGACCCATACGGCGACCTGGGGGTGCAGTTTGTCCTGCTATAAATCCTACTACAGGTTTGCGCATATTGTTCTTCAACCAGTTGGCAGCTTCTGCTTCCATGGTACCACCTATTTCACCGATCATAATAATGCCATCCGTTTCCGGATCATTCATAAACATTTCAACTGCTTCTTTAGTAGTTGTTCCAATGATGGGATCGCCACCGATGCCTATTGCTGTTGATATACCTAAACCGGCTTTTACTACCTGATCTGCCGCTTCATAAGTAAGTGTACCTGATTTTGATACAACACCTACACGGCCTGGTTTAAAAACAAAACCCGGCATTATACCCACCTTAGCTTCTCCTGCCGTGATAACACCAGGACAGTTAGGGCCAATCAATCTGCATTCTTTCCCTTTTATGTATTCGCGTGCTTTTACCATATCCTGCACGGGTATGCCCTCAGTTATACAAATCACTATTTTAATGCCTGCGTCTGCCGCCTCCATTATTGCATCTGCTGCAAAAGCAGGTGGTACAAATATGATGGACACATCTGCACCGGTTGCTATAACTGCATCATTTACAGTGTTAAACACAGGTCTATCTAAATGTTGAGTGTTGCCTTTACCCGGCGTTACACCCCCAACTACCTGGGTTCCATACTCTATCATCTGACTTGCATGAAATGTACCTTCGGTACCCGTAAATCCCTGAACTATAACCTTTGATTTCTTATTGATGAGAACTGCCATTAAATATTTTTTACTGTAGAACGCGGCAAAATTAAAGTAATTGCAGGCAAATGCAAATTAAAAATCCTGTAGAAAAACATGCTAACCCAACCTTTTTTTATCAATACAGGTCTTATTTACTTACAAACAATACTAATTGTTCCGCAATGCGGATATATTATAAGAGTTGTAATGGGTAATCAATTTTAGATTTCGAAGGCCGGTTTCTACCGGCCTTTTTCATTTTCGCCAAAATATTTTAACGCTTCTTTTTGGCTCCACGTCTACTTATCTTATTAAACATCATTTTTTAATTAAAATCTCTATTATGAAAAAGAGTATTTACCTATGCACTCTTGTGCTACTTTCACTTTTGCTTTCGTCACACAAAGCAAATGCCTACAGCATTAATTATCATAGCTATTACGACAGTTGTACCAGCGGATCATTCTACGCAATGGTAAGTGACTCAAGCGGAACAAGTTCTTTGGAAACATCTTATGGCGATGGTACAACCGATACTAATACAATAACTTATGGCTATGCTCATTACAGTCATAATTATACTTCTTCTGGTTCTTACACTGTTAAAATGGTTTGGATTAGAGCTGGTGTACGAGTTGATTCAGTTTCATTTACTATAACACATAGTGCTTGCGGTTATATTTATGGCAGACAGTATCACGATGTAAACACCAACTGCATATATGATGCGGGTGATGTACCATTATGGTACTCCAGTCAAATTGAAGTTGACTCAGCAGGTCACCCAGTTGATACTATATATGGGTACAACACTTTTGGTTATAGAGTATATACCAGCGGCATTTCTTATTCATTTAAAGTTTTATCAACTACAACCGGCCTTACTCTTGCATGTCCAACTACAGGTACACTTACTGCTACTTCATCAGTAGGCAGTAGTGTAAATGCTGGCGATTTCGGATATCAGTGTGTAAGTTCTAGCAGCTTTGATGCACATGTATATATGTCATCTCGTTCTGGCAGGCATAGTAATTATATTTATGTAGAATTAATCAGCAACTCATGTACCGGGCATAGTGGCACATTAACAGTAAATTTTGATTCTCGTTATTCTTATTACGGGAGCACACCTTCAGGAGGCAGTGTAAGCGGGCATACTGTCACATTCAGCTATAGCAACCTATCTATAGATACACCAAAATATTTTATGGTGCATGCTGAAAAATCACCATGGTTAACAGTTGGTACTCCTACTACTAATGAAGCATATATAGACCATATGTCTGGCGATACCAATTATGGTGATGATACTGTAATACATACAGATACTGTTACTTCTTCATTCGACCCTAATGACAAACAAGTATATCCTACAGGAAATATTGCTGCAGGTAGTACGCTTACTTATACACTTGCTTTTGAAAATACAGGTAATGCGCCTGCAACCAATATTCATATACTCGATACATTGGATGCAAACCTAAATGCGAAAAGTATGCAGGTTATTACTAGTAGTGTCCCTGTTAAAGTATATTCTTTCAAAACTACATCAGGCCTTACAGTAGCAAAATTTGATTTTGTGAATATAAACCTACCTGACAGTACCCATCACGGTCAATGCGAAGGCTTTCTGACATTCTCTATTAATACAAAAACAGGACTTGCTACTGGCACATCTGTTAACAACCGTGCAAGCGTCTATTTTGATGATAATGAAGGAGTATTGACCAATACTGTAAGCAATATTATTCATCCACTTAGTATACATGAATTAAGCGGCGAAGGGCAATTGATCATATATCCCAACCCTGTGAATAATGATCTTGTAATAAAAGCCAATATTGCACAGTACAACCATGTTATGATCATCAATGCAATGGGTCAAACATTAATGCAACAACAATTGCAACCTAATGAAACTCATATCAGTACACGTAATCTAATACCTTGTATGTACTACATTATGTTTAAAGGTGAAAGTGGAGTAAAAGTTGAAAAAATAGAAAAACTGTAATTCTTCATACTTTGATAAATGAAGGGCCGGTTTCGTACCGGCCTTTTTCTTTTTTAAAAAATATTTTAGGTGCTACTAACATTTTATATCATCTATGCGTCAATAACAGTAGAAAAGGTAAATACTTAAAGTGAATTGCGTAAGAAAAGCCGGCTTCTCCGGCTTTTCATTTTTTTATTATTTCACATATAAATAATGACAATTTATTACATATTGCCATAAATTATTGAATTTTATAGTTTCGATAACCTAAAAGGTTTCCCGCATCTCTAACATTTTAAACCTCTTCAGCGTCTAACCAGTAAAGATTACCGCATATAAGGAAACTTTAACATTAATATTATTTGGCAAGGTCCGGAAATATAGCCGACAGACAGCAACCACAGACTGCTTTATCAGACTCCAACGAGCTTGTAGTGTTGATAAGGGAGTGTATTGAGAACAACCGTGCCTCTCAAAAGAAATTGTATGATACTTATTCCCCATCGTTGTATGGTATCATAAAAAGATATGTTAATAATACCGATACTGCCAAGGAAATATTGAATGATGTTTTCTTCCGTGTATTTACAAAACTGCCGCAATATTCTTTCGAGGGAGCCTTTGAAGGATGGATGCGCAGAATAGCAGTGAACATTATTTCTGACCATTTCAGAAAGAATGCAAAACACAGTGTGATATCTGATAAAGAAATTGAAGTGATAGATCCGAACATAGATAATGACACCATTGGCAATATTCATTTTAAACAATTGTTGCAGTTGGTACACGAATTACCTGATACTCACCGGGCTGTGTTCAACCTGCACATTTTTGAAAATTACGCACATAAAGAAATAGCTGAGCTTATAGGAATAACAGAAAATAATAGCAGGTGGCATTTGAATGACGCCCGCAAACGACTGAAAGAGAAAATTAAAAACATGATGTTTTAAATAACACACATGGCAAATCAAAATCTAAGTATTGACGAACTGTTCCTCCGAGGATTAGGCGGGTATGCCGAAGTACCGCCGTCTGACGTGTGGACCGCGCTTGAACAGCGCCTCGACAACAAAACCAAAAAACGTCCTTTTGGATGGTGGTGGGTTATGTTGCTGCTATTGGCAACAAGCACTGGTGCGTATTTTGGTAAAGACCTGGTAAACCTATATGCTCATCATACTGCAACAACTTCGGCAAATACTATTAGTTCAGCAAACAATCCAACAACAACTTTAAGTACTACTACAACAGCCCCTGCAACCACCACCACACCTGACAAAAACACAAGTTCAGCACCGATAAATCCAGTAAATAATACAACTAAGACCACCACTAATGCCATTGCAGAAAAAGAAAATGCTACAGTTGTAAAAAAGAGTTCAACCATAAAAAACAAGCCCATACAAACTGTTAGTGAGAATAAACAAGCAAGTATAGAAATTGAAAATAATCATGAGCAAAAAACAAATACTACATCAATTACCAACCCTGATAAAAATGATAATAGAATAGCAGTAAATACCCCAACTAAAAAGAAAAAACAGCATATAACTAATGATACATTATTGAATTCCCAAATTGTAGCCACAAAAAAAGAACCCGAGCACCTGGCAACTATTAAACATGTAACACCTGCAATTAAAAAGGATGGCTCTATACCTAATAAGTACAGCTCAAGTATTTCCGAAACAAAGAAAAAAACAAATCAACTTATTGATACAAATAATACGCAACGACAGAATACCACTTCAAATGCAAGCAAAAGGAAAGATGATAAACCTGTTGTACACAAAACATCCCTGATACCAAAATTGAATAATACGCAACAAGCGCAACTCAATAACAGCACGGCTATCACGCCACCTGATGCTCAACAAACTGTTACTACACCACCTATAAAAATGGCAGCAACTGAAGAAAAGAAACCTGTTGTAACAGATACTACATCAATTAAAACACTCGCTAAAACAACTAATACAAACACTAGCAACATCAATTCTCAAAATTCAAACAACAACCTATTAACAACTAATAAAAAACAAACCAACGTAACAATAGATAAGCTTACTGTTCCGGTTACTGCCAATACTAATAACAATAAAAATATTGTTCCGCAAGCAGCAAATACTGTGGCTAACCCCAGTATAAAAAAGGATAGTACCATACCCGGTAGCCTTACTGGTTTTCATGATTCAGCAGGCAAGGTTAAGAACCCAATGAATTATGAGCTTGGCCTTAAAGCTGCCTACAATGTGGGGTCTAAAGCGTTCTCAATGAATGGCTTTGTCATCTCAGCCTATTTAAAGCTAAGCCTAAGTGATAAACTGGCTTTATTATTTCAGCCAGGGTTAAGCTTAAACCACTATGGCAATGGCCCTTTTAATAGCCCCGCTACATATATCAATGACCCAACAATATTACCCGCCCCAACAATAGAGGGTAGTGGTGGCAATTATTTTGTTTATCACTATACACAATCTTATGATTCAATAATAGTGAAGCATAGCATTAACGGCAGTTCGTCCGTTTCATTCGAACTGCCCGTATTGTTAAGTTTTAATGTGAATGATAAATTTTCCGTGTTTGCGGGGCCTGTATTTACATTCGGATCAGTGCCAACTTTATCTACACAACCTGATCCTCACCATGTTGGACCCATTACAAGAGCTGATACTTTCCTGAGTGCATTAATTGAATCACAGGATCATTACTATAACAATTACCATACCGATCCTAAATACAGTACCTATGATTCTTCTCAGTACCAAAACCCAAGCAATAACCCTGTAAGACTAGGTTTGATGATAGGCATGAACTACTTTGTTGATGAAAAACTACAGGTAAATTTCAGCCTAAGTTCTAATATTTCAGGGTTGGGCTTTATACCTAATGACAATATAGAGAGCTTGTATTCACAGACTTATATAAGAATAGGCATAGGGTATTCATTATATGCATCAAACAAAAGAAAGCTGAAAAAATAAATTTATACATCTTCCTAACATCTTTTCTCAAAACCACGTCTAATACATACGGCCTTGAACAGCCATATTATAGACTTTTAGGTATGACAGGACATTCAAATCCTTTCAATGTAAGGTCCCGCGTCTGCGGGACTTTTCATTTATATAAAAAAACCATTAATTTTAGTTATCAATATTGTTCTATGAAAAAAAATCTACTCTTTTTCTCCTTATTACTGATCTCATTAACTTCTTATGGGCAGGGTGGTATAAATAATGGCCTGCATACACAAGACTCAACTGTTTTTACTTTAGACGCCTCTGATACACTATCTCATATTTTTGGCGGCGCATCACATTATAGTGTAAGTGTAGATACATCGAACACGCATGTATGGAGGATAGGTAAGACACGCAAATCTTTTTTTGCTGCGGGAGGCACTGATACCACTTTTGCCATCATGACGGATACTTCGCAACCTTATCCTGCTAATGCTAATGACTGGTTTGTATTGAAAATTAAAAATGCACCACTGAACGTGATCATAGACTTTGTGCACAAATTCATGATGGTGCCACTGCATGCCGGAGGAATAGTAGAATACTCGAGGGACAGTGGTACTACGTGGCAAAATGTGATGGGTGTTTGTAATAGTGATTCATTTGGTAGTTACAATGCGGGGATACACACACAAAATTTTTATTCAAGAACTGATACCATTATTACCGGTGAGCCTGCTTTTACAAGGGTAAGTACCGGCTGGCAATATTCGCGCGTACAATTTTCTTTTTTCCCACCTATGAGGCTGACGAAAGGAACAGTTGCATGCCCTTTTTACCCCGAGGCTTCTCTGTATGTGCGGTTTAGATTCTTCAGTGATTCTACGCCTATTCCGCAGGATGGCTGGATCATTGACAGCATAAAGGTTGAAGCGAGAATTTTCCCAAGTTCTGTACCTGAAATAGCTGGCTACCATACACTAAATATTGCGCCTAACCCATCAACAGATGGTGTGTTTATATTCCCTGCATTAAATGATGAGAAAATGGCAGAAATAGATATTACAAACACTTTGGGGCAAACATTATTTACAATTCCTTATACACATACACTCGATCTCTCGTCTTATCCAAAAGGGTTGTATTTGTACAGAGTAAAAAGCAGTACGGAATACTACAGCGGGCGATTAATAATACCATAAAACTATTCACTATGAAAAACACCTTACTCCTATTCTCGTTGATCTTACTTTCTATTGCAACAAAAGCGCAAATAAAGTATGGATTATTTCCAATAGACTCCAGCACTTTTAGTCTTGAAACTACAGATTCTTTAAGCCATAATAGGTGGGGGAAAATTGATACTACAAATACCCATTTATGGAAAATTGGTAAGACTCACAAACCTTTTTTTGCATCAGGCTTTGATAGTACGACCGCTATTATGACTGACACTACTAGCCCTTATCCGGTAAATGCAAACGATTGGTTTGTATTAAAAGCAAATCACCAATTTAATTTTATGATTTCCTTTTGGCATAAATACCAAACTACTAAGGGCCATGATGGTGGAATTGTTGAATTCTCTTTAGACAGTGGTACTACTTGGCAAAATGTGAAGGGCACTTGCAATGGTGACAGCAGCTTTGGTTTAGGAGGTGTTTTTACTGATAATTTTTATTCCCAAAAGGATACACTATTAACTGGACAACAAGCATTTTCCGGAACAAGTTCTGGCTGGCAATATTCCAGATTTCAATTTTTTTCAGGATATCCTGTCAGACTTACGAAGGGCACATCAAGTTGTGATTTCAATTCTCTGTATTTTATTTATATAAGATTTCGTTTTGTTAGCGACTCTGTTCCAGACACTTTAGATGGCTGGATAATAGATAACATAAAGATTAGAACAGATTATTATGGTGGCTATGTCGCACCCATAGGATACAATACCCTACATGTCTATCCCAATCCTTCTGCAGGGGGTGTGTTTATATTCCCCGAATTAAATGATGAAAAGCTGGCAGAAATAGAAATTACAAACGCCTTAGGGCAAACACTATTTACAATTCCTTATACACACAAAATAGACTTATCGGCTTACCCACCGGGATTATATTTGTATAAAGTGCGAAGCAGCACTGAATATTATAGCGGGCGGCTAGTAGTGGAATAATTATTTTTTCTGCTGCGCTTCTATCATACTCATCTCTTTTGCTTTGCTGAGAAAGTCTGATGCGAAAATAAAATTGTTCAGGTCTTCGTCTTTACTGAAGATGATCTCTTTATTACTACCCTCCCATTTCTTTTTGCCTTTGTAGAGGTAGACAATATGATCGCCGCTTTCCATAACGGTATTCATATCGTGGGTATTTATGACAGTGGTAGTATTATATTCTATAGTGAGCTCTTTTACCAACTTATCTATGACCATAGATGTTTGCGGGTCGAGGCCAGAATTAGGTTCGTCGCAAAAAAGGTATTTAGGATTTAAGACCAACGCTCTTGCCAGCGCCACACGCTTTTTCATACCACCGCTTATCTCTGCAGGAAATTTATGATTGATATCTTTCAGGTTCACCCTGTCTAAGACTTCGTTGACCCGTTTTATTTTCTCTCTGCGTGTGTTATTGGTGAACATATCCATAGGAAACATGACATTAGCCTGCACACTCTTACTGTCGAATAAGGCACTACCCTGAAACATAACACCCAACTGCACGCGCAATTCTTTCAGTTCTTTTTTGTCCATGGCCATCATATCCCTGCCTTCGTAAAACACTTGTCCACTATCAGGTTTCATCAAGCCAATCATTATTTTTATCATCACTGTTTTACCACTACCACTGGTGCCGATAATGAGATTGGTTTTGCCAGCATGCATTTGCGCAGATATATCATCAAGCACCAGCTTGCCCTCAAAACTTTTTCTTATGTTCTTTATCTCTATCATGCCCTGTCCCCAAAGGGAACCATAAATTTAACTATATACAAATATTTATACTCATCTAAGTTATTTAGCCTCTTAAGTGGTTGGGTTACACCTGAAATACGCCTGTTCTAAAAGTATCATCTACATGGGCATGGTTGGCAGCTTTTATACCTTCTGATATTACCTGTCTTGTATCAAGCGGATCTATGATCTCATCTATCCAAAGCCTTGCCGCAGCATAGTATGCAGAGGTTTGGCTAGTGTAGCGATCTGTAATTTCTTTCAGCAATGCTTTTTCTTTTTCAGGATCTATCTCCTCTCCCTTTGCTTTTAATGATGCTACCTGTATCTGTAACAATGTTTTTGCCGCCTGCTCACCACCCATAACTGCAATGCGTGCATTTGGCCAGCCATAAATAAAGCGCGGGTCGTAGGCTTTGCCACACATGGCATAGTTACCAGCGCCGTAAGAGTTGCCGATGATGATAGTTATTTTAGGTACGATAGAATTAGCCACCGCGTTGACCAATTTTGCACCGTCTTTTATAATACCCGATTGCTCACTGCGACTGCCGACCATGAATCCTGTAACATCCTGCAGGAACACCAATGGTATTTTTTTCTGGTTGCAGTTCATAATAAACCTTGCCGCTTTATCCGCGCTATCATTATATATAACACCCCCCAGTTGCATTTCTCCCTTTCCGCTTTTAACAATTTTGCGCTGATTCGCAACTATGCCTACCGCCCAACCATCAATGCGTGCATATCCGCAAACAATGGTTTTGCCATAATCTTCTTTAAACTGGTCAAATTCAGAATTGTCCACAATGCGCTCTATCACCTCTACCACATCATACTGCTTGCTATTATCAGGAGAAACAAGTCCGTATATGTCCTTAGGTTCTTTTTTCGGAGGTGCGGGTTTAGCTCTGTCAAAACCTGCTTTATCTTTTTCACCTATCTTGTCTATAATTCGTTTTACCTGGTCCAGACATTCCTGTTCGGTATCAAATTTATAATCCGCAATGCCGCTGACTTCTGTGTGCATTTTGGCTCCACCTAATGCTTGTGTATCAGCATCCTCACCTATGGCTGCTTTTACCAAATAAGGCCCCGCTAAAAATATTGACCCGTTACCTTCTACCATCAATGTTTCGTCACTCATGATAGGTAAGTAAGCGCCACCTGCTACACAACTGCCCATGACCGCTGCTATTTGTGTAATACCCATAGCGCTCATTTGCGCATTGTTGCGGAAGATGCGCCCAAAATGTTCTTTGTCAGGAAATATCTCATCCTGCATAGGCAAGTACACGCCAGCACTATCCACTATATAAATTACGGGCAGGTGATTCTCCATAGCTATCTCCTGCATACGCAGGTTCTTTTTACCTGTAATAGGAAACCAAGCGCCTGCTTTTACTGTATTATCATTAGCAACGATAATGCATTGCCTGCCACTTATATAGCCCATACCCGCCACAGTGCCACCTGCAGGACAACCGCCATGCTCTTTGTACATATCATAGCCTGCAAAAGAACCTATCTCAGTAAAAATGCTATCTTCATCAATTAAATATTTGATGCGCTCACGGGGGCTCATTTTACCTTTTTCTTTGGCTTTTTCCATGGCTTTTTTACCACCACCGAGACTTATTTGGGCATGACGCTGTTTGACCTGGCTGACAGCCAGCCTCATGGCATCGTCGTTCTTATTAAATTCGAGACTCATAATTGAGAGGTAAAAATAAGTTGATTATCCCGAATATTCGGGAGATTAGTTGATGGGGGTATGTTAATATGCTTAT
>Ga0207135_1084_pt1 | contig 10414 bp, 10 predicted proteins | sample Alteio_BWMinHeat_10_FD_153530 | JGI IMG/M metagenome (GOLD analysis project Ga0207135, IMG submission 153530) | Enriched cells from forest soil in Barre Woods Harvard Forest LTER site, Petersham, Massachusetts, United States -... | ecosystem: Environmental > Terrestrial > Soil > Temperate forest >...
ACACATACCAATGGGCCCAGCGATGCGGCAGTGATAAGTATACATGGAGCTAAAAAAGCATTGGCTGTAACTACCGATTGTAATAGCCGGTATGTATATGCTGACCCCTATAAAGGCGCTATGATAGCGGTAAGTGAGGCAGCAAGGAATATTGTCTGCAGCGGCGGAAACCCCGTAGCAATCACTAACTGCCTGAACTTTGGTAATCCATATAATCCCGAAGTGTATTACCAATTTGTGAATGCTATTAAAGGAATGACCGCAGCCTGCAATAAATTGGGCACACCTGTAACAGGTGGTAATGTGAGCTTTTATAACCAAAGCGAGGATGGTCCTGTATACCCTACCCCAACTATTGGTATGGTGGGGGTATTAGATAGCCTGGAACAAAAAATGACCATTGGTTTTAAAAACGCGGGTGATATTATTTATGTAATAGGTGTTATGACAGATGACATTAATTGCTCAGAGTACCTGCATCATATTTGCGGTGTTACACATAGCCCTGCACCACATTTTGACATGGAAGAAGAATACAATGTCCAGCAGGCAACATCAAGAGTGATAAGCGAAAAGTTGATCAATTCAGCTCACGATATTTCTGAAGGTGGTTTACTTGCATGCCTGTTAGAAAGCGCCATGGTGCATGGCTTCGGGTTTCATGTAGCTACTGATAATAACATCCGCAAAGATGCATTTTTGTTTGGCGAAGGTCAGAGCAGGGTGCTTGTAAGCGTGAACCCACATATACATACATTATTCGAAGCAGAGATGAAGGGTACCCCATTTACTAAAATTGGTACTGTAAATGCCATTGAGCAAATGACCATTGATGACCATAACTGGGGCTACATCAGTGATTGGAAAGATGCTTATGATACTGCTTTGGAAAAATTGATAGCGCAATAAAGAACCTTACATTCTTAGAGGAACTTTATTGCATTAAGCTTCATACGCTACTTGGGCATATTTCACATCACCATTCATAGGAGGATGATATTTACGCAATGCTATTTTTATTTTTTCTGCTGCGGAAAATTGCGAACTTAACGCTACATGTATGTGTTGCACCAGGTTTTCTAATAATGGCGCCGGGGTATCAAAAACTTTTCTAACAGTATCATTAATAAGCGTATAGTCAACAAATGGCCATGGGTCCACATTATCATGCGGCAGCCATATATCTACATCCACTTCAAATTCATTCAGCAACAATGCCTCCTCTGGATACAACCCATAAGGAGCCTGTAGTTTTATACCATGTAAGGAAACTGTGAGCATCTTTCAAATTCAAAAGTAAACAATTGTAGAATTACTATTTAAACCTGGCTGCACCCTCATAAGGGTTTGCAAGCAATCCATATCTGTTAAAGTTGTAAGGAGCCAAGGTAGCAATATCTATAATGGTGTACCACCCACTTCTATAATTTTTTACATCGTGATGCTGAGGTGGGCCATTCATATTCAGGCTGAAAACATACAAGAGGTTATTTTGATTGTCGACAGTAATACCATGCGGTTGGCGGAAATCACTGTAAATAGCTTTTACAAACTGCATGGTGTTATAATTGATGACATAGACCGAGCCTATTGAGCCTTTAGGATTAAATGCGGTAGAATCATTTCGACACGTAACAAATACATAAGGCGTTAACGGGGAACTAGAAGCCTCTATCTCCTGCGGGTAGCCTCCAACAGGAATAACAGCCATTAAAGTATCAGCATGTGCATCCATTACCCTTACTTCATTACTATTTTGACAAGTAACAAAATAGCGGGAATAATCCGGCGCCATCCAAATAGCATGCGGGCCGAGGTTATCAGCTACATCAGTTGCAGGTTTATTATCCAAACTAATTAAGGTTTGTGAATCCAGGGGGTTGATTAATTTATATATACAATTCCCATTGCTTGCGGTTACAAAAAATGTATCAAAGCTTTTATTTGATACAATACCATGAGGATAATTTAATGGAGAAAATGTTTTCTGAGGCTGTTCTGTCATGGTAGTGGTATTTACAGAAGTAGCACGTCCACCTATTGATTTGTCTGCCCAATTTGTAACCATGAGCCTTGTATTGCTATCATTCAAACAAAGAAGCGCCCAATTTGTATTTGCACCATCTGAATGCAAACTTGCTGTTGACACTGCCACATCGTTCAGCATGTCAGCTTTTTGCAATACAGAGCCGGTAACAAAAGATTCATAAATAGTGCTACCATCTACAGACGGTGCCAGATCATGTCCCGATTCTACAACTGCATCATTGGCTCCTACCTTAATATAGCGCATGATGACGTGCCGCTTCGCATCTATAACAGCCAGCAGATCCACTCCATAATCGTTACATAACCCATATATTTTTTGACGCGTAGCCGCTTCTGTAGCAAATGGGATATTACCGTTTTTATCCGGCGCACCGGCAGCTACCCAGTTAGATAATTTCAAATACTCATCTTTAGTAAGTGCAGGTGCTGAACCAGCAACAGGCATTTGCGGAGACAGTATCGGGCCCAGCGTAGCGTCAGAGTTTACAAAATACAGTAATGGGCTATATTGTGGCCAATATGGAACTACCACAGCTCCGAAATCATCACCATTAAACATGTGGTCCCAGGTGTCTAATAGCAAACCCGAAGCATTTATATAGCTTGCCTGGTTATGACAACCTGAAATAGCACAGCGCGTGGTAATAATATTTGCGATATCAGGAGGGTATCCATTATCTGTTGTAACGGGAATTTGCGGGTCGTGTGTGCAGGAAACAAGAATGCATATTGCAATAGCAACAACCGTTAGGGCAAAGGAAAATCGGGATAACATAGTGGTGCTTTGTATAAAGTTACGAAAATATAGTTGATTTTGTTGCCGCAAACCAATGGGAGATGGTATCTTGCAGCCCGAGCATGAAACAAATTCTTTTCTTTGTTTTAGCCTGCACTTTGCCGGCCTATATATATGGACAGGCTAAAGAAGCCATAAATAATATGGCTGACACCATGCAAAAATACGTGCCTGAAAAGCATCTTTCAAAAAAGGTGATCGTCAGGCAAATTGTTATTGAGGGCAATGTCATCACCAGGAAATCTATTATAACAAGAGAAATGAGCATACAAGAAGGTGACACACTTGAAGCGGATTCGATACGTCAATTGCTCAACCAGAATAAATTGCGTCTCATCAACCTGTCTTTATTCAACGATATAAATATGAATATTGAAGAGGTGACTAAAAATAAAATTGACTGGCATATAAAAGTGAAGGAACGATGGTTCATACTGCCAAAATTTAATTTTGAACTGGCAGACCGGAATTTTAATACCTGGTGGGTGCAACAAAATCATGATCTCAGCAGGGCCAATGTGGGTGTAACTATATATGATTATAATTTCAGAGGAAATTTAGAAAACCTCTCCGCAACTATTCAGCAAGGATATACCAGGAAATATGCACTCAATTACCAGGCACCATATGCAGATAAGCATCAAAAATGGGGATATGGTTTTGGCATTAGCCTAGCACAGAGCAGGCAAACATATTTTGCCACTGATTCTAATAAGCTGCAATATGTGAGCAGCGCTGACAATAGCGATATATTATTACAAACTGAAGCAAATATAAATTTTGTATACCGCCCAGCTTATGCCACCCGGCACAGGCTTACCATTACTTATAAGGATTATAGTATTAGCGATACTATAGTAAAATTAAATCCCCTTTATTTTGAAGACGGAAAAAACAGGGCAAGGATGATAGAATTTTTATACAGGCTGGAATTGAATTACGTAGACAACTGGAACTACCCTTTATATGGATTTAAATTAGTTGGCTATGCGGTCTCTAGAATAGGAATGGAGGGAATATCTGCGCAACACTATATTAATATAGAAACAGGTGTGTTCCATAGCATTATACCAAAGTGGTATATATCAGCGATAGTACGCGGCAGGTTAATGTTTCCTGAAAAACAACCTTATTATTTTGAAGGTGGCCTTGGCACACAAACAGATTATGTGCGGGGCTATGAATATTATGTGATCGATGGATCGCAATATGGTTTGCTGCGATTAGATCTAAAACATGAGATATTTAATAAAACCTATCATCTGCCATGGCAATATTTTACATCAATACCTTTACGTGTATATCCCAAGATATTTGCAGATGTGGGCTATTTGAAAAGTAGTTATCCCGGTTATAACAGCTTTTTAGATAACCGTGTATTATATAGTGTTGGCGCAGGTATAGACATCGTCACACTGTATGACCTTAAGATACGTATTGAGATAGCTTATAACCAGCTGGCGCAAAATGGATTATATTTACACTTTAATAGTGAATAACTCACTACCTATCTAAAGGGAGTGATATATTAATAAATAAACTCCCCTAAAGGGGAATAACAGGAGGTCATGTTAGTAGCATTATATAACAGAGCTTTTGAAGAGCAGGATATACCAATATTGCAAAGTATAATTCATAAACTAGAGCACCATAATATGCAATTGGTGTTTTATAAGGATTTCTTTGCAAAGCTGTCTCCGCACATTATTCTTAAAAACACACCAAAAGTTTTTACTAATAAAAAAGATCTGCCCATAAAAACAGATATGCTGTTTAGCCTGGGTGGTGACGGCACCATGCTTGACGCTGTTTGTTTTGTAGGCAACAGCAATATTCCATTAATAGGAGTGAACCTGGGACGGCTTGGTTTTTTAGCAGCAATACCTGAGGAGGAAGTAGAAGATGCCATTTTATCATTGGTTCGCGGCTCTTATACATTAGAAAAGAGAACGCTTATACATTTGGATTCAAGCGTACCGCTATTTGACGGAGCTCCATTTGCGCTGAATGAGTTTACCCTCCATCGCAGGGATTCATCATCGATGATAAAAATCCATACTTATCTAAATGGCGAATTCTTAAATACCTATTTTGCTGACGGACTGATCGTTGCTACGCCAACCGGTTCAACAGGGTATTCACTTAGCTGCGGAGGACCGGTAGTATTTCCGCAAACATCAAGTTTTGTTATTACACCTGTATCTCCTCACAATCTTAATACAAGATCTATTGTAGTACCAGATGATAATGTTATTTCTTTTGAAGTAGAAGGCCGTTCTGAACAATTTTTATGTACGCTGGATGCCCGTACTGAAACCGTTCATAATTCTATTCAGCTGGCAGTAAAAAGAGAAGCTTTTACCGTTTCACTGGTGCGGCCAGATGAACATAATTTTTTAAATACTATCCGCCAAAAGCTATACTGGGGAATAGACCGCAGGAATTAATCAACTGCACACAATAAACAATTACTTTTACAGTTATCTCTGAACAATGCGCATTGCATATATAATATCAATATTTATCCTTGTTTTACCGGGTTTTAGTCCTGTAAGCGCCCAGGAGTTTTTTACCGGGACCGAGTATGGTATCGCAGCAGGTGGTTCAGAATATTTTGGTGATCTGAATCAGAATTATGGATTTCATTATGTACGTCCGTGCGGGGGAGGTTTTATCCGTTACCAATTAAACCCATTTATATCTGTAAAGGGTGTTATGAATTATGCCCATGTGGGGTATGATGACGCTTATTCCAGCAATCCTTTTAATAAACTGCGTAATCTGAATTTTCAAAGCGATGTAATAGAATTAGCCGCGCAAGCTGAATTTAACTTCTTCCGGTTTGAAACCGGTGAGCTCGGCAGCAGGTTCACACCTTATCTTACAGGTGGTATTGGTACATTTTATTATAATCCATACACATACTGGCATGGAGAAAAATACTATTTGCGCAAATTAGGCACTGAAGGACAAAACCTACCGGGATACAGCGACCGCAAGTATTCTAATTTCAGTGTTTGTTTCCCTATTGGCTTTGGTGTAAAATATTGGGTAAGGCCGGGCTTTAATATAGGTTGTGAAATAGCTGACAGGCTCACCTTAACAGATTACCTGGATGATGTAAGTTCTACCTATGTTGGTGCCAGTAAATTTCCTACGTTCCCCAACGCTCCTAACCCAGCTTATTACTTACAAGACCGCTCTATAGAATCCAGTCCTGACAATCCATTAGGCCGTGCAGGCAAGCAAAGAGGTGACGCAAGTACAAAAGACCAGTACATGCTTTTTATGATCAATCTTTCTTTCCAACTGAAAACGTACAGGTGCCCGAATTACAAAAAGAACGGGGATAAATACCCAAGGTTTTAAAAATTAATAGCAACATTTACCCATTCAGGGTCAAAGGAGGGTTTATATTTTTCGTAAAACTTAATGGCGGATTCATTCCAGTCAAGCACTTGCCATGCAATGCCGGAAAACTTTTTTTCTTTAGCTTCTTCTATCAATGCATCCATTAACAAGGTACCTATTCCCTTACGGCGCCATGCTTCTGTTACCAATAAATCTTCCAGGTACATTCTTTGCCCTTTCCAGGTTGAAAAGCGGATATAGTACAAAGCAAAAACCAACAATATATCCATCTGCCTCTGCAACCAATGCCCACCATACAGGGTTTGGTCCGAATCCACTCTTTATAAAATGCTCCATTGTTAGTGTAACTTCTTGTGGTGCACGCTCAAATACCGCAAGTTCATTCACCAGTTCGAGCATGCGCAGACAATCCTGTTGGGTTGCAGCACGAATAATAAGGGTTGAGTCATTTGTTAAAGTTCCTGTATGTTGTTGTGATATTTGTTCCATCTACCAATAAAATATTATCGGGTGCAAAAATACTGAATCTATCTATGGCACTATCAAGGCATGATCTTTCACCATAAAAACAATATTTGTTTCATCAGATGGTATTAAATACGGTACAATTCTTCGATTATCAAACAACGGCATCACATGAGGCATATTGTCAATCAGCAATGTGAACCTGTTATTTATATCATCAAGTATTCCCATAGGTACAGGCCCCCTGGGATCTTTAGAACCATCATATAAAATATTACCATCTTTCTTAAACGTACTTCTGTACCTCTGCAGCCCGGCATTATCATAATACACCAATTTACCTGCACTATTGATAACAACATTTGTTAGAGAAAAGCAATAACCACCATCTTCTAAAATAGGAACAAGATCTACTAACCTGTCCAGCAGGTATGCCTTAAGCGAATCTGCAGACTTTTTTGTATCTCCTGTAAGCAGACCCAGTTTTGGATTTTTATCTGCAAGTTTTTTGGGAGCATATATTTTCTCACCATTTACACTAAAGGGTTGAGAGGGAGTTAATCTTACATCTGTGTCAAGCTTGCCTGTTACTGGGTCGGTAACAATCACCGTATCAAAGAGCTGTATTGTTTCAAAAGCATTGTCATTGAAGAAAATAGTATTCCCCCTTTTCTTTTTATCTCCGCAAAAAGCAGGGTATGCGACCGCAACCAAAATAATAATGCAAAGCAATCTTTTCATAAAACAATTTTACCTGCTAAAGGTATCAAAGCTTTATGACTTTGCCGTTCTTAATGGTGAATGGATTGATAAACAGGTTTTCAACTAGATAAAATGGCACATCATTCCCATCAATTGTTGCCGGGCTATGAGCCGGAGCATTGTTTAGAATATCATACACTTTATTAGCGATTTTATCTTGTATTACCTTATCAATTTTTTTAGGTTCAGGTTTATCACCCCAGGGATCACGATATATTCTAACACCGCTATATTCGAAATAGACTATTTTACCATTTTTATCTATTACTATGTAGTTGAAATCCATAGTATAGTCGTTATCCAGCAGACTTTTAAGATCTCCTGCAAGGTTTGTAATAAGATATTCTTTTATATTATCTTTATTAAATCCAGCAGGATTATTGGATGGTTTACCCATTTCATTCTTTTTACCTTCCAGATCATTATAGTTATAGATCCTCTCTCCATTGATTTTTAATGGCACAGGACTTTTTTGTGCAATAAGTGTTTTTTCTTTACCGGTAACGGGATCTAATACAATAACTGTATCTTTTGGCCCTGCCTCAGAAAATTCAAATTTATTACCGCGGTAGGTTGCTATATTTCCATTCTTTTCAATTTTATTGGAATATTGGTTTTTCGAAAAACATACTGCACAAATAAAAATGAGTGGTATAAATAATATTGTTTTTGTTTTTGCGAAAAATGATGAATGGCGTGAAAGCATGATGATGCGTGTTTTTATGGGTGAGCGATTGAATGAGTGTGCCAGCCTTGGCGCAGTATGTAGCATTGCCTGCTCTACAAGGAACTTACCATAAACAGCAGGTTTACCACCGCTTACCTTATCTGCCTGGTACTCGTGTAAGAGCATCAAGCGGCTATTATAGATATATACTAATGGGTGGAACCAGAATATTATCCTTGACAATTGCAATATTAGCTGGTCAATGATATGTTGTAACTCAGCATGCTGTGCCTCATGATCGAGAATGATCTTCCATTGTTCGGTTGTGTATTGTTCTTTGCTATCAACAAATAAAATGTGAAATATTGAGAATGGGGCATGGCCCTTTACTGTTTCCACCACTGTCCATCTACCCTTTTTATACTTATTTCCTACCTGGTAAAGCACTACTATTTTAGAGAAGTCAAAAATAAGCAGGCACGCACTCACTATTACCCCAACTATGTATGCATACCATAAAAATTGTTGCCAGGTGAAGCTAAAATTACTGTGTTGAGAAACTCCTGCAATGCTTTGCTTTACTGCTGCTAATTGCTGTATAGGGTTTTGAACAGTACCTGTAATGATTGCACTATCAGTATTCCAACCCCATAATGGCAGAAAAATACCGATCAGGAATGTTGAAAGCAGGTAAATCCGGTTGTATGCATGGTAGGTTTCTTTTTTCAGAAACAATTCGAATACCAGCAGGCTAAGCAGCCAGGTAGCAGTGAGATTAAGCAGGTACTGTAACATAACTATTTCTTTTTAGTATTGTTATCAATGGTTTTTAATAGATCATTTAATTCTTTCAGGTTCATATCTTCATTTTTCACGAGAAAGCTTACCAACTTCTTAGGTGAACCCTGAAAATATTTTTCAACCAGGTTCTTTACACCATGTTGTGCATATGCTTCCTGCGCAACAACCGGAAAGTACTCATAGGTCTTACCATAAGCTTTATGGCCAACAAACCCTTTTTTCTCAAGTATTCTTACTACGGAAGATATAGTACTGTGCGGCATGTCGGGGTCGCCGAGTTTTTCAATTACATCACGCACCAGGCAACGACCCAATTGCCAGATGATCTGCATAACTTCTTCTTCGGCTTTGGTAAGAGATTGCAACTGTTTATTTCGCTTCATAACGTAAATATACGTTATAGTATTGAAAAAACAAATAAAAAAATACCCCGTCTGAAAACGGGGTATTTTAGAAAAAATTGAACAATTTATTTCAAGGCAAACTTCAGCACTTCATCCATTTCTGTAACGTAGTGGAACTTCATACCCTTAATGTATTGCTTGTTTATTTCTTCAACATCTTTTTCATTTTGTTTGCACATGATCACATCTTTTATACCCGCACGCTTGGCAGCCAGCACTTTTTCTTTAATACCGCCTACAGGCAATACCATGCCACGCAAGGTTATTTCTCCTGTCATTGCCAAATAGGGTTTTACATGACGCCCTGTAAATGCAGATGCCAATGAAGTAAGCATGGTTACGCCTGCACTAGGCCCGTCTTTAGGTACAGCGCCTTCGGGGACGTGTATATGAATGTCGTACTGTTCAAATTTTTCAATAGGTATTTTATAATCAGCAGCGTGTGTCTTTAAATAGGTAAGCGCTGTAGAAGCACTTTCCTTCATCACATTGCCTAAATTACCTGTAAGTATCAACGTTCCCTTACCTTTTGAGAGACCCGTTTCTATAAACAATATATCCCCTCCTACATAGGTCCATGCCAAGCCAACTACCACACCCGGGGGGTGCCCCTTGGTATAGATATCATTGTTGTAGCGGGGTTTGCCCAATACTTTCTCTACTTGTTCGGGGCTTACCTGTGGTGCTACTTTTTCATCCATGGCATATTCTTTTGCCACAGAGCGCATGATAGATGCCAATTGCCTGTCCAGCTCCCGCACACCGGATTCACGTGTGTATTCCGAAATCATTTTTTCAATTGCCTTGTCAGGGAACTTCAATGGCACTTTTGACAACCCATGTAATTCTTTTTGCTTAGGTACCAGGTGGCGTTTAGCTATCTCAATTTTTTCCTCAACCGAATAGCCGGTGAGTTGTATCACTTCGAGGCGATCTCTCAGAGCAGGTTGTATATCGCTCAGGCTGTTAGCCGTAGCTATAAACAACACCTTGGACAGGTCAAATTCCAGCTCGAGATAATTATCATAGAAGGAATTATTCTGTTCAGGATCTAGCACCTCTAATAAGGCAGAGCTTGGGTCGCCGCGAAAATCTTTT
>Ga0207135_1085_pt1 | contig 10330 bp, 10 predicted proteins | sample Alteio_BWMinHeat_10_FD_153530 | JGI IMG/M metagenome (GOLD analysis project Ga0207135, IMG submission 153530) | Enriched cells from forest soil in Barre Woods Harvard Forest LTER site, Petersham, Massachusetts, United States -... | ecosystem: Environmental > Terrestrial > Soil > Temperate forest >...
CCGTCAGCATTTGTCAGGATGCCGCTATTCACACATTCGTCGTTATCAAAGCCGGAGAAATCAGGAGTTCGTCCGTCTGGCGGTTGGCCGCCCGGGCAACCGGTGAAACGATTGGGTCGCACCTGACCTAGCGCCAGAAACGTGACGGTGAACTTTAAGCGACCGAGCGCCGTCACTTGTCGCTGTGACCGTTTTGACGTACGTAGCCAGCCACTGGTTACTCGCCGCGCCTCCATAATTGTGGCAGTACCACTGAACCGGTGCCCTTTGCCAGAAAGACATTCGAGTGTGAGTGTGGGTATGCTCCGCGTTAGTTCCGATCTGCGTCGCAGTTCTTCCGGGTTTATGGCCTACCCGTTATCCGAGGGTCAATTGGGTTTCCGATTCCCAGTTGACGATAATCCCGTTCTATAAAAGCAGTTGACCGTGCCTTCGGCACAGTCACTGGTGCCAGAAACTTGTCTAGAGCTCCACGCTTCTGTAAGTCTTACCGAGATTCGGTTCGGCAAGCTATGGCCGACTCCCCATTGGTGCTTCGTGCCCGAATAAAAGCATGGCTCCGGTACTGGCGATCGCTGGCATGGTGGCAAGGGTCGTCGATTTGACGGCTCTTTGACCCCGTTGGAGAGATTCCTCAACCTATCGTCACCGGGCCGAACCGAGTCCCATTTTCCAGACACAGGAGAACAGATGACGGCAGACAAGAAGTTGTGGCGGAACCGGAAGGAAAGGAAGCAGTGGGCGCGGCGATTGCAATCGGAGGATCCAGGTTTAGAGGTGGTCCATCCGCATGCAGCGGGGATCGATGTAGGCAATGGCTCGCATTACGCCGCGGTACGGCCGGAGCGAGATCCGGAACCAGTGCGCCGGTTTGAATGTTTTACAGCAGACCTGCATCGCCTGGCAGATTGGCTACAGAACTGTGGCGTCCGGACCGTAGCCATGCAGTCCACTGGCGTGTATTGGATTCCGTTGTACGAGATTCTGGATGAACGCGGCTTCGAGGTTTATCTGGTCAATGCGCGGCACACCAAGAACCTGCCCGGGCGCAAGAGCGATGTGCAGGAGAGCCAGTGGTTGCTGAAATTGCACACCTACGGGTTACTGAACAACTCGTTCCAGCCGTCGGCAGAGATTCGGGTGCTTCGAACGTACTGGAGGCAACGAGCAGAACACGTGCATGGAGCGGCGACATGCATTCAGCGGATGCAGAAAGCACTGACGCAGATGAACGTACAGTTGGCGAATGTAATCAGTGATGTGAGCGGTCTGACTGGACAGACGATCGTGCGGTCGATAGTGGCCGGAGAGCATGATCCACGGAAGTTGGCGGAACTCAGTGATCCGCGGATTCATGCCAGTCGTGAGGAGATCGCCAAAAGCCTGGAGGGCAACTGGCGTCCGGAGCTATTGTTTGTGTTGCAGCAGGAAGTAGAGATGTACGACACCTACCAGCGACGGATCGCCGAGTGTGATCAGCAATTGCAAAAGCACCTGGCCAGCTTTGCGGATCCCGTTCCGCCCCAGCCGCCGCAAGGAGAAGCTAAGGGGAAAAAAGCAAAACCAGCGAAGAACGCCCCACGGTTCGATCTCAGCAGCGAACTGCAGCGCATCACCGGGGTGGACCTAACGCGGATCGACGGCATCGACGTCATGGTAGCCCAGACGCTCGTCAGTGAAGTGGGACTGGACATGAGTCGGTGGAAAACCGAGGCGCATTTCGCCTCGTGGTTGGGATTGTGTCCGGACAACCGTATCAGCGGGGACAAAGTTCTGGGTAAAGGCACGCGGCATGTGATCAACCGCGCCGCCACAGCACTGCGAATGGCCGCCAATGCCCTCATGCGCAGCCGCACCTACCTCGGAGCTCAGTATCGCCGTTTGCGTACCAAGTTAGGTGCCCCCAAAGCCATCACGGCAATGGCCCACCGGCTCGCCCGCTTGGTCTATCGAATGCTGAAGTACGGTCAACGATACGTTGACAAAGGCGCCGAGTACTACGAGCAGAGATACCGTCAACAACAGATCCAGTTGCTCTCAAAAAAGGCGGCTAAACTCGGCCTCCGAATCACGGCGGCCCGAGCTTGAAGTTTCTGGAGAGGGGATGCCAAGAAAAACACTTCCGCGGCGACTGGAGGGCATCTCGTCATCCAGCCCTGCGTTGTAATGAGCGCTGTGATTTCGCTTTTCCCCAGGTTCATTGTCATGTCGTAGCGACGGCATCTCGTCAGGAAATCAAGTGCTGACGAGATGCGCGTTTGTAGGTATTAATTCAAGAAAATAAGTCGATTACTTCAGGATTGCCCGTCATATGACCAGAATCTGGTGCAGACTTGGTTTGCAGGGGCTGCGAGCGCATCCCTGATTTAACAACTATGCTAAGCCCTGAGTATATGTAGCTGGCCTTTTTATCGGTTCTCGCGCTGGCGAGCTGCGTATGCTGCAACCTTAAACCGATTCCCGCATAACTGCATGCTGCACCAGCGACGCGTCCCCTTCTTGCTGGTGTCGTGGAAGTGAAGCACGCAATTGTCACATTTGCGGACGCGTTTGCGATCACCGCCTGCAAATAATGTCGCCGCGCTGTGTGCCAATGGCGCAAGCAAGTCTGCAGGTTCACGCACTTCGAACCACAACTTCGTCGAATACGCCGTTCCATTCGTTGTGAGTCTCGTGAGCATCGGGTGGACTCCCATCAATCCATTTAGTTCGTTGATCGTCGAGCGACGAATCGCACGGCCTCCCTCCCACGCGAGGATTTCCTCTCGAAGTCTTTCCCGAAGATCCTCCAAGTCCTTTATCGCTTTCTGCGCTACGGTCGTTCCTTCCCATTGATGCTCAAGACCGGCCGCTTGCTGCGAATTCAGAAGGTCAGCGGCCTGGAACCACCGTAAGACCGCGCCGAAGTCTTCGAGCAGTTCCGTCGGTTCGCCATCCTGGACCGGCCGCGTGTTCACGAAATCCAGCACCAGCTCGCCTCCAACGAAAAGAAAGCCATCTTTCCAATCGGACTTGTTTGCTGCCTTCCCCATACCCATACCTTCGCAAGAATTATACACCAATAATGAAACATTTTATAGGTTAGCTCATCAGACGATAAGGAAGCGCAGAGGTCACTGAACGGTGCCTCGTTAGGCCGGGCTTCCAAATCTCATAAGGAGACTCAGATGATCAGCTACAAACGTGCCGTCGTTGACGGTAACAGTATTTTCTATCGCGAAGCGGGGTCTGCAGGCGCACCAACCATTCTCCTGCTACACGGCTTCCCGACCTCGTCGCATATGTTTCGCAACCTGATTCCGGCCCTCGACGATAGCTACCATGTTGTCGCGCCTGACCTCCCAGGTTTTGGCTTCTCCGATGCCCCCGACCGGAAGCGTTTTCGGTACACGTTTGAGAACTTGGCCAAAGTAACGGCTAATTTTACGCAGGCAATTGGCCTGGGTCGCTTTGGAATCTACGTCTTCGATTACGGTGCACCAGTGGGATTGCGGCTCGCGTTCGCGCATCCCGAACGGATCACTGCTATCATCTCGCAGAATGGAAACGCTTATGAAGAGGGCCTGAGTGACGGCTGGAATCCCATCCAGAAATACTGGAAGGAACCAACGCCAGAGAATCGTGCTGCATTGCGCGATTTCCTGAAGCCTGAGACAACCAAGTGGCAGTATCTTCATGGCGTCCAGGATGAAACTCTTGTGGCGCCCGAAACCTACCAGCTCGACTCCGCACTTCTTGGCCGTCCAGGAAACGACGAAATTCAGCTTGATCTGTTTCTCGACTACGCCAGCAACGTCGCACTCTATCCGAAATTCCAGGAGTATTTCCGGTCGAAGCAGACTCCTCTGTTAGCCGTGTGGGGCAAAAACGATCCCTTCTTTCTGCCGCCAGGCGCAGAGGCATTCAAACGCGACATCCATAACGCGGAAGTGCATTTCTACGACACGGGCCACTTCGCGTTAGAGACTCATCACCGGGAAATTGCAGGTGCCATTCGAGACTTCCTCGGTCGCCAGGTAGCCTCCAAAGCGACCACCGCATAAGTCGATCGATCGCCAGTGGGGGCTCTTCGTAGGGCGCGCAATCGCTCGCGCCCCGTTTCCCCTGGAAATCACGTAAACAAACGCTTGGAAGATAAGAAAGGAAATAAGCAATCATGACTAGTGCTAAGACAGACGCGAGCGTAGTCCTGGTGCACGCCGCTTGGACGGACGGGTCGAGTTGGAACAAAGTGACCGGGGAGTTGCAACGGAAAGGCTTGAAAGTTGTGGCTGCTCAGATCCCATTGACCTCGTTCACTGATGATGTGGCGGTATTGAAGAAGGTGCTTCTCCGGCAAAAGGGTCCTATCGTGTTGGCGGGGCACTCCTACGGCGGTGCTGTAATTACTGCCGCTGCTGCCGGCAATGCCAATGTGAAGGCTCTTGTTTACATCGCCGCAATAGTCCCGGATGAGGGAGAAACCGTTGGCGATGTGTTTCGCCGCGTGCCTCCCCATCCAAGCGCTCCAAAACTGCAGCCTGATGCAGATTGGAGTTATGGCCACACCGTTCGGGAGCAATCCTCTCCGAGACCACAATAGGTCACGCATTCCGGTAGCCCCGTTCCTGTAGTACCCAGCTGTTGCCATCCGGATCGGAGAAGTTGGCGAAGCTGGCATAGTCTCCGTGCCCAGGGTCGAGCCCGGGCGCAAAACCTCCGTCCCACGCACCGATGGGCATCTTGTGCCGAATCTCACCGACCGCGACCCCACGTTCGAGCAGGCGGCTCCGCGCCGCCTCAAGGTCCGCCACGACGAGATAGACGTTGCGAAGTGATCCAACGGGCGCTTCGGTGAGTCCGTTGCCGATCTGAATCGAGCAGCTGGAGCCCGGCGGAGTCAACTGCACGACGCGGAACGCGTCGTTCGGCCCATAGTCGACGTCGAGGGTAAAGCCGACCTGATCGACATAAAACCGCAGCCCTCGCTCGACATCGCTCACCGGCAGCGTGATCACTTCCACTGAAAACGTTGGCGTTCTCACGGTTACGTCTCCTTTGCGCCTGCTACCATGAAGTTCCCATCGTTGCTTCTGTCGGTTGGGGCAATTGTGTCACACCCTTAATTGCAGCGCAGGCGGCGATCGACGTCTTGCTCACTCCAAGGAGCGCACTATGCGTGAAGAAAAGATGACCGCGGGGATGTGGGCGAGCTGCGACTCAGCGGGCTTCCCGCGATCACCATGACGCAGCGCTCGCCATAGGGTGGAAGATCTAGACCGATGCCGTTCGTGTGCCGCACGCCTTTGGACGCCGGAAGAGCAGTAATCAGAAACTAAACCCAAAATCCACAAAAATTGGAGGTGCCTCATGTCAAATGAGGGGAACAGCTTCACGCATTACCTCGTCTCGAATGAAGTCGTTCTCGGCGAGGCCTGCATCATCGAGAAATGCAACGAGTGGATCTCGCTTGCATTTATCAAGCTCGGGATCGGCAGGGCCGATGCAGTCAGCGACCACGCATTCGTTGAGAACCATCTTCTGATTCCCAAAACTCCGAACTAACCCCCTCGAACTCCCACCCACAAGCAACAAACCCACCAACTAATCCTTCCACCTCTGCACGGTGGGCGGCGCGTACTCATGCCCGCTTACCGTGCAGCCCTCCCACGTAACGAAAATCACAAATGTCAATTGACAATTGTGACTTTTGTGACAGGTCCGACGTGCTTCCTGAGCCCAATTTCCCAGTCAGACCTGATGAGTTTGTTGGCCGACAGCGCCAGATCGAGATTTTCTGCCAGGCGCTGCAGCAGGGTTTGCAGGCGGGCAGAACCGCGTCGTTCGCCATTCTGGGCGACTGGGGCATAGGCAAAAGCAGTTTGCTGCTCAAATTCGCCGCCCTGTGCTCTCAGTCGTCCTTCGCAATACTGCCCGTTTTCATTTCAGCTTCCAGCGACGTTCGCGATTACTTGCGACTCGCCGAAAACCTGCTCGACAAATTCACTGATGCGCTATTGGCTGTGCCGTCCTTGCAAGCCCGTCTGCGGGTCGAGCTTCGAGATTGGAGGTTCAAGAGGATCAATTTGGGCGGTGTCGGCTTGGAACGTGAATCCCCGCGCCTGTTTCTAAGCTCGGGAAGCTCTCTGCTCAGACACAAGCTCAAGGAGGCATGGGACCATTTCTTGCCGCCTGCGCGATTGGACACCATTCCCTTTCATCCATTGCCCTTAGCCATTTCCGCTTAACCATTCCCGATTGTCCACCCTTCCTGTTTCATTCGGCCTTTCCACAAACACAGATAAGTCGCGGAGTTATTTGTGGACCCCGACCAAGCCAGATCGCAGAAGCAAACGCCACGGACACTGCGGCCGTCTTGCAAACTATTTCATCTCTCGCTATGGTAACTGGCGCGACACCACGGAAGCGGAGAAGAGGCAAGAGCATGAGCCGCAGACGTGGTCAGAACGGTTATATCGAGAGAAGCGGTAAATGGTGGGTCGTGCGGTTTCGGATGGATGTTCCAGACCGGGAGGACAGATTGTACGTGCGGGAGAAAATCTGTCCCATCTCCGGCCCCGGTTCCCTGACCGCATCCGAACGGAAAAGAAAGGCAAAACAAATCATCGCAGCAAGCGGAGCGGATACCGAGGAGTACTTCGAAAAGGTTGTAGTTGCTAACCTTGGCGCAACGTTCCGCCAACAGGCGAAATGGTGGCTTGAACACATGCGAACGCGCAAGCGGAAGCCAGTAGCATCGGCAACCCTCGATGCCTGGGAGGACTGCCTGAGAAACTGGCTCAACCCAGAACTCGGGGACGTGCCGCTGGAGTCCGTCAACAATCTCGCCGTGAAACTGCTCGTCGCCAAAATGGTGGCGAGCGGGAAACTCGGTCCCAAGTCAATTAACAACTACGTGCAGGTCGTCAAGATGGTTGTCGCCTCGGCGGTCAACGAAAACGGGGAGCAGATTCATACTCGCAAGTGGAACCACGAGTTCATTGATCTGCCGGTTGTGGACAAGAACAAACAAAACGCGCCGTCAATTTCGTCCGAGATAATGAAAGGGCTGGCGGCGTGGAAGAAGAAACGGGAGCGTGTGCTATTCATTCTTTGCGGAGCAGCCGGACTGAGGACTAGCGAGGCACTCGGGCTGGAAATCGACAAGCATGTTTCCGAGGACTGTGAGACCCTCCTTGTCCGGCAAAAAGCTCGTGGAAGCAAGATCGAGAACCGGCTCAAGACGCATTACTCAGAGCGGGCCGTCGATCTGCATCCATCCATTGCGGCTCTTCTCAAGGAATACATCGGCGACCGCAAATCGGGCCTGCTCTTCTGCACCCGCGACGGCAAACCCTTGCCGCAATCAAATATCGTTCGCCACCATCTGCACAAGGCTCTCAAGCAACTGCAGTACGTCAACCCGTTCACCGGAACGCACAAAGCGGGCAACCACATCTTCCGCAGATTCAGAAACACATTCCTGCGGAACCACACCGACTGTCCGGAGGGTCTCATCAAGTTTTGGATGGGGCATGCTCCCGAGGACATGTCGGACCTATATGACAAAATCAAAGAAGATGTTGCTTTTCGCAAGCGAGTGGCGGAGCGAATCGGCATCGGGTTCGAGTTGCCGCCTCCAATTGCACCGATTGCACCGAATTTTCGCGAAGAAGTGCAGATTGTAAGCGCCGCGTAAGATGTTAGACTCAAAGGGGAAAGAACAGAATGTCGTCAGTCGGGGCGTAGCGCAGCCTGGTAGCGCACCTGGTTCGGGACCAGGGGGTCGGAGGTTCAAATCCTCTCGCCCCGACCATTTTATCCCCCTCAAATTCAGCAACTTCATGCTGCCTTCCGTGAAGCGACTGCAGCGCGTTTTGGTTGCGAAAGTTGTGAAACATTGGCCGGTAGAACGAAACCAAGGGCAATCTTTTCGCACCATTCGCGGCGATATTTCACATCCTCGCGTAGCTGTTCGGCATACTGATCCGTAAGGTCCTTGTGCGCGTGTCCCATCCACATTTTCTCCAGATCCCACGGCACACGATTTTTACGGAGCCAAGATGCACGGAAGCGGCGGAAGGCGTGGAAGCCGCATTTTTCTCTGCCCATCTTTTTCAAAATCGGATGAAGACTGTTGCGCAGAACATTCCTCTGCGACAGCGGTTCGCCACGCGATGTTTGAAAGAGGTAAGTCGATTTCTTGAAGCCCTGACCTGCGATGTAGCGTTTGACCGCGTTCGCTAGTTCACGGGCCACGTCGATGTCACGAACTGCGTTCACCGTCTTCGGGTCTTGTTCCACCCCGTGACGCACGGATTTTCTGATGTAAATCGTCCGGCAATCAGGAGAGATTGTAGAGTGACCGTCAGAATACGGCTCAACGCGAATAGCGGTTACTTCACCCATTCGGAGTGAGCACCCGGCCGTAAGCGCGTACATGAGGCCGTACTTTGGTTTCGCTTCCGCTATGATTGTCGCCACTTCTTTGTCCGTGACTTTTGGACGCCTCTGCTTCGTTTTGTCCACGATGGGTAGCCGCATGAAATCGTGGTTCCATTGACGCGGGAACAATTGTTCTCCCTCACTGTCGACAGCGGAAGCCACGATGGATTTCATAATGCTGACGTACTCCACAATGGTTTTATCCGAGCGTTTGGCAGCACGCATGGCATCTATCAGTTTCCTGGCTTGAGCGTTGCCCACATCGGCCAGCTGTAAATCACCGAGATGTGGATTCAGCCATGTGTCGATTGCTCCCCTCCAAAAGTCGTAGGTTGCCCGTGCAACAGGCCCTCCACGTCGGGCGGGATCAATCGAGGCAGTCAAGAACCGATCCGCTTGCTGACGGAACGTCAGAGAGTTGATCGATTGTTCCTGCGCCTGCCTGTCGTTAACACCATTCGCTTGCATGTACTCTCGCCCTGCTTGCTCTGCAAGCGTTAGCGTCCGAAATGTTCCCAAGGTTACGCATTTCAGTTTTCTCTCTTCCAGGCCCGGCACATCTACCAGATATCGAAGGTAGGTGGATGCTTCCGGGTCCCACTTCTTCCCACGGCACCAGCCTTTCTGAAAAACCTGTCCTGTTTGTCCACGGCGACGATCCACGTTCTTTCCTCTCCGCCGTCGCCCTGGCGTCGTCGAAACAATATCATCACCCGGCTTCTGTGTCTCTGGCATCTCGCCTTCGCCTCACAAAGACCAACTCGTCGCTATGGGTGCGAAAGGGAATGGATGAGGGGCGTGAAACGGCCATTAAAGGGGGGTTAATGGTCGAATGGGATAAGGGAATGGATTCCGCCCTGTGGGTAATGCAAGGGGACTGCCGGGGACGCGGCGGCAAGCTAGCCTTCCGCGTCCCCGGCGCGAAACGTTTTCGCTTTTGCAGTTGTTCTGCTTCATTTTGTTTGCCTGAGGAACTCGCGAAAAAGTGGGTGATACAACTTGTACCGTCCTCGGCCCGTGCGGACCAGGAGGCCTTTCTCAAGGAGGCGGGCCAGGTACTGTCTGTGGATTTTTCCGGTGAGGTGATGGGCTGGAATTTCGCTTTCGCCCAGGCTCGCGAATTCACGGACGAGTGCGCGGTCTTGGGCGCTCAGTTGTGAAATATCAGACCGGAACTTCTCCCGACCCAATTGATCGAATATTGCGGGCCAAATCGCTTCGAGCTGTCGCGGCTGAATCTGATTCTCAGCGGCCGATAGATGCTTGCAGACAAAAGCAAGGAAGTACGGGTGTCCGAGGCTCTTTTCGTGAAGCCAAGCAGCGATTATCGCGGTTGTGTCCGGCGAGGTACTGAAGACCGAGCGCGTGTATTCGATAGTCTCTTCGACGGTAAAAGGCTCCAGATAAACTTTCGTGTAAAACCGCACTGCCGGCTCCGCAAGAGCCTTGGTTTCCGCGAAATAGTCGGATTTTGCTGAGAAGCAGATGCTGTAATTCATGCCCTCGACACCGAGCGACTGGAACTGATCTCTGATGGTCAGTGCGAGTTCTGATTTGCCGATGCCCGTGATGTTCTGGAGGTCATCTACAAAGAAGATTGCGCCGTTCAACTGTGCGGGACGGAGGAAATGGTCCCAGGCTTCCTTGAGCGTGTATCTGAGGAGAGAGCTTCCGGTGCTTAGGAATAGACGAGAGGACTGGCGCTCCATGCCGATCGCGCCGAAGTTGAGTCGCTTCAATTTCCAGTTTCGAAGTTCGGCGCGCAAACGGGCCTGCAGGTTTGGCAGGGCCAGCAAGGCATCTCCGAATTTGTCCAGCAGGCTCTCGGCAAGCCGCATGTAGTCGTGAATATCGCTCGAAGCTGAGAAGGGAACGGGGAGGATGGCAAATGCGGGTTCAGAACACA
>Ga0207135_1087_pt1 | contig 9914 bp, 14 predicted proteins | sample Alteio_BWMinHeat_10_FD_153530 | JGI IMG/M metagenome (GOLD analysis project Ga0207135, IMG submission 153530) | Enriched cells from forest soil in Barre Woods Harvard Forest LTER site, Petersham, Massachusetts, United States -... | ecosystem: Environmental > Terrestrial > Soil > Temperate forest >...
ACAATAATTGGTGGCATATGCTTCCTTTCTTGCCAGGCCTGGGAGTGGACACACCTGCACCACGAAGGTGGCTGGTGGGGTTCTTTCACCGATCCAAATACGCCTGTTACTGCTTTTGCAGGTTTCTTTAACCAGCATAAGGTCACAGCACAGGCATTGGCGGCTCATGGCATGCAATCTACCCATGAGTTTTTCAACTACTTCTTCACCATTACAGGTTTCCATGGCTTCCACGTATTTTCAGGTGTTTGCTTCAATGTAATGATATTGATCAACACGGTTAACGGAACATACGAGCGCCGCGGCCACTACGAAATGGTTGAGAAAGTAGGCTTGTACTGGCACTTTGTAGACCTGGTATGGGTATTCGTATTCACTTGTTTCTATTTACTCTAAACAAATTATTTCACAACAAAGAGACCATTCATGTCAACACAACATCATAATACCGGCAATACAACTCACCTGTACGAAGGCGATCAAAGCGCATTGTATTCAGGCGTAATGCAGCACCATACAGATATCAAATCACCTGAAAGCAGGGGCCAGGTGAAAAGGATATGGAGGGTGTTTTGGATACTATTGGTAGTTACTGTTATCGAAGTGATATTAGGTATGTTTTATAGCCACCAAATGCCAAAGGCGTTGGTAGCATTTTTCTTCCTTGCACTTACACTCTTTAAAGCAGGCTATATAGTATCTGTGTTCATGCACCTGGGCGATGAGAAGAAAAACTTCCTCATCACCGTATTGATACCTTTAACATTGTTCATTTGGTTCATCATTGCATTTCTGGCAGATGGTTTCTTCTGGTTGCATATGAACACCAGTTCACCAACAAGGAATAAGCAGACGACTGAAGTAGTGCAGCAGGTACATGAAAAGTAAGAATTCAAATAAGAAGTTCATTATAGGTATTTCAATAGCGGTATTTGTGCCGCTATTAGTTTGTTTAGTAACTGGAAAATTTACGTGGGAGAGTATGGATGTATTTTCATGGGGACATGTACGTTTACCAAGATACTATATACCAGAGGGTGTTGATAGCAAGGTGAGGGGTGGTAAAATAGTGTATGACACACAATATCATAAAGTGTCAGACCTTGTTTTAACTAACCAGTTAGGCAAAACAGTTTCTCTGAATAAAGACCTAAGCGATAAGATATTGGTGATAGACTTCTTCTTTGTTAATTGTCCTACCATATGCCCGCGCCTGAGCAGGAATATGGCTTACCTGCAAAAAGCATTTAAGAAGAATGATTCTATTGCGCAATTTGTTTCTATTACAGTAAATCCTGTGCATGATTCTTTCCCGGTTTTGAGAGATTATGCAAACAGGTATAGCATCAACCAGGACCATTGGTGGTTCCTTACCGGCGATAAAAAAACAATTTATGATTATGCCCGCAACCAGTTATTTGTTGCTGCGGGCGAAGGTGATGGCGGCGTAGACGATTTTATACATACACAAAAAATAGTACTGGTAGATAGGCACAGGCATATACGTGGTTATTATGATGGACTAGATTCCACCGAAATAAAACGTTGTGCGGATGATATTGTATTGATATGGAGTGAGAAACACCCAAAACCTTAAAATGACATGCTGACACCGAGTTTAAAAAAGAATGATAAGCAGGCGAGATTGCTAATAATAACTGTGTCGTTTGTAGTATTTGCAGCGGTGGCTTTGTTGTCACAATTCAAATTGAACCTGGAACTGGGTTTTGATGTGCACATATTTGCGGCTTTGAATGCAGTAATTAATAGCACGGTTACTTTATTATTAATAGCTGCTTATGTAGCAGTAAGAAAGAAAAACTACGAGGTGCATAAAAAGCTGATGCTATCAGCTATTGTATTATCTGTTGTGTTTTTGGTGTCTTATATAGCGCATCATATACTGGCCGGTGAAACAAAATATGGTGGTGATGGTGCATTGCGTTATATCTATTATTTTATTCTCGCCACTCATATACCATTGGCAGGCATTATACTGCCATTTATATTATTCACTGCCTATCGTTCCTTAATAGGAGAGTATGGCAAGCATAAAAAGCTGGCAAGGTACACCTTCCCCTTATGGCTCTATGTTAGCATTACAGGAGTGCTTGTTTACCTGCTAATATCCCCTTATTACCGATAAGTGCTATGCAATTATTTTTTTTGTTTTAATTTTATAGTATGAACAAACAAGCAATAACAATTATATGCGTGGTAGCAGCAATAGCAATACTCTGTCTGCCTGCAGATATATGGGCGCAAGGTTGTTCAGTTTGTACCAAAACAGCTTCAAGCCTCGGCGAAAAGGGAGCAAGAGGCCTGAACGGAGGAATAGTGTACCTGGCATTACTCCCTATCACCATCATAAGCACGCTGGGCTTTATATGGTGGAAGCATAATAAAAACAGCATTTAGGATATTGCTTTTTAAGCCCTTTTTAAACTTTTAAAAACATACGTTCATGAAAAAAGGGTTATTCTTTTTAACAGTAAGCTATGTTAGCTTTTCTGTTCTCTTCTCCTCCTGCGGTCCACCCATCAGGGGCAAAATGGTTAATGTAAACAGGGATGTTACTACTTTTTTTAATAGTGTAGACATCGGCGCGCCTGTAAATTGTAAGATCACCGTGCAGCAGGGTGCGCAAACAAGTATACAGCTTAGTGGTCCTGAAAATTTTATGAAAATGCTTACGACCCGTGTGCAAGACAGTGTGCTGCACATAGAAAGCAATGATGATTTTAGAATTGATTGGGACGACCTGGTAACTGTTACAATAACCACTCCTGTTTTGAATAGCCTCGATATGTCAGGTGCAGGTAGCGCAGATGTAATGGGAAATGTTACAGGTAGCAGGTTTAACGCTGATGTTTCAGGTGTTGGAAAATTAACATTCACCAATATTACAGTTGATAGTTTGAATATTGCAATGTCAGGTGCAGGTACTTTAAAAATAAAAGCCGGCAATGTTAAATACGGTATTTATGATCTGTCAGGAGCCGGTTCTATTGAGGCATATGGCCTGCAAAACGACGAGGCCAATGCAAGTGTATCAGGGGCAGGTGGTATTCGTCTCAGTGCAAATACAAAGCTTACTACTAGTATAAGTGGGGTGGGTAGTATCAGGTATAAAGGGCATCCTGCAATTACAAGTGAAAATAGCGGAGTGGGTAGTGTCAAAAATGCAAATTAGGAGTATTGGCAGCAAATTTGCTGTATTTATAGCATAAGCCCGTTTGCCTATGTCATTTAAAAATCTACTATTCATTACATACTTATGTCTACCAATAAGTTATGCAAGCCATGTCTTTGCACAAGACGCTATTGCAGGTCACTGGTATATTGATGACAGTACTGCCAAAATTGAAATATACAAAGGCCATGACTCAAGATATTATGGCAAAATTGATTGGTTGAAAAGGCCATGCATGAACGGTAAACAAAAAATAGATATTCATAATCCCGATCCTTGCAAAAGAGACAGGCCGTTTATGGGAATGGTAGTGTTGAAGGGATTTATCAAGATTACCGAGGGGCTGTATGAAAAAGGTACTATTTACGACCCCAAAACAGGTACTACTTATCATTGTAAAATGGTATTGGAAGGAGACACTTTATATGTAAGAGGCTTTATTGGTATCTCATTACTTGGCAAATCAACTGTGTGGACGAAGGCGGATTAAGTGGCTAATTTTCTATTCCTTTCGATACTGACAATGCGTATGCATACAGCTGATATCAGGAACATAAAAACAGCGGATAACCACATTATGTTGGCCCCGAATATTTTATATAAAAATGCACCTGATATTAAGCCTATAATGCTGGCAAGGCTGCCCATACTTCCGGCAACGCCCTGCACGCGGCCCTGGTAGCGATCATCTGTTGCATTAGCTAAAGAAGCAAGAAATGAAGGCCACATCAACCCGTTACCGCAAGCAAATAATACAGCTCCTGTATATAACACCACATCATTTGCGGAACTGAATAATGCAAAACTTGAAGACAGGATAATACCGCCCGTTATCACAAGACTTCCATCTGAAAAATGTTTTGAAACTGCAGATAACACCGGCCCCTGGATAATGACCATAACACCGCTTAATACAGCAAAGAAAATACCCAGTTTAAATACTGTCCAATGTAATTGCTGGGCGACATACACCGGAAACGCAACATAAAAGAAATTGAATGCGAGATAGATCAAGAAATATAATAACAGAAAATAGGGTATGAAAGGCAGTTTTAAAATATTCACTTTCTCTTTCTTCTCTTGTTTTTCTATGACAGGTTTTACATCTTTTAATTTAAAGATGATCACAATTACCGCCAGCGCAGAGATGAACATAGCTCCCAGTACAGGTGTTAAAAGTCCCAGTGCCGTTGCACCCAAAACGCCCGCCATAGCAGGCCCTATAATAAAGCCTATATTTTGTGAAGCGGTCATTTTACCGTAATTCTTTTTGCGGTCACTATGGCTGCTGATGTCGGCGAGATAAGCATAAGCTACGGAAATATTACCGCCTGTAATACCATCTACAGCCCTTGCAATAAATAATAAGAACAGCGGAAGTGTATTCATGAACACACCATGTATGCCACTGCCTGGTTTGGGTGTAACTACAGGAATGAGTAAAGCAATAAAGAAAACGCCCCAGCCTAAAAACGTGCCTATTTCACTTAACAACAGAATTTTCCTTCTGCCATATTTGTCTGACCATGCACCTAATATAGGACTGCCGATCAATTGAAAAGCTGAATAGGTGGCACCTAAAAAACCATAGCTTAATTCATTGCCGCCTAATTTTAAAGTAAGTATAACGAGAAATGGAATAACAATGCTAAAGCCTAATGAGTCGATAAAATTTACCAACAATATAGGTATGATCGTTGTCTTATTTTCTCTCTGCGACATTCAGTTGTGTCAGGCTTTATTGGGTTTATTGAAAGTTACAGATTATTTTACAGATATAAATTACCTAATTAACAGCCAATTTATTAATGCATATATCCTGTGAAATGCAATGCCTATGAATTGATCTTTTTCTGTTATACCCCCTCTTCGTACTAAGACTATTTTTCCGTCTTTATCAATGATTACGAATGAAGGAATGCCATTACTATAATTCAAAATATCCATAGCATGCTTATCTCTTACAAATGTTATAGGATAATGAGGATCATGTTCTTTCACAAATTCATCTAAAAGATTTTCCTGAATAGCAACACTTATGAATTCAAATGCAGGGTTCTTGTGCAGGCTATCATATAGCCTGTTAAGTTTATCATACTCCCATGTTCGAGCGTACGATGCGTTCCAAAAAGCAATAAAAGTCACCTTCCCTTTTATGGATTCATTTGTTAATACGTCGCCGTTTGTAGTTTTTAATATAAATGGCACATATTGTTTGCCGATGTATGTATCATTTACGGAGTCGTAGAATTTAGTTAATGTGGAAATTTCTTTAGGTGTGAACTCCTTGCTAAGATATATTTTCACATCCTTAACATAACCTGTATCTTTTTGTGCAAAAGATGTAAGGTGCAATAACAGCAATACTAATATAGTAATATGACGCATGCCATAAATTTACTCATTTAGAAGCTGATATATTTCGTTTTCCAGTTCAGACATATACTTATTGGTTTGAGGGTCGGTCTTTAATTTTTTATCACTCCCTATTTCTCCGGATTTGACAAACCCGGTTTTTATATATCGTACTATCCCTTTCTTATCAATGATCAATGTAGTAGGGAAAGTGGTGACGCCTACAGCATGGTTAATAAATTCACAGTCATTTTCAGCAGGTTTAGTTACAGTACCAAACTGACATCCCGGAATTACCTCATAATTGATCTTAAGGTTAAAAGCAGATCGTAAAATAGCAGCAGTTTGATCTTTATTGTTGCTTTTGCCGGTCAGGAATGCTTCAAGATCATCTTTATTATTCTTTGCAAAAGAGATAAGTTGAAAGTTCTTATCGCTAATGCTGTCTTTTAATGCACTTAGGTAGGGTGCTTCTGACATACAGGGCAAGCAACCGATATACCAGAAATTAATGAGTGTTACTTTCCCTAACAGATCCTTATTACTCCAGTTTTTTCCGCTGATGCCTGTTGCTGAAAAATCCGGCAGAGGTTTGTTTAATGACTGTGCCAATAAAACAATTGGCATCATTAGTACGATCAATAGTAATTGTTTGCGCATATAGATGATTGTTTATAGCATGAAAATAAAAAAGCTACCTAACAGGTAGCTTATAAATAGCGTTAAAGCTTTGTCAATTAGCATTTACTGCTTTTTGTACAAGAGCGGCAGCTTCGCTGAGTAGTATGGCAGATTGTACTTTCAGCCCTGAATTTTTTATCAGTTCCTGTGCTTGTTCTGCATTCGTGCCTTGTAAGCGCACAATGATCGGTATGGTGATATTGCCGAGCTTATGGTAAGCTTCGATCACACCCGCAGCTACACGGTCGCAACGAACGATACCGCCAAATATATTGATGAGTATTGCTTTTACATGAGGGTCTTTAAGTATGATACGGAAGCCAGCTTCCACTGTTTGTGCGTTAGCAGAGCCGCCTACGTCTAAAAAGTTAGCAGGTTCTCCGCCGGCGAGTTTTATCATGTCCATTGTGGCCATAGCTAATCCTGCACCATTTACCATACAACCAACGTTGCCATCCAGTTTTACATAGTTCAGGTTGTGTTCTCCCGCTTCTACTTCTGTTGGGTCTTCTTCATTTTTATCGCGCATATCTGCTATATCATGATGACGCATGAGTGCGTTGTCATCAAGGTTCATTTTGCAGTCTACTGCTACAATTTTATCGTCTGCTGTTTTAAAGAGCGGGTTTATTTCCAGCATGGAGCAGTCAAGGCCTATATATGCGTTATACAGATTAGTAACAAATTTCACCATGTTTTTAAATGCGTCACCTTTCAAGCCAAAATTAAAAGCGATGTTCCTTGCCTGGAAGCCCTGTAATGGCATCATTGGATGCACCCACTCTTTAAATATTTTATCAGGTGTTTTGTGTGCTACTTCTTCAATATCCATACCGCCTTCCGTGCTGTACATGATCACATTCTGCTTTTTAGCACGATCGAGCAATACAGATAAATAAAATTCTTTGCGTTCGCTTGGGCCATCATAGTACATGTCCTGTGCAACCAGCAATTTATGTACCACTTTGCCTACAGCACCTGTTTGAATGGTAACTAATGTATTGCCTAAAATATTTTTTGCTATACGTTCTACATCGTCCGCGCTTTTTACTACCTGCACCCCATGTTGTTCAGGCACTTCTTTCATGGTGCCTTTACCGCGACCGCCTGCATGTATCTGTGCTTTTACTACAGCGAATTTTGAACTAGTATCATGAGCTATTTGCTTATATGCATTTACAGCACTGTCGGCATTGTCTACGGCAATACCTTCCTGGGTGGGTACATTGTAACGTTTTAAGAGTTCTTTTGCCTGGTATTCGTGCAGATTCATGTAGTGAAAATTTGTTCGCGAAGATAAGTTAAATGGTGCAATAGCTCAACGGCAAAATTGCTTAATCAAATTAGATAATTCGACAATTTGACGATGGTGTAATAGATATTAGAACAGGGTATCACTATTATGGAGTATAGGAGGTTTAATGTTTGTGCCACAATGTTTATTGAGTTGTTCTATAAAGTATTTTATTAATTCGGGTGAGTGTAATTCTTCGTGCTGATGCATAAAGAAATAGCAGGTTTCAAGCCCTTCATTCATCCATTTTTTTATTCTTTGTACCCAATCGTCAATGCGCGTATAATCGGTAGGGTGCAGGCTATTACCTACAAAACGAATAAAACATTCAGGTGTTGACAGGTGCATGTGTACGCAATCCCGCCTGCCGGATGTATCTGTGATAATCGTGCCGCGCTTTTGCTTCTTTAAAAAACTATATAGCTCAACATTATACCCGTTTGCATACCAATCCGTATGACGCAATTCTAGAAAGAGTTTTACATCAGTCGGGAAATCCGAAATGAAGGTTTCTATAGTATCTAAATGGGTTAAACCCATTTGCGGATGTGGCATTAAAAATATCGGCCCCAGGTGTTCTTTAAATTCAGTAGCAACCTCTAGATATGCATCTACTTCCTGTTGCGCGTTTTTGAGTCTGCGGATATGTGTAATTGACTCGGTAAACTTGGGGCAAAACAAAAAACCTTCAGGTACTTTAGACACCCAATCTCTTACTTTGTGTAGATCGTATAGCTTATAATAGAGTGCATTAAATTCGATACAATTAAACTGTTTGGCGTAGTATTCTAAAAAGTCTTTTTCTTTTGTGCCTTTTGGATAGAATTTGCCAACCCAATCTTTGCGTCCCCATTTAGCACAGCCGATATAGAATTTGGTTTTTCCTTTCTTTTTAGAATTATTTAAAACTTCGGTAGTAACCTTTGGATCGGGTGGGAGTGTGAAATCAATTTTCTTTAGCTCTGCATCTGTTACTTTACCGAATTCCATCGTGGTATAATTGAATCTTAAAATTATTACTTATCAATCGTATCCAGATACAATTTTTCTACTTTAGTGCGCGCCCAGGGTGTTTTGCGAAGGAACTTAAGGCTGGAATTGATACTTGGATTATCGATGAAGCAATTGATATTAATGTATTCTCCCAATCTTTCCCAGCCATAATGATCAACCAAGAAATGCAGTATCATTTCTAAGGTCTTGCCATGCAGCGGATTATTGGATTGTTGCTCTTGCATCGCTTATCGCTATTTCTTTTTCTTTTTGCTGGCTTTTGCTTTTTTGTTAAAGTCAAGCGCTAACTGTATCCAGCTTTCAAAACCCTTTTTTGTCTTCATGCCTTCCTCATCTACTAATACATAGCCTACAAAGGGTTTGCCTGTAAATGTCATTTCGTGGCAGCCTGGCTTTTCTAATGCATCCTCATAAATAGCAGGATCGATGCGGCACATTAATTCATCTTTAATAATGCCCACGCACATTTTTCCATTGACCATAAAGGTGAGTCCGCCCATCATTTTCTTTTCTTCTACTTTCTTTTGATCTGCGAGTGCAACCCTTATTCTATCGGCAAGTTGTTCATTATATGCCATGGGAATTAATTTTTTATTGCTGCAATACCCGGTAATTCTTTCCCTTCAAAAAATTCGAGCATAGCACCACCGCCGGTAGATACATAACTTACTTTATTAGCATAACCGAATTTATTCACTGCAGCTACACTGTCGCCGCCACCTACCAATGAGTATGCACCATGTTGTGTAGCCTCTGCAACTGCATCTGCTATGGCTTTGGTGCCGTGCTGAAATTTATCCATTTCAAACACACCCATAGGGCCATTCCACAAAATAGTTTTTGATTCTTTAATGACCTTACAAAAAGTTTCGCAAGCCATGCTGCCAATATCGAGTCCCATCCAATTGTTTGGTATGTCCATGTTCAAAGCTGTAGATGTATTTGCATCATTCGCGAATTTGTCGGCAATAATGCTGTCTTGCGGTAAATGAATACAAACACCTTTTGCTGCTGCTTTTTCCAATAATTCTTTTGCAGTATCCAGCCTGTCGTCTTCGCAAAGGGAAGTGCCTATTTGTCCACCTTCAGCTTTGAAAAAAGTATAAGCCATGCCGCCGCCTATAATGATATCTGTGGCTTTCTCCAGCAGGTTCTCAATAATGAGTATTTTATCAGACACTTTTGCACCACCAATGATAGCAGTAAATGGTTTGTTATTATTATGCAACACCTTTTCAGCAGCAGCCACTTCGCTTTCCATCAACAAACCGAACATTTTTTTATCGGCAGTGTGATATTAATGAGCCATTGGGGCCGCCCTTTGAAAGACATGGCAAAGAAGCCTGGTCTTACATTGGCTGATTTTTCTTTAAAGCC
>Ga0207135_1088_pt1 | contig 9843 bp, 13 predicted proteins | sample Alteio_BWMinHeat_10_FD_153530 | JGI IMG/M metagenome (GOLD analysis project Ga0207135, IMG submission 153530) | Enriched cells from forest soil in Barre Woods Harvard Forest LTER site, Petersham, Massachusetts, United States -... | ecosystem: Environmental > Terrestrial > Soil > Temperate forest >...
GACAAGCCTGATCAAGTGCGCTCGAACGCGCAAGACTTCGCGCAACTAGCGACCATGCTGCGAGGAGTGGCGGAAAATGCGAATCTGCTCGCCGCAGCGATTTCCACGGCTCTGATACCTTCGCCCGCATCGGAATCTGCGTCGGGCCGAGACGAACAACAGAGCGAGAAGCATGCCGATCCAACCGATTCCGATCAGACAGTTCTTGCGAACGAAGAGACCGAGCCGCAGAAATCTGAGGCTGAGTCGCTGACCCCGGATGCGCATGCATCTGTGCCACCGTCAATTCCAATGGAAAGGTCAAAAGGCAAGCTGACGCCACGCGAGATCAATGGCGCATTTAGCATCTTCGTCGCGGGGGAATCGAACCCAATCGTGGAGAACATACCCACTCTTGATGCCGCACGTGACGAAATTGACCGCTTGAATAGCGCTGGCTCTCTGCTGCTGGTGTCGGAGACATCACATGAGCGATAAGGTCATCCAAACCGAAGCCGAATACATCGCCCAGCATCGTGCGAAGCCGGATAAATACTGGCGCGGAAGCGGGGACTTTCTCGAATCCATGAAGCGCGGTGAACAGAACCACCGCATCCGGGAGGCGTACCTAAAGCGGATCAAGAAACTAATCAAGCAAGGCGCCGTCATACCGGATGAAATTCTGGCGCAGAGACCCGAATACCAAAAGGCTAAGGATGACTATGAGCGTTACCTGAAAGCGCGGCACACCTCGCATGCCAATGAGAGCGTTGGCGTGGTGGATTTCCGCGAATTGCTCGGCTACAAGCTCAAGCGACAGGATGGTAAGCGCATGACTGAGCCGCATCTCTGGGACATCGAAAATGGCGTGATTGGGGTCCAGCGGGTGATACCGGGCATCCGAGACGCGATGCGAGAGGGGAACCTGACGCTCGTCCACACCAATGGACGGCATCCATTCTTATCACAGTCTGGGGGCACCTATATGCCCAGCGAGCGAAGCATCAACGTAGGGATCGAGATCGACGGCATCCTCGTCCGGGCGCTCGCACATGAGCTAGGGCATTGGTTGGATTACGAAGGGCATTGCACGGAAGAAGGTAAGGTCGCCGTGTTCGGCGGCAGCGGGTCGCGAGGTAAGTACGTGCGCACGCGTTGCTACACCGAGCGCACGGAAGGCGGCGCGGAGTTGGTGCGTCGGGCTTTGAATGATATGAACGCATCGGTAAAAGAGCACTACGCCATGATGCGGAAACTCTTCCCGGTCGTTGGAGAGAAGAGTGACCTTACGCTTGAAGAACAGGTCACAAAGGTGCGGGTCGGGCGGTACTGGAGGCGACCTACAGAAGTGTTTGCCCGGCTGACCGAGCAGTACGTAGCAACCAAGCTGGATCGCAATTCAGCAGCGGCTGAGTCACCCCTCTATTACCAGAAACACAGCTTCTATTGGGATGCCAAGCGGTTTGAGGCGCTAATCCTCCTCGTCGAGGAAAGAATCAACGAGGCGGTCGAATATATCAGCACTAGCGACCGGAGCGAACCTGCATTTGCAGGTTCGCAGGTTCCCAACAGTTCAACCAGAAGAAATGAGACGTATCTCGCCGCCCCACAGTGTACCGGGCCGCGAAGAAGTAGGCGCAGAAAATCCGACAAAAGCTAGAACCGAGTATTTAGGAATATGGCGGCTACCTGCTGCGACCAACCCATCCAAGGGTCAACGCGGGCGGGGAAAATTTTAGAAATGGGAACAATCACAGTATCTATCAAAGGCAGCAACCGGAGGACAGAATCACATGGCAAAGAATAAAGAGACATCCACTCGCGGGACAGGCAAGGGGCAGAAGCTTCTGTCCGGCACTCGCGACCAACTGATCAGAGACCTTCAGCGCGTTCACAAGGTGTTTCCCACGGCGCAGCCGGATCGCGACTTTTACCGCGTTCACGGCAAGTACAGCGACGCTGCGGTCAAGGTGCATTTTTCGCGTTTCAAGGACTTCGCGGCAGCCGCCGTGCCAGAGATGACGCCGGACGAAGCGTTCAAGCTGGCGGTGCGGAGCCTTGACCGGGCATTCGACCTGATCCAGAAATGGCACGAAGACGCGGCGTATGGTGAGGGCTGGGTCAAGCACCAGATCGACGCGGTTGACGCCCGCGTTCACGAACTGGACGAGCTTTTCTATATGTGGCGGTTGGTCAAGACAATAGACGAGGAAGAGCAGGGGGAACCGATCCCGACCGTGCTGCCCGACCCGGAGTTTTTGGAGGAGAAACAATGAGCGAGGAAAGCAAAGAACTCGCAATCAAAAAAGCCGAGCACTTGCTGCTGGTGCTCAAATTGATGAAGGATGACCCGCAAGGTCACCATACCTCGATACCCAGCACAGACCCGGCGAAAATCCTACACGGTCGCTGGCAAGCTGTGGTCGGCGACCTACAGGAGTTGGTGGACTATTTGAACGAGGAACTCAAACTCAAGGGCACGAAACTCATCTTCGACACCGAGGAGTTTGCTGACATGGAAGTCGAGGGGTTGATCCAATGAGCGAGGTCTTTTGCAAACAGTGCGGCGTGACCGACGACCAGCAGGCGAAGTACGACGACGGCTGCGGGGTGTTTTGCCAAGAGTGCGACGAGTTCAGCGAGATGGGCGCGGAGGAGGCGGAATGAAGGTCTCGGCGGAACGCGAGGAACAGTTCAAGCAGGATTTTCGCAGTTGGCTTGTCCTTCGCGACATGTGGGCGGAAGAACCAAACGCAACAGAGCGGCAGAACTGAGACCTGATTTTAGTCAGCCGCTTCGGCGCAGTCGGTGGTCACTTCAGCCGCCAGACTCGGTTCTGATGAGCGTGGTTCGAGACTCGCCGACTGGGTAACGTCCGCCCAGTAAATTCCCATGTGTCTTTTTCCTTGAACAGGCTTCCTGCGGCGTTTCCCAAGTAGCCGGAAGAATAGCCTTGGTCGATTAGCCACTTTTGCGCATCATCTGCCGTGGCGGTTCGGTCCGCCCTCGCCAAGGCTGCTTCGACACAGGCGTGCCGGGCAAGGCGCAACATGTGCTTCCGAGAAACCGCCGCGATGTCCATGCCCTCGCTGCGACGGTGCTCGCCTTCCTCGCTGTCGAAGATCGCAGCGTCATTCCTAGCCTGTATCGCCTCGTCCAAGACATGCTTATTGGCAATCTTGTCGGTCGGAAGCTTACTGGCTCTAGTCTTTTTCAACCTCTTGGCGGCGGGCGACACTGCACTCTTCATGCGGCGGACGAGTTTCTCAGTATTGGTAGCTGTAGGGGTTTCCATTTGTGGCTCTTCCCGCTCCGGTTGCAGCCGGAGCTATGGTTCATTGGCGGGCGTTTGGAGTTGCAAGCGGTCACCCTACTCGCGGGATCGCCGCTTACAGCATCCGCCTACATAGGAGGTCGGTAGCGGCAATTCCGCGAGCGACAATCACTGCAAGAATTCAACTTCGAAAATTATCAATATGAAGTCGGACGAGACACGGCAGTTGTTCTTCGAACGGTACACGGCTGGGATTTGCTACGCAGACCTCTGCCGGGAGCTTCGTATCAGCAGGCGCACGGCTGGCAACTGGGCAAGAGAAATGGAGCTAACACCGAGAAAGGGCGGCCCGCGCCGCGAGCGGTGGATGCCGGGCAAACGGCTGAAAATCCGCTGACTTCAGTATTCATATAGTGGTGAGGGTCTTCGCTAGAAGATTCGGGGGCTGGCTCATGCTGCCAGCCCCAGTTGGTTTCACCGGACGCATGTCGGGATCACCACCCGAAACCAACTAAGAAGGTACGAGCATGAAAATCTACAGTACTACTGTGAATTTCCCTGCGACGACCGAAGCGAGGCTCTAATGGGCACGTTTTTGGAAATCGCGACGCCGCTGATCCATCGCGGCATCCCCGTCATTCCCATCCGACCGCAGTCCAAGAAGGGGCTGCGCGAAGACCAGTTTGAGGTAGCTACAACCGACATCAACGTGGTACGCGGGTGGAACGACGAGAACAGTGCCTATAACGTGGGCTGCGTGGGCACGCCGGAAGGCGTCGTCATTCTCGACGCGGACAATCCCGAACTGATTTCCCGCATCGAGAGTGAGACCGGGCAGAGGATGCCCCAGACGTTCACCGTGCGCTCAGGAGGCAAGAAACTGCCTCACCTTTACTTCCGCCAGAACGAGATGAGCCGGGCAATCGGCAACAAGAAGGCTTCCGGCTGGTTCGACTTGCAGAGCGCGAACAAGTACGTCGTCGGGCCGGGGAGCGTGCTGGAGGACGGCGGCACATACGATGTGATTGATGACTCGCCCGTCGCGGATTTTCCCGAATGGCTCGCCTACTGGATTCTTGACAACGCGGACGAGACCAAGACGATGGGCGACTTCAAGGATGCGCCGCCTGTCCATCCCGACTTCGATTTCGATGCTTGGTGCGAACATTACCAGATCGACTTTTTCGGCGAGGGCAAGAACGGCAAGCACATCCTCAAGGCGTGCCCGATAAAGGGCGAGTGCCACACGACGGACGGCAAGCCCGACTACGCTGCCTGCGTGATCTTCTATGACGGCGAGCGATTCGGTTTCTCCGATCTTGCCACATCCTGCGAAGGTTCGAATCTCACGATAGGCGGGCTGATCCACTGGCTGAACACACACGGGTACGAGCCGTACCGTGGAGTGATTTGGGAAAACAACGGCGCTGACCTGCTGAACGATCCGCGCTTCGCTGCTGAGGACGCTGAGCTTGCCGAGAATCCCTCGGCAAAGAATGACTCTCTAGCGGCGATGGACGCCGCATGGGCAGAGCGTGCAGCGGAACTGAATCCTCCGACGCTGCCAGTGCCGGACGACATCGACGCCGTTGTCAACGCACCTCAAGCCGAAGGCTTGGCGTTTGATGACCGTGCGCTCTATGGGCGGTTGGGCGAAATGGCGAAAGCCACAGGGTTACCCTTGGGCTGGATGTACCCGGCATTGCTCGGCATGGCGAGTGCGCTCAATATCCGTGCGGCTAATAACGAAGTGCGTTCCAACATGTTCGTGGCGCTTATCGCGCCCGTGGGCATGGCGAAGACCGTCGTTCTCGACGCAGCGGACAAGAGCATCTTCCTGCCGGAACTGACCAAGCTCTACACAACGCCAGCCTCGGACCGTGGTCTTGTCAAGCTGGTGGGCGAGGATGGGAACACCGTCATGCTGATCGAAGACGAGTTTCGCAGCGTGCTCTCGAAGTGCCAAGTGCCCAACTCGAACTTGGCGCAGGTGATCTGCAAGCTTTGGTCAAAAGACAAAGGCGGCGTAGCAGACAAGAAGGGCGTTGACCGCTGCATCGGCAAACTGTGTATGGTCGGGAACCTCCCTGCTGACGACGGCGCAGACTTCAGCAAGGTATTTGGGTCATCTACGGTGACGGGTATGTACGACCGTTTCTTGTACGGCTATGACACCACGGTGGTGAAGTATCGTCCGCTGGACATCAAGACCCAGTTCTTCACTGACGAGATGGTTGTGCGTATCCCGGCATGGGTGTGGGACGCCAAGGACCGCTGGGGCGGCGATAACATGGGACGCCGCAGACTCACCGAGCACGCCCTGCGCGTGGCACTCGTGACAGCGGCAGTGAACGGCGAAAAGGAAATCACTGCGCCGTGCTTAGCCGCAGCGTTCCGTTTCGTGGAGTGGCAAGAGCGCCTCCGGGCGAAGTTCCGTCCCGGCTTGGCTGAAACCAAGGAAGCCGAGTGCCTTGAGGCGGTGTACCACGCTTTGTTTGAACAGCACCAGAAGCAGAAAGCTGCTGGGACGTTTCCGAAGGGCGCTGACCTGATTGGTCGCGACCGGGAGTCCTTGTGGCAGTGTCTTAACTACACGGATGTGGTGAAGTCCCGCAACCTGTACCGCAAGTACGGGTCGATGGTCACCCGCATCAAGAACGTCATGGTCGAGGACGGCATCCTTGAGCGCATCAAAGAGATCGAGACCGATGAGAAAGGCGAGCCGTCCGAAGGCAAAGCCACGCCGTTCTACGTCCTGCGCAAGTCCCTATGACTACTGACACCAACCTGAAACCAAACAGGCGTTCCTAACATAGGATCGAAGCTTTGGTGTCAGGTTCCTATAGTCCCCGTGCAAACAAAATAAAACTTCTTCTTATGTTTGAGTTAGGGACTTCAGGTTTCATGTTGGTGTCACTTTGTCTGACACCAAGACTTTGGTGCTCAACAGGGGATATAGGAACCTGACACCAAGACTGCGCCGGACTCAGTTCCACGCCATCTTCGAGTGAAGGCTAAGAGTGGAACGCACCACGGGGAAGTTGATCAAAATTCGCCGTGTACATCCAATGGCAAGGTTTAGCGAGAGCGTAGCGGGCCGTTTTGCTATGCCTCAAGGCTATTTTGCGGGGCAGTGCTTTCTTGCTCTGACTTCAAGTACGAATGCTGCAAGAGGAGTCGGTCAATCTCGTCGATGACAGTCCTCATCCGTTTGAGCAATTCGGCGCGTTGCGGCGCGGCGCTGCAATGAGCAAGATTCTCTGCCAGTTCGTCAAATTGTTGCGCGAGGTGCTTGAATCGGTCTGTACCCATGAGCCGACAACAGTACCAAACCATCGGGAAACCGCGCATACGGTGATTCCTGTATTTCGTAAGGTGACCGACCGTAGACATTTGCGTTCGGTCAGTTTGGGCGTGGCAGGGCGGACGGTTGATTCCCCAGATCAACGGATCGGGTCAGTTGAAGGTAGCTTCATGCGTATTTGCGGCAACATTCGGGAACAATTCGGAGACAATTCCCGAACTATCAAATCCATCTCGTGAAGCAGCGTTTTGGCAGTTTGGGTGGGGCTGCTAATTTCTCCCGGCACACGAAATTGCCATTTTTGCTGCAAAAACTGGCTCCCAAGTCCCTTTACGAAGAGCGCTGGACGGAAGATTCTGCGGAGGCAAATCGACGAATGCACGCCCGGCCCGAGGTTCGCGAAATCTTAATCGCCCACAAAATGAAGTACTGGTCTCTCAGGGCACAATATCCGTCTGCATTTCCAAACTGCTCTCCGTCACGCTCAAGGCGCAATCTTCTCAGGTTGCTTGCCAAGTATCCGCAGATCGGTAAGCGCCTCTCACTTAACGTGCTCTCTGCGTATCCGCCTTTGTGACGAGGCGAACGGTTCAGGAGGGGCAAGTTTCGCGCCGAAGGAGAAAAATGAACGGTAACAAAATCCTGACTTACGAGATCATGCGCCATGTGGCGTTGGAGATCGTCCAACTTGGGCGCGACGTGCCCGAGGAGCAATGGTTCGAGGATGCTGAGCACTACGCCACGAGCCTGATCCGCCGCCTCTGCGAGGAAGCCTACGATGAGGGGCGACAGGCATCGTAGCCGTGCGCCGCGCCAAACTACTCGACAGCAGACCGACCTCGCTCACGACGGGCAACATCCCCGTGGCGACTGTCGTGTTTCTTCATTACTTGGAACCCTTCGCTCTGCAAATCCTGCGCCGGGCCATCGAGCAGGGGCTTGTGCCATCGGGGTTGGATTTTGGCGGGGATGATGGGTATATCGTGAAGCTCCGGCTCACCCGGACAGTAGCCATGTAGTTTGCTCCTATCCCTGCCAGCGCCCGATGCCATCATGAACTTAGCTCCTCTTTTACTCTCGCTCGTTCGGTGGCTTAACTGCTTTGCAAGCTCGCCCTCGTGAACTGTTCTGCGCCGTTCTCTCTATATTTCTCTGTCCTCCCGCTCAGATGTCGCGGCGGGTTCGATCTGCACCAACGGTGACTCGCGGTACTCGATCCCCTGCAACAGAGGGTCGGTGCCGGAGCGGAACGCGCTGTGCTGCTTGAAGTGGAAAGCCACGCCGGACTTGCGGCAGCGGTCGCGAAGCGCCAGCGCCCACGCGTCCTCCATTGGGCGGAAGCCGCTGCCCGACTCCCCGCCCGCGATCAGCCAGTGGTACCCAGCGAGGTTGATGTCGCCCATCGGCTCAAGCAGCGGCTCTGCCGAGATGAACCGGACGACGGCAGGGATGCCGCGCAGTTCGTCCAAGCGCGGGTAGGAGGAGCGCACGCCGCACGTTGTCCCGAGCCATACGTTCGAGTAGCCGTTGCCCCAGTCCTTCGGCAGCCGCGACGGGATCAGCCGGGGGCGCTTTGTGAGGATCAGGAAGTCGAGGTTGGGGCAGTCGCGGATGACCTGCCACGCCTCGTCGCGCCACTCGTCCGCGTCCTGTATGAAGAAGTCGGTCAGGCTGGCGCAAAAGACGCGCACCCTGCGCCCCAGCTTCTCCTGAAGCTCCGGGGCGCGGGCGTTCCACTTGATCGGGTCGCGCCAAGTCTTGGTGCGCGTGACAGAGCCAAAGTCCCGGCCCATGCGCTTGGACACGAGGAAGTCGGCGTAGCAGTGGTCGCACTCGGCGGAAACGTGGCGGCAGCCGATCCACGGGTTCCAAGTGTGGTCCGTCCAATTGATTTTGCTATTTTCCATGCGTGTTCTCCTGCATTCGCTTCATGCGGAACGTCAGATTGATTCGCCCCCCTACACTCTTTACTGTCTTCGGCACCCAATGCTGCCACTCGGTATTTGTTCGACCGCGCATTACAACCAAATCGCCGTGTCCCGGCAAAAATTCGACAGTCGTCGATTTGTCCAGCTTTGACCCGCTGATGATTTTTGCCAGCCGAAATGGGCGTGCCGCTCCGAGCGTCAGGCTTGGAATCGTCGGCTCCGGGTCTCCGTAGTCGTTATCGCTGTGCGGCGAAATGTAATCCTTGCCGTCCCGATAGCGGTTGACGAGAACAGCATTGAACTCGCCGAAGTCCGCTGCCGCAATTTTGTCGATGACTTCTTTGAAGTAGTCCGGCATCGGAGCGGCTTTCAGAACAATCCCTTTCGAATAGGGGTAATCCCACGAGCCGTACCACGCTTCGAGTCGTGGTATTGCCTTGCGCCCGTAAAGCTGGATGTAGTTCTGCTGGAAATTAGCCTCCGAGCGAATGCGGCCCAGCAGAGCGTCCGCCTCTTCGCGGCTCAGGAATCCGCGAACGAAAACCACGTCAGGTCTGGCGTTACTCATTGCAGCCCTCCTCGGCTATCGCCTTCCTTCTTGCGAGCGACGTGCGCCACATCGTGTTCCACGCTTTAACAGCCGCAATGGAACCGTTGGACAAGTTGAGGGAATCGGCGACCACGACTGTCGGTTCCCCCTGCGTCAGGGTCTTGTAGCCAGCCAATACGAGCCGCAAGGAGTGGTCGGCGGCTATCGCATTTCGCGCCGTCGCGACGGGCGAGTAGACGTTTTGCACTTCCCAGATTTCCTCGGAGTTCAGCGAGAGGATTTCCGCCAGCATTTTCCGGCTATTGAGAAAAACTGTTTTCAACTGCTCCGGCGTATACGAGGGCGACTCGATGCCGCCGATTTCGCGACACTTTGCCTGCCACACCGCATCGTGGTCATGGCCCGCTCCGACGAGCGCGTGAGCAATTTCGTGGAGCCAGATGCCTTTGACCTCCCGTTCCGACATCAAGTCGGCGGCATAAGTCTCAATGCTGATTTTCTCGCTTTCGGAATCGCATCTTCCGAGACAAGGATTTGTGTTGTGCCCTTGGACAGCGATTTCCCATTCCGCGAGACCGTGCTGTGCGGCAAGGTCTCTGCCGATTTGTTCTACGTGTTCTCTGCTTGCCATGTTGTTTCTCCTGTTGAAGCCGCTCAGCAGGACGAAGGAATCGAGGGTTCGTGGGTGCATGCGCAAGGAAGGCGATCAAGGCGACGAGGCGTACTGGTAGTCGAGAAGGGCTTTCAATGTTGCTTAGAGGAGAGGGCCTGATCCGCCAGCCTGATCCATGCCTCGGCTGTGCGCTCC
>Ga0207135_1089_pt1 | contig 9786 bp, 9 predicted proteins | sample Alteio_BWMinHeat_10_FD_153530 | JGI IMG/M metagenome (GOLD analysis project Ga0207135, IMG submission 153530) | Enriched cells from forest soil in Barre Woods Harvard Forest LTER site, Petersham, Massachusetts, United States -... | ecosystem: Environmental > Terrestrial > Soil > Temperate forest >...
CAATAAATAACAATGCCTCGCACAAAGATCAAAGACATACTGCAGAAACAAGAGACTGATTATAAAGTAAATGTAAAGGGATGGGTGCGCTCATTTCGCAATAACCAGTTTATCGCTTTGAACGATGGTTCTTGCATGGGCAATCTGCAAATAGTTATAGCATTGAATGCAGATGAGGCATTAGTAAAAAATATTACACCCGGTGCATCACTCAGTGTAGATGGAACTGTAATTGCGTCGCAAGGCAAGGGGCAACGTGTAGAAATAAAAGCAGATACAATAGAATTGCTCGGCGCCTGTGATCCTGAAAAATTTCCCTTGCAATTAAAGAACAAACCCAGCCTTGAATACCTGCGCGAAATTGCACACCTGCGTTTTCGCACTAATACTTTTAGTGCCGTGTTTCGTGTGCGTCATGCGCTGGCATATGCTATTCATAAATTTTACAACGATCGTGGATTTGTGTATCTACATACACCCATCATCACAGCATCAGATGCAGAAGGTGCGGGAGAAATGTTTCGTGTCACTACCCTACCTTTTGACAACCCACCACGCAAAGAAAATGGACAAATAGATTTCACAGAAGATTTTTTTGGTAAAAGCACCAACCTTACTGTAAGTGGCCAGTTGGAAGCAGAACTTGGCGCCATGGCATTTAGCGATGTATATACATTCGGCCCAACATTCCGTGCGGAGAATTCAAACACAGCGCGCCACCTGGCAGAGTTCTGGATGATAGAACCCGAAGTTGCTTTTAATGATATTAATGACAACATGGATCTTGCTGAAGATTTCATGAAATATATTATTGCATACGCTTTAGAAAACAATCGTGAGGATCTCGACTTCCTTACACAGCGCCTTGAAGAAGAAGAAAAACAAAAACCACAGAACGAACGCAGTGAAATGGGGCTGATAGAGAAACTGGAATTTGTTCTACAAAATAAATTCGAACGTATTACTTATACCGAAGCAATTGATATTCTGCTCAACTCGCCTGCATACAAGAAAAAGAAATTCCAGTACGACGTAAAATGGGGCATCGACCTGCAGAGCGAACATGAACGCTACCTGGTTGAAAAGCATTTTAAAAAACCCGTTATCGTTACAGGTTATCCTAAAGAGATCAAAGCGTTTTACATGCGCATGAACGATGATAACAAAACCGTTGCTGCTATGGACATTCTGGCCCCCGGCATTGGCGAGATCGTTGGCGGCTCTCAGCGTGAGGAACGCCTAGACAGGCTTACGCAGCGCATGGAAGAGATGCACATACCTGTTCACGAAATGGATTGGTACCTCGACACCCGCCGCTTCGGCGCCGTGCCACATGCAGGCTTCGGACTGGGATTTGAGCGCATGGTACAATTTGTTACCGGAATGGGTAATATCCGCGATGTAATACCATTCCCCCGCACACCTAAGAATGCAGAGTTTTAGTTGAAAGAGTTACTTCTTTTTTTCTTGTCGCTTTCTTTCTATTTCTTGCAGAATTTCAATGTCAGCTTTGTCTTGTATTCTTCCTGTATTTATCTTAGATAATACTAAATGGTCTAGGTGCAGAAACGGAATTTTCATGCCCTCCCACTCTGCCAATATTTTTTGTTTGTCTGCTTCATCATAAGTCACAAGGTTGATGTGTGTAATAAAATCAACCTTTTCCGGTTCTTTCCAAATACCTACAACCACATGCTTTGTAAAGTCCATTTGCGATATCTCTTTAATTTCATCAGCATCTATTTGAAAATACTTTAACGCAGGCAATAGCTTTTCTTTGTTGTTATTATCCGGCTTCATCCATACATCCAGGTCTCCTGTTATTCTTTCATAACCGTGAAAAATAACTGAATATCCTCCTATTATAATAAAATCAACTTTCGCAAGCAGCAATTGTTGTATTAGTTGCTGGTGTTTTTCTAAGAATAAATTCATTCGTATTGCCTGATATGAATATGATTATCTGGTTTCTCTTTACCTGTGTACCCCCGCGAAAAGCCATAAGTTCTTATTATTAATTCAACCGTTTGGCGTATTCTTTCTAATGGCGACCTGGCAATAATATCTTCCAATTCAGATTCTCTCGCCTCCTCAAATGAATGGAATATTCTAACCCTCGCAGGCCTGTGATAACCCGTTCCCGGCTCATTTACCTTATCCTTATTTTCTTCATTATCCTGCATAAGTATAGTAAAAATAATAAATCTGCCTAACTTCATCTTATCATGCGCCACCCCATCCGCTCCTTTATCACATTCTCCCGCACCGAGCGTATGGGTATTGTTGTTTTGTTGCTCATTCTATTAATATTTATCCTTATCAAAGCCTTTCTATAAATAAGTCTGCGTTTTCTCAGCGCGTATCTGCGAGTCCCGAACATCCGAACGTTCGGATCGGGACTGCGGGAACTATTTTTTATATTTTGCATTTTCATATTTGGCGCTCCCTGCCCCTTTTTTATTAAATTCGCCCCTCTTTTAAGTACTTTAGACTATACAATGGACTTCAAACCAACCGAAAACCAAATTCAGATCGCGGATATGATCCGTGACTTTGCCAATAAGCATATCCGTCCGAAAATGATGGAATGGGACGAGTCTCAAAAATTTCCCAAAGAGCTCTTTCACCAAATGGGCGAACTCGGTCTGATGGGCGTACTCGTACCAACTGAATACGGCGGCTCCGGCCTTAGCTATTTCGAATACGTTACCGTTATCAGCGAAATATCAAAAGTCTGCGGCTCTATCGGTTTGTCTACTGCTGCGCACAATTCGTTGTGCACGGGCCATATCATGTACTTCGGTAGTGAAGAGCAGAAGAAAAAATATTTACCACTGCTCGCCAGCGGCAAATGGTTAGGCGCCTGGGCGCTTACCGAAGCCAACACCGGCAGCGACGCAGGCAATATGCAATGCACTGCCACTAAAGACGGCGACCATTGGATTCTGAATGGTACCAAGAACTGGATAACCCACGGTATCAGCGGCGATGTGTGTGTGGTCATAGCACGCACCGGCGAACCCCGCACCAAAAACAATTCCACCGCATTTATTATAGAGCGCGGCACACCCGGCTTCTCTTCGGGAAAAAAAGAGAACAAGCTCGGCATGCGTGCATCAGAAACAGCAGAACTCATTTTCGATAATTGCCGCGTACCCGACACTGCCCGCATGGGCGCTGTGGGCGAGGGCTTTGCACAAGCTATGAAGGTGCTCGACGGCGGCCGTATCTCCATTGCTGCACTGGCGCTGGGCATTGCCAAAGGCGCTTACGAAGCATCTCTTAAATATTCCAAAGAGCGTCACCAGTTCGACCAGCCCATATCTAATTTCCAGGCCATTGCTTTTAAACTGGCCGACATGATCACTAAAATATCCGCCGCCGAAATGCTCATTTACCAGGCCAGCGATAAAAAGAACCGCGGCGAAAAAATGACCAAAGAAAGCGCGATGGCTAAATATTATGCATCAGAAATTTCTGTGCAGATAGCTACCGACGCTGTGCAGATATTTGGCGGCTATGGCTACACCAAAGATTTCCCGGTAGAGAAATATTACCGCGACAGCAAACTCTGCACCATCGGTGAAGGCACATCCGAAGTTCAGAAGCTCGTCATATCAAGAGAAGTACTTCGTTAGAGTGTCATTGCGAGGAGTATTTCAGCGACGAAGCAACCTCGCGAAACACCATTATTGTACACTGTTCACTGTACTCCGTACACTGTCATTATCGCCCTCTGCCACTCATGATCATTCGCATTCGGATACAACAAACCCGCATCATTCTGCGGATCGTGTGTGTACTGCTGCACATCCTGGCTAAAACTCCATAGCATCATGCCCCGCTTGGTGCCGCCCTTTGGCTGCCATGCGGTCATGGCTTTTACTGTAGCTACCGATGTAAAAGCCCCATCCTTCTCACTCACAGGCCCCGCGTTCACACCCATCAATAGTTTATTATTCGTCCAGCCTATGGCCAGGTATTTATAATACACCTCCTGCAAAAAAGCCGCACTGTCGCCATAGTCCATTACACCGCCATAATCAAAATAGCCTATCATCTTCCTGCTCATATCATAGTCCAGGTATAGCGCCTTAGAAATTATTTTGCCCTGCCCAAAGGCCCCGCGCATAGCCGCCACTACAGGCTCCAGTTTGGTATTGCCGCCTGTGGGGTATTCATCATCCACATCTATACCATCCAGCCCGTATTGGTCCAGCACATCATGTTTTAAGTAGTTGGCAAAATATGTCCCCTGTTCTGCAGCTATATCACCAAAGCCCTGTTTGCCATTGCCCTGTATGCACAGCACCACTCTTATACCTGCATCCTGCAACTGCCGCACCTGCCCGCTCCGCAGTGTTTGCAGCAGCAAGGTATCCATCTGCAGATAAGGAACATTGTTCGCACCAATTGCAATACTCGCGCCCGTCATATTCACCACATTTGCCTGCATGCTGCCATCAGCACGTTTGTAATGCAGCACATCGGTAAGCGGCACATGCACTATCTGCCTGTTGGCACCGGCGCCTGCACCCACGGTGTGCAACCAATACACCACCAGCATTTTAGTAAATGGTAACAATCGCGGCGGCATAGATCAAAAATAGAAAAGAACCAGACAGTGAACAACGTACAGTGAACAGTGTAGAACGTACAGATAGCAGATAGGTAATTTAGTTTTAACATCATTTGGTATATATTATACGTAACTTTGACGAAATGAGGGGATATGAATAAGGGGGCGTTTTTAAAACTGGGTTCGGGCTTGCTTGCGGTAGGGTTAATTCTATTTTTTACCGGTATGTGGATGAAGCAGAATGGTGGCACTATAGGCTCATCTTTTTTTGTTATAGGTATTATATTACTTCCTGTCGGAGCGGTGCTCATTACCCTTGGCATATTAATACCACCTGAGCACATACATAATGATTGGGGGACACTGAAGAAATAGTCTTCTTCCTTAATATCCTCACGGTTCCTCTTTGTTTCCTCCAAGTTCACTTTTGTTTCACCTTTACTTCACTTTTGTTTCCTCTTTGTTCACCATTTTTTCATCTTGTTTCCACTAGTAAAATATTTAATATGGTTGCCTATCCCGAACGTTCGGGAGGTTTCATAGGATTTAGTTTGCTTTAGTTTCCTCTTTTTATTCGTTTTTAAATTATTTTCAAGGGGACTCATGAGCTCGCAGTATGAAACTGCTCGGTTGGATAAAATATTTAATCCAGAGGTTAATGAATCTTTTCTTACTTTTTGTCTTGACACAAAAAGTAACCAATCCCGAATGTTCGGGACAAGAAACGGCGATGTCTGCTGCGCCGTTTCATGTCGCCCTGATTTAGATACATTGCTACTGAGCTGCCGAGCTGAGAATATTAATGCTTTCATTGTGATTTTAGTGTTGTGTATATATTAAGTGTGTCTTTGCGAAGGATGAAGCAATCTCACGAAATGAGTAAGTGAAATTTCCTCTCGATTGCGAGGGTACCCCTCTAAGAGAATTGGAATAGAACAACTGAAATGTAACATTGGTAGAAAAAATTTGCTGTGGGAGTTTTTAACATATAAATGATTGGTTTTTAGGTGATTAATTGAAAATGAAATGTCGCATAATGTCGCATAATGTCGCATTACTACGCATTAACCAGCTATGATGGACAGGTGAAAGATGGTAAATTGATCGCGATAAAAGCTAAGGAATAAATGAAGAAGAAAAATAAATTAAAGAATAAAACATAAATGATAGAATTTGACGTAAAGGTACAATATTGATCCCGAACAATCGGGAGGGGGAAACAAATATTTGTTTAGCACATAAATAAACCTCCCCCTTTTTTGTGGAGCATTTGATAGAACGCGAACTAACTAAGGAATTAATAAAATGATTTATTGTTTTTTCAGATATTCTATTTGGCTTTCAATTCTATCCATTATATAAGTAGCTGCTATGTCTATTATATATTCCATATCAGCTTTTGAAAGTTGTTCATGATATAATTTCTTTACTATAGGTTGCTGATTGTTTACGCCCCGTATGACAAACCCATACCAATTAGTATCAATTTTAAAATCAACACCTAAAAAAACATTAAATGTTTCGGTACCTGCTTTTTTAAAACTGCTTAGATTACACCACATATTAAGTTCAAAATTATTTTTTAATAGCTCTTCATTTTTCCATTCTTCCGCCAATTGATTTATGTCAGTAAAGTTGCCTTTAGTGCTTTGCCATTTATAATTTACAAACAAAAACCATTCTTTAAATTCATCAATTCTTTTTGCCAGCAAATGATATAATGGTAACACGCTAGTATCTATAATGTCAAAAAGAATTCCGGTAGTTGCTTGTTGCTTTAGTTCATCACCTTGCAACTTAGATACTATTTCTTTTATGGATTCAAAGCGTTTTTGCACCGGGCTTTTAAGTTCTTCATAACCTTTTTCTATTTCAGCTTCCAATTCTTCAATAGTAGGTAGTTCTCCTTTTATATTATCAGGTAAGTTTTCATTTATTTTATATTCTGCTATTCCTATTGGTTTGTTGCTGTCTCTTAATGCATATTCTGCTACTAACCCATCTTTGGTTTTACACAGTATCAGCCCTATACTTGGTTCATCCCCTATAGTTTTTAATTGGTCATCAGCCAAGTTTAAATAGAATTCCATTTTGCCTTTATATTCAGGTCTAAATTCATCTATTTTCAGGTCTATAACAATATATCTTTTTAGGCGTGTATGATAAAAAAGCAGATCAAAAAAATATTCATTTTCGCCTAATACCATTTTGTATTGTCTTCCCATAAAGGAAAACCATTGGCCCAGCTCAAGTAGAAATTTGGTTAATTGATTCGTTAGAGCGTCTTCAAGATCTCTTTCTTTTGCTTCTTCTCCTAAATAAATAAAGTCAAACTTGTATGGGTCCTTAAATATTTGTTGTACAAGTTCTGATTGCTCAAGAGGTATTGTATGTGAAAAATTGCTTGAAATTTGTCCTTGCCGTTTGTACAAGCCACTTTCAATCTGGTGCACCATTATATCTCTACTCCATCCGTTTACGACAGTTTGTTCAATATAAAATTGTCTTTCCTTTTCGTCTTTTATCTTATCGAGCAAAGTGGTATGATGATACCAGCTCAATTTTGCAAGCTGCTCCTGCAAAATTAGATTTTCTTCTATGTGTTCTGATCTTGCAGGCATGGTCTGCAAAATTGCGAAATGAGGATAGACCATTGCAAAATCACGCATATACCTCAAATTGCGGGGAGAAAAACCTCTCATTTCAGGGAACTCAGCTTTAAGGTCTTTTGCCAAAGTATCAACTATCTTTTTACCCCAGCCTTCGGTTTTTTCCTGTTCAGCAATGGTATTACCAATTTCCCAATAAATGGCGAGCATTTGTGCATTAATAGTTAAAGCAGCTTGTAAACGCGCTTCTCTTATTTTATGTTTAAGCTTCGCAACTATATCCGCATATTTTGAGAAATCAGGGATCATTTGCTTTTAATTAGTTCTTTAATTTCTTTTAACAATAATTCGCTCTTTTCAAAAATATCCTGTAGCTGTTCAGGCCCTCGGTGATGCTCCCGATATCTGTATTCTAAGATTTTAGCTTGAAGCAGAACAATTTTTGCTTCTTCCATTTTGAGTTCCTGTCTTAAATCTATAGTTAAATTCTTAATCATAAATTATTCATTACTTCCTAAGAAATATACAGGCTGGGTATAGCTTTTTTCGTTATCCATAATGTTATTTTTTTTCTTTTTTCATTTCATTAACAATATCCATTGTTTCAACACTAACTGTACATACTCTTTTTAATAAATGAATTACTTCCTTTTTATAGTCTGAAAATTTGTAATTATTGAATTTTTCTACAATAGTTGGGTCTTTGGGTTTACCTTCTTTATATTGGTCTAAAATCCATTCTAAGGCGCTGCGGTTGCCAAGTTTATATTCCCATGCTTCTTTAGGTATACCTGTCAGCTTTGTATTTTCATCAACTATTATAGTCCCTGTTTCTTTATCAGCTTTTAATTTTGTTTTAGGAAAGTCTGAAATATTTGCATCTATCTGCTTTAATGCATATGGATGTACATTTTCATAATTCAAATGCAATTCCATTAGTATTTTTCCCCAATTTGCCCATTTATTGAAGTCGTCATAAAAAGGCAATCTTGGGAAATCTTTTTTTAGATTTAACCCATACTTTTCTTTATAATTTGGGTTATGCAATACGGCATATGTATAGCAAAATATATTCTCTTTAGCTATTTTTTTGTTTTTATACTTTTTAACAAATTGATCTAGTCCCCAATCTGTAAGATTGTCAATTACATTTCCATGCTTGTCTAAGCGGTATAACGGTATTAAGTGCGTACCTGCAGCAGGGCTTAAAAAATTAACTCCAGTTATTTTATCTGAAATAAGAACAGTGAAAGGCTTGTCAGTTGTAATACCCATTAAATTAATAACTAAATTATCTGCGCTTAAACTCTCACCAAATATAGCAGTGTGATTTGAAGTTAATCTATCACTTAATAATCTATCAGAATAGTAATATTGTTTAAAAAATGGCCTATATGGTATTTCAATTATTTTATTTTCTTCCAAAGAAGTTTTCTCATGTTTCTTGGCTCTTAATTTTAATGTTTCACTCCATTTGATAGATAAATTGAATTCATTTTGATTTATACTTTTATTATAAATCTCTTTAAAAAACTCTATTTTACTGATCAAATTATTAATTGAATAATCAAATACCCATTCGTCACGATTTGTAGAAATTCCAATTGTTTTAAATTCAAATATTGATTTCGCCTCTTCGACTAAAGGCAATAATTTATTAAAATCATTATCAGTTAAGTTTACCCAGTTATTTTTTTTATCGGGGAAAATATATTCAAAACTGATTTCTTTTAAAGAATTCTCTGATAACCATTGTAATTTTTGTTCTTTTCGCCAAAAATCATCTAATGAAATATACTGTATTGTGCAACTCTTTTTCTTTTTATCATTTTTTTTAACAAGAAACATTATTGCAACTCCTGTTTGTATACCAAATACATTATGAGTGGTACCCGCAATTTTGAAGTTTGTTCGTACGTCACTTTTAGTATCAATTATATACGCGAAGTCAAACTCTTCTTGCACAGTTTTTCTAAAACCATCAAAAGTCCGGCTATCAATATATGAGCGGTTTGTCACAAAAGCTATAATACCTTGATCATTTATTCTATCAAAAGCCCAACGATAAAAACGCGCGTACATATCATATACTTTCGTTTTTTGGGCAGTACTATTTTTTATAAATGTATCTTTTATACGCTGGTCAATTTCGGGGTACTCTCTGTTCTTGTTGTTATCATTCTCATTGGCCTGGTTAGCATTATAAGGCGGGTTACCAATAACCACCATCATTTTTTTACTATTCTGGCGCATGATGCGTTTTGAGTTTTCTTCTGTAAAAGGATTGAACAGGTCATTTTGTCTTGCTCTCTTAAAACCCAAATTATCCAACGTATCCATAAAGCAGAGGTGCTCAAATTCGGCATACTGGCCCATTTTCTGTTTATAGGTAAACTCAATATTTAGATTGGAAATATAGTAGGGTAAAATAGCAACCTCATTCGCATTCAGCTCATTCTTATATTTATATTCCAGCTTATCACGTCTGATATGGTCAATAATATCACAAATAAAAGTGCCTGTACCGGTGGCAGGGTCTAGTATCTCTACTCCTTTATCATGTAAGAATTTGCCAAAATGTTTATGCAGTAAATAGTC
>Ga0207135_1090_pt1 | contig 9691 bp, 7 predicted proteins | sample Alteio_BWMinHeat_10_FD_153530 | JGI IMG/M metagenome (GOLD analysis project Ga0207135, IMG submission 153530) | Enriched cells from forest soil in Barre Woods Harvard Forest LTER site, Petersham, Massachusetts, United States -... | ecosystem: Environmental > Terrestrial > Soil > Temperate forest >...
TCATCGGGGCTTCTGAACACGTATAGATCTGTGTTATCTGCCTGCGGGTCAAGTGAAATGAGCGGCGCTTCTCGATGGCTGGATGCATATCCGGGGATAGATAATGCAAACAAGCCCAACAAAACGCAACACTTCTTTAACCCTTGAAATAATCTAGTTTTTTTCATGAGCATTTCTTTTAAAAATTTTGAACAATACAGGCATATACGCATTAACATATCGTTTAGATTTTTCTTTTCTCAAAAATCAATTACACTTAATATGCATTTCAAATGCGCAGCATATCAGTAACAACACATAAGTTGTTGATAAACACAGTAAGTAAAACGAAGAATTGAAATTATTAGTGGTCGGATGGATTATAGCTTCCGTAATTATTATTTAAATTCCGGAAATCTCCGCGCTTCCATGCCTGGAAGAAGTCGCCCCATGCAAATGGGTTTAGAATATTCATAGGTTGGCCATTCGGCATTCCTATATAAGCAGCATTTTTTTGCTTGAGAAGCCTGGTACATGGCCTGGCTTTCTCTTCCATCGCGAGGCAATGTAAGAGCAATAGCACGCAATGTGTATTTATTCGTATTCATCCGCGCAATTTCATATTGATCGTTTGGAATGTACCAGTATCTGAATGCATAATCAAATTCTTCCCTCGATGGCAATGGGCGGACAATAGCTTCAGGCAAATAAAAGGTATCCTGCACCATCAATGCTACTACTGAGTAATAAATGCCTTCAATTCTTTTTGGAATTATTATTTCTTTTGTGCGAAAACCAAGATTAGAAAAAATGAGCGTATCTCCCTTATAACAAACAATACTGAAAACGCCCGTATTGCTGCAATTAACACCTCTGTTTTGGTTTTTTACTACTACAGTTGTATTAGGTACATAACGCATACTGTCAGAGGTCATAACTACCCCATCTACCTGCACCAGGTTTTGAAAGGTTTGTCCGTACATGACAAATGTTGAAATACACAATATTATTGAAAGGCTATATATGCGCAGATATATCATCACGTAAAGTTACAATATTAATAGTGTCATATAACTGTAGCAGTTATTTGACGCGGCAAAGAAAGCTGAGTTTAGCGTATTTTTGTAAATAATTTCAGCACTTTAACAAAGGTTTAGATGACAAAAGAAGCAATCGTAGCAGCGCTCAGCAATGTACAGGAACCCGACCTGGGTAAGGATCTTATTACGCTCAATATGGTTCATGATATAGTGGTAGATGGAAAGAATGTTTCTTTTACAGTAGAACTAACTACACCCGCCTGCCCGCTTAAGGACATGATAGAAAAAGCATGCATTAATGCTATTCGTCACTTGGTTGATAAAGAAGCAAACGTGACTGTGAACATGACCGCAAAAGTGAACAGCAACCGTAAAGACAATAAAACAATATTACCCGGAGTAAAAAACATTATCATGGTTGCTTCTGGTAAAGGTGGTGTCGGTAAATCTACCGTTGCAGTAAATTTCGCGCTTGCTCTTGCACAAGAAGGGGCAAGTGTCGGCCTGTTAGATGCGGATATATATGGGCCTTCTATTCCTATCATGTTAGGCATTCGTGATGAAAGGCCTAAGATGATTGATGTGAATGGCAAGGGCATGATCGTACCAATAGAGAAATATGGCATCAAAGCTATGTCAATAGGTTTACTGGTTGATGAGAAACAGGCTGTTATATGGAGGGGTCCCATGGCAAGTTCAGCATTACGTCAATTTATTTCTGATGTGAATTGGGGTGAGCTCGATTACCTTGTTATTGACTTACCTCCGGGCACTGGCGACGTACATCTTACTTTAGTACAGGCTATTCCGGTTACCGGTGCAGTTATTGTTTCTACACCACAGGCAGTTGCAGCAGCAGACGCACGCAAGGCCATCATGATGTTTAGACAACAACAAATTAATGTACCTGTTTTAGGTATTGTTGAAAATATGGCTTACTTCACTCCTGCAGAACTGCCTGACAATAAATATTACATATTTGGTAAAGGTGGTGCAAGAAAAATGGCTGAACAATTTGAATTACCATTCCTCGGAGAAATTCCAATTGTTCAATCTATTCGTGAAGGTGGTGATATGGGCACCCCGGCAGTAATGGATGATGAACCGGTTTCAAAACAGGCTTTTCTTGAATTATCCCGCAGAATTGCACAAAACATTGCTATACGCAATGCCAACCTCGAGCCTACTAAAGTGGTAGAGATGACCGGTAGTTAGTGCACTGAAGAGAATTCATATTTAGTATATCCGCCCGGAATAGGATTGTAGACAATATAATGGAGCGAATCTATGCTATAATCATAATAAGCAGTCGACCAAAAGTCTGTTGTACTTCCAATATTACCCGTACCAAATGTTACTGATCTGCCCGCAGGTAATAATGTTCCCGGATATATATAGCTGAGTATGCTTATAGAAGTAGAAATGCTGGTATCATTATTAATAGCAAAATAAGTTCCGTCATGGCTATACACTGTGTCTGTATCCGGTGGTGTTCCCGAAGGATTATGTGCAGTATAGTGAACATTCCATGTTCTGCTCTCTGTTATCTTTCCTAATATATCTTGCCCGATAGAAATATAAACACTTTTTGAAACGGGAGTGCCTGTATCATTTACTTGTAGTGTTACATTGAACGGGCGCGGCACTAAAAAGGTGTATACGGGGCTGTCAAGAGTAGAAGTAGCACCCGTACCAAATGTCCATAAAAATTTACTGGTAGGGGCTGCGGTGCTGTAAAATTTTATACTCTTACCTATATATAAGGTATCATTATACAAAATATTCAGGTCCTTAATATAACCTGACAAACCGGTATTCTTGCTACAGCTATATAATACAACAGAAAATAATGAAAGTGCGATTATCTTATAGAGTTTCATAGCAAAACTTTACATAAATATAATAATTACTTTCCAACAGACAGCATATTCATGAACAGCCTTATAGCTCCTGTATTACCTGCCGGCAACTGCCTGAAGAATGCCAATGATGTATAGATATAATGCCCCTTCCCATACCCTGTATAGATAGTACTTCCTTGTAGCGGTTTTTCACCTGTATCATTCATTTCAAAGAGTTCTGTGTATTTTTCGTCTTGCTTGCTAGTAAAATACAATCCTCTTTCTTGAACCCAGCCATCAAAATCTTTGTCAGTTATTTTATTAGGGTAATTCAATAGCCTATGCTCAGGGTGCAGGAATTTCACTTTTGCGTCTTCTTCTGTCACACGTTCATTTGCAAGCGTAAAGGGATAAGGGCCAATATTGGTGGTAGATAGTTCCTGCAGGTTATTGTATTGCATTACCAACGTGCCCCCGCTTTGTACATATTTTAAAAGAGTGGGCATCCAGTACTTCATCCTCTTCTCTACGTTCACAGCACGTACTCCTGTTACAATAGCATCGTATTGCTTCAGCTTATTCGCATCTCTCAGTTCGCTTTCTTTTAAAACATCTACCTGCAATCCCGTAAGCCTTAATATATCTGCTACATAATCACCTGCACCTTCTATATATCCTATTTTCTTCACTGTGCATTTCCAGTCTTTTTGTAACACCTTAGCTTTTGCTTGCGTAAAATATTGTAATGTAGGTATGTGGTTGTATTGTATTAAATGCAGTGTTTTGTAATAATACTTACTACCATTCTTCGCATATGCAATAAAGGGGTTATTATACTTGTTAATCTTTACTGGCATTGATATAACAGTATCAGCTCCTGCTTTCATATTGATATTATTTGTAACCGCGAGAGGCTTTGTATTTAACAAGTCACCATCTGCAATACTCAAGCTTACGCCATCTATATTTTTGTTTGCATGTAGCCTTATATCTGCTGTTATAGTATTATTAGCATCCGCGATCAGGATATTATTCACAAACTCCACCGTCATATCCGGCACTATTCTCAATTGCTCCACAACATCACCTTTTACCGGGTCTAACTTCTTATAAGATAGCGGCACTTTTACATCAAAATATTCATCTCCTATTTTCAGTTTTACAACAGCATTCAAATTGTTGGGTGTTTCAGCCAACCCTATTAAACTATCATTAGGCATTTTATATACGCTCGGGTCAATACTTGGCTCAGCAAGCCAATAGGGTTCTGTAATAGGTGTATTTTCAGTTATGGTAATGGTATGATCAAATGAATACAACGAATCATTTCCAATGGATAAATTCATACCTGTATCATCATTTAGCCAATGAATACTTTTCAGTTTCACAGGTGTCTGCGACCTTGCAATAATATTCATCTTAAAAGGCAGTGTTGCTCCTGCTGTGGCTTGTGGCTGCTTAGCAACCACTTCTGCCAATAATCCGCTGCAATCCAATATCAGTTTATCAAGTTCCTGCATCTTCTCATATCCCCAATAACCGCCCACCGTAGCTATCTTTTTACGTATTTCTAAAAGCGCAGGCAGGCTAGCATCAGGATGATTAAAATCAAACCCTTCTAACACAGCCTGTATATCCTTTCCTATATCTTTTCTGCCAACCCTGCCCCATGTAATATCTATACCATCAAACAAACTATTTGTCAATGTATCACCATCAACCAACTTAAAGTATTCATACTGTGTACCCGGCATTTGAGGCGTTCCGGCTCCCTGGCTTTTATGAACACTACGGCTAATGCCTGCCATTTCTCCCGCACCCATACCAAAGCCCGGCATGTATTGTCCCACCTCTGTTTTAAACATATCCTCACTGGTAGTATTAAAGCTTCCAAACCTGAAAGCATTAAAAAGCAAACGTTTTGATTCACAAGGGTCTGAAAATTTAATAGCCATAATGCTCTGGTTGTCTTCATAGCCTGGCCTTATATAAAATGTAATTACATTACTACCATTATTCGCCATTTTATATGCATCAGCTGCTATAACTGCTGAAGCAGCATGTTGTCCGTGCCCTGCTCTTGCATCCGGCGGAAAACGGCATATCACTACATCAGGCCTGAACCTACGCATTACAAATGCAGCATCAAAAACAAGATCATCTTTATACCAATGTTTGAACGTTTCTGCTGCACTTTTAGAAAATCCAAAATCTACCGCACTCGAAAAATATTGTTCAGCTCCGTCTATCTTCCTCGCTTCAAGCAGTTCATGGGTTCTTATCAACCCAAGCGCTTCACCTTGCTCACTGCCCAATATATTCTGCCCGCCGTCGCCTCTTGTTAAAGACAAATAGCCCGTTCTCACATTTTTTTCATTCACAAGCCATGCAAGCAGTCTTGTATTTTCATCATCGGGGTGTGCCGCTACATACAGCACATTCACCAAATGTTTTAATTGTGCTATTTCATGATAAATTTTAGCTGAGTTTTCAGGGCGTACTTGTTGTGCATTCGCTAATATGGTACTACCGGATAAGGCAACGAGTAATAATAACTTTCTCATGGTATATAAAATAAAAATCCCCCGAATTCATTCGGGGGATAAAAGTAAGCGGTTTATTATTTATCTGTAGCCAGATATGAATAGTAATTTTTTATTGCCTTATATCTCCTCCGGTTAGAGAGGTTGACCGAGGCTATACTATAGTGAGCCAATCAACTGCTCGCCCTGGTGCTTATATTCTTCTTCAGCAGCAGAGCCCTTAGCAGCTTCTATAGCCTTATTAGCAGCCATCTTAGCATCTTCTTTGTGCCCTAATTTCTTTTCTATCCTTGCTTTTAGCAGCCACATGTAATAGGCCTTAGGATTAGCATCTACAGACTTATCAACGTAGGTTTTAGCCTTATCGAGGTTTTGGTTGGTCTCGTAATAATAATTAGCGGCCTGGAAATAGGGTATGTCAGGATTATTGATCGCCTTATCAATAGAAGTGCTTATGCGCTCTTCATTATGAGCAACAATAGGTATTACAACCCTCGTCTTTTCCCATTCCATTTCCAGTCTACAACTGTTATAGGTAATATTAGTTATGCTCATAGTAAATGTTTGAACATTCTTATCCAACATTTTCGATTTTACTTTAAAGCGCGCCACATCATCGGTGTTGCTATAACCATATGCACCCCAATTACCTGTACCTTTATTCAGTATTATTTCCCATTCTGCTTTGCCGGGAATAGTATACAATGCATACTCACCCGCCTTTATATTCTGTCCACCAATTTCCACATCTTCCCCTATCTTTATTTTGGTAGCTGAGTTAGCACCTGTGCGCCATACTTTATCGTAAGGAACAAGATCACCAAAAATAACACGGCCTCTCATGGATGGCCTGCTATAATTGATCTCAATATTTGAGGTCGAAAAATCCTGGCTGATCTTAGCACCCGGGCTTAATGCCGGTAATTTAAGGCCTTGGGCATCGGCATAACAAAAAGACCCGATTGCTAATAAAGAAAGTAAAATCTTTTTCATTTGCTTTGTTTTTAGAGCCTGCAATTTAAGTGTAAACAGTAAGAAAACAATACTTAAATATTTATTAACAATAACTATTAGTCAGCTATTGATTAATCTATTAATAATCAACTAAATCGTATTAAAATAAAGCAATTCTTGGTTATTTTTACCCCATGGACCGTTCTCAACTGGTAGTATCAATTCGCAATAAAAGATCTTTGCTTTGTGTGGGCCTTGATACTGACTTGCAAAAAATACCCAAACATCTCTTTTCTGAGGAGGATCCGGTTTTTGCTTTTAATAAGGCTATTATCGATGCTACCAAAGAATATACAGTTGCTTATAAGATAAATACAGCATTTTACGAAGCACAAGGCATAAAAGGTTGGTTAAGCCTTGGCAAAACATTGGACTATATTCCAAAAGATATTTTTACGATCGCAGATGCCAAACGAGGTGATATTGGAAATACTGCCGAACAGTATGCAAAAACTTTTTTTGATACCTACCCTTTCGATAGCGTTACAGTTGCTCCTTATATGGGAGCCGACAGTGTGAAACCATTTATGCAATTTCCCGGTAAATGGGCTATTGTGCTTGGACTAACCTCTAATGCAGGTAGTGCAGATTTTCAATTGCAACAATCAGGCAATCAATTATTGTATGAAAAAGTATTACAAACAGTATCTGGCTGGGGCACTCCTTCAAATACCATGTTTGTCATTGGTGCCACACGCAAAGAACAATTAAAGCATGTGCGCGAAATGTTGCCTGAACATTTCTTTTTGATACCCGGTGTAGGCGCGCAGGGTGGTGATGTACCAACTGTTTGTGAAAACGCTATGAACAAAGATGGCGGTATATTAATAAATGTTTCCCGTGCAGTCATTTATGCAAGCAGTGATATGTCCTTTGCCGAACAAGCCAGCAAAGCAGCGCAGGAATACCAAAAACAAATGTCTGCCTATTTATAAACTCCATTTACAATGAACGAAGCCCTGCTGCAGCTTATTTGGCAACATAGCCTGTATAATACCGCCGAACTTAAAACAACTGACGGAGAGCCCATAACAGTATCATTTGTAGGCAAACGCAATACAGATGCAGGTCCTGATTTTTTGGAAGCAAAAGTGAGAGTAGGCAAAACATTGTTGGTCGGGCATATTGAAATGCATATCAATAGTAGCGACTGGATAAAACATAAGCACCAAAATGACCCTGCTTTTAAAAATATTATCCTGCATGTAGTATACAAGAATGATAAGATTGTTGATACAAATGCACCCACATTAGAACTTCAGGACCATATTCCTGCGCATATACTAAAGCAATACCAGCATCTCATCTATGCAAAAACAACTATTCCCTGCGCTAAACAGCTGCATACTGTAAAGGACATTACCAAACATAGCTGGCTCAGTCGCATGCTTGCAGAAAGATGGGAAGATAAATTAGGCGACTGGAAAGAGCTACTCGATAAGACCGCAGGCGATTGGAGCCAATTATTGTATTGGCGCACTGCAGCAAACTTCGGATTTAAAACAAACTCCTCACCTTTCTTATTGCTCGCCCAATCCATTCCCCTGAACGTTTTAGCAAAACATCGTGAAAGCTTGTTACAAATAGAAGCATTGCTCTTTGGCCAGGCCGGAATGTTAGACAAAAAATTCAAAGACGCCTATCCGCTTGCTTTGCAAAAAGAATACTTGTACTTGCAGAAGAAATATAAACTCACTCCTATACCTGTTCATCTTTGGAAATTCATGCGCTTACGACCAGCCAATTTCCCTACTATACGCATTGCACAATTCGCAACCCTGGTTCATCAATCAATACATTTGTTTTCAAAGATCATAGAAACAGCTACAGTAAAAGAGATAACCCCTTTATTCGACATCACCGCAAGCGGGTATTGGGAAACACATTTTCGTTTTGACGAACCTAAAACCAAACACTCAAAAAAGCATGTAGGTGCTGCTTCCATTCAGAATATTATCATCAATACTATTGCACCTGTACAATTCTTATATGCACAACAACAAGGCACAACAAAACAACAGGAAAAAGCGCTGCAACTGCTGGAATCAGTACCTGCTGAAAAGAATAAAATATTAAGCTTGTGGGAAACAACAGGTTGGAAAGCCGAAAATGCAGCACAATCCCAGGCGCTCATACAACTATGTAATAATTATTGCTCCTCCAAACGCTGTACAGAATGCAGTATCGGGTTAAGTATTATCAGGCAACCAAATTCATGATGCCCAGATTTTAGTTACTGCCTCACAATTTTCTGAGTATATAGGTCATTTATCTTTATAAAATAGACGCCCTCGGCAAAAGAAGCAATATCGATTATTACCCTTTTGCTATTATATTTTTCGCACAATATCTTTTGACCAATAGTGTTAGTGATCTCTATTTTATTAATTAAAAGATCGGCCTCAATACTTACTTTATTGATTACAGGATTAGGAAATATTTTTATTCTTCTATATTGCTCCATTTCATTTACACCAGTTGTTACTACTCTAATATATGATACAGAAGAGGTATCATAGCACCCACCACTTATAATAATGCAACGATACTTATAATTATTCATTAAAAATAAAGTGGGATATATGTTTAAATCATTCGTTGTAACACCACTATAAGGTGATGTGTTTATTAAATTAACAAAACCAGAGCCCCTATCCTCCTGCCACTGATACGTTACCCCTATTCCAGTAACAGGGGTTGAAAAAATGGCTGCAGACCCTATTATTACAGTATCTCTATACGGCGTAATTTGTATTGTGTTATTTCCTGCCCTGAAAACGTCGAAAAGTTCGCACGATGTTAGCGCACGGCTCCAAACACCAATATCATCAATTTTACCATTAAAATACCTCGCACATGCATAATGTCCCTTACCAATCAGAAAATTACTGAAGTTACCCGTATTTACAGTAATTGGCGATGAAAAAACAACAGTACTTGTTGTCTTAAATGCGCCATCAACATATATCTTGATTGAATTATAATCCGGCCCAAATGAGGTATCATATAATGCAGCAAAAAAATGCCAACCATTCGTTAATGTATCAGTGACCTGCGTTGCATCGGTAGCCACACACACGCCATCTACACGGGCTTTAGCCGGAGAGCCAGTGTAATCTATTTCTAAAGAAAAATTCTTTGCAACCTGTGAGCAACTTGACGTAGTAGCACCATACCCTGCTATTACAAGGCCATTATTGCATGAGGCTGGAAGTGCATTATATTGAAACCAACATGTAATGGTACGCGCGGCGTTGCCTGTAGGCGGCAATAA
>Ga0207135_1092_pt1 | contig 9538 bp, 11 predicted proteins | sample Alteio_BWMinHeat_10_FD_153530 | JGI IMG/M metagenome (GOLD analysis project Ga0207135, IMG submission 153530) | Enriched cells from forest soil in Barre Woods Harvard Forest LTER site, Petersham, Massachusetts, United States -... | ecosystem: Environmental > Terrestrial > Soil > Temperate forest >...
GTGATATGCTGTTGCATATTGTTTTTTACAGCAAAATAGGTGCTGAGCAGGAGCAATTTAGCCTGGATGATGTGATAGAAACAGTATGTAATAAACTGATAGCGCGGCACCCCCATATATATGGCCATGTAAAAGTGGAGAATGAACAGGAATGCCGAACTGTGAAACTACTGTATGATCTTCAAAACAGCTTCAACTACTTCGTCCTGTTTATACCTGCTCACAGTTCCTGCTTTTTTAATGATAATACTCTTATCGGCTGTAAATATCCGCGACGGTCTTATATAAGAATCAGCAGGCAATGATCCGTTTTGAAAATCCGCGCCTGTAAGTGTTACAGCAAAACTGTCTTTCGTATGTTGGCTGGTTATCTGGCAGAGTATAATATCATCTCCCGGTAGATCAGCAAGTACAAATGCAGGCCTTCGCTTACTGCCCGAAAGGTCAGAGAATGGAAAAGGTATTACTACAACATCACCCCTTATAAATTCTCCCATGCTTTATCTTCTTCAGGGGTAAGCCAATCTTTTGCGAGCACTTTTTCACTGGCATAATGGGTCATGGGTTCATCCAATATAGCAGATTGGCTTGATACATCTTCTATACTAAACACGATCACTTCCACTTGTTTACCTATAAAGTCTTTAGGTACTTCAATGGAGATATGCTGTTTTTGAGGAGTTATTACCCTTCTTATCATACTACAAAGTTATGCAAATATATTATAGATGGGTTTGACCACATTTTGTACAGAGATTTTTTTCGCTGCTTTTTTCATATTTATCAGGGGTTTCAGGCTATTTTGTAACTTTATACAAGCCATACCCGTAAATGAAAATTCTGCTACTTATATTATCGGTCATATTTCTCTTCTTTCCGCTTTTTACAAACGCACAAATTATTACGACAATTGCAGGGAAAGGGACACCTAACTATAGTGGAGACGGTGGACTAGCAATTAATGCCGAATTTAATTACCCCGTTTGTGTTAGGCTTGATTCATTTGGCAATATGTATATTGCCGATGTTAACAATAATGCTATTCGCAAAATTGATATTTCCGGAACTATTACGACTATTGTTGGTGGTGGAGCAAATGGATATTCGGGAGATGGTGGGCTTGCTATTAACGCCAAAGTGTATGGTCCACACGATGTAGCATTTGATAAAGCAGGGAATCTTTATTTCCCTGACGAAGAAAACAATGTAATACGGAAAATAAATACCTCCGGTGTTATATCCACGGTTGTTGGAACCGGAACAGCTGGCTTTTATGGAGATGGGGGGCTAGCAACGTTAGCTGAATTGAATAAACCTTATGCAATTTTTATTGATGATACTGGCAATATTTTTATATCTGATATTTTTAATTTTAGGGTAAGAAAAGTAAATACTTCTGGCATCATAACAACTGTAGCTGGTGATGGGTCTAGCGGATTCAGTGGTGATGGCGGGCCAGCTATTGCTGCCCAATTTGGTCCGGAGGGGCCGCATTATATTATGGTTAACCATTCTGGCGAGCTTTATATCGCTGATTGGTCAAATCACCGTCTCAGGAAAGTAGATACTTTCGGTATTATTACAACTGTTGCTGGTAATGGCACTAATATCCACTCCGGTGATGGCGGACCTGCCACTTCTGCCGGTGTTAATCCGATTGGAGTTGTTTCAGACGCTTTCGGAAATATATATATATCAGGTGGCATTATACGCAAGGTAAACGCTGCTGGTATCATCACAACGGTTGCTGGTATTGATACCCCGGGCTTTTCCGGTGATGGAGGTTTGGCTACAGCTGCAAAATTCAACGATCCGCATTGCTCATATATAGATAAGAATCAAAATCTTTACATTGCCGATATATTAAATAATAGAATTAGAAAAGTTCACTTGAACGTCGAGGTAGATAACCTGGAACAACCACAAAATAAGATTGCCATATACCCCAACCCCACATCAAATCAAATAAGCATTTCTGCATCAACCAAAATAGAAAACATTATTATTACCAATACAATTGGGCAAGTGGTGTTTTCTCAAAACAATATCAATTCAGAAAAATTGCAGGTAGATGTTAAGAGTTTTGTAGCGGGTGTGTATTTTATAAAGATCAACGATCTCCTGGTACAGAAGTTTATAAAAGACTAATTACTATTCTTTCACAAATTTCTTTATTACTTTTTCCCCATCCATATTTACCTCAATAAAATAAATGCCATCAACTAATCTGCTAATATCTATTTGTTGCCTGGGCAATGTTATTTCTCCTTCAAGCAACTTTCTTCCCATAATATCCAATATTAAGTAATTACAACCCATACTCAACTGTCCACTGTTCACTGTTATCTGTAAACTGCTACTCGCCGGGTTTGGATAAATTTCTATACCATTATTTGCAGTAGCAATATTCACCACATTAGTTGTATCTCCAATACTTTTTCCACAACTTGTATCAAATGTTACTTTACGTATATTAAAGTTTTCTTTACTTGTAATATATAAATTGCCGCAGGTATCAAATGCTACCCCTGAAGGGTCCCATATTCCGGCAGAATCAGCTGGTCCATTGTCACCACTATAAATAGAATTTCCATTTCCTGCAATTGTATGTATAATGCCGGATGCATCTATTTTTCTAACTCTATTATTTCCAAGGTCGGCAATATATAGATATCCTGATTTATCCCATGCCAAAGCAACTTCATTAATATTTGCAGATGTTGCAGGGATACCATCTCCGTTATACAAACCACTTCCTGTTCCTGCTATTGTATGAATAATATTAGTTCCCACATCTACCTTTCTTATTCTATAATAATCCCCAATAAATAAATTACCGAGTGTATCTACATAAATTCTTCCTGCATGTATTTTTGCTGTATCTGCAGTTCCTCCATCACCGCTATATCCAACAACACCGGTTCCCACAATTGTGGTAATAATACCGGATGTATTAACTTTACGAATTCTTGTTGCATCGCAAATGAATATATTACCTGACCTATCAATGCATACTCCACCAGGGGCGTATAAAGAAGCGGCAGTAGCATATCCTCCATCACCCGCAAATACGCTGCCTCCATTACCTGCAATTGTATAAATTCTACCAAACGTATCTACTTTACGGATTCTATGATTTCCAACATCCACTATGTATACATTACCAATATTGTCTGTTGCGACCCATTGAGGTGAACTTATTTGAGCAATATTTGCTAACCCGCTATCCCCACTAAATCCGGCAACACCTGTACCAGCAAAAGCAGTAATAATCCCAGATCTTGATATTTTGCGCACCCAGTTAAAGCTTGCCTCAACAAAATAATAATTACCTTTTATATCAAAAGTACCTCCGTAAGGAATATTTAATTGTGCACTAATTGCAGGTCCTCCATTACCACTATCACCTGCAATACCTGTTCCAGCTATAGTAGTAATAATTTGTGCCGAAACAAAGAAGGGAATAAATAATAACAGGCACAACAGAGTTTTCATATAGTAAAAGTAAAAAATGTTTTTGTTTGCTTATTATTATTAATACGCATGTTTTCGTGCTATACATCTATATGCATACTGCCTTTACAAACCTTCACATGTACAAAGGGGACAATGTCATTAAGCATATTTTCAAGCTCATTTCCAACAATAACATACACATGCAATAACAAATATTTATTCCCGCTCCTCATAATTTCTAAACCCTATCGTACCTTTGTTCTAGGTTATACGCTTTCCCAAAAGCATATAATTGAAGTTCTTTATTTATTGGCGCTATCACAAAATACCATCACTGGTATTTCAATTTCCTGCATGTCCGCTAATGTGACATTTGGGAGATATGGATTTTAATAATAGCTCGGTCGTATCGGGGTTTACATTAAATATCTTCCTTCCGGATCTCCCACAAAAAAATTTTCTACTGTAGCGACATTTGACTCTTACCTTCCGCTTTTTCTAAAAATATTTTTCTTCCGCTCAGCGGAAAAAATGTGGATAATTTCAACCTAATATATTGAAGGTCAATCAACTATAAAATTTTCCACCCGGCAAAAAGCGGAAGCAAACCGGAAGTAAAGCGGAAGTAAGGTATGGGAGTGCTTAAAAAATAATTATTATTCCTGCCACCTGTATCCATCTGCTTTCAGGTCGCACAATTGTAGCACGCGGTGTATCACCGTATAAGCAACCTCTTCAATTGTTTTTGGCTGGCTGTAAAAAGAAGGGGTAGCCGGGCAAATAATGCCTCCTGCTTCGGTTACCGCTGTCATGTTTTTTAAATGAATGAGATTATAGGGCGTTTCACGCACCACGCAGATTAGTTTACGTCTTTCTTTCAGCATTACATCCGCGGCACGTGTTACCAGGTCGTTACTCATACCACTGGCTATTCTGCCTAGTGTGCCCATACTGCAGGGGCATATAATTAATGCGCCATAAGAAGAGCTGCCCGACGCAAAAGGTGCCATAAAATCATTCTTATCCCATACTTTGAATGGAAAATTGTCATAGCCCTTATTGCCCAGTTCATGCTCCCATACTATGCGCGCATTATCGCTCCATACAAGGCTTACCTCCGTTACCTGGCTATGCAACTGTTGCAATTTTTCCAGCAATACTTTTGCATATACCGCACCGCTGGCTCCCGAAATGGCTACGGCTATCTTCATGTATGGGAAATGTTAATAATTTATAACAAAAAACAAAGCTACATGGAAAAATGGTAAATTAGTCGTTCAAAATAACTGTGATGAAGCGTTTATTAATTACACTTTTTGCTTTTGTGCTGTTTAACCCGTTTTTATTTGCCGGTGATAAAAACAAAAAGATCGCCGCCGAACAAACGGATGACAAGGAAATTCATTGGCTTACATGGGACGAAGCCCAGGTGAAGATGAAGCATATACCTAAAAAAGTATGGGTGGATGTATATACAGACTGGTGCGGCTGGTGCAAAAGAATGGACGCTACTACTTTCAAAAATCCCGACCTGGTACGGTATATGAACCAGAAGTTTTATGCAGTGCGGTTCAATGCAGAAAAGGACGATCACATTATGTTTCTTGGCAAGCAATATGATATAGTGCCTCAAACAAGAACCAGCCAACTGGCCATAGACCTCATGCACGGACAATTATCATATCCCACAGGTATATTTATGGAAGAAGGTTTTCAAAATCCGCAACCGGTGCCGGGCTATCACCCCACACAGGAAATGGAAATGATACTGAGGTATTTAGGTGATAATACGTATAAGACAACCAAGTTTGAAGAATACCAGAAAACTTTTACGCCTACGTGGAATGATAACGCCACACCAAAATCTCCGGCATCAATAGGGGCGCATTAAGAAAGAGAAGATCACTTTTTAACAGGTTTCTTTTTTGCGGGTTTTTCTTCCTGCTCAACGATATATTTCATATCACTTGCGTAAAATTTGCAGGCAGGTTTCAGTCCGCATATTTCACATTTAGGCCTGCGCGCAAGGCATATATACCTGCCATGCAAAATGATCCAGTGATGTGCTTTATGCACCAATGCTGTGGGGATATACTTAAGCAATTGCTGCTCTGTTTGCAAAGGGTTCTTTGCATGTATAGTCAACCCTATTCTTGCAGACACGCGAAATACATGAGTATCTACGGCCATATTGGGTTGATCAAAAATAACAGAGGTGATAACATTAGCCGTCTTTCTGCCTACGCCGGGTAATTGCACTAATTCTTCTACCGAATCGGGTACTATGCCTTTGTATTTTTCCATCAGCATTTTGGCCATGCCTATGAGATGCTTTGTTTTGTTATTAGCAAAGGTCACGCTACGTATCAGTGGTTCTACATCTTCAAACTCAGCTTGGGCAAGTGTTTCAGGGCCCGGAAATTTTTTGAAAAAAGGAGGTGTTACTATATTCACACGCTTGTCGGTGCATTGGGCAGACAGAATAACTGCTACCAATAATTCATAGGGGTTTATATAATGCAGTTCTGTTTCTGCATCCGGATTGTTTTTTTGAAACCAGTCAATTACAAATTTATATCGCTCTGCTCTTGTCATAAAACCCCCTGACCATAAGGGGACCACGAATATAAAGAAAAGAGCCCCAACATATAAGGTCAGGGCTGTAATTCAAAAATATGACTGCTATCATTTTGTATCAGGTTCAAACTCCAGCACGGCAGAGTTCATGCAAAACCTTTTGTGGGTTGGCGGCGGGCCATCATCGAATATATGCCCCAGGTGCGAATCGCAGCGGCCGCAAAGCACTTCGCTCCTGTCCATGCCATGGCTATGGTCTTCCTGGTAACGAACACTGTTGGGGCGTAAAGGTTCATAAAAGCTGGGCCAGCCGCAAGTGCTTGCAAATTTTGCATCTGACTTAAAAAGCGGGTTGCCGCAAACCGCACAGTAATAAGTGCCTTTTACATCGGTCTTCCAGTATTTGCCTGTAAAAGCCCATTCGGTGCCCTTATCACGGGCAATATCATACACCGTATCGGAAAGAATTTTTTTCCATTCGGCATCAGTCACATGTAAGTGTGTAGTATCTGTACGTGAATAATAAGGATTGTTCTCGTGTCCTGCCATAGTTGTATGTTTTTGAGCGTTGGTGCATTGTGCTAGTAGCAAAGCACTGCAAATGAATAATATGATGTTTAAGCGGCGCATAGAAATTTTAATTACAATTAAATAACGAAGTGTATAAAGGATTGGTTTTGAAAAAGCTGTTAAATTGCATTAACAAAATTCGTAAATATCATGGAAACACCTACACAATATAATATTAACCTGGATGTAAAATTTCCGCACCTGCAATTAATTGATATTCCCGCAGTAGTGGCAGCAAATACAGAAAAGTGGTTCAACCAGACATTGAGCCAGGTAAATGACAGCGTGGTAAGAATAGGAATAGTGGAAGGTGAGTTTCATTGGCATAAACATGATAATGATGATGAATTCTTTTTTGTGCTGGAAGGGCAACTGTTGATAGACCTTGAAGACAAAACCATAGAGCTGAACCCCATGCAAGGCACCACCATTACCAAAGGTGTGATGCACCGCCCTCGTGCGCCAAAGAAAACGGTGATGTTGATGGTGGAGACGGCAGCTATACAGCCAACAGGAGATTAAGTGTCCATTCTATGTGATGAGTTGTGTTCAACACTTAACAATGAAGTAATAATTAATTAAATTTTAAGCTGTATCATGTTAATACTGACTGTGTAGTTTCGTGCTGCTCATAAAAGCAGTGGTATGCTGAAAAAAGAATTTACCGTATCCAACTATACGTTACAGCGCATTAAAGATGCCGTGAACGCTATTGTTGCCGTTCATAAAAATGATTACAGACTAGAGGATACAGGGAATAATTCTATGCGATTATATTGCCGCACAGGCTATAGCTGGGGCACTGTTGCAGAATTTAATTGGGACTCCCCAACAGAAGACCAGATGGAAATGAGTATTGAATGCAAGCCTAATTCTGACGTATTTCTTACCCATCAATTGCAGAAAGAATACCAGGAAAAATACCTTAATAATCTTCACGACCTCTTTATTAAATACGTTGATAAACTCCCGCTGGTACGTAAGGAACCAAATGTTTATAAAATAAGCTTTAAAAAACGGCTTGGCTTAATATTAAGCACGGCGTTCATTACAGTTGTTGTTGTTTTGATCATTCTGAATTCAACTGAGTAAGGTATTAATACTTCCATTCAAGGAGAGCGGGTGTCTACCCGCTTTTTACTTGATCTCAAAGATGCAGGAGAAAGAACCGGTTTGCCGAACCACTTGTATCCCATGCCCTGGGGCCTTATTCATAAAGTCAATCAACAAGCTTGAAAAGGTAAAATAGGCGATGAACTTTTTTGTGTGGATCAGCTTTTTAACATCATCGAAATTTTCTACATTTTTGTCATCATTAAACACTTTTATTATTACCTCATTATTGAAATGATGAAAGCTCCTTGTTGTGTATATACCTTTCTGTTCCCCACTGTCTGTTGTACTATAATTGTATTTGCACAAGCTATTTAATAACATCCAAGGAAACTTCCTGTCATAGTTAGCATATATCTCCATGTGCTCATTAGCTGCAAGTTCTATAACAGAATCTCCTTCTAATACCATTTTTTTATCAAACCGAGTCATTTTATTATAAAACAAGGCATAAAAATGTCCCCAAAAAGGCCTTGTACCTTCGGGAGCTGATATTGCGAACCCTGCGTCTAGCTTTAGTTTTACTGAGTCTACACTGAAAGGTTTATTAAGCAGTTTATTTAAATACATTGAATGAGTAGCTTGTCTTTTCATATCAAAACCAGGTCCCCATAGTGTAGAATCGCTGTATATCCATATACCTATAAACCATGGAAGCAGCAACAACAACCAAAATGTTGTACGCAATATTTTGAAACGAATGCCAACAGTATGATACAGGTAATTACAACCAATCATAAAAAGGATAAAAAGTCCTGGTAAAAGTGTCAGCAAATATTTTAGATTAAATCCGAAACCCAGAAATATATATGGCAGTATTGAGGTAATTAGTAATAACCATAATCTCATATAGTTACCGTATTGACGAACAATTATTATAAAACCAATACTTAAACAGGCTACACTTATCGGGGTAAGCATCCCCAAACTGACAGCTGCATTGTAAAAGAAACTGTACTTATTTTCAGCTAAGTATTTATTTGCCCAAGTGACAGTTTGGAGTAGCCCATTTATACTATACCCACTTATATAAAGAAATAATAAAAAAAATAAATTGGCGGCTATTGCCCATATCATTGATTTCCCAATACCGTTCCACTTATTTTTTATGTATTGCAGGTAAGCAATATCTGCAAATATAGCAAGTCCGTAAACTATAAGGTTCCACCTGCATGCAGCCCCTATTCCAAACAATATAGAAGATAAAAACAGCGATGATAGGGTAATGCCTGAATTCCTTTTAAAGCTTTTTAATAAGATATAGTGCGATGAGAAAATGAATACACACCCTATTAACGCCGTCTTAAAGCTGAGTATCAGGTAATTAAACTCAGGCATAGCCAATAATAAAATAAAACCAAAAAAATACGCGTCAACATTGCTCTTAAAATTCTTAGCAATCTCAATGACAAGTACATATACAATCAGGGCGCTAAAAAAAGTCCAGATCACCATTGTGTAGTATAGTGAGTAATAATTACGTGGCATGAATGACAAGCACCAATCAGATAAGCTGTCGTAAGCCTCATATGGTGGTTGTATAATACTATTTCGTCCAAAAAAATGATATGCAATGGTATAAGGGTCATCAACATCCATAATATACCATGGCCAGTTGAATAGAAATATTATGGCCAGGAACGACAAAGCCATCCACAGATAAAATTTATTTTTTGACAATTTCATTATTAATATACAGTAAGTATAAAATGAATGCTTAACCTGGGAATTTTACTCTTTACCTGTTATCACAATAACTATCTCACCTTTAGGTGCTGTTTTCTCATAATGCGCAGCAAGATTGACAAGTGTATCTTTTCTT